>JACCDN010023354.1_pt1 | contig 23917 bp, 14 predicted proteins | sample 7441691 | NCBI WGS metagenome assembly JACCDN01 (sample SAMN15323439, study PRJNA562643) | freshwater metagenome | isolation source: river surface water | place: USA:Blue River Watershed | collected 2017-08-16 | reverse complement strand
TTGCCCAAATAATCATGAGCGGCAAATGTAAAATATTTACACTTAACCGAGGGCATCAATCGTAATCAATTTGTAAAAAATAATGCGTTTAATTTGCAGCATGGTTACTCCTGTAAAAAATATCATTTTTGATTTAGGCGGTGTTTTAATCAATCTCAATTATCAATTAACGCGAAAGGCATTTGAGGACCTAGGTGTTGAAGATTTTGATGCTTTTTATACCCAGCACAAGGCCACCCCATTATTTGAAAACCTAGAAGTGGGTGCCATTGAGCCTGAGGCATTTTACGAGGCCCTCAGGGAAGCTACTGGATTAAACCTTGCAAATGATCAATTGGAAACTGCCTGGAATGCCATGTTGCTTGATTTTCCGATAGAACGCCTACTGTGGTTGGATCAAATCAAAAGCAAGTATAATATTTATTTATTTTCTAATACAAATGCCATTCATTACAAGGCGTTTACTACGATATATGCGCAAACCGCCCCTTTGGCCGGTTTAGATCCAGATTTTAATCACTTTTTTATAGATGCGCATTATTCCCATACGCTTGGTCAAAGAAAGCCAGAAGTAGCTGCTTTTGAAGCCGTTTTGGCAAAATCGGGCCTTGATCCTACCCAAACTCTGTTTATAGATGACACCATTAGTAATATAGAAGGGGCTCAAAAAGCGGGCCTTAGAACCCTATATTTAAGTGGGGGTCTTACCGTGCAAGATGTAGGCCTTTAAGGCTTAACTTCCTCAAAATCAATGTAATCTTCTTTGGGAGCCGGCTTGGTAGCCTCTGTTTTTGCTTGTCTTTGGGCCTGAGCAGCCTGTTCTTGTTGCGCCCTAGCAGCAGCTGCTTGCTGCGCTTGCATTTCTTTTAAAGTGCTTTTTATTTGAGAGCTGGCCTTACTTACAGGCACTACCACGTTAAATACAAAGCGGTAAAGCGCATAGATTAAGAAGCCGTAAAAAAGAAGTTTCATCATAATGGTAAGCGTAATAGACCACAAAGGTAAGGACTCTACAAAAGCAAAATTTGGAAGTTTAGGCCTAAAAACACTATATTTGCACTAGAAAATGAAACAATTGAAGGGAACGGCTACCGTTCCCTTCTTCTTTTTTAATATGTCTAACGAATTACAAATAGCAAAAATTGAAGCCTTAATAGCGCAGCTTTTACAAGAGGAGCCTACCTATTTTTTGGTTTCTATCCGTATCAAACCTACCAATAACATTAAAGTGTATTTGGACGGCGATCAGGGTATTGCTATTGAAAAATGTGTTCGCTTTAACAAACAACTCTATAAACTTATTGAAGAGGAAGGCTATTATCCAGAAGGAGATTTTTCGTTAGAATTGTCTTCTCCAGGACTCGACGAACCTTTAAAATTACACCGTCAGTATGTAAAAAATAAAGGCAGAAATATAGAGGTTATGTTCAATGACGGAACCACAAAAGAAGGTTTGTTACTTGAAGTAACAGAGTCAGATATTTTGATGGAACACACAGAAGGAAAAGGAAAAAAAATGGTAACACAACAATTAGTGATTCCGTTTTCAACCATAAAATCAACAACGATTCAAATTAAATTTTAAAACTTTTGAAACTTTAAATAAAGCGTTATGGCTAGTATTAATCTTATCGAAGCATTCCAGGAATTTAAAGATGCAGAGAACATTGATCGTCCCACGATGATGAAAGTGGTGGAAGATGTATTTAAAACATTACTCCGTAAAAAATATGGTAGTGATGATAACTTTGACGTTATCGTTAACGCCGAAAAAGGAGACTTAGAAATCATCCGTCGTAGACTTATTGTTGAAGATGGTGAAGTGATAGATCCCTTATCTGAAGTGGGTTACAGCGATGCCATTAAAATTGAACCCGACTTTGAAGTAGGGGAAGATTTGTATGAAGAAATTAACATGATTGACTTTGGTAGAAGAGCTATTTTGGCTGCGAAACAAACTTTAGCAAGTCGTATTAGCGATCTTAAAAAGAATGTCCTTATTAAAAAATATGGTGATCGTATTGGTGATATCATCAGTGCCGAAGTATACCAGGTTTGGAAAAAAGAAGTACTTCTTTTGGATGAAGAAGGCAACGAACTTATTTTACCAAAGTCGGAGCAAATTCCACAAGACTATTTCAAAAAAGGTGAAAACATTAGAGCTGTTGTAGCACGTGTTGATCTTAAAAATAATACACCCGTTATTATTTTATCTAGAACAAGTCCAATGTTCTTAGCTAAATTATTAGAGATTGAAGTACCAGAAATTTTTGATGGTCTAATTGCGATCAAAAAGATTGTACGTGATCCAGGAGAGCGTGCTAAAGTAGCGGTAGAAAGTTACGATGATCGTATCGATCCAGTAGGTGCTTGTGTGGGTATGAAAGGTTCTCGTATTCATGGCATTGTGCGTGAATTGAAAAACGAAAACATTGATGTGATCAACCACACTACCAATATTCAACTTTTAATTCAACGTTCTTTAACCCCAGCTAAAATTAGCTACATGGAGTTAGACAACGATAAAAAGCACGCCGAAGTGTTTTTAAAAGCAGACCAGGTTTCATTGGCCATTGGTCGTAGAGGGGTTAATATCAAGCTTGCTTGTGAATTAACTGGCTATGAAATTGATGTATTTAGAGAAGATGAAGAGGTTGTTGATGAATTTGACATTGATTTAGACGAATTTAGTGATGAAATTGAGGCTTGGGTTATTGACGAGTTCAAGCGCATTGGTTGCGATACTGCCCGCAGTATTTTAAACCTTACTGCAGACGAGCTTGAGCGTAGAACCGACCTCGAAAAGGAAACCATCGAAGACGTACTTAAAGTGCTTCAAGCTGAATTTGACGAAGAAGCTTAAGCAGCATATAGTTAACTATCTTTGCCCTTAATAGGGGGCGAGGATCCACAGCAAAAGCGTTCATATGTTGTGGTACATTTCAATGAACGAATAGGACTAAAAAACACTGAATGTCAGAATTGAAAACACCCAGACTGTTAGCCGCCGCTAAAGAGTTCAACATTGGCCAAGATACCTTGGTTGAATTCTTAGTGAAAAAAGGCTTTAGTCGTGATGAGTTAAAGCCTACGGCAAAACTTTCATCAGACCAGTACTATGCTTTACAAGCAGAGTTCCAAGGAGATAAAGTTGCTAAGAACAAAGCAGATCAGGTAGAAATACCTAAGGTTGCTGCGCAGGCAGAACCTAAGAAAAAAAGAGATGAAGAAGATCTTTCTTTTGCTAAAAAAGAAGATAAAAAAGCGCGCAAAGAAGAGCCTGTTGTAGAAGCACCTGTTGCAGCTGCGCCAGCCCCAGAAGTAAAAGCGCCTGCTGTAGAAAAAGTAGTAGCCCCAGAAATTGAGGCACCTAAGGTGATCAACAAAATTGATTTATCTGCTATTGATTCTTCTACACGTCCTAAAAAGGCAGCGAAGAAAAAAACAGAGGATGCACCAGCAGAGGAAGTTGAAAAGCCAGCAACTACAACCGCAAAGAAAAAAGTGGTTGAAGAAACTGTTGCTTCACCTGCACCTGTATTAGCTGCACCAGCTCCTGCTGCTCCTGTTGAGGAAGTAGCACCGACGATCGAAAATATTAGAGCCGATAAATTAGAAGGCCCTAAAATTTTAGGAAAAATTGAATTACCTATCAATAGTGATACGCGCCCTAAGCCTGCGGCTAGAGACGAAAAGCGCAAGCGCAAGCGTATTCCTATGGAGGGCAAACCAGCACCTGCTGCTCCAACACTTGGCGCAGACGGAAAACCAGTAAGCGGTCCTAACAGACCCATTGTTGCTGCTAACAACAGAAACAATCAAGGCGGTGGCGGTGGTCAATTTAATAGAGGACCAGGTGGTAACAGAGGTGGTAATAGAAATGATAGAGGCAAACGTGCCCCAATCGAGGATAAAGAAATTGACCAAAAAGCAATTCAAGAAAAAATCAGAGAAACCCAAGCAAAGCTTGCTGGTGCTGGCGGAAAAGGTAAGAGCTTAAAAGCAAAATACCGTAGAGCTAAGCGTGACGAAGCAGCAGAAGCAATGGGTGAAATGACTGAAGACAACAAACTACAAGTAACAGAATTTGTTACCGTAAGTGAGTTGGCAAACTTAATGGACGTAAGCTTTGCAGACGTTATTGGAAAATGTATGAACCTTGGTATCATGGTTTCTATCAACCAACGTTTGGATGCAGAAGTTATTGAACTCGTTGCTAGCGAATTTGGTTTTGAAGTTGAATTCATCGGAATCGATGACGTGGATGAATTTGATGAAGAGGAAGAAGAAGATGATGAAGCGTCTCTAGTAGAGCGTGCTCCAATTGTAACTATCATGGGTCACGTGGATCACGGTAAAACTTCATTACTAGATTATATCCGTAATGCAAACGTAGTAGCAGGTGAAGCGGGTGGTATCACACAGCACATTGGTGCTTATGAGGTAACAACGCCAACAGGAAAAGCTATTACTTTCTTAGATACACCGGGTCACGAAGCGTTTACCGCGATGCGTGCACGTGGTGCTAAAGTAACCGATATTTCAATTATTGTAGTTGCTGCCGATGACGCCGTGATGCCTCAAACAAAAGAAGCCATCTCGCACTCACAAGCTGCAAACGTTCCAATGATTTTTGCGGTTAACAAGATTGATAAAGACGGAGCCAATCCGCAAAAGATTTACGAGCAGCTTTCACAGATGAACATTTTAGTTGAAGCTTGGGGTGGTAAATTCCAAAACCAAGAATTATCTGCTAGACAAGGTTTAAATGTGGATACGCTTTTAGAAAAAGTATTATTAGAAGCCGAATTATTAGATCTAAAAGCCAACCCTAACAAAGAAGGCTCTGGAACTATTATTGAAGCATCTCTAGATAAAGGCCGTGGATATGTGGCTACCATTTTAGTACAAAACGGAACGCTTCGTCAAGGAGACTTAATTGTTTCTGGACAACATTATGGTCGTGTTAAAGCGATGTTTAATGAGCGTAACCAACGTATTGATACCGCACCTCCATCTACACCAGTAGTAATACTTGGTTTAAATGGTGCACCACAAGCCGGTGAGAAGTTTAAAGTATTTGAAGACGAAGCAGAAGCAAAAGAAGTAGCTACAAAACGCGCTCAACTTTTACGTGAGCAAGGTTTACGTGCTAGAAAACATATCACGCTTGATGAAATTGGTAGACGTTTAGCACTAGGTAACTTTAAAGAATTAAACATCATCATCAAAGGTGATGTGGATGGTTCGGTAGAAGCCTTATCGGATTCATTACAAAAATTATCTACTGCCGAAGTTGCTATTAGAGTGGTATTAAAAGGTGTAGGTCAGATTTCAGAATCGGACGTACTACTTGCTGCTGCATCTGATGCGATTATTATTGGATTTAACGTGCGTCCTTCTATGCAAGCAAATAAACTTGCAGAAAATGAAGGTGTGGAAATTAAATTATACTCGATCATCTACACCGCAATTGATGAAATCAAGAGCGCGATGGAAGGTATGCTTGAACCTAAGTACCAAGAAAAAATTATTGCGAACGTTGAAGTACGTGAAGTATTCAAATTTGACAAAGCCACCGTGGCTGGTTGTTATGTACTTGACGGAAAAATTAGCCGTAATAGTAAAATTAGAATTATCAGAGATGGTATTGTTGAGTATCCTAAAGGAGAAGGACAAGCAGCCGAACTTGGAAGTCTTAAAAGATTTAAAGATGATGCCAAAGAAGTTGTATCCAATATGGAGTGCGGCTTAACCATCAAAAACTTTAGTGACCTTAAAGTAGGGGATATTGTTGAGGCCTTTGAAGAAGAGGAAGTAAAACGTACCTTATAAATTTTGTTAAAAGCGATCCCGACCCTGTTGTCGGGATTGCGCTTTTAGTACATTTGAGTAACTATTTAGATTTTATGAAAAAAGTATTCTTGTTTGTTGTGATGATTGCTGCGGCGGGTTTGTTTACGAAGCATGCTGCGGCTCAGTCTAAAAAAGTGGTTGCCGATAAAATTATTGGTCAGGTAGGTGATAAAATTATTTTGCGTTCAGATGTAGAAAATGCACTACTCGATTTAAAACGTCAGGCGCAGGGTCAAGAAAATGTAGTGATACCCACTGCATGCCAAATCATGGAAGGACAACTCATTCAAAAAGCACTTGTGCTTCAGGGTGAAAAAGATTCACTTAAAATTAGTGAAGATGAAATTGATGCCGCACTCGATAACAGAATTAGAGGCGCCATTCAACAATATGGTTCTAAAGATTTACTAGAAGAAATTGCTGGTAAAACAGTGTACCAATTAAAAGAAGATTTTAGAGAAGCATTTAGAGCGCAAAAACTTGCCGAAGAAATGCAAAAGAAAATAGTAGGCAACGTAAAAATTACACCCAACGAAGTACGCGCTTACTATGCTAAAATTCCTAAAGATAGTTTGCCCTTTTATGAAAGCGAAGTAGAAATTAGTCAGGTAGTAGTAATTCCGAAAGCCAATAAAGACGTAGAAGAATATGTGGCTAAGCAAATGCTTGATTACAAAAAGCAAGTAGAGTCTGGTAAACAAAAATTTGAGCAACTTGTAAAATTGTATTCAGAAGATCCAGGAAGTAAAGATGCAGGTGGACAGTACACTTTAAATAGAAATGAAAAAACTTGGGATCCTGCTTTCTTATCAGCTTCATTTCGTTTAAAAGAAGGCCAGATTTCTCCCGTTGTAAAATCAAAATTTGGTTTACATATTATTCAGCTTGTAAGCCGCAGTGGTGACGAAGCCGTGGTAAGACACATCTTACGTATTCCTCCAGTAACCGATGATGAAATTAAGGAAGCCACCACAAAAGTGGACTCTATTAAAACAGCATTAATTGGTGGAACACTCTCTTTTAATGAAGCAGTGAGTAAGTTTAGCGATGACGAAAACAGTAAGTTTAGCGCTGGCTCGGTGGCGGGTCCAAACGGATCTGTGTTTTTAACCATTGACATGCTTGACAAAGACATGGTAGTGGCACTTAAAAATTTAAAGCCTGGACAGTACAGTGCGCCTCAGGTATACATAGACGAGCGTAATAGAAAAGCAGTACGCCTGATTCATTTAAAGCGTAGAACTGAGCCTCACCGTGAAAATATGCTGGACGATTACAACCGTATTGCTCAGCGTGCCATCGAAGAAAAAAAGGGTACCGTGCTAGAAAAATGGTTTAAAGACCATATCCCTACCTACTTTGTGTCTATCGATACAGAATACTGCAACTGCGATAGCTTAAAAGATTGGAAAGAAGCAGCCTCAAAGGCTACAGCGAGCAGAAAGTAATTTTTTACAAGTTGTTTATATGGCGCCCCACCTGCAAGGTGGGGCGCTTTTGTTTGGCCCTGTGCGTGGGCGACCGCTATGGCGCGCGGAGCGCGCCATAGCGTACAAAAAATATTTTTGCAAATTAGATGTATATACATACATTTGTGTTGTGAAACTAGAAAACGCCCTTTTAAGTACTAAATTTTCTAGTGAAGTTCAAAAGGCTTCACTTAATGTTTTGTATAGTGCATGGTGGCTCAAAAGCATTACCAGTAAGGAATTGAAGGATTTTGACCTTACACATGAGCAGTACAATGTGCTTCGAATTTTAAAAGGTAAATACCCCGATCAGCTATGCGTAAAAGATATTGCAAGGCGCATGATTGAAAAAAGCTCCAATGTACCCCGCATCATTGACCGCCTAGAAATTAAAAAATTAGTTAAAAGAACGGTGTCCGAATCGGATAAAAGAGAAACCCTCATTACTATTACCAAAAGTGGCTTGTCTATCCTAGAATCCAGTACCAGTAAGCTTAATAAGCTACACGATTGTATGCAAAACTTAACAGAAAAAGAGGCGCTACAACTCAATCAGTTACTCGAAAAAATGCGCCAAAAACAAACCGATTAATTTTTTTAAACCTATTCATGTATATACATATAAAATACAAAATATGAAAACAGAATTACATACAGCTGCAAGTAGAGGTCACGTAAAATTTGACTGGCTTGATACCTACCACTATTTTAGTTTTGGACAATACCATAATCCTGCGCGGGTTCATTTTGGTGCGCTACGCGTTATCAATGACGATCATATCGATGCTGGTATGGGTTTTGGCAAGCATCCACATGATAATATGGAAATTGTGACTATACCATTAGAAGGAGACCTACACCACAACGACTCTACCGGTCGTGATGAAATAATTAGAGCCAACGATGTGCAAATTATGAGTGCCGGTTCTGGTATCTACCATAGTGAGTACAATGCCAATAACGATAAGCCTGTTAAACTATTTCAGATTTGGGTTTTTCCAAAAGAAAAAAATATCAAACCCCGTTACGAGCAGCTTACATTTAGCGCAGCAGACCGTGTCAATAAATTTCAAACAGTTGTTGCACCTGACAATGATAACGCTGTTTGGATCAATCAGGATGCCTGGTTTTCATTAGGTGATTTTGATGCCAATCAAACACAAACCTACAACCTCCATAAATCAGGCGGTGGTGTGTATCTTATTGTTGTGAACGGTCAAGTTAAAATTGGTGAACAGGAACTAGGTGCAAGAGACGCTATTGCTATATCAGAAACAGATTCCTTTGTATTTACAGCTACAGCAAAATCTTCATTACTACTGATTGAAGTACCAATGCAGTGGTAATTATATTTCATTTCAAAACTTAAAAAAATAAAAAACATGTCAACTTACATTTTAGACCCCATGCATAGTGAAGTTACTTTTAAAGTAAAGCACTTAATGATTACAAATGTTACAGGAAGTTTTCAAAACTTTTCTGCAACCATGACAGCCACTTCAGAAGACTTTTCTGATGCAGCTATTAATTTTGAAGCCGCTATTGACAGTATTTCTACCGGTAACGAACAAAGAGATACACACCTTAAAAGTGAAGAATTTTTTGATGCTACAGCTTTTCCTACCATGAGTTTTGTATCAACAGCTTTAGTGTTAAAAGCGGGTAGTAATTATTCTTTAACAGGCAACCTTACATTAAAAGGAATCACTAAACCAGTAACCCTAGACGTTGACTTTGGTGGAACCATGACAGATTTTTATGGTCAGTTTAAAGCTGGTTTTGAAATTAGCGGAACCATTAACAGATCTGAATTTGGTTTAACTTGGAGCGCTGTAACTGAAGCTGGTGGTGTTGTTGTAAGTGATGAGGTTAAATTACATATGGCCGTTCAAATGATTAAGCAAGCTTAATTTATAATTTTAAAAACACACCCATGAATTACTTAAAACAAGCCCCTTCTTTTTTATTAGCCTTTGTATTTGTTGTATTTGGCGCTAATTACTTTTTCAATTTCATGCCTATGCCAGCACCAACTGGAAATGTAAAGGCCTTTTTTGATTTGTTTTATCCAACTAAATATTTATTGGTCGTTAAAACACTTGAAGTAGTGGTTGGATTATTACTTTTTATCAAACCTTTACGTGCACTTGGCCTCTTGTTACTTGCACCTATCGTAGTGAACATTTTATTGTTTGAATTGTTAATTGCACAAGCACCTGGTATTGGTGTATTACTTTTATTGTTAAATGGTATTGCAATATATCTGCACAAAGAAAAATACATCGGAATCATTAAATAGGTACAAATTAGTATGAACATAGAAATTATTTCAGGAAGCCCTCGAACAAACAGTGTCACACATAGAGTAGCATTGTTCTTGCAAAAGCATTTTGCTGCGAACACCCAACATAACATTGGCTTACTAGATGTTAGAGATTGGAACATGCCTTTACTAAATTTTGTAATTGGAACGCCCGATCAGGCCCCAGATCATTTAAAGCCGTTAGCTAACCGTATGTTTGCTGCCGATGCGTTTATACTAGTGACCCCCGAATACAATGGTAGTTATTCGGCGGCGCTCCAAAACCTATTAGACCATTTCCCCAAGCAAAGCCGTAAGGCTTTTGGGCTTGTAACCGGTTCTCCGGGTGCTTTAGCGGGTGCAAGGGCTAGTCAGCAATTACTACTATTGGTGCCTGCCTTATTTGGTATTGCGGCTCCTAATATGCTGTTGGTTCCATTTTTAGACCAAAAATTCTCTCCAGAAGGCGAATTAACTGACGCTGGCTTTCAAAAATCAGTGGATACGTTTACCAACGAGTTTTTGTGGTTAGCGGAGGCATTAGCCGCCAAATAAGAGATAAAATACCCCTAATATTTAATTGTAGAGAAGTGGCGAAGTTATTAACTTCGCCACTTCTCATTTATACCTACTATGAGCGACGATATCAAACACGAATGCGGCTTAGCTTTTATTCGTTTGAGAAAGCCTTTTTCTTACTACCTACAAAAGTATGGTAGCGTAACCTACGGCCTTAATAAGTTGTATTTGTTAATGGAAAAACAGCACAATCGTGGCCAAGATGGTGCCGGAATTGCAGCTGTAAAATTAAATATCGAAGCCGGTAACCCTTACTTGCACAGAATGCGCAGCAGCGCTCCACAGCCTATCGCCGATTTATTTTATAACATTGGTCAAGAAATTCAGGAATTAGAAAAGCACCAACCCGATATTAAAAATCATCCGGGGTTAATGAAAGGGCATTTGCCTTTTTTAGGTGAACTTTTATTAGGCCATTTGAGGTATGGTACCCAAGGTAAAAACAATGTAGAATTTTGTCATCCATTTATAAAGAGAAATATTTCTCCAGGAAAAAATATAGCACTTGCTGGTAATTTTAATCTGGTAAACACCGATGATTTATTTACACAAATCAATTTCGAGCCAGGTGCATTTCAAAAGCAAAGTGATTTAGCAGCGATGATGGAAGTGGTGCATCATTTTTTAGTAAAAGAAGATGATAAAAACCCGAATGCTGCAAATATCGAAAGCGTGCTAAAGCAGGCTACACCTATGTTTGATGGTGGTTATACCATTGGTGGGCTTCTTGGTAATGGAGGTAGTTTTATTATGCGTGACGCGCATGGTATTAGACCCGCATATTATTATACTTCAGATGATGTGATTGTTGCAGCATCTGAACGTGCCGCCATTAGAACCACATTTAATGTGGGTGAAAATGAAGTACAAGAACTCATGCCAGGTACTGCATTACTAGTAGATCCTAATGGAAATTATAGAATAGAACAAATTTTAGCACCTAAAGAAAGAAGAGCTTGTAGTTTTGAGCGTATTTATTTTTCTAGAGGTAGTGACGAAAAAATATATCGTGAGCGTATCGCACTCGGTAGATCATTGAGTGAAACGGTGTTAGAAAGAATTGATCATGATTTAAAAAATACTATTTTCTCTTACATACCCAATACTGCCGAAGTAGCTTTTTACGGACTTGTAAAAGGAATGGAAGCCTACTTAAATAAAATTAAAGTAGAACGTATTTTAAGTTGGGGTAAAGACTTTACGCCAGAGAAACTAGAAGAAATGGTGAACCGTAAAATTCGCCAAGAAAAAATAGCCATCAAAGACGTTAAGCTGCGTACTTTTATTACCGAAGATGCCAATCGAAACGAAATGGTACAACACGTGTATGATATTACGTATGGTACCGTACGTAGTGGCGAAGACACGCTTGTAGTTATTGATGACAGTATTGTGCGCGGTACTACTTTAAAGGAAAGTATTGTTCGTATGCTTTCTAGGCTTAATCCTAAAAAAATTATTGTTGTTTCATCGGCACCACAAATTAGATACCCCGATTGTTACGGTATTGATATGAGTAAGCTTGGTGATTTTATTGCTTTTAAAGCAGCCGTTGCATTGCTAAAAGATACTCAGCAAGAACACATATTAACCGAGGTACACGAAAAAATTAAAGCATTGGATGCGGCTGGTGAACTACATACCGAAAATGTGGTTCGTAATATTTATAAGCCATTTACCACGCTTCAAATTTCTGACAAGATCGCGGAATTAATTACCCCTCCCGAAGTGTCTACCCCAGTAGAAGTTATTTATCAAACCATCGAAGACTTACATACTTGTTGCCCTACTAATACTGGCGATTGGTATTTTACAGGCAACTATCCAACACCTGGTGGTAACAAAGTGGTAAATAAAGCATTCTTAAATTATATCGAAGGAAAAAACGAGCGAGGATATTAGTAAAGAACTACTTAACTTTAAAATATGTCTGAAGTTATATTTTTAGGTAGTATTTTTTGCTCTATTATAACTGCGTATTTATTGTTTTTTCGCTTACCTGACTATCAACAGTTTTCTGGCCGAATACTCGGCTTTTCCATGTTGTTTTTTTCTTTAGGAGCTTGTATTTATTTGCTCATCCATTCTGGATGGATTTTGCAAGTGCCATTTATGTTTAAGACAGCTGCGCCTGTTAACTTTTTAATTCCACCATTCGCATATATTTATATTAGGTCTGTATTAAAAGATGAACAAAAACTAAGAGCCAAAGACTATTTGCATTTTATTCCCGCTTTTCTTGTTTTTGTAAATTACATTCCAATTTATTTTATGCCTGCTTTGCAAAAGCAGGAGTTGCTTCAAAATATTATGAAAGACTTTTCTCTTTCATACCTTACTGGCAACGGATACATTGGCGAAAAATATTTGTTTTTTGCAAGGATGGCCCAGTCGATTGTTTATTTATTTTTTCAGTGGAAATTAGTTGTAGCCTATAAAAAAGAATTGTTACTTGACAAATATGAGGGACATACCAATGAAGTCATGAAATGGTTAAAAACCTTTAATTGGTTATTTTCTTCGAGTATACTCGGTTATATTATTTTATTTTTCATTATTTCTTCAGATCCAAGTTTGGCAAAATCCGAACAAATTATGCTCATCCCAGGGTATATACTTGCATTTAGTTTTCTGGGTCTTAGTTCTTATTTGTTGGTACAACCTCAGGTATTATTTGGACTACCTTATGTGAAGGTTGAATCAAGGAGTGTACATGATTTACATATAGTAAAAAATGATACTGTAGCGGTTCCTAAAGAATACGACGAGGAGATATTTCAATTAAAAAAATATTTCGAAGAGCAGCACCCATATCTTAGCAATGATCTAAATATTAATGAAGTAGCTGTTGCTTTAGATATACCAGCTCGTGAAGTATCTTTTATTATCAACCAGCACTTTAATCAACGCTTTACAGATTTTGTGAATATGTACCGTATCAAGTATGTAAATCAAAAGATCAAAACAGGTTATTTGAATAAATTTACGGTTGAATCTTTATCAAAAGAAGCCGGCTTTTCTTCAAAAAGTACGTTTAATGTTGCCTTCAAAAAAGTTAATCAATGTACCCCTTCTGAGTACATTGCTTTATACGCTGCACAATAGGAGAATAGGTTAATAACCCATCCAAAGTTCTGTTTTCCGAACTCCGTACCCTTTAATTATTTTTTTCTTGTAGTAGACATTGTTCGACTACTCTCATTTTATTTATAGAAAATTGTCTATGAGTCAATCTAGCATTGTTTTAGTATAAAATTACGTAATATGATACTTCACCTCAGTCAGGACTTGACACGTTAGCGAGGTGCATTTTGTCTAAATATTGCGTGATTTTCAGCGTTTTGTACGGTGAATCACTAAACTATTTTTTTATTCATCACAATAACCACAAAAACTTGCTCCGCCTAAGGCTATTTGCATTATTTATTTCTATAATGTGTTTATTGGAAGTAAAAGCCCAAGACCCACACTTTTCTCAGTTTTATGCATCACCCTTAACGCTTAATCCTGCCTTGACGGGTTTGTTTGCTGGGGAGGGTAGAATTTCATCTACTTACCGTAACCAGTGGCAATCCATTAGTAACCCATTTACTACTGGAACAGTTGCATTTGATACCCGAGCACTCAGGCGGGTATTTAAAGAACAGAACGTTTTTGGTTTGGGGGGCATGGCACTCTATGATCAATCCAATAACGGTGGACTCAGATCAAGATATCTCGCTTTCACGGCTGGCTATAATCAGCAATTGGATAAATATGGACATCATAGATTGGGTATTGGTTTTCAGGCCTCTTTTGTTTCAAAAACAATTGACTACACTAAGTTTTTATTTTCTCGACAGTTTACACCCATTGGCTTTGACCCTACTTTGCCAACTGGGGAGCCTAGGTCTACACTGAATGTAAATTATCCGGATATGGGAACAGGTATTTTGTACTCCGGAATTAGTAACACAGAACAGCAGTGGTACATCGGCGCTTCCTATTACCATATCACACGCCCCAATGAATCTATGACAGGCGGTGAAGCAAAACTTTCTCCAAGAACAACCATTCATGCTGGATATAATTTTTCTGTTAATGAGATGAGTAAACTTTATTTCAGTGGACTTTATATGAATTCTGCTATTTCATCAGAAGTAATGCTGGGCTCTATTTATCAGCAATACCTAGATTTTTATGAGAAAAAATCAAGTGTCTTAGCAGGTGTTTATTACAGGCACAATGAATCAATTATTCCGTACGCCGGATTAGAGTCTGGTGATATTCAAATTGGTTTATCGTATGATATAAATATTTCTTCGCTTAGAACGGCGAGTAATAGTAGGGGTGGTTTTGAACTTTCATTGCAGTATGTGTTTGCAAAAGATCCGAGTAAAAACGCTGTTCCTAAATGTTATAATAAATTTTAGTTGGTTAACGTATGAGGGGAAAGTTATTGAATATAAAAAATTTGTTGCTTGCTATTTTTATAGTGGGCTCAATTTTTTATGCACCTCATGCTAGTGGGCAAGCAGCTGCTACCATGACAACTAATATTACAACCGTATGTGCGGGTAGCGCTAGTCCGGTCATTAAATTTACTTATACAGGAACAGGTAATGAAGGTGTTGCGCCCTATACATTTACTTATAAAATAAATAATGGTACCAATCAAACTGTAACAACAGTTACGGGTGATACGGTTAGTATTTTTGTGCCAACAAATATTGCAGGTGATTACAAATACACACTAGTAAGTGTTACTGGTTCAACGGCTGTTGCTCAAGTACTAAGTACAGAAATTACTTTTTCAATTAATTCGGCACCTACTGTTCCTATTGTTGAAGGAACAACTACTTTGTGCGTAGGTGGAACATCGAGGTTATCATCGGTTACAACAGGAGGCACATGGAGTTCAAGTGATGAAAGTATTGCAACAGTTGAATCTGACGGAGATGTTATTGCACAATCTGCAGGACAGGTAGCTATTTATTATACAGTCACAGATGCAAATGGTTGTTCTTCAACGGCAATTACAACAGTAACAGTTTATCCAATACCAACAATTGAGGAAATAACAGGAACTGCAAATGTTTGTGTTGGCAGTACTACAACATTTACAACAGCTACTACGGGTGGTACATGGACAAGTAGTACTACAAGTGTTGCAACCATCAATAGTTCTGGAGTTATTACAGGTGTGAGTGCAGGTACTGCTACCATTACCTATAATTATACCAATCCACAAACGAGTTGTTCTGCCTCTGCAACAAAAATTGTAACCGTATTAGCGGTTCCAACTGTTGCATCTATTGGCGGTACATTCACAGTTTGTAAAAATGAAACCACTACACTAACAAACAATACTGCTGGTGGCGTATGGTCTTCTAATCTTACGGGTATTGCTACTGTTAATTCTAGTGGTGTTGTAACAGGGGTAAATGCAGGAACTGCAACAATTTCTTATACGGTTACGGGTGCTAACGGTTGTACAAAATCTGCAGTACAGGCAGTTGTTGTAGGCGCTCCAACAATAAATCCAATTACAGCTACTGCTACAACACTTTGTGTGGGTGGAACCATTACGGCAACTTCCACAACAGCTGGTGGTACATGGACAATTACGAATTCTAGTATTGCAACCATCAATTCTAGTGGCGTAGTTACGGGTGTTTCAGCAGGTACAACTTCAATTGTATATACTGTTACGGATGGCGTTACTGGCTGTAGAAATACCGCTACTTTATCGATAACGGTTTTAGCACAACCAGTGCCAACTTTTAGTTTTACAGATAATCCATGTTCAGGATCTTCTGTTGGATTTACATCTTCGATAACAGGTACGGGTCCTTATACTTATTCATGGAACTTTGGTGATGGATCGCCAACTTCTAGTTTACAAAATCCTTCGCACATATTTACATCACTTGGTTGTGGTAGTGCAACATTTACTGTAACACTTACCATTACCGATGCGAGTGGATGTAGTAATAGTGTGGTGAACACAATTACAGTAAAACAACAGCCGGCTATTGATTTCGAGGATACAAAAAATCCAACAAGACAATTTAATAATTGTGGATTACCAGTATCTAGTTCCGCATATCAAGTTATACTTAATAAAAAATCGACATCAGCCACTTGTGTATCTGAGAATTATTTAGTTGATTGGGGTGATGGAAGCCCAGTACAATTAGTTACGTTACCTGCTTCATATACATATACTAGAGCAGGAACTTTTAGTTTAATTGTTACTGCAACTGGAACTAATGGCTGTAATTCGTCAAAAACTTACACTGTAAAAAATATCGGTAATCCTTCGGGCGGTATTGTTAATCCAGGAAATACATTTAATCTTTGTACGCCAACTAGTAATGTTGATCTTGCAATATCTAATTGGGGAGGAAATTCTCCAGGAACAACATATAGAGTCGATTATGGTGATGGCTCAGTTATAACTTATACACAGGAGCAGATGGTTGCATCACCTCAATATAACGCAGCTTCACCAGCAAGTTCTAGTAATTTTCCAATCCCGCATTCTTATAGTGTTTCAAGTTGTCCAAATGAATCATTAACTGTTTCAATGACAATTTCAAATTCTTGTAGAAGTACATCTGGTACTACTACTATTGGTCCAATTCTAGCCCCCCCTGTGCCAAATTTTTCAGTAAGTCCTAAAACTTGTGTTGGTAGTAGTTTGACTTTTTCGAATACTTCAACCTCTGGAAAGAGCTACGATGATAATTCTTTTTCATGTACCACTTTAACAAATTACACATGGAATTTTGGAGATGGATCTCCAAATGTTACTACAGGGAATATTGTATCACCTCAAAATACAACCCATACATTCACGGCTGCAGGTACATATTCTGTAACACTAACAACCACGAGTTATTGTGGTACTACAACAAAAGTTCAAGCCATTTGTGTTGAGCCAACTGTATTAACGCCAGCATTTAGTTTAGATACCGAAGAAGGTTGTGGTCCTCTAACAGTTAATGCCACAAATGGAACGGGCGCTTCAAATAGTTGTCCATCTCCACCAACTAACTTGTGGGAAGTAACCTATGCATCTGGATTTTGTGGAAGTGGTAATGGATCATGGAGTTTTACAGGTGGTTCTAGTTCTAGTTCAGAAAATCCAACTTTTAGTTTTGTAACACCTGGAACTTATACTATTAAATTAACAGTTACCAATTCGTGTGGTAGCGCAAGTATTACTAAAACAGTAAAAGTAAAACAGCCGCCAACTGTTTCGCTTGCTACAATTGCTAATTTTTGTAATAGTAGTAGTTTAACTCCATCCTCAACGGTTACAAGTTGTGCACCAAATACAAGTACGCTTACTTATGCTTGGACATTTACGGGTGCCACTACAACATCATCAAGTAGCGCAACACCTTCTGGTATTAGTTATGCCTTGCCAGGTAACTACGCTATTTCATTATCAGTTTCTAACGAATGTGGAACCACATCCGCTACCAGCAATACATTTACGGTACTTCCTAATGGGCAAGTGAATCAACCAAACAACCAAGTAGTATGTAATGGTGCGGCAACAACCGCTGTTATTTTTGGCACCACTAATGTTGGTGGAACCACTACTTATGCATGGACTAATAATACAACCTCTATTGGTCTTGGCGCAAGTGGTACTGGAAATATTAATTCATTTTTTGGTGTTAATACTGGATCATCTCCAGTTGTTGGAACAATAACAGTAACGCCTACCTATACAAGTGGTCTTGTAAGTTGTGTTGGATCAGCTAAACAATTTACGATTCAAGTAAACAATGTGGCAGCAGGAAGTATTGGTTTTAGTCAAACAATTTGTAATGGTGGAGATCCTTCTTTAATTTTTAATGTATCTAGTGGAACAGGCGCAGGGTCTGTAACATATCAGTGGCAATCATCTACAAATAACAGTACTTGGTCAAATATTTCTGGAGCAAATAGTTCATCCTATGATCCTCCTTCTGGTTTAACAGTTAGCACCTATTATAGAAGAATCACAATTTCTACATTAAATGGTTACAACTGTAATTCTGTTCCTTCCAACGTAGTTCTTGTTACCGTTCAGACAGTTCCAGGAAATGGTTCTATTGCTGCAAATCAAACAATTTGTAGTGGTGGAGATCCTGCTGCATTTACAAGTGTTGCGCTTGGAACCGGATCTGGAACCATTGCTTATCAGTGGCAAGCTTCTACTACAAGTTCTAGTACTGGATTTTTAGATATATCAGGAGCAAATAGTGCTACTTACGATGTTCCTTCTGGACTTACTGCAACTAGTTATTATAGGCGATTAACTAGAAGTACTCAGAATGGATATGTGTGTTTTTCAACGGGCACAAATGTATTAACAGTAACGGTTATTCAGGATCCAACAATTACAAGTCAACCAACTGCCATAACACAGTGTGTGGGTGGAAATACTGCATTATCAGTAACTGCAACAGGCGGTACACCAAGTTTAACCTATCAGTGGTATAGTAATGCGAGTAATGCAAATACTTTAGGAACAATTATTTCAGGAGCAACATCTTCAACGTATACCCCATCAAGTTCGAGTGCGGGAACCCTTTATTATTATTGTATTATAAGTGCGAGCGGCAATGGATGTACCTCAACAACAACAAATGCTGTAGCAGTTGTAAATATTGTTGACCCTAGCATATCAAGTCAGCCAACTGCAATTACTGAATGTATTGGTGGTACAACTGCATTAAGTATTACCGCTAGTGGAGGTACACCAGGCTTAACGTATCAGTGGTTTAGTAATACGAGTAGTTCTACTACTGGCGGAACAAGTATTGGTGGAGCAACATCATCAATTTATACGCCGCCAAGTACGAGCGCGGGAACAACCTATTATTATTGTATTGTGAGCGCGAGCGGAAACGGATGTGCAAGTGTTACTAGTAGTGTAGTAGCGGTTGTAATTGTAGCTGATCCTGCAATATCTCAACAACCTACTGCAATTACGCAGTGTATTGGAGGTAATGCTCAATTAAGTGTAACAGCAACGGGTGGTACACCAGGTTTAACGTATCAGTGGTATAGCAATACAAATAATGCAAATACCGGTGGATCAAGTATATTAAATGCAACATCATCAACTTATACGCCGCCAAGTACGAGCGCGGGAACTATATATTATTATTGTATTGTAAGCGCAAGTGGTAATGGATGTAACCCAGTAACATCAGATGTTGTAGCTGTTACTATTTTAGCAGACCCTTCTATTTCAAGTCAGCCAATCGGGTTTACAGAATGTATAGATGGTACAAGATCACTAAGTGTAACTGCAACAGGAGGAACTCCAGGTTTAACATATCAGTGGTATAGTAATAATAGCAATTCAACTTCCGGATCAACACTTATTGGTAGTGCAACAAATGCAAGTTATACACCGCCAAGTACTTCTGCAGGAACAAAATATTATTACTGTATTGTAAGTGCATCTGGAAATGGATGTACCAGTGTAACAAGTAGTATTGTACTAGTTACCGTTGTTGCAGATCCTACAATTACTGTACAACCCTCTGCTATTACACAGTGTATTGGAGGTACATCTGCACTAAGTGTAACAGCAACTGGGGGTACACCTTCATTAACCTATCAGTGGTTTAGTAATCTAAGTAATTCAAATAGTGGCGGTTCGTTAATAACAGGAGCCACTTCATCTACATATACACCTTCAAGTTCCAGTGCCGGTACTGTATACTATTATTGTGTGGTGAGTGCGAGCGGTGATGGTTGTGCATCTGCAACAAGCAATGCAGTAGCCGTAATTGTACAAACAATACCTACAGCTGGAACTATAGAATCAGATCAAACAATTTGTAATGGAGGTGACCCTGCTGCCTTTACAAGTAGTTCAGATGGAACTGGAGATGGAACAATTTCTTATATATGGCAGTCATCATTAAATAATAGTAGTTGGTCTCCTATATCTGGCGCAATAAGCTCTACATATGACGCACCAAGTGGTTTAACAGCTACAACTTATTATAGACGCACAACTGTATCTACATTAAATTCAGTTGCATGTCAATCTATAGCTTCAAATGTTGTAACAGTAATTGTTCAATCTGTTCCTACAGCTGGAACCATTGCTGCAAGTCAAACCATTTGTAATGGCGGTGATCCTGCTGCATTTACAAGTAGTGTGGATGGAACAGGAAATGCAGGATCTACTATTAGCTACATTTGGCAGTCATCATTAAATAATAGTTCTTGGTCAGATATTGGTGGCGCTACATCATCTACTTATGATGTACCAAGCGGTTTAACAGCAACCACCTATTATAGACGTATCACCGTTGCAACTTTAAATGGAGTTGCTTGTCAATCCGTGGCATCCAATGTTTTAACTGTTACAGTTCAGTTAATTCCAACAGCTGGAAGTATTACGGCAAGCCAAACTATTTGCTATAATGGAGATCCTGCAGCATTTACAAGTAGTTCAAATGGAACTGGATCAGGCGTTATTAGTTATATATGGCAATCTTCTACAGATAATTCTAATTTTTCAACCATTACAAGTCAAAATGGTGCAACATATGATCCACCAACAGGATTAACAGTTACAACATATTATCGTCGTATTACAGTTACTACATTAAATAGTGTAGCCTGTCAATCTGTTCCAACAAGTGCTGTAACAGTTACGGTTCAATCTGTTCCAACAGCTGGTAGTATTGGGTCTGATCAAACAATCTGTAATGGAGGTGATCCTGCTGCATTTACAAGTAACGTAGATGGAACAGGTGATGGGGCTATTACTTATATCTGGCAATCTTCATTAAATAATAGTACTTGGTCTACTATATCTGGTGCAACAAGTTCAACCTACGATGTACCAAGCGGTTTAACAGCTACAACCTATTATAGACGTTATACCGTTTCAACTTTAAATGGAGTTGCGTGTCAATCAGTAGCATCTAATGTTTTAACAGTTATTGTACAAACAGTTCCAACTGCTGGAAGTATAGCTGCAAGCCAAACCATTTGTTATAATGGAGATCCTGTAGCATTTACCAGTACAGCAGGATCTGGTAACGCAGGTGCTAGCATTAGTTATATCTGGCAATCCTCTACAGATAACATTAATTTTTCAAATATTTCTGGTGCAACAAGTGCAACATATGATCCACCAAGTGGCTTAACAGTTACAACTTATTACCGCCGTATTACAGTTGCTACATTAAATAGTGTTGCTTGTCAATCTATTCCAACAAATGTTTTAACAGTAACAGTGCAATCAGTTCCAACTGCTGGAAGTATTGCTGCAAGTCAAACCATTTGTTATAATGGAGATCCTGCTGCCTTTACAAGTGTTGCAGGTTCTGGTATGGTTGGTTCAACCATAACTTACATATGGCAATCTTCTACAGACAATACTAATTTTTCAAATATTAGTGGAGCAACGAGTGCAACTTATGATCCTCCAACAGGTTTAACAGTTACAACATACTATCGTCGTATTACAGTTGCAACTTTAAATAGTGTTGCCTGTCAATCTATTCCTACTAATGTTTTAACGGTAACGGTTCAATCTGTTTCAACAGCCGGAAGCATAGGTTCTAATCAAACGATTTGTAATTCAGGAGACCCTGCTGCATTTACAAGTAGTACAGATGGAACGGGAGATGGTGTTATTACATACATCTGGCAATCCTCTACAGACAATACTAATTTTTCAAATATTAGTGGTGCTACAAATGCCACCTACGATGCACCAACTGGCTTAACAGTTACAACCTATTATAGAAGAATTACGGTTTCTACATTAAATAGTATTGCTTGTCAGTCAGCTCCAACATCAAGTGTAGTAGTCATTGTCAACAATGTTACAGCTGGAACAATTACGGCCAATCAAACCATTTGTTATAACGGTGATCCTGCTGCATTTACAAGTACAGGAGCAGGAACAGCACCTGTTGGTGCAACCATTACTTATAAATGGCAGTCATCTGCAAATAATATTTCATTTTCTGATATTTCCGGCGCTACGCTTGCTGCATATGATCCGCCAAGTAATTTAACAGCAACAACATATTATAGAAGAATCACTGTTTCAATATTAAATGGTGTTGTTTGTGAATCTGTTCCAACATCAGTGATTACGGTAACGGTTCAATCTGTTCCTACAGCAGGCAGTATTGGATCTGATCAAACAATTTGTAATGGAGGTAATCCTGCTGCATTTACGAGTACTGCTGATGGAACGGGAGATGGAAGTATTTCCTATAAATGGCAATCTTCTACAGATAATATCACATTTACAGACATTGCTTTAGTAACAGCATCTACTTATGATGCACCAAACGGATTAACGACTACCACGTATTATAGACGTATTACTGTTTCAACATTAAATACGATTGCATGTCAATCAATTCCTTCTAATGTAATAACTGTAACCGTACAATCTGTTCCAACCGCTGGAACAATTGCTGCAAGTCAAACTATTTGTAATGGCGGTGATCCTGCTGCCTTTACAAGTAGTGTAGATGGAACCGGAATCATTGGATCTACTATTAGTTATATTTGGCAGTTTTCATTAAATAATAGTACTTGGTCAGATATTACTGGCGCTACATCATCTACTTATGATGTGCCAAGTGGTTTAACATCGACAAGATTTTATAGACGTATTACAGTATCTACTTTAAATGGTGTTGCTTGTCAATCGGCAGCATCAAATGTACTTACTGTTACGGTTCAATCAGTACCAACTGCTGGAAGTATTGCAGCAAGTCAAACTATTTGTTATAATGGAGATCCAGCAGTATTTACTAGTGTTGCAGGCACGGGTAATGCTGGAGCTACTATAACTTATATCTGGCAATCTTCTACAGATAATAATAATTTTACAACTATTCTAAGTGCAAATGCTGATACCTATAATCCACCAAGTGGATTAACTGTAACTACTTATTATAGACGTATAACTGTTGCTACTTTAAATAGCATTGCATGTCAATCGGTTCCTACAAATGTTCTTACAGTAACAGTTCAATCTGTGCCAACGGCAGGAACAATTACAGCAGATCAAACTATTTGTAGTGGCGGAAATCCTGATGCATTTGCAAGTACTTCCGCCGCAAGTGGAGACGGTTCAATTACATATATATGGCAATCATCTACTGATAATATCACTTATGCTACAATTTTATCAGCAACATCTGCTACCTATGATCCTCCATCCGGTTTAACCACAACTACTTATTATAGAAGAGTTGCAACAAGTACCCTTAATGGAAATGCTTGTGCTGTTAATTCAAGTCCAGTTTTAGTAACTGTAAATCCAATACCATCTGTCAATACAATTTCAATTCAAGCAGTTTGTGTTGATCAACAATTTTCTGCGATTACTTTTAGCGGAACTGTTCCATCAACAGTTTATAATTGGACAAATAATAATACCAATACAGGATTAGCATCAAGTGGAACAGGAAATATTGCTGCATTTACTGCAACGAATTCAACAAATGCTGCAATCGTATCTACAATTACAGTAACACCAATTTACACGTATAATGGCGTTAGTTGTACTGGTTCTACAAAATCATTTACGCTTACTGTTAATCCTAAAGCAACGATTGCGAATAAAACGGCGAGTACTTGTAGTGGGACTGGTTTTACGGTAACGCCAAGTAATGGAGGAGGAGATATTGTTCCATCAGGAACAACCTATGCGTGGAGCGCGTTACCA
>JACCDN010647205.1_pt1 | contig 23927 bp, 20 predicted proteins | sample 7441691 | NCBI WGS metagenome assembly JACCDN01 (sample SAMN15323439, study PRJNA562643) | freshwater metagenome | isolation source: river surface water | place: USA:Blue River Watershed | collected 2017-08-16 | reverse complement strand
CTAACCTTGGTGGAGAGGAAAACTGATTCACCAAGAGTTCTCATCCTTGGTGTTGCCTATAAACCAGGGGTGGCGGATGTTCGTGAAACGCCTGCAACTACGTTGAGGAATTACCTGAATAGTAAAGGTGTAACAGTTGCTTGGCATGACCCATTGGTTTCAAACTGGGACGGTACATCATCTGTTGATTTGGATTGGGATTGTGATGTAGCGATTTTAGCAACTATGCAGCCGGGGATGAGTTTGACTCAGCTAACAGATCGTGGAGTAAAGATTCTAGATTGCACTAACACTTTCGGAAATCTAAACGGAGTTACCACCCTTTAATTTCTAGCAATCATTTCCTTTGCAATATCGCTGATCATGGTGGAAAGATCGCGCTGTGGTTTCCAGCCGACTAATTGATGAATTAATTCGATATTTGGAACTCGACGTTCCATATCTTCAAAACCATCTCCGTAAGCTTCTTCATAGGGAATATACACAACAGAACTCTTTGAATCAGTTTCAGCGATTACTTTTTTCGCAAGATCATTAATTGAAATTTCAAAGTCGTTTCCAATGTTGATTACCTTCCCGACAGTATTAGGCGAAAAGGCAATTTTTACAACTGCTTCGACGGCATCATAGACATGGCCGAAGCAACGTGTTTGTTCACCGGAACCATAAATCGTGATCGGCTCATGACTAAGAGCTGCTCTCACAAATCTAGGAACAACCATTCCATAAGCACCTAACTGGCGAGGACCAACTGTGTTAAAGAAGCGAACGATTCTCGTTTCTAGTTTCTTTTCAACATAGTAGGCGTAAGCGAGTGATTCATCAATGGCTTTTGCTTCACTGTAAGACCAGCGCAGCGTTACTGGAGCGCCAAGAATGCGATCATCGGATTCTTTGAGTGAATTGGAAATATTCTTTCCATATACTTCACTGCTACTTGTGATAAAAACTGGCTTTGAATATTTCTGCGCTGATTCGAGCACATTCTCAGTGCCACGAATATTCGTCATTAAACTATCCAATGGGTGATTAACAATGTTAAAGACACCTACCGCGGCAGCTAGGTGGAATACATATTCAGTTTCTTTGACCAAATCATCCAATAGAGGCAGGTCCAGAATCGAACCCTCAACGAATTTCACTCTATCAAGGTCCAAATGTGCGGAAAGATTCGCCTTGCGACCCGTAGCAAGGTTGTCCAAGATTGTGACTTGGTGGCCATCAGCCACAAGTCGATCAGTCAAGTGAGATCCAATAAAACCCGCGCCGCCAGTTACCAAAATTCGCATAGGTACACCTTATTGGAAGGTTTGTTATCTTTTGGGATCGCAATACCTGGCCGTGGATAGGGCGCCTCACAGTGAAAGGTATTTAGGTCAAAACAGAGGGACCGGATTTCACCCAGAGGAGGATTGACCATTATGGAATTTTAGACACTCACCAGATCACGTCCGTTGTTGATCGTATGCAGAAACTATGGCTTTCATTATGTGGAAAAGTGATTGTAAAGATCGAAACGATCGAAGAAGGTGGAGACAATTCAGATGTTTTTGACCATTTTGGCTCTGCAGTTAAAAATGCATTCAGGTTGAGCGCGAAAGTTTAAGGAGATTGCACCGAAGTAGATCATGGAGATATCGCTAACTTTGCCTTGCGTGTTCAGACAACCACTGCAAATGCAATGAACATAAGATTATTGCAAAAGTCACAGAACCTTAATGCTTGACAGATTTTCATAGTGTATCTTTTCTGTATGATCAATCGGATTCGAGAATAGTGTGCGAAAGAAATTCAACTGGACTGTTTATCCGCATTCGAAGATATCGAGACTGCCATCTTATCTTCATGGCCCGCTAGTAGTTGCTAGAAATATTCTTCAAAAGAACCCTAAGCCACAATTTTCATTTGACGGCATCGAAACATGTCACAATATGTTTTTTGTGAAAGACCCAGAGTTTATCAAATCTCAGTCAAGAGCTATTCAGGCTAGTGGCTTCGATTATGGGATACCTTTGCGCTTGCACCAAGCAATGTGGTGTGCCAGGTATTCAATGAGAAAAGACCCTGATGCCCACTTTGTAGAATTTGGAACAGGGAAAGGTTTTGTAATGAGTGCAGTAATGTTTAACTTAAATAATCACGAGAATAAATCGACTTTGCCACCTACATTACTTTTTGATTCTTTCGAAAGTTATGCCACAGATTCATTGTCTCTTCAAAGTGCAAAAAATGGTAAGAATATTTATTATGCAGAGACCTTTGAAAAAGTAGTTGATAATTTTAAGGAGTGGCCAAATGTCTCACTAGTAAGAGGGCAATTGCCAGAATCTTTGATTGGAAAAATCCCAGCGAGAATTTCTTTTATTCACGTGGACTTAAATTCACCTCTTACTGAAGTGGCTTGTCTAAAGCTATGCTGGAGTAATCTAATTTTGGGGGGAATCGTTCTTTTAGACGATTTTGCATATCTAGGTTTTGAAAAAACCCATGAAATTATGACAAGCTTTTTTAATGAGATTGGCTATTCAATACTGACAACAGCTACTGGACAGGGAATAGTAATTAAGTGATTGAGGCGGGGAGAGGCTATAAATGAAGGCAGTAATTCTTGCTGGCGGACGGGGAACACGTCTATCTGAAGAGACGCATTTGAAACCAAAACCATTAGTTGAAGCTCATGGAAAACCACTTATCTGGCACATAATGAAGAATTATTCAAACCATGGAATTAATGAGTTTATTGTTCTCGCTGGCTATAAAGGACATATGCTTAAAGAGTATTTTGCTAATTTTTGGTTAAATGATGCTGACGTGACATTTGACTTGTCAGAGCCAAAGTTAGATGTTCATTCGAAGCGCGGTGAAGCTTGGAAGGTTACAGTAATCGACTCTGGATTAGAAACAATGACTGGCGGCAGACTTGGTTTTTTGCGAGGCCTAGTGTCTGATACTTTTCTACTCACCTATGGTGATGGCGTCTCCAATGTTGATGTTAAAAAGTTGATTGATTTCCATAAGAGTTCACCCAGTCTAGCCACGCTAACCGCAGTACAGCCACCAGCTAGATTCGGTGCCTTGAATCTCGTTGAAAATATTGTAAATGGTTTTGAAGAGAAACCGGTAGGTGATGGTGGTTGGGTAAATGGTGGCTATTTTGTTCTTGAACCGAGAGTATTGGATTATATAAGATCAGACAAAGATTCATTTGAATCCGATATTTTGCCGGGTATAGCCAGAGAAGGGCAGTTAAAGGCATTTAAACATGATGGCTTTTGGCAACCAGTTGACACTATTCGGGATTTAGAGAGGTTGAATTCAGCGCTTGAGGCGGGAGAACTAACTTGGTAACGCCAGATGTCTGGAAAGGCAAGAAGGTACTCATAACAGGTCTCACTGGTTTCAAAGGATCTTGGCTCTGCATGGTATTACAAATACTTGGTGCAGATGTTTACGGTGTTTCTTTGCTTTCTGAAGAAACAAGCTTAATCTATAAAGAGGTTGTGAAAACAAAAGTTCTCGGACAGCATTTTGATATAGATATAAGAGACCGGTCAAAACTAAATTCTAAAATTACAGAGATTAATCCAGATGTCATTTTTCACTTGGCTGCACAGTCTCTTGTAAAAACTGGAGTGGATCAACCTGCTAAGACATTCGAAACAAATTTTCTTGGAACGATGAATATTCTAGAGTTTGCGAGAACTGCAGATAAATTGAAGTCACTTATCGTAGTTACGACAGATAAAGTCTATAAAAATGGCAATAAACATGTAGATTTCAAAGAAGATGATGAAATTTGGGGCACAGATCCTTATAGCGCCAGTAAGGCTTCGGTTGAAATTCTTGTAAGCAGCTATGTAAAAACTTTTTTTGAGAACAAGTCAGACGTTAAGGTCTTGATTGCTCGAGCTGGTAATGTAATTGGAGGCGGCGACTCTTCCCCCAATCGTATTGTTCCAGACTACTTTAGAAGCCTTGCTGAAAACAAAGAACTAATATTGCGAAATCCTGATTCAATTAGGCCTTGGCAACATGTTTTGGATTGTCTATGCGGTTATTTAATGTTGGCCGAAGCTTCTCTTAAGGGCTTAGTTGAACAAGGAGCAGCGTTCAATTTTGGTCCGTCAAATTTAGATTTTCAGACAGTAAGCAAGCTAGTTTTGACTCTAAATGATTTCGCATCTAAGGCTGATTTTTCCAAGGTTGAAACTACACATGGACCAGTGAGTTTTACAGAATCTGAAATACTTACATTGAATAGTGATAAAGCTTTAAATACATTCGGGTGGCGACCAGCTGCAGAGTTCCAGAATTCTGTGCGATTAACTGCTGAATGGGAAATTACGCATTTAAATGGGGGCGACTTGAACAGAATTTCTGAAACACAGATCCGGAAATTTCTAAATGTTTAACCTAAATAAAATTACTTTTTTGGATACAACCATAAACGGACTTCAAATTTTGCAAAGAAAAAAGTTTCTTGATGATAGAGGGAGCTTTGAAAGAGTATTCTCCGAAAAATTCAATTCACAAGTGCGTGAGAATTTTGAAATTTGCGACATAAATCTATCTAAGACGATTCTCAAGGGAACAGTCAGAGGAATGCATTATCAATCTGGCGCAGCCGCCGAAACAAAATTAATTACTTGTGTAAGCGGCTCCTTGTTAGACGTGGTCATAGATATGCGCTCAGATTCCTCCACTTATCTAAAGATTTTTTCAATCCAGCTCGATGGTGAAGATTCATTAACACTGCAAATTCCGAGAGGCTGCGCGCATGGATTTCAAGCACAAGAGAATGAAACTCAGTTGCTGTATTTAGTGGATAACCACTACTCGAATTTAGATCAATGCGGCGTTAACCCATTAAGTGAAGAGCTTTTGAAAATTTGGCCTCTAGAGGTAAGCCTTGTTTCTAATCAAGATTCTGAATGGCCGAAAATTAGTGAACTGAAGGAATGAATTCCACATGAGAATTGGAATTTCTGGCGCATCTGGCTTCATTGGGCGAAATTTACTAAATGAATTGGAAAGATCTTTTCCAGGCCACGAAATTATTACGATTGGCAGAAGTTCAGTTGGTAGAAATTACAGAAATATTTTTTGGGATTTTGATTCTGGAAAAGTTGATTCAATATCAGGAAACAATTTTGATTTCTTTTTCCACCTAGGATGGTCAGGTATTCCTGAATATGAATCAAAGATTCAATTGGAACAACTAGAATCGCACAAGGAACTCATTAACCAACTCTATAGTGATGGAACGAGAAGAGTGTTTGTTAGTGGAACATGTTTTGAATATGGACGCATTGAGGGTGCAGTTAAAGAGTCTGATGATTGTTTTCCTGAGTCGCTTTATGCTAAATCTAAAGTACAGCTTCTGAATCACATTAAGGAGATATGCGACAGTTCGGGCGGCTCTTTCGTTTGGGGAAGAATTTTTTATGTATATGGCGAAAATCAACCATCGCATACGCTTCTTGGATCATTGATAAATGCCAGTATCAATACTAAATCTTTCCATATAAGCAGGCCCGAGAAAGTAGTTGATTACCTAAACATTGAAGTTTTGTCTAAGTTGATTTTGGATATAACATTACGAACAAGTTTTTCGGGCGTGGTAAACCTTGGATCTGGAACGCCAATAACAGTTGAGAGCCAGACCCGACATTGGATTGAAGATCTGAATCTAGACCTCAAGATAACTGAATCTGTAGGAATTACGGCGAGTGAGGGGTTTTGGTCGGATAGATCCTTACTTGATTCAGTATTATCATCAATTGAAGAATCGTAAACAAATAAACCCATTTCGAATGTTTAGATTGGCCTAATTGTGCGTGACGAAATAATGCATGGCGACAAAGTTCCCAACGCGTCTGAGTTCGAAAGTGAACGCAAGGAATTACGGGCTCGACTGGGAAATGATATTTCTTTGAGAAGTAAAGCAATTGCACTATTTATTGAAGCCGATAAGCACAAATTTGGATATCAGTGGGAGTGGATGGGCGTTCCAATAATTCGACACCCAGACGATATTGTTTTACAACAAGAAATCATGTTCAAAACAAGACCATCTAGCATAATTGAAACTGGCGTTGCAAGAGGTGGCAGCTTGGCGCTGTCTGCTTCATTAATGAGAATTCTTGAAATCAAACCTCATGTTCTAGGAATAGACCTTAAAATCATGGATCATGCACGCAACTCTTTAGAAAGTTTTACCCAAAGTGGAGAAGTTGTTTTAATTGAATCTGACTCAGCCAATCCGAGATTAAATCAGGAAATCAGTCGCTTCTTGACAGGTAAGACTGGCCCAAGTCTTGCGATATTAGACAGCAACCATACACATCAACATGTTTTAGCAGAGTTAGAGTTGATTTGTCCTCATTTATCTGCTGGCAGCATCGTGATAGTTGCTGACACGATTGTTGAGGAGATGCCTCAAGACTATTATTCAAATAGGCCTTGGAATGTTGGAAATAATCCAAAAACGGCCGTAGATGCATTTCTTGAATCAAATCCGAATTGGCAAATAGATCCACTCTGGTCGAGAAGAAGTTTATTGGGAGAATGCAGAGATGGCATTATCCGGAGAGTTCTTTAGAAGAATTGTATGGATGAACCATTAGTTACTGTTGGGATCCCCGTTTTCAACGGTGAGGCTTCTATATTGAAGGCTCTAAATTCAATCTTGGATCAGAGTTATAAAAATCTAGAGATTATAGTTTCAGACAATTCCTCTACGGATAGCACGTGGACCATCCTAGAAGATTTTGCGAGAGACAATCCAAAAGTTACAATAATTAGGCAAAAAGAGAATATTGGTTTAACCAATAATTTCAATTTTCTAGTCTCACGTGCTAATGGTAAGTACTTTATGTGGGCAGCTCATGATGACACAAGAGATCCCGCATATATTGCTAAATGTGTTTCAAAGCTTGAAGATTCAGATAATTACGGACTATGTGCTCCAAGAACGAAAGTCAAGTCCGGCAGTAACGACAAATACACCTGGCAATCAAGATTACCAAAAAATTTGAGTTCAGCGAACGAGATAGAAAGATTTAAATCTGCTGTCAGAGAATTTCCAGCTGTTGCCATGTACGGTGTCTACCGAACGTCTTCAATGAGAGCAGCGAATCTACTTCCAAATATGATTGGTAGTGACTTACTCTTTATCCAAGAATTAGCATTAGGAAGTTCAATAGTGGAAATCGAAGATTATCTGTTCTTCTATACTGAGCGAGAGAATTGGAACTCAAAGAAACAAGATTTCAAAGTTTTCTTCGGTAGTGAAAAACCTGGGTTTTTTTATTCCCCATTTTTATTGGTAACTAAGCGCCAACTTGAAATAGTGTTTGGTTCAAAGATTAAACTCTGTCGTAAGCTTCGCCTAGTAGTTTTTCTTTCGTATCATTTTATTTTTCAAATTGTGATAAAAATAGGGATAAAAGGAGTCAGGTGTATTCATCCTTCTATCTTGCGCAATTTAATTGCACATAGGTTCTACTGGACATTTATGCACCCGGATAGCGTGGAGTGCCTGGACGAGGCTCTTTTTGTGAAGCGGATAATAAATCCTAGGTTTGGAATAAAGTCTTAAATACAATTAATCTTGTTAATACAGTTACACTCCTCTTATGTTGAAACGCATGATTATGAGACTCACTTATCCTAATAATGAGCTAAAGAATGTTTTTTCAACACTGACAAAGAGAGAAAAGTTACATTATTCTCTCTATATTCTTTTCCAGTTTATAAACTCGCTTCTAGACACATCCGCTATTCTGTTGAGTGGGCTTTTGGTATCTCTTGGATATTCGTTTGCGACCGGTTTAGCCCCAACTGGCATCTCTAAATCAGTCCTAGACTTTCCAATTTTTGTAGGTCATGACTTTAAATTTGCGATTGCATCTATTGGAATAACAATTGTGATCCTTCTGGGGATAAGAACTATTTTTTCACTTTTTGTATCTTTTAGATCGTATAGATATTTGGCTTCTTTAAGCGCTAGTAATTCGTTACGCTTTGTTTCAAGTATATTTTCAGGAGGTTACGGATGGATTAAGAGTAAAAAATCTCAAGAATTAGCTTTCTTAACCACCCAAGGGGTTGAAAATATATATGTTGGAACGCTTGGGCAATACATGATTTATGTAACTGATCTTTTGTTTATAACTCTAGTCTCTGGAGTTTTGTTGATTGTTAATCCAATGCTTATGTTAGTTTCTATGTCAATCTTTATAATATTCGGTGCGATTTCACATAGATTCAGTTCAAAGCGAGTTTCTCAGTACTCGTCTATGTTAAGCCATAACACGATCGCAGGTAACATTAAGGTCAATAAGCTAACAAGATTATTTCGCGAAAGCCTTGTTAATGGAACCTATGTTAATTTAATTGAAGATTTCTATAGTTTCAGAAAATCTGCGAGTATGAATTTTGCAAGATTAAGTTGGATCCAAATTGTCCCAAAGTTCTCGGTAGAAGTAGTTATAGTACTTGGTACTTTTGCGGTGACATTAACTTCCGCTGCGACTATGGGTTTTTCGCAGGCCATGGCGACTATGACTATATTCCTTGCGGCTACATCTAGATTGGCTCCAGCTGCCCTGAGAATTCAACAGTCATTGACAGGTATAAATTCTTATATAGCGCAATCAGCTGAGACTCTTAAATCAATAGAAGAAGTGAAAATACTCGAGGAATTACATGCCGAGTATCCGAATTCTAAAGTTCTCAAAGTGAATGAAAATCCACCTACTATTGAGTTGAAAAATGTTTTCTTTCGATATGAAGAAGAATCAAATTTTGTTATACAAGATGTTAACTTGTTCATCGATTCAGGGGATTCTGTCGCCATCATTGGCGAGTCAGGTGTTGGCAAGAGCACCCTATGCGACCTAATTCTTGGAATGTTAATTCCAAATTCAGGCACAGTGGAGATTGGGGGTTGCAGCCCTAGAGTTTTCGAAAAAGAAAATCCTGGCAAGGTTTCATTTCTAAGCCAAGAGACTTTTCTTTTTCCCGGAACAATACGTGAGAATATTGCTCTTGGAATGAAGGAGTCAGAAACTTCTGACGTAAGAATATGGGAAGCTTTGGAAAAAGCTAAAGCAGCCAGTTTCGTTGAATTACTGCCTGGAAAACTAGATTTTAAAATTGATGGACTAACAAATGGTTTAAGTGGTGGTCAGGCTCAGAGAATAGGGATAGCAAGAGCTTTATTTTGCGGACCAACACTTCTAATTCTCGATGAGCCAACTAGCGCTTTAGACTTAGAAACCGAAAAAGACTTTGTAGAAACACTTACCCTTCTTAAAGGTGTGGCAACTGTCCTTGTAATCGCTCATAGACCTGAAACTTTGAGAGGAGTCAATAAAATAATTGATTTCTCTAATGACGAGATAAAGATATCGAAAATACCGAAATAGAACGAAGTTGTTGACCTCAATGAAGTAGAATTCATCTATATTTAAAATGATATGAAAAGTGGGTAATGATGAAAATTGAGAACAAGGTCTTTTTGGTTACGGGTGGAGCCGGCTTTATTGGCAGCAATGTCGTTTCAGAGTTATTAAAGTCAAACCCGAAGAAGGTAATAGTATATGACAATTTTGCAAGAGGTAAACTCGAAAATCTAGGCGAACTGGTAAATGACCCGCGCGTTGAGATAAATCCATTTGGTGGAGATATTCGTGAATTGGATATTCTCAATAAAACGCTTGAAGGAGTAGATGGCGTTTTTCACCTGGCAGCAATGTGGCTTTTACACTGTAAAGATTTTCCAAGAACTGCTTTTGACGTAAACATTTTGGGTACATTTAACGTACTTGAGGCATGTGTTAATCAAGGTGTGAAGAGGCTAGTTTATTCATCATCAGCATCTGTTTACGGCGATGCAGTGTCAGTTCCTATGACAGAAGAGCATCCGTTTATGAATCGTAATTTTTATGGTGCGACAAAAATTGCAAGCGAGGCTATGGCTCGCGCTTTTTATGATAGATATGGTTTAAGTTTTGTTGGACTTAGATATATGAATGTCTACGGCCCAAATCAAGATCAAACCGCTGCCTATACAGGCGTAATTCCAATCATGCTGAACAAGATTGATGAAAACGTGTCTCCCATTATTAATGGAGATGGGTCTCAGGCGTATGATTTCATTTCTGTAACCGATACCGCCCGTGCCAATATTCTTGCTATGGAATCTGACGTTAACGATGAATTCTACAATGTTGGAACAGGTGTTCAAACTTCAATTCGTGAGTTATGCGACCTAATACTGGAACTAAAGAAATCCGATTTAAAAGTCACATACAAACCCTACTCTGCGGAAGACGCCAGACAATTTGTTCAGAACAGGATCGGATCGCCGGTAAAAGCTAGGGAAGATCTAAATTTCATGTATCAAGATCAATTACAGGATGGCCTTTTAAAGCTGATTGCTTGGCGAGACTCTAAGTAAAATCTATTTTCAGATTCGATGCAGTCGAGAATTTTTTGAGATAGAGAAGGGATGTAAATATTTGTGTGCGGATTTGTGGGGTATGTAAATTTAAATGGAGAAAAAACTTCTTTAGACATTCTAAGAAGCATGACTTTTGCTATCAATCATCGTGGCCCAGACGGTGAAGGTTTTTATAATCATGAAAATATAGGCTTAGGGCATAAGAGACTTGCAATAATTGATGTATCCACAGCAGGCTTACAACCCATGGAAACCGTCACCCAAGACTATATAATCGCGTATAATGGTGAAATTTATAATTACAAAGAAATACGTGATGAACTTGTAGCGTTGAGAGTAAATTTCAAAACAGGGACAGATACAGAAGTCCTTCTTAACGCTTGGATGACTTGGGGGAAAGATTGCATCTTAAAATTTAATGGAATGTTTGCGTTTGCAATCTTTGACTCAAAGTTGAAAAAACTATTTCTGGTAAGAGATCGTTTTGGAATTAAACCGCTATATTTTGGAATTTGGAATGGCACTTTTATTTTCGCTTCAGAGCAGAAGTCTATTTTAAGACATCCATCGTTCACCAAAGAGCTAGAGATTTCATCATTTATTGAATACTTTACCTTTCAGAATATTTTGAGTCATGATACTTTAATGAGAGGTATGAAAATTCTTGGAGCAGGAGAGATACTGACTTTAAATACCGTAATTCAAAATGATTACTCTATAGAAAAATACTGGAAATTTGATTTCCAGAACAATACAGATCATGATTTATCAGAAACAGAGACAACAATTGAACTTTCAAGAATTTTGGAGAAATCAGTAGAGCGTCAGTTGATATCTGATGTAAAAGTCGGAAGTTATCTTTCTGGTGGCATGGATTCTGGAACAATTTCAACGATCGCTTCTCGTTCTGTAGACAATATGGATACTTTCAATATTGGTTTTAGCCACTTCAATGAAATCGAAGAGTTATCAGGTAACGATGAGAGGGTTGAGGCACGTGAGATTGCTCGAATTAATGGCACAATTCATCATGAAAAAATAATTGGTCCAGATGACTTTGAAAAGTGTATTGACAAACTGGTAGAGGCAGTAGAAGAGCCTAGAGTCGGTCAGAGCTATCCAAATTTTTATGCAGCTCAATTAGCATCAAGTAAGGTAAAAGTTGTCTTATCGGGCGCAGGGGGAGACGAGCTTTTTGCTGGTTACCCATGGCGCTATGATCCGGCACTAACTTCTGCGTCAAGAAATATTTTTCTTGACGAATATTTCAGGTTATGGAACAGAATTATTCCTGTTAGTAGATTTAGTGAAGCCTTTTCACCAATTCAAAGTTTTTTGAAAAGCTATGATCCACGCGCTGGATTTAATTCTTTTTTTGAATTGGAGACGAATCCAGAGAGAAACGATCTCTTGAATCAATCTTTACAATTCGAAGCACAAACATTTCTCCACGGGTTACTTTTGGTGGAAGACAAAATAAGTATGCATCACTCTCTAGAAACTAGAGTTCCATTTTTGGATAACGAGCTCGTGGATTTCGCGTTGAAGATTCCAAATAGGTTAAAAATAGACCTGGATTCTCCTGTGAAATCCTCAGGCAAACGAGATTACGGTAAAGCTATTTTGCGTAATTCAATGAGTGAGTTTCTACCAGATAAAATTACTAAAGCAGATAAACGTGGATTTTCGGGGCCTGATGCTAGCTGGTTTCGAAAGGAAAATCGTGCATATCTAGAGAGAGAAATTTTAGGCGAGAATCCGTTGTTTGATTTTGTGTCTAAAGAATACGTTATGGATGAGACGAATAAGCACTTTAGCGGTCTGGCTGAAAATAGATTGCAAATTTGGTCTTTCTTAGTAATGACAAAGTACCTAAAAAAATTTCACTAGATATTTTTCAACCTGTTTTGAAATAGCGGAACAACTATCTCATCTTTTAAATTTATTTCTTTAAGAGGATGATAGTAGTCCAGTAGACTTTCGTCGGACAAGTACATTTTTTCTACCAAAACTTGAAATAGATCTGCAAAAGATCTATAACTGTGGAACTTCTCGATGTACTTTGGGCCAAGATTTCCCAATTTTTGCCTTAATTCTGGGTTGCGAATTAGAAATTCCAGGTCCTCATAAATTCTTTCTGGGGAAGAACTAACACCCGGACATTGATCCAGAAAAGAATACCGTCGCTGCAACTGAGTATATTCGGAATTCTCTAATCCAAGTATTGTAGTTACTCCAAGAGACATTGACTCGATAGCATTAAGCGCGTAAGCGCTAGCAATAATCTGATCAATGTGAATATCAGATTCATCCGAGATTCTTCTACGAACTTGATCATTTGGCAGACCCGTTAGTAAATTAAATTTTATTTTATATCCATCACTTTTGAGTTTGGATATTGCATTTTCAATAAATTCAGTGCCTTTAATTCCCTTATGATTTGGTGCGTGGGAAATAGTTATCTCAGAATCTAATCCATTAGAAGTTGATATTCTGGTAGTAGGTTGCCAAATCTTAGTATCTATGCACAGAATACTTGGAACCAGTACATCCCATCTTCCGAAACCATCAACTGTCATACACCCTGGTATAAAAATATCGGCATACTTTGTCCAGAAATCTACCCGTTTGGAAATTTCAAGTTGATTTCTCGTGAAGTGAGGATAGTTCCATTGTAAAACGTGTCCAAAGTCGGCTGATTTTATTCGATTTCCGATATAGGCGTCAGCACCAAATGGAATGACAATTATTTTTTTTCTTGCAATCTTCAAAAGCATGTATTCTAATCTGTAACCAATCTTCAAAAATGGCAAAAAATGCAGAGCGTAACCATTGCATGAAATGACAAAAACCTCGTAGAGATAGATACTTTTTGCCAAGTTTATAAAGATTCGCCAATATTGGATTATTCGTCGAATCGACAATGGCAGACTGCGACTTTTAGGAATTAGTACCTTATCAAAATCATCAACATTTGAAAAATAGAACAAATCTGCTGAAATTGAAGCTGATTCAAAGCCATTTTCCTCCAATGCGGCAGACCAGTATTTATTATTCAACAACGGATCACAACCAAAGACAATTCTCGGCTTAATTGTTCTTTGCTTTCGGAAGCATGCCACCATTGATATACCCAAAAGAATCGGAGAAAATAGACAAAGTAATAATCTCGAGTATAAATATCTTGCGAAGTTAATCACCGAGCGCCACCATTTAACATATCTCTTATGCCTTCAATTAAGTCAAATTCCACATCCTGATGAATAACTGTGTCCAATTCAATTTTCGTTTCAAAATTTCTTGTCATTTCTGTCTCTTCATACTTTGGCATTAGTTTGAGTTCACTAGCCATCAAGTCACAAATTTCTTTTATTGTTACCGATTGATGTCCAGAGATGTTAAAAGTTCCAGGCTTCTCAGATTCAATAAATTCATGTACCCGCTTTGCCGCATCAATGACATGAATCGGATTAATTCGAATTCCTTCGGGTCCATTTAAGGTTATTGGTACACCATCTCTGATTCTTGTAGCCAAAGCAGGAAAGAGCATTTGCGAGTCCTGCCCTGGTCCGTATATGAAGAAAAACCGGAGAATTGTAGTATTTATCAAATTCTTGTAAGTTCCAATGAGATACTCGCTTGCTAGCTTCGTGACAGCGTAAAAATTTGAATTTCCTATTTCAATTAGTTTACTGTGCTCTGTAATAAGTTCATTGTTGCCTTCATAAACTGCCCCAGAAGACGCATATATAAATTTCTTAACATCTGTTTGCCTTGCGTAATCCAGAAGCTTCAGTGTAGAGAGAGTGTTGACAGTAAAAATATTATTAGCAGAGTTAGGAAAATTCTTGAATTCTGGAGATTGAGCTAGGTGAACAACGGTGTCTATTTCGTTAGGAAGTTTCTCGTAATTGAACTCTGAAAGTAGGTTTAACTCAATTTCGTGATAATTCTTTAAATCTACAAAATCGGTCTTCTCCCTTACCAACCCAAAAACCTCATAGCCGTTTTCTAGTAAACGCCTCGTGAGGACTTTGCCTAGAAGACCATTTGCTCCCGTGACCATAACCCTGTTTTGCTTCATAGGGCTCAATACTATTAGCAACGTATCAAATACGATTACAATTTACGTGGATAGATTAAAAATTTTTATCTTTAAGTTTAAAGGGAGCGTCATGTCAAACGGTAAGCGGAGCTTGTTGGTACTCCAAACTGCTTACCCACTGAAATTCTTAAAGGAACGCGGCCTTGAAGTTTATTTAGAAACGAAGGATCCCGGTAAATTCTTCGATACAGTAGTTACTGTAAATACAGTCGCTTCTTTGCAGGACAAAGGCTATCTTGGTGAAGGCCCCCTATATAGGCAAACTTTATGCGGCTCAAGAAACATCGTAATTGAGTGTGGACATTCGGTTCCAGCATTTAAGGGAAAATTTAGTAAATTTGGATTTCTCTGCTCACAAATTTACTTTTTCATTCGTTTTTTCTCAAGCCTTGAGTGGCGCAATGTCAAAGTTATTTACTCAGATGATCCTGACTACAATGGAATCATTGGATTTTTGTTTTCTAGAATTTTGAGAAAACCATTAGTAGTCGGCATCTGGGGAAATCCTGCCAGAATTCGAGAAACTACCAACAAGCCATTAATGCCGGGCCTATTTAGAAGTAAAGAAGCAGAGGCAAGAGTTGAAAAGTTCGTTCTACTGCATGCAGACGCGTTGCAAGTTCAGAATGCCGAGAATGGCAATTATCCCATAAGTCTTGGAATAAGCAGAAATAAAGTTAGTTTGCTGCCACTAGCAGTTGGAATAGCGGATTTCCATTTTTTAGAAATCAACGAAAGAGAAAGTCTAGACTTCAATTATGATCAGAAAACATTAAATATAGTATGTATTTCTAGACTAGAAGAAGTGAAGCATGTTGATCATGTAATTAAATCAATGTCTCTTTTGAAAGCAAGTAGTTCAAATTTAAAACTTCACTTGATTGGCGCTGGTGAAAAAGAAAGTGAATTGAGGCTACTGTCTAAGGATCTAGAAATTGAGAATCAAGTTGTTTTTCACGGAGCTAAATCTCAAGAGTGGATTTCTAAGTTTCTGCCAGATATGGATTTGGCTATAGCGCCATTGAATGGTCGGGCCTTGCTAGAAATAGGATTATCTGGATTACCAGTAGTAGCTTACGATGTCGATTGGCACAATGAGATTGTTATCCAAAATGAGACTGGATTCCTCGTCGAATATAGAAATATTGAACAATTGAGTCGTGTAGTTGAAGACTTTTTCGCGCTACCAGAGAGTAAAAGGCTAGAAATTGGTGAAAACATGAGACTGAAAGCTCTTTCATTATGTGATCGAGATTCTTTAAGCAAGTCGCAAAATATCTTCTATAACAACTTATTGATTAGGTTTAAAAACTGAATTTGCTATGTATTCTCCAAAAGGAATTGATGATGTCCATCCTGGCGACACAGCGTTTAGTATGTGAGTCTGTTTTCCAGATTTCTCAATAACAAAGTCTTGCACAAGGCCGCCATCATTTTTCGTAACTAGTTGTGCCCTAATACCTGCTGGATAGGATTCCCATTTGGTTACGTCAGCAGACATCGGCACCAAGTGAGAAACTTCTCTTACCAAATAATTTGTTTTCAACTTTGCAATTTCGCCCTTGGCCATTTTTAGTAGGCTGTGTTTTTTTCCATGCATCAAACTCTTCATTCCCTTTAGAGTTGAGTAGACTTCAATCAATTTAGGTAAATCTTGCATCGAATATTGCTCTCCGCCAAAAACCGGGAAAGCTGTAGGTCCAATCTTAACTTTTCCGTCAACTGCCAAAGTGAGGTGAACGCCAAGAAAAGGGTTGATTTCATGGGGAACTGGGTAAACCAAAGTTCTAATAGGTAGTTCTGAATGAGTTGTGTATTTGTATCGTCCCAAAAAAGGCATCATTTCATATTTTTCGCCTAAGCCAACTTCATTTGCGATTTTTAAAGCGCCGGCACCGGCTGCATTAACCAGATGATTGAAATAAATCTCACCAAAACTTCCTACTACTCTATCCTCATATACTTGCTTGATTCTTACATTATTAATTATCTCAACACCAAGATTCATGTTTATTCGAAGAAGAGCGTTATTAACCTCATTTGGATTTGCAACCGAAGTAGTTGGCGACCAAAGAAAACTGTTGCATGTTTTAGCGAGTGGTTCAAAATTGGAGAGTTCTCTTTCTTCGAGTAATTCGAGATCCACGCCGTTCTCTAATCCACGACTGTATAATTGCGCCAAGCGCGTTGACTCTTCTTGATCACGAGCAACTACAACTTTCCCGACAACCTTAATTTGCAGGTTGGAATCTTGAATTAGCCGCCTTAAAGATTGATTTCCATCTCTGCAGAACCGTGCCTTTAATGAGTCTGGCGAATAATAGAATCCAGCGTGAATTACTCCCGAATTTCTACCGCTTGCGTGAATACCAACTTTAGATTCCTTGTCTACGATAACAACTTTCAGACCCGGATCTATTTTTTTGATTGCCATTGCCGTAGTTAATCCAATGACTCCAGCACCAATAACCATTACATCGCACTTAGATTTAGTCATTTTTACATTAGTTCTTTGCTAAGTAAATTCTCGTAAAGATCAGAATATTTTTGCACCATCATAGAACTTTGGTAGCTAATCATAAATATATTTTTCTGATTTTCTCTAACTTTCGCTAATTCTGAGGAGTTGTTGACAGCTTCACAAATATTTGATGCAAGAGTATCTAGGTCTGACAAGGACAATATAAATGAATTTTCTTCTCGAATTGTATCCTCAGAAATTTGAATTCCGTAAACAGGCAGTCCAGCTGAAATTGCTTCCAAACCGGCGACGCCACTAATTTCACCAACTGTCAACGTTATATATAAATCCAACTTACTAAAAAAATCAGGTTTGTCATTGATTTGTCCAGTCCAAGAGATATCAACCAAATTTGCATCCTTAGCCATAGACTCTAGACTCGTCCTTAAAGGGCCATCACCACCAATTATAAATTTAATATCTGGGTTAAGATCCTGAATCTTTGAGAATAGATTTATGAATAACCAAGGTTTTCTATCTTCAGTAAGTCGGCTTAATGTTCCAATCATGAAACTGTGCTTTCTAATCGCAGTTAGTTTAGATTTGACCAGGATAGGCTCAATGCCATTTGGTATATAAGTGATTTTCTTATTTTTTCTTCTAAATTGATCCCAATCGCGGGTAATTGCCATCAGCACAAATGCATCAAATCTTTTAGCGCACAGTTTCTCCAGTAAAATTCTGCTACTCGAGATGTTTCCACCTACGCTGTGACATGTGCCAATCACCCGAGGTTTCGATCTAATTGGCAAAAGAGTGATTACGAGCCCTACCAACATTCCCCTTGTCAAGTGACAATGTATGATTTGGAAGTCTCCTATAATCTTGCGGTTTTTTATAGGCCAAACAGCCAGCTTAAGGATTTTCGATAATCGATTTGGGCTATTTCTACTAGAAATCGACAAGTAATCAATATTTGAGGATTTCGAAACGCCTCTAAAGTCGCTCTCTGTGAGAATCGAAACCTCATTTCCATCATCTGCTAACTTTCGCGAAAGAGTGTCGACGACCGCCTCAGCTCCACCAATTTCAAGAGATGGAATAATTTGTAGAATTCTCATGGTGGGTTAACAGTAGGTTAATCTAATGGTAGATACAATAAATACCATGAGCGATAGAAGAATTTATTGCGGGCTGAAGTAAATGAGCATGCCTGATGAGGACCCTCTTTATAGGATTATTGATAAAAAGTCGGATGTAGACAAAACAGCAAGCGTATGGGCATACAGCCAGATACGAGAAGATTCTCATCTAAACGAGAATGTGATAATTTCTAATCAAGTCTATGTAGGCCCCGGTGTTCGTATTGGGAGAAATTCAAAAATACAAAACAATGCAATGATCTATGAACCCGCAATTATTGGCGAAGGTGTGTTTATTGGTCCGGGCGTGATTCTCACAAATGATCACTACCCGCGAGCAGTAAACCCTGATATGACTCAGAAACTTACATCCGATTGGTCGCCAGTTGGCGTGACTATCGAAGATGGTGTGGCTATTGGTGCTGGTTCAGTCTGCGTCGCTCCATTAGTTATCGGTGAATGGTCAGTAATTGCAGCTGGATCTGTGGTTGTTAAGAATGTAAAGAAGTTCTCTCTAGTTGCAGGAGTTCCAGCAAGACAAATAGGATGGGTAGGAAAGTTTGGAGTGCCTTTAGTGCAAGATGAAGATGGTATTTTTCGATGTCCTAAGACAAATGAAGAGTATGTTTTGAGCAGTACTGGAGAAATGAGTTGTGTTAAAGAATGAAGAAGATACCTTTAGCTAAGCCACTCATAGGTCGTACGGAGCGACGTGCGGTCAATAGAGTTTTACGTTCGGGAATGCTCGCACAAGGGCCTAAAGTTGCAGAATTTGAATCCTCCTTTTCATCGTTTGTAAATGATAGAGAGTGTGTTGCTGTAAATTCAGGTACATCTGCACTTCATTTAGCCTTGCTTTCATTAGGTATTGGTCCAGGTGACGAAGTTATTGTTCCTTCCTTTACTTTTGCGGCCACAGCAAATTCCGTTTCACTAACAGGAGCAAAACCGATCTTCGTAGATGTTGATCAAAGAACATTTAACATTGACCCGATAAAGATCGAAGATGCGATCACAAGTAAAACTAAGGCAATTCAGGTTGTGCATCTTTATGGTCTACCTGCAGACATGATGTCAATCATGGCCCTAGCAAAGAAGCATAATTTGCTCGTTGTAGAAGATGCCGCTCAGGCTCACTTAGCAAGTATTCAGAACCATCCGGTCGGAACATTTGGAGATGCAGCGGCATTCTCTTTTTATCCTACAAAAAACATGACCTCCGGTGAAGGTGGAATGATTGTTCTAAGTTCGAGCGAGGCAGCAAGACAGTGCCGACTCCTTAGAAATCAAGGGATGGAAACCAGATACCAAAATGAGATCGTAGGTTTCAACCTTAGAATGACGGACATTCATGCATCAATTGGAATTGAACAACTAAAGAAACTGCCTAGTTGGACTGAAAAAAGACAATCAAATGCTAAGTTTTTAGATCAAATAATAGATAGCAAAGTGACCCCGTACGTGCCAAATGGCTTTGATCATGTTTATCACCAGTACACCATTTCTTTACCCAAACACAGAGATTTGATTTCAGATTTTTTAACAAGTTTAGGTATTGGAAATGCAGTTTATTACCCAACTCAGGTACATAAACTTCCTGCTTTCAATCTAGGGCTAGAACTTGAAGTTACATCTAGACTTGTTGAAGAGGTCCTAAGTTTACCTGTACACCCATCGCTTACTAAAAAACAGCTTAAACATATTGGTGATTGTGTAAACACTGCGTTAGATAAGTATTTATAGAATGAGACTTCGTACTGGTTTAGTGGGCATGGGTGTTATGGGTTCAAATCATGCTCGAGTGCTTAGCAATTTAGAGGGTACAGAATTTCTAGGTGTTGTGGACCCTGCACTTGACTCAAAAAAAGTTCCTTACATGATCTTCAAATCTTTTGCAGACCTAATTGAAAAAGGAATTGACTACTGTGTTATAGCCGCACCAACTGCTTTACATGAGGATTTGGCATGCCAATCTTTACGAAACGGCATTCCAGTTCTCATAGAGAAGCCTGTTGCCCCAAATTTTGAATCAGCTTCCAGAATTCTAGAATTATCTGAAAAGTTAAAGGTTCCTGTAGCTGTCGGGCATATAGAGAGATTCAATTCAGGGCTCCAGCAACTAAAGATGCGTCTTGAAAATGGAGAACTCGGTGATGTCTATCAAATAGCTACTCGGCGCCAAGGGCCTTTCCCAGCCCGAATTGCAGATGTGGGAGTGGTGAAAGACCTGGCAACTCACGATGTCGATTTAACAAGTTGGATCGCTCAAAGTGGCTATGAAAGCATTTCAGCTCAAACTGTCAGCAGATCTGGGCGATCTCATGAGGACATGGTCTCGGTAGTAGGTAAACTAAAGAGTGGCGTCGTGGTAAATCACACAGTGAATTGGCTAAGCCCGCTTAAGGAACGAAAAGTTATTGTGACTGGAGAAAAAGGAACCTTTGTTGTAGATACTCTTCGAAGCGATTTAGCACTTTATGCAAACGGCACTTCAAAGGTTTCGCAATCATCAATTGCACATTTTTCAGGAGTTACCCAAGGCGATATCACTTACTTCTCTTTTGATAAGCCAGAGCCATTACTTGTAGAGCATAGTAATTTTAGAGACTTTCTACTGGGCAAAAGCTCTAATGTTGTAACTCTAGCTGAGGGTTGCGAGACCGTTCGGGTCGCAGATGCAATCGTTGAAAGTGGTAAAAATCAGCAAGTAGTTTCGTTATGAATGTTGTAGTTGTTGGCATGGGAAAAATCGGCCTCCCTCTTGCTGTCCAATATGCACGAAAAGGCATGAACGTAATTGGTGTAGATATTTCAAGCGAAACTATCAAATTGATTAATTCGGGAATCCCTCCTTTCCCCGAAGAGGAAAATTTAGATACATATCTAAAATTAGAAGTTGAAAATGGAAAATTGATTGCCTCTGATGATTTGGAAGAATCTGTCAAGAATGCCGATGTAATTGTTGTGGTGATTCCGTTATTCGTTGATGAAAATGCATCTCCGGATTTCTCGGGAATGGATAAAGTCACAGCTGTAATTGGCAAGAATTTGAGGTCAGGTACATTGATTTGTTATGAAACAACACTTCCTATTGGGACTACTAGGGATAGGTTCTCCAAGAAAATTATCGAAGAGAGTGGATTAAAAATTGGCCAGGATTTTTATGTGGTTTTTTCACCTGAGAGGGTGCTTACTGGTCGAGTTTTTTCTGATTTAAGGAGATATCCGAAAATAGTAGGTGGTGTCACTCCTGCATGTGCAGCAAAAGGAAAACTTTTCTACGAGTCAGTGTTAGATTTTGATTCAAGAGACGACTTGGAGAAGAAAAATGGAGTGTGGACACTAGAAAGTGCTGAGTCAGCTGAATTTGTTAAGTTGGCTGAAACAACCTATCGGGATGTGAATATAGGACTGGCTAATGAATTCGCCTCTTATGCGCATAAAATAAACCTAGATATATATGAAATTATCGAAAGTGCTAATTCTCAACCCTATTCACATCTACATAAACCAGGAATTTCAGTTGGGGGGCACTGTATACCAATTTACCCTCAATTTTATATGTGGTCAGACAAAGAAGCCAAAATAGTTTCAGCAGCTAGAAATACAAACAGCTCAATGCCCTTTAGATCTATTTCTAATTTAGAGCAAGTACTTGGAAGTTTAGAAAAACTCAATGTTTTAGTTTTAGGAGTTTCATATCGGCCAAATGTCAAAGAGACAGCATTTTCTGGAGCTTTGGATTTGAGAAACCTCTTACTTGCGAGAGAAGCAAATGTCTACGGTATTGATCCGTTGTACTCTAATGAGGAAATTGAAGAATTAGATTTTCGTCCATGGATGAATGATGAGCCTATCGATGTTGTTATTCTCCACACCGAGCATTCTGCATTTAGTGAATTAGACCCCAAGAACTTTCAAGGCCTAAAGGCCTATGTTGACGGACGGAACTTCTTAACAAAGTGGAGACACGAAATCCCAGAACTAGAAGTGTTCTTCTAACTTAGAATTAGATAGAACGTTTCCCTTGGAATTTAGTTCTCGCTCTCATGAACGGTGACTCAAGGTACCTGTAACTTAACTCTGTCAAGGCAAACGTCAAGACTGTTACTACCAAGGCACTTTCAACACTTAGTAAGTCAACCCCATAAATTATTTTTGTATAGTGAAGAATTGGCCAGTGAAAAACATAAAGTCCAAAGCTGCGCTTGCCAATATAAATGACAATTTCCCTGCCTTTGAATTCCCATTTTTCTTTATTCGCCAAAAGTAGCAACTAGACAAAAGTTATTGCGGCCAACAAATATGAGAACGACGAGAAAGGTGAAGTATAAACTAGTTGGAAGGAACTTGCGCAAATAAAAATGAGCAGTGAGAAGGAAATCAAAATGGAGAATCGCATCAGGTTGACACTTTTTATGCGTGCCAGTAAAAAGTCATTATGCAATGCAACCAGAATACCTGAAGCAAATGCGTCGAGGTGAGAGACGCTGAAGTTCCAAACTGCTGGGTATGGACGTAAATCAGAAATCAAAAACCGGGATAACATTGCAATCGGGATGAGACATAACAAAGCGATAGTTAACTTCTTCTTGCTCAACAAAAGCAACCAAGGGAGTATTAAATAGAATTGCTCCTCTGCGCAGATGCTCCAAAAATGAAGCAAAGGATTTGGTCCTTACCAGCTGTAGGATGAAAAGTTAGCCGTGAAGGTAGCATAATTGAATAAATGTAAGTTTAGTTGTTCTGCACTTAGTTGATTTATGCCGAAAATTACAAAAAGCGTCACAAAGTAAAGAGGGTAAATTCTTAGAACTCGTCGCATATAAAAGTTGGATTTTTCAATCTTACCGTCTGCTTTTTCTCTTAGCAGGATTGAACTAAGCAAATAGGCACTCAAAACAAAAAAGCCTGTCACACCAAAACTGCCGAAGTGCCACGTGTGCCTAAATAGATTGGAAAAATGAGAGTAGCCATTGAAATCCAGAGAGCCGAGCACATGGGTAGCAATTACCATGAGTGCGCAAATCGCTCTGAACACATCCAAATTTGGTCTATATTCGGCATTCGGCGTCATGGCAGAAGTACATTAGTAAATCCAGCGTGCAGTCCCGTAGAAGCGTTTAAGACGGGTTCAGGTTGTTCTCGATTATAGTTTCACGGAGTTGCGAGCTTGAGGCCTCCGTGAGCGAGGAGCTCTAGCAATTAGTGATGCGCATTTAGACTATTTTTAACTAATTTTCTAAGCGGAACAAAACACTGTCCAGCTTTCTAGGATCAAGATTTTGTGAATTGAGATTCAGGTGAAAGTTAGTTAAACAAGTTGAAAACTTTCCTTTTGATTGGTGGAGCACGGTATGTATTGAACTTGGCTTTAACCATGATGATGTGTTTTACCAACGAAGTAGAATTGTCACTATTGGTCGATAAATCTTGGGAAGATGTTCGCAGTCTTGGCATGGGTATTGTTCATGTACTGATTACTCGTGTCCGGTTTTAGTATTTCGGTTACTGATTGCGCAGAAAAAACAAGCCAGCTCCAGACAACTTATTATCTTGGTAATGTACCTAAACTCATTGAATTAAATGTGGCTTGGGCCGGGATCGAACCGGCGACCTAACGATTTTCAGTCGTTCGCTCGTACCAACTGAGCTACCAAGCCAAAACAAGGTTCTGATATCGGCCTTTAAAAGTACGACACCAAAACCTTTGCGACCCGGACGGGACTTGAACCCGCGACCTCCGCCGTG
>JACCDN010685100.1_pt1 | contig 23985 bp, 16 predicted proteins | sample 7441691 | NCBI WGS metagenome assembly JACCDN01 (sample SAMN15323439, study PRJNA562643) | freshwater metagenome | isolation source: river surface water | place: USA:Blue River Watershed | collected 2017-08-16 | reverse complement strand
TGCTTCGCCATGAGCATCTTGCCGAGGCCGACGAGGGCCTTGGATTTCTGCGGAGCCAGTCCGAGCTGGCGGATGAGCGTCAGCACGCGGGCTTCGGTCATCGCCGCCATCTTGGCGGGCGTCCCCGCCTCGGCGAAGAGAGCCGGGGTGATTTCGTTGACCTTCTTGTCGGTGCACTGGGCCGAAAGCACCACCGCCACCAGGAGCGTGAAGGCATCCTTGTGATCCAGCGGCACGGGCGTCTCGGGATAGAGCTTCGCGAGCTCCTTGCCCACGTAGTCGGCTCGTTCCTGCTTGGTCATAGGCAGACCATGGGCGCCCCTCCGCCGATGGCAACGCACCACGGGCCGAAGACTTATTCACAAGCCCTCAGAGAGGTTGCCAAACCTTATGCCGAAACCGTCATTCTCTAATACCCCCACCCTCTCTTGGTGGGCGGTTGCGACACCCGTTTCCTCCTTCAAAAACCATCGTCACTTCCATGGCCCAACTGCCCTACGATCCCTCCAAGATCTCCCGCGAACTCGCCCGCCATTACATCCCGGCGACCGAAGCCGACATCCAGGCGATGTTCGCCGCCGTCGGCTCGAAGGACTTCCCGGACATGTTCGCGCACATCGACCGCGCGGTGCAGTTCGCCGGCCCGCAGGACCTGCCCGACGAACTCGCCTACCAGGCGCTGGCGGACCGCATGGAATCCCTTTCGCAGAAGAACTCCGTCAAGACCGCCTTCCTCGGCGACGGCCTGCAGGTCTACCGCACGCATGAGATCGTCGGCCACGTCTGCTCGATCCGCAACCTGACGACCTCCTACACGCCGTATCAGCCCGAGCGTTCGCAGGGCACGCTGATCACGCACTGGATCTACCAGTCCACGCTCGCCCAGCTGACCGGCTTCGAAGCCGTCAACTCCTCGCTCTACGACCGCGCCAGCGCGCTCTTCGAAGCCGCCGTCTGCGCCGTCCGCATGGGCGACGCCGAAGCCAACACGGTGCTCGTCGCCGGCAACCTGCTCCCCGCCGACCTCGAAGTCCTGCGCACGCACGTCGCCGACACCTCGGTGAAGCTGGAATTCCTCGCCGCCGAGGACGCGACCGGCCGCCTCTCCGCCGCCGGCATCGCCGCCGCGGCCGCCCGCCTCGGCAAGCAGCTCGCCGCCGTCATCTTCCCGCAGGTCAACGCCCTCGGCCTGCTCGAGGACGTCGACGCCCTGACCGACGCGTGCGCCGACGCCGGCGTGAAGTCCATCGCGGTCATCGACCCGATGCTGCTCGCCACCGGCGGCCTCAAGGCTCCGGCCCAATACGGCAGGAAGGGAGCCGACATCCTCGTCGGCGAAGGCCAGCACCTCGCCATCGGCGCCAACTTCGGCGGCCCCGGCCTCGGCATCTTCGCCGTCCGCCACCACGCCGAAAAGAAGAACGAAGTCCGCGAGACCCCGGGACGATTCGTCGGCAAGGCCAAGGACAACGCCGGCCGTGATTGCATCGTGATGGTGATGTCCACCCGCGAGCAGCACATCCGCAAGGACAAGGCCACGTCCAACATCTGCTCCAACCAGGCGTTCATCGCCACGATCGCCGGCGCGGCCATCCTCGCCCGCGGCGAACAAGGCATGGCCGCCTCCTGCGTCGCCGGCCGCGACCAGGCCCGCCGCGCCGCCGCGAAGCTGCATAACATCCCCGGCCTCAAGGTCTGCTACGCCGACCAGGCTTTCTGGAACGAGTTCAGCCTGATGCTGCCCGAGCCCGCCGCCGCTGTCATCGCGAAGGGCCGCGCCGCCGGCCTGCACGTGGGCGTCGACATCACCGGCCGCACGCCCTGCAGCTGCTCGCTGCTCAAGGTCTCCTTCAGCGACCTGCAGACCGCCGCCGACACCGACAAGCTCGTCGCGTTCTTCGAAGGCCTCTACGGTAAGTCCGCCGGCGCGAAGACCCTCGCCGAAGTGCCCGCCGCCCTGCTCCGCCAAGGCCCCGTCGGCCTGCCGTCCTTCCCGCTCTCGGAACTGAAGGCCTACTACTCGAAGCTCGGCGAACTCAACGTCTCGCCCGATACGGGCTGCTTCCCGCTCGGTTCGTGCACGATGAAGTACAACCCGCACATCAACGACTGGGCGGCGGGCCTGCCGGGCTTCACCGGCCTCCACCCGCAGGCTCCGGCCGAGGATGCGCAGGGTTCGCTCGAGCTCCTCTGGCAGATCCAGGAGTGGTTGCGCAAGATCACCGGCCTCGCCGGCCTGACCACCCAGCCCGTCGCCGGCGCCCAGGGCGAACTCGTCGGCCTCAAGCTCTTCCAGGCCTATCACCGTCACCACGGCCAGCACCGCGACATCATCCTCATCCCGTCGACGGCCCACGGCACGAACTTCGCCACGGCCACCACCGCCGGCTACGTCACCAAGCGCAACCCCGACGGCTCGCCCTCGGGCATCGTGATCCTGAAGTCCGCCCCCGACGGGCGCGTCGACCAAGCCGACTTCGCCGCGAAGGTCGCCGAGTTCGGTCCGCGCATCGCCGGCATGATGGTGACCAACCCGAACACCTCGGGCGTCTTCGAGACCGACTTCCAGAAGATGGCCGCGGAGATCCACCGCATCGGCGGCCTCGTCTACATGGACGGCGCCAACATGAACGCCATCGCCGGCTGGGTGAACCTCGGCGCCCTCGGCGTCGACGCGGTCCACAACAACCTGCACAAGACCTGGACCGTCCCGCACGGCGGTGGCGGCCCCGGCGACGGCATCGTGGCCGTGTCCGAACGCCTCGTGGACTTCCTCCCGGGCTTCCAGATCGAGAAGCGCGGCGACACCTACGTGGCCGTGAAGCCGAAGCACAGCATCGGCTCCTTCCACCGCCACTGGGGCAACTTCGCCCATAAGGTGCGCGTCTACACCTACCTGCAGCGCCTCGGCAAGGAAGGCGTCCGCCGCATGGCCGCGATGTCCGTGCTCTCCAGCCGCTACCTCTTCTCCAAGCTGGGCAAGTCCTTCCCGTCGCTCCCCGCCGCGGCCGACGGCGTGCCGCGCATGCACGAGTTCATCCTCACCCTCACCGAGGAGGACTTCAAACGCATCGAGGCCGCCGGCATCCCGCGCGCGGGCATCATCGCCCGCGTCGGCAAGCTCTTCCTCGACTTCGGCTTCCACGCCCCGACCGTCGCGTTCCCCGAGGTCTTCGGACTGATGATCGAACCGACGGAGTCCTACACGAAGACGGAGCTCGATCGCTTCGCCGAAGTCGTGCTGGCCATCGGCGAGCTCATCCGCACGAACCCGGAAGTCCTCAAGTCGACCCCGCGCTTCACCCCGGTGGACCGCGTCGACGAAGTGGCCGCGAATCGCAACCTCGTCCTCAGCGAGCGCCTCACGGCCCTTCCGCTGATCAACGAGAACCGCCTCTCGCCCGTCCTGCTCAACGCGATGCCCGTCGCCGAGATCAAGCAGCGCGTTCTGGCGACGGCCTGATCAGGCCTTCGGCAGACGGACGACGAAGACGGTGCCCTTGCCGACCTCGCTGGACACGGCGATGGTGCCGCCATGGGCCTCGATGGTCTGCTTGACGATCGCCAGCCCGAGTCCGGCGCCGCCGGTGTGACGCGACCGGGAGGCGTCGACGCGGCGGAAACGTTCGAAGATCCCGCCAAGGTCGGCCGCGGCGATGCCCCGTCCGTCATCGGCGACGCGCAATTCGGACATGCCATCGACGACGTCGGTGGTGACGGTGACGGTCACGCCGGAGTCGTTGTGCAGGATGGCGTTGACGGCGAGGTTGAGGATCACGCGGCCCAGCCGGCCGGCGTCGCCGAGGACAGGAGCTCCCTCGAGGCTCGCGACCAGCTTGGCGCCATGCTCCGACGCGATCCGCTGCAGCAAGGCGACCGATTCGTCGGCGAGGTCGGCGAGGTCGCATGGGTCGCGGACGACGGGCTTGCCGGCATCGCCCTGGGCGAGTTCCAGCAAGGCGTCGGAGATGGACTTCATGCGGAGAGCGGACAGCCGGATGCCTTCCAGCGTGGCGCGATACTCGGCGGGCGTGCGCTCCTGCCGCAGTGCGCCTTGGCTGTCGGAGAGGATGACCGTGAGCGGCGTGCGCAGCTCATGGGAGGCGTCGGCGGTGAACTGCGCCATCTGCTCGCGGGCGGCGTTCATCCGGCCGAAGGTGTCGTTGAGCACGATGGCGAGACGGCCGAGCTCGCTCTCGGTGTCCACGACGTCGATCTTCCGGTCGAAATCGCCGCCGGCGATGCCTTCGGCGTCGGCCGCGATGCGGTCGATCGGACGCAGCGAGCGTCCGGCGAGGACCCAGCCGATGCCGCAACCGACGACGACGACGGCCAGCCCGGCGAGGAACAAGCTGCGGGCCAGCGCCGCGAGTTCGGCCTCCATCGGCCCGGTCGCCGCTCCGAAGAACGCGGTGCTGCGACCAGGCGGACGATGCAGGAGGACGCGCTGGTCCGCCAGGGTCACGGTGAGATCCTGCGGGCGCGCCTGGACATCGCCCTCTCCTTCGGAGAGGGCGGCCAGACCGAGTTCGACGAGTTCGCGCCCGGCGGGGGCGTTGGGCGTGCGCAGCGCCTCCGAACCTTTGTCATCGGCGACCACGACCCAGACACCGGCTTCGACGATGTCGGCCACGGCCTGACGGGCCCTACCGGCCCGTTGCTCGGAAGCCTCCGGGCGAGGGGCGTTCTTGCCCCGAGGTCCGGCGACACCGGGCGCGAGCTCGGCGATCGCGCCCATGCCCCGCGTCATCTCGCGCCGCAGGCGCAGGTCGAGTTCCTGCAGGCGGGCGGTCCGCTCATGGCGATGGAACGCCACGAGGAGCACGGCGGACGTCGCGGCGAGGAGCGCGAAGTTCCAGGCCAGGATCCGCCAGCGGATGGAATGCAGGATCATGGCTGGGCGGCCGGAGCCTCGATCACGTAACCGAGGCCGCGCCGCGTGCGGATGAGCTCCGCGCCGAGCTTGCGACGCAGGTTGCAGACATGGACCTCCAGGAGGTTGGACAGCGTGTCTTCGTTCTCGTCGAAGAGGTGCTCGTAGAGTTCGGCGCGCGGCACGACGGCCCCGCGACGGTGCGCGAGGTATTCGAGCAGCCCGTATTCGCGGCCGGTGACGGCTTCTTCCTTGCCGGCCTTCGTGACCCGCCGTGCAGCGGTGTCGATGACCACGTCGCCGAGGGTGATGACGGCCGTGGTCGAACGATGGTTGCGGCGGACGAGCGCACGCAGGCGCGCGAGCAGCTCCTGCTGGACGAACGGCTTGGCGACGAAATCGTCGGCGCCGAGATCCAATCCCACGACGCGGTCTTCCGTCGCATCCCGGGCGGTGAGCATCATCACCGGCGTCCGCTTCGCGCGCCGGAGCCGGCGGAGCATCTCGCGTCCGTCCATCACGGGCATGAGATGGTCGAGCACGATCGCGTCATAATCGGTCTCCATCGCCTTGCGCAGCCCTTCGGCGCCGTCGGCCGCGCCGTCGGCCGCATAGCCCTCCTCGCGCATCAGCCGGAGGAGGCTGTCGCGCAGGGCGGCTTCGTCTTCGACGATCAGGAGGCGCATCGGTGAGACATATTCTCCCAGATAGGCGCTTAATCCAAGATTAAGAAACGGACTACTCCGCCTTTATGAAGCGACCACGTGAAATCGCGGCATAGGCCCCCGTGGCCAAGGCCGTGGCGCCGCAGGCCCAGAACAGCTCGCCGGAGCTCAGGCCGAGCCAGTTCGAGGCCAGCCACTGGACTCCCGCCGCGCCGAGGATGCCGACGAAACTCAGGACGTTGGCAGCCCCTTGGACGGCGCCTTTATCCTCGGGCGCCGGACGATGCTGGAGCACGGCGGCGATCGGAACGATGAAGAGGCCGGCGAAGAAGCCCAATCCGACGAGACTGACGACGAAGCCGGTCAGGCCGACGCCAGCCAAGCCGAGCGGCACGGCGCATAGGGCCAGGCCGGCCGCGCCGGCCGGGACGAGCCGGTATTCGATACGTCCGCGGGAAGCGTAGCCGGCGGCGAGGCTGCCAAAGCCGATTCCCAGCGCGAGCGACAGGGTCAAGTAGGCGTTCTGCGCCTTGCTGAGTCCGAGCACGTCCTGCGCGTGGATGACGAGGTTCATCTGCACCAAGGCGGCCACGAAGAAGAAGCCGGCGTTGCCCCAGTTAGCCCGCCAGAGATCGCGATCCATGCGCATGAGCTTCAACCGGGCCCAGAGATCGGTCACGGGATTGATACGCGGCGCGCAGGTCGGATTGGCTGCCGGCACAGGCGTGATCCCACGACTGAAGGCCCAGCCAAGGACAGCCAGGCCGGCGAGAAGCAGGCCGGACATCTCCTGCTGGCCGGCAAAGGCCTCGGCCAGGAATCCCGAAGCGGCGATGCCGAAGATGATGCCGAGGAAGGTGAGCAGCTCGAAGATGCCGTTACCCCAGGAAAGCCGATCATGCGGAAGGAGTTCCGGCAGGATGCCGTATTTGGAGGGGGCGAAGATGGCGCTATGGCAGCCCATCAGGAACACGGCCGCGAGCTGCAACCAGACGACCTCGAACGCCAAGGCCGCCGCGGCGAACAGCATGATGCCGACCTCGGCCTGCTTCACCGCGCCCATCACCGCGGCCTTGCTGAATCGGTCGGCCAACCAACCGCCCAGCATGGAGAACAGGATGAACGGGACGGCGAAGAGTCCGCCCGCGAGCGCGACGTAGGTGTTGCGCTGCTCGACAGGCATCGCGCTGCCGAGCACCAGCAGGATCACCAGGTTCTTCAGGGCGTTGTCGCTGAACGCGGTCTGGAACTGGGTGGCCATCAGGCTCCAGAAGCCACGCTGCCAACCGGGGTGCTCAGGCGCTTCGCGCATGCGTCAATCTCGCCCGGCCCGACCGGGACGGCAAACCTATTGAGGCCTCAGGCCTGCATCGCGGCGAAGAGCTCCACCGCCGACTCGGCCTTGTTCAGGATGTAGACGTGGTAGCCGGGCGCGCCGCGGGCGATCAGGCCGCGCGCCTGACGGACGGCCCAGGAGACGCCGACCTTGCGCTGGGCTTCTTCGTCCGGACCGCAGGCCTCGAGCTCGCGCACCAAGGCGTCCGGGATCCGGGCCTTGCAGAAACCGCAGAACGTACGCGCCTGCTTGAGCGAGAGGACCGGCATGATGCCCGGCAGGATCGGCACGGACACTCCGGCCGCCCGGGCGCGGTCGACGAAGCGGAAGTAGTCCTCGTTATCGAGGAATAGCTGGGTGGTGACGAAATCCGCCCCGGCCGCGACCTTGCCGGCGAGGAAACGGATATCCGCGAGGTCGTCCGTCGCGTCCGGATGACGTTCCGGGAAACCGGCGACGCCGACGGCGAAACGTCCGGGACGTTCCGAGCCGATGAGGCGGACGAGGCCCTCGGCGTGGGCGAAGCCTTCCGGGTGGGCGGTGAAGGCGGTCTGCCCCTTGGGCGGGTCGCCACGCAGGGCGAGGATGCCGGAGAAGCCGGCGCGGTCGTATTGCTCGATGATCGCGGCGAGCTCCGCGCGGGAATGGCCCACGCAGGTGAGGTGCCCGATCAGCGGGATGCCCATCTTCACGAGCTCCGCGCCGTAGGTGATCGTCGTATCGCGGGAAGTGCCGCCGGCCCCGTAGGTCAGGGAGGCGAAATCGATGCCGAGCGGCTTCAGGGTCGCCGCGACCTTGAGCATGCGCGCGCCGCCTTCCGCGTCCTTGGGCGGGAAGAACTCCACCGAAACCGTGGGGCGCACGGGATTGCGGAGATCGGCGATGAGCTGGGTGCGGGACATCTGAAAGTATCTTCTTATCCAGATACGAAGATGTATGTCAAGAGCGGGCGGTCATTCATCCCGCCCCTCCTTGCCCCCGTTGACGGGCAGCTCCGCGGGCAAAGCCACATGGTAGGCCATGACCATCCAGCAGAGCATGACGGGGTAGATCAGGACGATGAAACCGAAGGTCCCGAAGATGCCCAGCAGCACCCCGGCCTTGACGGACAGGACCTTGAACGAGACCAGGAAGCAGATCGGGATGATGACGAAGAGAATCGCCGCGACGTAGCCGATGGAGGTCGTCCCGGAATAGAGTCCCGCCGAACGGGCGAGATCCATGCCGCAGGAGCGGCAGGCCTTGCCCAGCCTGAACCAGGAGGCGAGCAACCCGCGCTTCCCGCAGTTCGGGCAGTGGCAAAGGAGGCCGCGGGCGATGATGTCGCCGCGGGTGACCTTGAGCTCAGGTTCGTCCATCCCCCCAGCGTCCGCACGGGAAGCCCGATGACAAGCCCTGCCTTGGGTAGGGTCGGGACCGCGTCACGACATAGCCCTCCGAACCCATCCTTCCGCAACCTAGGTCAGCACGCAGTGCTGACCCTACCTAGATGCAAAAGCTGAACTACACCTTCAGGAATACCTTCTGGCGCTTGAGGAACCAGAACAGCGCCCACTTCACGGCGAAGATGCCGGTGACCATGATCAGCGAGGCGACGGCCGGCGGGAAGGCGCGGGCGACGCCACCGAAGAGCGCCTGCGCGGTGAAGTCGAAGCTGAGGAACTTCGACGACATATAGATGAGCACGGAGTTCATGCCGATGACGGCGAAGAAGGCGCCAAGCCCGCGAGCCCAGCCACGGACGTCGATCGTCCAATAGAACAAGCCCAGCAGGAGACTGGCCCAGCCGCAGGTCCAGAGGACGAACGAGCTGGTCCAGAGGTTCTTGTTCAACGGGAAGACGAGGCTCCAAAGTCCGCCCGCTGCGAGCAGCACGACGCCGGCGATTGCCAGCCCCGCGGCCTTACGATCGCCGGAGACTTCCTCCGCGGAGCGTCGCAGCCAGAGGCCGGCGAGGATGCCGAGCAAGGCGTTGCCGATCGCCGGCAGGATCGCGAGCAGGCCTTCGGGGTCGTGGATGCCTTTGTGGAGCTTACCCGGCAGCAACAGTCGATCCACGTAACTGGCGAAGTTGCCTTCCATCGTCAGGTCGCCCGGCGTGAAGCCAGGCGCATGACCGACCGACATGATCGCCCAATAACCAAGGAGGATACCCGCGAGCCAGTACCACAAGCGCTTCGGACTCTCGAAATTGAAGACGAAGATGAGCTGGGCGAACATACCGGCGAGACCGATTCGTCCGAGCACGCTGCCCAGACGCATGTTCTCGAGCCCCTTCCACTGGAGGCCGTTGTTATAGATGATGCCGAGCAGGACGAGGATCAGGCCACGCTGGATGACCTTCCGGATGACTTCGCTACGGGCGCCTTCCGTGAGTCGACGCGTGAGCGAATACGGCGTCGAGACGCCCGCCATGAAGAGGAACAGCGGGAAGATGAGGTCATAAGCCTGGAAGCCGTTCCATTCGACGTGCTTCAGTTGCGCATCGATCGCGCCGAGCCAGCCCCACTCGGTCAGTTTGAACAGCGCAAGCAGGATCCCATGCCCTCCGACGATCCAGAAGAGGTCGAAGCCACGCAGGGCATCAAGTGAAAGCAGACGTTCAGACTTCGGGGCAGGAGTCTCCATGGGGGTGAGGCTTTTCTAGCCACATCACGAGAGAGGTCTACCTGGAAAACCAGAGGGGGCGCGCGGGCAAGGTGACAAAGGGGAAGGAGCAACCCTCATGCCCACTTGTCAACGTGTCACCCTGCCCCCTCGCCGCTTTGCGGCGCTTACATCCTCTCGACCGGCTCGATGCCCAGGAGGCGTAGGCCCGTTTCCATGACGGCGCAGGTACGCGAGCAGAGCATGAGGCGGCGGGCTTTCACGGCGGGATCATCCACGATGACGCTGTCCGCGGCGTAGAAGGTGCCGTAAGCCGCGGCGAGCTCGTGCAGGTAGGTGCAGAGGTGGTGCGGGCGGAGTTCCTCGAGCGCCTGGTCGAGCGCGGCGGTGAACGCCAGCAGCTTGCGGGCGAGCGCGATCTCGGCCGGGGTTTCCGGGTCGGTCGCGCCCTCTTCGCCCTGCCCTACGGCGAGGCCGCTCTTACGGAAGATCGAACGGACGCGCACGACGGCGTACATGAGGTACGGCGCGGTGTTGCCTTCGAAGGCGAGCAGCTTGCTCCACGAGAAGGTGTAATCCATCGTGCGGTTCGACGACAGGTCGGCGTAACGCATGGCGGCGACGCCGATGGCCTTGCCGATGGCCTTGCGCTCCGCTTCGGGGAGCTCGGGGTTCTTGCTGGTGACAGCTTCGTACGCGAGTTTCTCGGCCTGATCGATGAGCTCCTGCAGGCGCACGGGCTCGCCGGACTTGGTCTTGATAGCCTTGCCGTCCTCACCGAGGATGGTGCCGAACCAGACGTGACGGAGACGCGGCAGCTTGCGCTCCGAAGCCTTGAACCACTTGGCGCCGGTCAGGAAGAGCTGATGGAAGTGATCCTGCTGGCGTCCGTCCGTGACGTAGACGATCTCGTCGGCCTTGAAGTGCTCGGCGCGGTAGAGGAGCGTGGCGAGGTCGGTCGAGGCATAGTTAGATGAGCCATCCTTCTTGCGGACGATGAAGGGCATCTTCGTCTCGGCGTCGCGCGAGAAGCGGGGCTCCTCGTCGTGCCAGACCACAAGAGCGCCTTCGCTTTCCTCGGCGAGCTTGTGCTTCGCCAGCTCCGAATAGACCTGGTCGACCTTGTCGCGGTAGAAGGATTCGCCGAGGATGACGTCGGTCTTGAGGCCGAACTGGTCGTAAATGCGCTGGCAGGCGGCATTGGAGACCTCGACGATCTCCTTCCAGAGGGCGGTGTTGGCAGGGTCGCCCGACTGGAGCTTCGCGAGTTCGGCGCGAGCGGCGTCCATGAGGGCCGGGTCGGCCTTGGTGGCGGCGCTGCCCTCCTTGTAAAGACGCTCGAGGTCCTCGAGGGCCGTCGGGCTCTTGGCGTCCAGCTGGAAACCGGCGCGACGGATGGCGAGGATCAGGATGCCGAAGTTCGTGCCCCAGTCGCCGATGTGGTTGTCGCGGACGAGGTCGGCGCCGCAGAACTCGATGAGGCGGGCGACGGCCTCTCCGATGACGATCGGACGCAGGTGACCGACGTGCATCTGCTTTGCGGTGTTCGGCGAAGGATAGTCGATGACGACCTTACGGCCGCCCATCAGGCGGGCCGCGCCGGCTCGCCACTTGGATTCGTCGCGATACTCACGCAGCCAAGCGCCGAGGGCGGCGGGCGTGAGCTTGAAATTGATGAAGCCCGGACCAGCGACTTCCATCTGCACGATCTTGTCGTCCAATCCGCCTTGGGCGCGGACGGCTTCGACGAGCGCGGTGGCGAGGGCGCGCGGATTGGCCTTGGCCTTCTTGGCGGCGGCGAGGACGCCGTTGGCCTGGAAGTCGGCGTGGCGCGGATCGGACGGTTTCAGCTCGGGATTGAAATCGGCCTCGAGGCCGGGGACGGAAGCGGCCGCCTTGCGCAGCAGGGCGTCGATTTCGCGGGCAGGATTGAACCAGACGGACATCCCACAAGCCGTAAGCCCCTACGCCCCCTCGGCAAGCGAAGAAGGCCTGATAGGGCTGGGGCCAGGGGCAGGGCTAGGGCTAGAAGAGGCACGGAATAAACCCTGCCCCGCTCACCCATATCACCTAGCCCCAGCCCTAGCCCTAGCTCTGGCCCTACGGAGCCTACTTCAGCGTCTTCAGGTAGGCGAAGAGGTCCGTGACCTGTTCGTCCGTGAAGCCGTCGAGCAGGCCTTCCGGCATGAGCGAGCGACGGAGGTATTTCGCGGAAGCGACCTCGGCCTTCGGGATGCGACGGTCGGCGCCTCCCGGCTGACGGATGACGAAGGCGGTGGTGTCTTCGGAGACGTAGAACGCCTCGATGACCTCGCCGGCCTTCAGCTTCACCTGGAAGATGCGGTAGGCGGCCTCGATCGCGGCGTTGGGCTCGATGATGTTGCGGATGACGGCTTCCATGCCCATCGCGCCCGCGCCGGAGAGGTTCGGACCGATGAGTCCGCCCTGCCCGTTGATCATGTGGCACGACTGGCAGAGCGCGACGAGGGCCTTGCCCTTCGCGGGGTCGCCGGCCTTTGCGGACAGCGCGGTGAAGCGGGCGGTCTTCTGCTCGAGGGCGGCGAACTGCTCGGCGTTGAGGAGCGGAGGAGCGTCGGTGGTGCGCACGACCTTGGCGCCCTTGCCGAGCTTGCCCCAGGCGGCGTCGCCGCTCGCCGAAGCGAAGACCAGCGACTCCGGGAGCTTCTCGCCGGCGAAAGTGCGGGTCATGTTCGTGCGGACCTCGGCCGGCTTGCGCTCGACGTTCCAGATCCGGTATTCGGCGAAGGCGCCTTGCGTGCCGCCCTTCGGCGTGGACCAACCGATGGTCAGTCCCGGGAGATCATGAGGCTGGGCCGTCTTCGAAGTGCCGGTGAGCTCGCCGTCCTGATAGATGCGCAGGATACCGGCGGTGTCGCGGGTCAGCGCGACATGCGTCCAGATGCCGGATGAGGTCGGCTTGGACGAGACCACGGCGTCATGGATCTTGCCGCCCATGTAGGCGCGGAAGACGCCGCCCGCGAAATTGAGGTCCAGGATTCCGGCGACGCCGAGGAGGCTGTCGTTGTTATCGACCTTGCCGTCGAGACGCACCCAGGTCTCCACCGTGAAGGCGCCCTTGAGGACGATACCCGACTTCGCGACGGCCTCGTTGCTGCCGTCGAGGGCGAGGACGCTGCGGAAGACGCCGCCCAGCTGAGCCGAGACAGCCGCGAGCTCCGGGCTGTCGCCGAGGGCGATGGCGAGCTTCTCCGCCACCGGCGTTTCGATGTCGGCGACCGCGACGGTCTTGTCGGCCAGGCCGGCAGCGATGGCCTTCGCGCCCGCCTTCGTGCCGCTGATGCCGTCGAGCACGACCTTGCGATCGTTCACCGTCAGGGTCGGATAAAGCTTCATCGCGAGCGCGGAAGCCTGCGGAGCACGGGAAGCCACCAAGGCGCGGAGCGCGAGCTGGGAGATCTCCGCAGGAGCCGCACCGATGAGCGCGGCGACCGCTTCGGGCTTGGTCGTACGCAACTGCTGCAGGCCAAGGAGAGACTCGCGACGAGAATCATCACGGGCGACGAGGGCCAGCAGGCCATCCTCGAGTTCGAGGAGCTGGAAGCCACCGATGAGCTGGGCCGCGAGGGCACGCTCGGCGACGCCCTGCTTGAGCAAGGCCTGCGCGGCCTCGGCGACCACGGGGCCCACCTTGGTCGCGTCGAGGTCGGTGCGGAAGACGAGGAGGAGCTCGACGACGCGGTTACGTACGGCGGCGTCGGCGAGGAGCTTGCGCAGCACGGCGACGCTGGTCGGCTGGTCGAGCGTCTTGGCGACGGCGAAGAGTTCATCGGGGCCCGGCGCGCGGTCCAGTTGGCCGACGAGATCGGCGACGAGCGGAGCACCGACCTTCGGGTCGAGCGCGAGCGCGGCGAACATGCGGCCCTCGGCCGGCAGCGCCTTGGCTTCCGGGGAGGCGAGGAAGGCCGCGACGGCCTCGGGCTGACGCTCCAGGTACATGCGTACCAGGAAGCGCTCGAAGTCGCGCTCGTAGGCGGCGCCGACCTTGATCGGCTTGCCGCGCCGATCCGGGGCGACGGGGCCTTCGAGCGAAGGTCCGGCGAAACGCATCATGACGCCGAGCGCGGCGGGGTGCTTCACCGAGGCCTCGCCGAGGGCCTTGATGGCGGCGGCGCGGACTTCCGCATCAGGGTCGGCGGAGAGCTTCGCCAGCGCTTCGAAATGCGGCGACCAGGCGCCGAGGTGGCGGATGGCGTTCACGGCCTCGCGGCGGACGTTGCGGTTCGTGTCGGCGAGCAGACGCTCGGCGAGCGGACCGACCTTCTGGCCATGTTCACCGAGGACCCAGAGGGCCTGGATGCGGCGGGCGGCGGGAGCCGAGGCATCGCCGGCGAGCGCGGACAAGGCGGCGGTGGTCGCCTCTTCGGGACGACGGTCCGCGAGCGTCTGCCAGGCCAGATGGGCGTCGCCGGCGATCTTCGAACCGAGACGGGCGATCAGGTCGGACGAAGAAAGCTTGGTGTAGTCGGGCACGGCCTGCGGGACGAAGCCCTTCGGCTTGATGCGCCAGATACGGCCGGACTGCTTGTCGCGGTCGGGATGGTTACGGGCGACTTCGTTATGGCTGATGATCTTGTTATACCAGTCGATGACGTAGAGACAGCCATCCGGCCCCATCGTCATGGCGATCGGACGGAAGAACGGGTCGTCACAGGTGACGAAGTCGTCGAGCTTCTCGAGGCGATAGCCGGAGCCCTCGCGATGCTGGCGGACCGCGTTCACCTTCGAGGTGATCGGATTGGCGACATACATCACGCCATCGTAGCCCTTGGGCCAGACGCCGACGTCGGAAAGCGCGAGACCGCTCAGGCCGCTGCCGCTCATCTTGAAATCGGGAGCCTGCACCGGAAACGGCGGCTGATAGGACTTCGCGAGGCGATCGGCGCAGCCGGGATAGAGCGCGTATTCGTGGAAAGGCATCACCGGGTAGCCGTAGTCGTTGGCTTCCTGGATGAAGGCTTCGCCTTCGCCCGTCAGGACAAGGCCCCAGATGTTGCAAGGACCGACGCTGGTCGGCTCGAAGAAACTGCCGTCCGGACGGAAGCGGGCCATGCGCGTGTTGGGGAAGTCGGTGACATCGCCCTTGCTCGAGGTGACCTTGCCGGAATTGAACGCGCCCTGGGCGAGCCAGAACCAGCCCCACGGAGCGCGGGTGAACTGGTGAGGGAAGAGGTGGGAATCCTGCACGCCGAAACCGGTCAGCAGCACCTCGCGGGCGTCGGCCTTGCCGTCGGCGTCGGTGTCACGGAGGAAGACGACGTCGTGGCCATGCTGGACGACGGCGCCGTCCTTGTAAGGCAGGACGCCCTCGGGGATGGCCAAGCCGTCGGCGAAGGCGCGCGGCTGATGCACGCCCGGCTCGAAAGGCTTGTCGAACACGATCACCTTGTCGCGGGCCTTGGACTTGTAGAGCGCCTCGGCGGCGGCGGGGTTCTCATTGGCATCGACCGGGTATTCGAGCGCGGTGCTGGACCACGCCCTGCCCTGCTGGTCGAAGATCAGCATGATGAACTTGCCGAAGTCGGCGGACTCCTTGGCGAAGAGCTCGATCTCAAAGCCTTCCGGCAGCTTGAACAGCTTCTGCTGTTCCTCGGCGGAACGACGCACGCCTTGGACATCGTTGTAGCTCGTGTCGCGCTTGGCGGGAGCCGCCTTGGCCGGCGCGGCCTGCTTCGGCTCGGGCTTAACCTTATCCCAGGTCAGCGCGCCCGGCGTCGCGGGCAGCTCCTCGATCGTGATGTCCTTGGCCTGGATGACCGCCATGCCGCCGGAGTGGACCTGGATGCCGATCTTGCCGTCGGTCGCGATGTTCGGGGCGGTCTCGACGTAATCGAGCGCCGGCACGCCGTTGATCCAGCTGCGGATGCGGTTGCCCTCGGCGAGGATGCGATACTCGTTCCACTCGCCTTCCTTCACGGCGGCGAGGACGGCGGCCGCGTCCTTCGGTTCGGCGATGACCTTGTTGCGGCGGCTCTCGTCGTAGATCTTGCCATACCAGCCCTTGCCGTAGTCGACCTGGTAGCCGCTCATCTCGGTGCTGTTCGGGACGCGTACGCTGCGGATCTGCACGCCGCTGTTGACGAAGCCCGTGCCGGTCAGGCGTAGTTGCAGGCGGAGGTCGAAGTTCTGATACGACTTCTCGGTCGCGAGGAAGAAGTTCTTCGGGACCTTCACCGTGGAAGAACCACCGCGGATCTCACCGTCCTCGACGCGCCACCAGGCGGCGTCGCCCTCCCAGCCCGCGAGGGACTTGCCGTCGAAGATCGTGACGGGGGCGGCTTGGACGGTCAGGGCGAGGAGCAGGGCCAGAAGACAACGCATGGGAAGTGGGGTTGCGGACAAGTTAGCCGACGGCCGGCCGGCCACAACCCTGAGCGTCTCCACGGCATGCAACCCGAACACCCTCAAAAGCACATCCGAGCCGCACCCCACGCTTGCGTCCCGGGGGCTTACCGCCTGTTTTCTCAGCATGTCCTCCGTCCATAAGCTCGTCCGCGACTGCGCCTCGACCCTGATCCCCGCCGGGGACGTCGTCGTGCTGGAAAAAGGCACGGAAGTCACCGTCACCCAGGCCCTCGGTGGGTCGGTGACCGTGCGCACTCCGATGGGCCTCTTCCGCATCGCCCCGGCCGACATCGAGGCGCTCGGCTCTGACGCCGTCGAACAATACGGCAAGAAGGACCAAGCCGTCGCCAGCGGCCCGGTGAATCAGGAAGCGCTCTGGGAAGCCCTCAAGGGCTGCTTCGACCCGGAGATCCCGGTCAACATCGTGGACCTCGGACTCATCTATCACCTCGAACTCACCCCCGGCGTGCGCGGCGGACAGAAGGTCGCCGCCAAGATGACGCTCACCGCGCAAGGCTGCGGCATGGGCCCGGTCATCGCCGCCGACGCCAAATCCAAGCTCGAAGCCCTGCCCGGCGTCGAGTCGGCCGAGGTCGAGATCGTCTGGGACCCGGTCTGGAATCCGCGCATGATCTCCGAAGCCGGCCGCAAGCAGCTCGGCCTCGAGTGATGTCCGCGCCCGTCCAGTCCGCGACGGCCCTGTACCTGCACGTCCCGTTCTGCGCGTCGTCTTGCGACTTCTGTTCGTTCTACCAGGAACAGCCTAAGCGCGGCGAGATCGACCGCTACCTCGCCGCCATCGAGCGCGAGATGGAGCTCCATCCGCCGGGTCGCGTCGAGACCGCCTTCTGGGGCGGCGGGACGCCGGGACTCCTGCCCGCCGACGACCTGCGCCGCCTCGGCCACGCGATGACCAAGGCCGCGGGCAAACCCGGCGAATGGACCGTCGAGCTCGCGCCCTCTTCCGTGCGCGCCGACAAGCTGGCCGCGCTCAAGGAGATCGGCGTCACGCGCGTCTCGATGGGCGTACAAAGCTTCGACGACGCCACGCTGGACGCGCTCGGCCGCCGTCATTCGCCCAAGCAGATCATGGAGGCATGGGGGCTGATCGAGGCCGCCGGCTTCGCCTCGCGCAACCTCGACCTCATCTTCGCCATCCCCGGGCAGGACGAGAAGCGCTGGACCGACGACCTCGCGCGGGCGATGGAACTCAACCCCGACCACCTCTCGACCTATTGCCTGACCTTCGAAGAGGACACCGCGATGTTCGTGAAGCTCTCGCAGGGCAAGGTGAAGATCGACCGCGAGCTCGAAGCCTTCCTCTATCGTCGCACCTGGGAGACGCTCGAAGCAGGAGGTTACTCGCAATACGAGACCTCCAACTTCGCCCGTCCCGGCCACGCCTGCCGGCATAACCTCATCACCTGGGAGATGGGCTCCTGGATCGGTTACGGCCCTTCGGCTTCTTCGCAGTGGGGTCACGTGCGCTGGACGAATCCGGCGAACCTCGACCAATGGATCAAAGGCATCGAAGCAGGCCAGCCCGTGCGCGAGCAGGCGAAGGCGCTCAGCGCGCGTGACCTCCTCTGCGACGCCCTGGTCTTCGGCCTGCGCCTGAACGAAGGCGTCGACCTCTTCGCGCTCGCCGAGCGTTTCGAGACCCCCGTGCCGCAGGGCGTGCGCGACCTCTTCGCCGACCTCGTCGAGGAGAACCTCATGGAACTGGCCGGCACCCGCTTCCGCCTGAACGGCGAGGGCCGCCTAAGGGCCGACGCCGTGGGCGTGGCCGTGCTGGAGAAATTCGACTGATGGATTACGCCCTCGGAGCCGCCTTCTTCTATGCGTGGTCCGTGACCTGCGCGCGGCGCAGCTCGGCCCATCACGGACCCGACCTCGCTAACCTCGGGCGCCTGCTCGTCGCGCTCGTCATCGTCGGGCTCTTCGTCGCCTTCAGCGGACGCCACCCCTTCAGCGCCGGCTGGGGCTGGCTGCTCCTCGGCGGCGTGCTCGGCCTCGGCGTCGGCGACATCGCCCTCTTCCACGCGCTGCCGCGGATCGGCGTCGGTCTGACGATGCTGCTCACGCAGTGCCTCGCCGCCCCGATCGCGCTCTTCCTCGAATACGAGATCCTCGACCTCTCGCCCAACGGACCGCAGCTCTTCGCCGCCTTGGTGATCCTCGCCGGCGTCGGCGTGGCGCTCGGCGCGCCGGCGGAAGGCGACCCGGCGGACCGCCGCACGGGCGTCTGGCTGGGCCTGCTCTCCGCCTTCGGCCAGGCCTGCGGCGCCGTCGGCACGCCCATGGCGGTCGACGCGTGCGCCCGCGCGGGCGAGACCATCCCCGACGGTTTCGCGCAAGGGTTCGTACGCCTGCTCGGCGGCGTGCCCATCGTCCTGCTCTTCGTCATCTGGTCGGCCCGCAAGGAAGGCCTGCTGGCACGCGTGACCCGTCCCTACGCCTGGCGAACCGCGCCGGCCTGGATGCTGATGAACGGCCTCGCCGGCCCCGCCTTGGGCGTGGCGTGCTACCAGTGGGCGCTCACCAAGAACGACGCCGCGCTGGTGCTGAGCGTCGTGGCGCTGACGCCGCTGATCGGGCTGATCATGCAGTGGGGCGTCGAAGGCCAGCGTCCCTCCTGGCGCCTCTGGGTCGGCGGCGCGGTCGCCATCCTTGGCGTCGTGCTCCTGCGCCAGCTCTGATCAGGTCAACGGGCGGCCGCGAGCTCCTGCATGGCACGTACCGCCATCAGCTCGCAGTTGAACCACATGGCTCCGGGAGGAAGCATCACCCAGGTCTGATACCTCCCAGGCGCCTTCACATGGGACTGAGCACGCGCCAGAGCAGCACCCAAAGCCTTGGCCTTCTCGAGATGCAGACGGTCGCCGGTCGCACGCCACGCGGCCAGATAAGTCCGGATAAGCTTGGCGGAGCTGGCACAGACCGGCGCGTAGCATCGATATTGCTCCAGCACGCAAGGCAGCAGCCATTTACGTGCCTTGCCGCCGGCCGCGCCATCGGCGCTCTGGCTCACGGGCGTGTCCTTCGGGGGCTGGGCCCAGACCACGAACTGATCTTCGGAATACCGGAGGATCTCCAGGGCCAGCGCTAATTCTTCCGGGGTTCGCTCCTTCTGCTCGAGGAGATGCAAAGCCAGGTCGCACGCCTCATGCTTCGTCATGTTCTCGTAGGGCGGCAGCGGACGGACGTCTTCGAACTGGCCTTGCCAGTTCCAGGTGCGCACCGGATTCACCATGATCCAAGCCAAAGCGCGCCCACGGACCTTCGCGAACCGACGCTCTCCGCTGACCGCTTCGAGCTGATCCAGGAAACCCACGACGCCCGTGGGAACGAGGATGTTGGGCGAAGCCGGCTTGCCGTCGCGGGGATTGACGAAGAGCGGCCAGCTGCCGTCAGGAAGCTGCGTCTTCTCGTAGGTCGCCGCGATGCGCAAGGCGGCTTCGAGATAGCGACGGTCCTTCGTGGCTGCATGCACGTCGAGGAGATAGCGGCCCGTCTCGGCGCCGCAGTTAGTGAGATAATTCCCGGCGGACATATGCCCCTTCAATCGTTCACGATACAAGGTGGGATGATAAGTCGGAGGGTGTCCCGCCCAGACGGCTTCGTCGGCGAATGACATCGCGAGAAGGTAGTCCGCGGCCCGACGGGCAGCGACCAGCGCTTCGGCCGCGTCGGCGGGCGCGGGCTGCTGGGCGGCATAGGTCGCGAGAGCCGAAGCGGCGGCGCCGACGATCTTGGAGGGATAACGGTAGAGGACGAACTGCGGCTCGGGCTGACCGTCGCCGAACCAACAGCGCAGGTCCGGCGAGCGAACCAAGGTGGCGAGGGCGCGGGCCGGCCCAGCGGGATCGATCGCCTCGGCGACAGGCGTGGAAAATGGCGCCGCCCGATGAAGACGCCGGACGGAAGCTTCGCCGACGATCTTATCGGAGGCGTCCAATCCCTGGACGGTCAGGGAAGCAGGCCCGACGGCGACCTCGGTCCACACGGGCGCGAGGGATGCCGACGGACGGAGCCCGTGGAAGGCGTGTTCACGTCCGGCGGAATCCCGCAGGACGAACCGGTAGCGAACCGCGCCGGAGACCTCAGGCAGGTCGAACGCGGGTGCGTAGAGGAACTGCACCGCGCGTCCGTTCCAAGCCGGCTGACCGCCAGGCAGGAATGGCCTGACCGGCGTCGCCGTTTCCGCCAAGGCGCGTTTGGCAAGGTCAGCCGAGGACTCAGCCGCGCCGAGGACCGAGCAGCACAGGAGGATGGAAAGGATTAGATTACGCATGGCAGTCAGCGGAGATCGGCCTTCCGTTCCTGGGCGTCGACCACGACGGTCGTCACCAGGTCGGAGCCGACGTTCGTCATCGAGCGGGCCATGTCGAGGACGCGGTCCACGCCGAGCACGATGCCGATGCCTTCGGGCGGGATGCCGAACGTGACGAGCAGTCCGGCGATGAGCGGCAAGGAGCCGCCCGGGATGCCCGCGACGGCGACCGCGCTGAGCACGGACAGGAAAAGCAAGGTCAGCTGCTGGCCGACGGAAAGGTCGACGCCGAAGACCTGGGCGACGAAGAGCACCACGCAGCCTTCGTAAAGGGCCGTGCCGCTCATGTTCATCGTCGTGCCGAGGGGGAGCACGAAACCCGCGACGCTGGGCTTGAGGCCGAGGGTGTTCTGCGAGCATTCCAAGGCCGCCGGGAGGGTCGCGTTGCTCGAACTGGTGGAGAAAGCGGTCACGAGCACCCCGCGGATGTCGCGGAAGAACGCCAGCGGCTTACGGTCCGTCCAGAGACGCAGCCACAACGACATCGTCCCGAAGAGATGGAGAAGCATGACGGCCAGGCAGCCGAGGGCGAAGACCCCGAGGGCGATCAGGATATCCAGGCCGATCTTCACGATGACGCCGTAGATCATCAGCGGCACCGCATAAGGCGCCAGCTTCAGGGCCAGCTGGACGATGCCGGTCATCAGCTCGGAGACGAGGTCGAGCGCCGACAGGAGTTGCCGACGCTTGGCTTCGGCGAGCTGCGTGCCGACCACGCCGACGAGCAAGGCGAAGACGATGAGCGGCAGGACGTCGCCGATGGTGCCGTTGGTATGGCCGACGACGGCCCCGAAAAGGTTCTTGGGCATGAACATCTCCACGATGCCGGACAGCGAGAGGGACGGCTGCGCCGCGGCGGTGGTCACGTGCTTCTGCGCGGCTCCGCCGAACTCCTGCATCAGCATCGTCTTCGCGCCCGCATCGAGATGATCGCCCGGCCGAAGCACGTTCATCATCAGCAGACCAAGCCCCACGGCGATGGCCATGTTGAGGAAGAAGAGCGCGAACGTCCGTCCGGCGAGAGGCCCGAGGCGGTCGAGTCGGCCGAGCTGCGCGACGCCGGCGGCAAGCGAGGCGAAGACCAGCGGGATGACCACGAAGAACAGGAGCCGGAGGAAGACCTGGCCCAGCGGATCGAAGACGTCCGTCGAGATCTTGCGCATGAACGCGAGCGACGCGGGCGAGATTTGCCCCAAGGCCAAGGTGGCTAGGCCGGCGACGACCCCGAAGAGGAGCCCCCAGAGGATGCGGTTGGCGAGCGGACGATCGGTGGCGGCCATGGGGCGGGGATGGGTCGGTTTTAGGAGCGACCTCCGCGGGCTTCCACTTTAATCAAGCCATACCCCATGAACGCCCTGCCCCTCCTGCTCGCCTTCAGCCTCCATCTCGGTGCCGCCGAAGTCATCCCGCCGACGCCGAAGCAGACCCTGCCCGTGCCTTCAGCCGAAGAAACCCTGGGCTGGAAGAGCTTGTTCGACGGAAAGACGCTCCAGGGCTGGACGGGCGACCCCAAGTATTGGCGCTGCGAAGGCGGCGCGATCGTCGGCGAGATCACCCCGGAGACCATCGTGAAGCGCAACACCTTCATCATCTGGGAAGGCAGCCTGCCCGGCGACTTCGAGCTCAAGGCGGAGTATCGGATCTCGGACCGCGGCAACAGCGGCATCAACTACCACAGCGCGGACGTCGCCGGACTGACCTTCGCCCTGACCGGCCCGCAGGCCGACATCGACGGGCAGAACGCCCACACCGGCCAGAACTACGAGGAACGTGGCCGCACCTTCAACGCCATCCGCGGCCAGATCACGCGTATCCGCCCCGGCCAGAAAGCCGAGATCGTCGGCTCCGTCGGCGACAAGAAGGAACTCTCGACGTTCATCCGCAAGGGGGACTGGAACGAATATCATCTCATCGTCCGCGGCGGCACGCAGGTGCATATCCTCAACGGACACGTCATGAGCGTGGTCATCGACGATGATGCGGCCGCCCGCCACCCCGAAGGCAAGCTCGGCGTCCAGGTGCACGTCGGCCCGCCGATGAAGGTCGAATACCGCAACCTGCGCGTCAGGCAGCCCTGAGACCTAGTCACGACGTCGCAAGAACTGAGTCCACCCGTACATCAACACGGAATGCGTCAGCGCCGTTAGGCAGGTAAAGACATAGGTCAGGACCAAGTATAACACGCCGACGAAGGCGCCGTATCCTAGAAAAAAGCAAAGAGGGGCGAGCAGGAACCATCCCAAGCCCCAGAGCGGCGCCCAGAGAGGCCTGATTTGCGGACGGACCTTCCAGAACAGCAAGTATGCCGACAGATAAGGCACCGCGCCGAAGGCCGCCGGCATGACATTGAAGATGATTTTAGCGAGCGGGCCGCCGCCTGGGCCAACCATGAACCAGAGCGAATCCTGCAACAGGACCAACGAGACCAGGCCGAACAGCATCGCCGGAAAGGCCAGCAGCAAACCTGCCAACAAACCGACCTCAGGCGCAGGGCCGGACGGACTTGCCGCCGGCAAGACGGGAGACACGCCCTTCGCGGACCGCGAAGCCTCCGAGGTGCGCTCGGCCACCAGCAGGACCCCATGGACCAAAGCCGCCCCCCAAGTGAAGCAATGGGCGGACTCGGCCCACGAAAGCACCTGCTCGCCGAATTGCGGACCTAAGATAAAGACGCCGAAGACGAAGGGAGTCGAAACCACGCCCCAAATTAAAGACAACACCGGGGCGAACAACGGCCTGTAAGCAGCGGATACAAAGGTGAGATGCCGGTGGAGAAGCAGATAGGCCGAAGACCAGAGACATAGCGAGACAAGCCCCAAGACGAACTGATGGGCGAAGAAACCCTCCGAGGAAAAACCCACCCTGATTTTCCAATAGGCCAAGGCGGCGACCGAGCCAGCGGAGATGGCGAGGAATGCGCTCCTTGAAGATCCTGCCGGATAAGCCATGACCCATCTTCTTCCGACGGCCCGCACGGTCAACGGGCTTCCGCGGAAGGACGCCCCCCTGGGAAGCGGACGGATTACGCCCCTCGACCGAGCTCCGCCAGGATCGCGTCCCACAAGGCGATGCGCGACTCGATCGCGGCGACGGAGGCGACGCCCGCCTCGTCCCACTTGCGATCGTCGTCACCGCAGAGCAGCTCGACCATGCGGAGCGAGATCGCGCCGTGGTGGCCGCCGTCGACTTCGATGTGCCGCTCGAGGTAGTAGCGGAAGGTGTCGAGCTTGCCCGGGTGCTCGCGGCTCAAGCGCGTGACCAGTTCCGTGAACATGTCAGGGATCAGGTCCTCGCGTCCGAAGGTGAAGGCCGCGGCGACCTCGTGGGACTTGCCGTTGGCCGCCAGGGCGAAGGTCGCACCGGAGAAGGCGGCGGCACCGGCAGGCACGCCGGCGGAAACCAAGGCCGAGGCGGTCGAGCCACCCGCGCGTACGGAGGCCAAGGCCTTATCGACCGAGGAAGTGTCGGCCCCGGCTTCACGCATCGCGCGGAGATAGAGATCGAAGTGCGAGATGCGCGTGCCCTTCGGGTCGACGTCGGACTCCTCGCCGCAGACGATCTCATTGATGAGGAAACGGACTTCCGCATCGCCGACCGGCACCCAGGGGACCGTCACGCAGGTCAGGTCACGCTGCAGACGCTTGAGCAGAGACATGAAGTCCCAGACCGCAAAGACGTGCGACCCCATGAAAACGCGCACATCGTCGAGCGAGGCCATGCGCGCGTAGAGCGGATGCGCGAGCAGGCGAGTACGGGCCGGAGCGATGCGGGAGCGGATGGCTTCGAG
>JACCDN010535872.1_pt1 | contig 23985 bp, 21 predicted proteins | sample 7441691 | NCBI WGS metagenome assembly JACCDN01 (sample SAMN15323439, study PRJNA562643) | freshwater metagenome | isolation source: river surface water | place: USA:Blue River Watershed | collected 2017-08-16 | reverse complement strand
TTGCTCCAACTACAGAATTAGAACTAACTTTATGCCAAATCTGGAGTAATGTGCTTGGTTTAGAACAAATAGGAGTCAAGGATGACTTCTTTAAAGTTGGCGGCAATTCGATTTTAGCTATTAAGCTTATTTATCAAATGAATAATGCTTTAAAAGTTAATAGTTACAAGTTTACTATTCTTGAATTATTCAAGTATAGAACCATTTGCGGATTATTGAATAACTCATTCAATTTACAAGATGATTCTAGAATATTAAAAACTTTGGCTTATAAACAAACTAATCAAAAAATTATTTATTTTATTCATCCTGGAAATGGTGGATGTGAAACTTATGTTAAGTTAGCTGAGAAATTAGTTTCTGAATATAACTGTTATGGTATAGATAATTATAATATTCATAATGACAATCATATTACATCATTACCTGAACTTGCCATATACTATCTAAAACAATTAAAGTTGCCAGAAAATAAAAATCAGCTAATAACTTTTGCTGGCTGGTCATTAGGTGGGCAAATTGCGTTGGAAATGGCGTATCAGTTAGAACTGAAAGGCTATACTAAAATAAAAATATATGCTTTTGATAGTATATTAAGTGATTCTACTCTACTTAGAATCAAAAACCAAATAAGTTTAGATCAATTTAAGCAGCAGTTAGAAATAGAACTTATCAACCAAGGGAATGAGAAAGACTATATAAATAAAGTGGTACAAGCATATGATTCAGAATGGCAACTTGTGAAGCAACCATTATCTGGTAAGCTTAAATATGCTAAAGTAGTGTTATTTAAAGCACTTGAAAGGGATAACCGATTTGATTATGAAGGAAAAAGTGAAATAACCAAATATGTACAAGATTTACCTAGCAATAATTTGGAGAAATATATTGATAATTTACGAACCATAAATTTACGATGTCATCATTATAATATCCTAGAATGTATTGAGATGGCCGGAATCAAGGCCATGCTCTAAGGATTATATATAAACTAAGAATGTTGTGGCGTATATATGGAGTTATATACTTGAATAACTCCATACCATTATTACTAGATTGTCAATTGAATTCAAATTAAGTTACTGCAAACATGATTTCGACATTCCATCGAACTCGCGTAGTAAAAAAGTTATTTAGTCCAGTCTTCACTTTTCTAACACCCAAACTATCAAGAATAATTTTTTTGAGAATTTTCTCGAAATATGAAACTCAAGAAAAGTGAAGAGATGTGCCCTAGCGTAAACATTATCCATAAAATTCCATTTGGAATAAAAGCATATAATTTGTCTGCTATTAGAAACTTTTGAATTAGCTATTGACAAAATGATTATTCTCGCCCTACAATAGTTAGCTTAGAAGTTTTATTAACATTAACAGGTATTTTGTTATGCAACTATTTAATAGTTTACAAATTCACAATTGGAAAGGTTCCCTCTCCATATCCGTATTAGATACTCCTTCACTTACAAATAATGCTTCTCTTTCTTCAGTTATTTTCACTTCTTGTTGTTGCTGCTGTTAATTCCTCTATATTTCTGATTATTAATTAATAATAATCACTCTAAAAAAATTACACATTTTAATTTTACAATTTAAATAGGCGTTGGCGATTAGTATTCTTGCTGCGATTTAGTTAATTAAATAATTAATTAACCCATTTAAGTTAAGTCAATTTTGCGGCTTTCTTTAAAAGTATGGGACAAAACCTAACTAAGCGTTATAAGCAATTAGTACTAAAGCCTTGCCTAAATCAATAATCCATGCTTATAGGATAAGCCATTTTATTTGTCCTATACTTGGTGTTATAAGACAAAGGTAGCTGCATCATGCAACAAACTAAAAAAGACTCATTTATCCTTGACCCGCAATTTCAATGGTTCCATATTGGTAAATCTACAATACATGGCTTAGGCCTTATAAGTAATCAGGAATTACCAGCGAATACCAGTTTAGGCTTTGCGTTAATAAAAAAACAAGGTATCCAGCCACACTATCTAGAACATTTAATCGATGGCCTGGGCGAAACCGCAAACGATCCCTGGTATCGCGTAATTGGCGCACGCTTTATTAATCATAGTAAAGATCCAAACGTCGGGTTTAAGCATATTGATGCGTTTGTCTATGCCTATACTCTGCGCCCAATTCACAAAAGAGAAGAAATTACTGGTAACTATATCGAAATTTATCGGGAATTAGACTTAACCATCCCGGAATTTTGCTATTAAAGTAATTTTTAGTAAATCGATTTAAACTCAATTAAATAAATAACATAAAGAAAGAAATTACAATGGATATACAATCATTATTAATTCACGGCGGTATCGATGGCGATGAAGTAACTGGAGCTGTCACCGTTCCTGTATATTTAACCTCAACTTATAAGCAAGATGGACTCAACCAGCACCGCGGATATGAGTATTCACGAACCGGTAATCCTACCAGAGCTGCGGTTGAAAAACTAATTAGTGAACTGGAAAACGGATATGCCGGATTCGCCTTCGCTTCAGGAATGGCAGCTACTACCGCAGTTTTAATGCTTTTTAAAGCTAACGATAAGATTTTAGTGTCAAAAAACGTATACGGCGGAAGTTTTCGGGTCTTAGATAAAGTATTTAAAAATTTTAATTTAGACTATGAACTGGTTGATACTAGTGACGTAGCATTAGTAACTACAAAGATCACCCCAGAAGTAAAAGCAATATTTATAGAAACACCAACAAATCCATTAATGAATATAACCGATATTAGGAAAATCGCAGAACTCGCCAAGCAAAGAAATTTGCTTACAATTGTTGATAATACGTTTATGACACCATATTTACAACAACCAATTAAATTAGGAGCAGATATTGTATTACACAGTGCAACTAAATATCTTGGTGGGCATAGCGATCTTATTGCAGGCTTGGCTGTAGTAAATAACCAATTATTAGCCGAAAAGTTACATTTTATCCAAAATGCAACTGGCGGGGTTTTAAGCCCTTTTGATTCTTGGCTATTAATCCGTGGGATTAAAACTCTTGCAGTCAGGATGGATCGCCATATAAATAACGCAAGCGCACTCATAGATTATATGGCATCGAATAAGCAGGCTTTTGCCAAAATCTACTATCCTGGAATCAATAATGACAATGAACTAAAAGTCCATCAAGCACAAGCTTCATCGGGAGGTGCAATCATCTCATTTGTCCTAAATAAAGATTATGATGTAAATAAATTTTTAACTTCCTTAAAATTAATTACGCTAGGCGAGAGCCTTGGCGGTATTGAATCCCTAATTTCCCACCCAGCAACTATGACTCATGCTGCAATACCGGTTGCAATTAGGGAAGAACTTGGAATAACTGATAATCTTATTAGGCTTTCAGTTGGAATCGAAGGAATAAATGACTTAATTGATGATATTAATGATGCATTAAGACTTAGCTTTAAGGGGGCAGTAAAATGATAAGCTTCATTAATGACATCCGCGAGTTAGTTGGCAATACCCCAATTCTTAAACTAAACAATTTTGATTTACCTGATAGCATCAATATTTTCGCCAAGCTAGAATATTTAAATCCTGGAGGAAGTGTTAAGGATAGAATTGGCGTATCAATGATAGCTAAAGCAGAGGAGGAAGGGATACTTCATCCAGGATCAACAATTATTGAAGCCACAGCAGGCAATACTGGTCTTGGTATAGCACTTGCTGCCTTAAATAAAGGATATCAGGTAATCTTTACCGTGCCTGAAAAGTTTTCGCAAGAGAAGATTACCTTAATGCGTGCGCTTGGCGCAACCATAGTAATTACACCGCGCGAACTGGGAATGCTTGGCGCAGCGGAAAAAGCCAAAGAGCTATTGGCGAAAATACCCAATTCAATAAGCCTAAAACAATTTGAAAACCAGGCTAACCCACAAATTCACTATGAGACTACTGCTCCCGAAATTTATAAAGCATTAAATGGTAAAATAGATTATTTTGTTGCTGGGGCCGGGAGTGGTGGTACTTTTAGCGGGATAGCCCGCTATTTAAAAGAGCAAAACCCTAAAATTAAAACAGTCTTAGCAGATCCGGTCGGCTCTACAATGGGCGGCGGGAATGCAGGGTCATATAAAATGGAAGGAATCGGCAATGACTTTATACCCGCTACAATGGATATGGCTTGTGTAGACTCAGTAATAAAAGTTAGTGATGAGGAAGCATTTGCTGTTACCAATTTGCTGGCCCAAAAAGAAGGAGTTATTGCAGGGTCTTCATCAGGGGCAGCAATGATTGCTTGCCTAAAGTTAGCAAGGCAGGTTCAAACAGGGAACATTGTAACATTATTCCCTGACCGCGGGGAACGCTATTTTAGTAAACAGATCTATCAGTAGCTATCGCAATGCACAAATTTCATATAGTTCCGGTATAAGTTATGCTATAATCAAATGTTAAATTTATACGCTTTTGTCAGCGTTATTATTCGGTTAGATTCATAAAAGATACAATATGCTTAACTGTGCTTTTAAACCCCAGTTAAACGACCATTGCACCTTGAGCAAAAAAGACGTTATATATTAATGAATTAGAACTTTAGGCTTTGGGAATGACTATATGACAAAAAGACTAGTAGTAATTCTAATTGGCTTATTATTTTCGCCAATGCTCCTGGCGCTTGTTAATATTAATACGGCAAGTTATGAAGAGCTACTAAAAGTAAAAGGCATCGGGCCCAAAAAAGCTCAAGCTATTATTATCTATCGCAACACTTATGGAAAATTTCATTCAGTAGAAGATTTAGCTAAAATTAAGGGATTTAATCAAGCAACCATTAGTAAGGTTGCACCACAAATTAAAATAAATTAGGTACATTTACCAGAAAACATATTCCCAGGAGGAACAAGTATGCCATCATTTGACGTAGTATCTGAAGTAAATAAAGTTGAGTTAACTAATGCCGTTGATCAATCAAATAAAGAAATTACAAATCGTTTTGATTTTAAAGGTTCTGATGCCCGAATTGAACTAAAAGATTTGGAAATTACTCTTTATGCTGACAATGACTTTCAACTAAGTCAAGTAAAAGACATCTTAATTGGTAAATTAACCAAACGCGGTGTAGACACGCGCTCACTAGGCGAAGGTAAAATTGAGAAAGTCAGCGGAAATAAGTTGAAAGAACTTGTGAAAGTTAAAAACGGTATAGAGCAAGATCAAGGTAAAAAGATAGTAAAACATGTAAAAGACAGTAAGCTAAAAGTACAGGCCTCAATTCAAGGTGAAGCGGTACGTATTTCTGGCGCTAAGCGCGATGATTTGCAAGAAGTGATCCAACTATTGAAAAAAGATATTACAGAGCTTCCATTACAATTTATTAATTTCCGCGACTAAGCCATGATAAAAATCGAAAATCTAACTAAAAGCTATCGTCATAAAAGAAATACCGTTAAAGTATTAGATAACATCAATCTCGAAGTAAAAGCTGGAGAGGTGTTTGGAATCATCGGTAAATCTGGTGCTGGTAAATCCACTTTATTAAAGTGCCTTAACTTGTTGGAAAAACCGGATTCTGGAAAAATAATTATTGATGGCGTTGACTTAACTACATTATCTACACGGGAGCTTAGAGTTGAGCGGCAGCAAATAGGCGTTATTTTTCAGCACTTTAACCTGCTAAGCTCAAAAACGATTTTCGATAATGTCGCCCTGCCCCTTATATTGCAAGGTAACCACACTAAAATTGAAGTTAATGATTCAGTAATGAAAATGCTGGAACTAGTTGGCTTAACCGAGCTTGCAGAGAAATATCCGGCAAGCTTATCAGGTGGCCAGAAACAGCGCGTAGGCATAGCCCGGGCATTAATTACCAATCCTAAACTGCTCCTTAGTGATGAAGCAACTTCGGCATTAGACCCACAAACTACCAATAGCATTTTAGAGCTATTGCTGGAAATTAATCAGAAGCTTGGTATTACCATCGTTCTTATTACACATGAACTTGAAGTTGTACGTAAAATTTGCGACAAAGTTGCCGTTATAGATGGCGGTAAAATTGTCGAGCAAGGTAATGCATTTGATGTATTATTGCATCCTAAGCAAAGTATTACACGCAAGCTTATCATTGAAGAAGAGTCTGAGAAATACCTTGAACAGGTAAGTGAATATTACCAGTTTGATAAAAATGAGGGAAAACATTTACTATTACTTTCATTCGTTGGTGAAAAAACTTATTTACCTTTATTAAATATGATTTCCCGTGGCGCTCATGTCGACTTTAGCATTCTGCGTGGTGAATTAGGCCGTATCAAAACGATGCCATTTGGCCAACTTCTAGTGGAGTTTGAGGGACATGAAGGAAGTTTGGAGAAAGCCATCAAGATCATGAATGAATTAGGGGTTCATTACGAGATAATCCGCTAAAACCCTAATTATGCCAAGCTTAGGCTTGCAATATTTTTTTCAGTTTGCTTTTTTATTTTTAAACAGGTGTTGTATGGCCTTAGGAATTATTAATGATCTCATGACCAACGTCGATTGGAGCGAGATTAGTCAGGCTAGCTTAGATACTCTATTTATGTTAGGCTTTTCAGTTTTGTTTAGTACCCTAATCGGTATCCCGGTTGGCTTAATCTTGTTTTTAACCAGCAAAGGCCGGATCTTACAAAATACGATAGTTTATAATATTGTATCGCTGATAGTTAATGTACTACGTTCAATACCATTTATAATTCTTTTAATTGTTATGATTCCAGCTACTACCATGCTTGTTGGTACCTCACTTGGTGCAAAAGGCACTATTCCGCCATTAGTTGTCGGAGCATTTCCCTTTTTTGCACGGTTAGTTGAAAATGCATTAAAAGAAATCGATAATGGGATTTTTCAAATGGCCGAGTCTTGCGGGGCAACAACCTGGCAAATTATCCGCCATATCCTTTTACCGGAAATTATGCCAAGCTTAATTGCCAGTATTACCGTTACCGCAATTGCTTTAGTTTCATATACTGCGATGGCCGGCGCCGTTGGTGGTGGCGGACTTGGAGATTTGGCTATTCGCTATGGTTATCAGCGCTTCCAAACTGATGTAATGCTCATAACGGTAGTATTAATGGTTGTACTGGTTCAACTAATCCAGTTTTTAGGTGATTTATTAGTTAGATTTGTTCGTAAAAAGTAATTTGGGGAGAAGAATAAAGATGAGAAAACTATTAATACTTTTAGGGGTTACTTTTGCAAGTATTAGTGCATTTGCAAATGAAACAATTGTAATTGGAGCTTCACCAGTACCTCATGCCGAAATGTTAAAATTTGTTAAGCCGATGCTTGCAAAACAAGGTTATGATTTAAAAATAACAGAATTCACCGACTATATCACTCCCAATGTAGCACTAGAACAAAAGCAGCTTGATGCAAATTTCTTTCAGCATCAACCATATTTGGACGAGTACAATAAAGACCATCATACCAATTTAGTACCATTGGTCAAAGTACACTTGGAACCAATGGGTATATATGCGGATAAAGCAAGTGAAGCAAATTATATCGCTACTAAGAAAGCTGCAAGTATTAGCAAAGGTAGCAAAATAGGTGTTCCGAATGACCCAACCAATGAAGGCCGTGCTTTAAATATTTTACAAGCTAATGGGATTATTAAGATCAAATCCGGCGTAGTTTACCCTACCAAAAAAGACATTATTGCTAACCCATATAATGTACAAATAGTTGAACTTGACCCAGCAATGCTGCCGCGCTCATTAACAGGTCATCAATTAGACTTAGCCGTAATTAATTCCAATTTTGTCCTTCAGGCTAAAATGGTGCCTACCCGTGATGCAGTAATCCTAGAGAGTAAATCTAGCCCATTTGCTAATATTATCGTAATTCGCCCAGAAGAAGCTAATCAACCAAAAATGAAAGCCCTTGCCAAAGCAATGAATTCACCAGAGATGAAAAAATTCATTGAAACAGCCTATAAAGGTGCTATAATTCCAGCATTTTAATTATGATTAGTATATTAACCGGAAAACTAATAGAATTATCTCCGCCACAAATTACTTTAAGTGTAGGCGGAGTTGGCTATGAACTTGATTTGCCAATATCGCATCTTGCCATACTGCCACCAGTAGGTAATAGTATAACTCTATATACGCACTTGGTTGTTCGAGAAGATGCTCATCTGTTATTTGGCTTTCTGAATAAGACTGACCGTGATAGTTTTCGTCAATTAATAAAAGTATCTGGCATTGGCCCAAGGATTGCACTAGCATTATTATCTACAATGAATAGCCAACAGCTGCAATTGGCAATTGATAATAGTGATACTAATACTTTATGCCTTACTCCAGGAATTGGCAAAAAAATGGCAGAACGGATGCTTTTAGAATTAAAAGGCAAACTAATTTCGAATATAGAATTTAGTCCAACAAATGGTTTATTTGCGGAAGGAAAGCAACAAGAGACTAATATTCGGAAAGATATTGCACATGCACTTGAAAGCTTAGGCTATAATAGCAAGGAAATTAACCAGGTGATAAAACAACTGCCGGAATTAATTGACATTAGCCAAGGGATTAAAGAAGCTTTAAAGTTATTGAGTAAAAATTAACTTATTTGTCCTCGTAGTTAAATGGATATAACGGCCCCCTCCTAAGGGGCAGTTACAGGTTCGATTCCTGTCGGGGGCACCATTTATCCAGGGGTAAGCTATGTCTGAAGTCCAACACGCGGTAGACCTCACAAGCCTTAATACCTTACATCTAAACTCACACGCTGATAATTTCATCTCTTTAAAAGATCTCGCAAAACTTGAACATATACGGGCGCTATTATCTGATTACCAGAAGTTCTTTGTTCTTGGTGGAGGTAGTAATCTTATTCTACCTGAAAACTATGACGGCCTAGTAATACACAACCAATTAATGGGTATATCTGTAGCTAATTTAGCTCCTGATTACGCTCTTATCACTGCAATGGCAGGCGAAAACTGGGACAAATTTGTTGCATATTGCGTTAAAAATGGCTATTATGGAATTGAAAATTTAAGTTTGATACCTGGAACAGTTGGTGCATCCCCAGTACAAAATATTGGCGCTTATGGGGTTGAAGTAAAAGATTTTATTGAGAGCGTCCTTATCTACGACTGGGAAGTAGGTGAATTTAAAAAATTCTCGAATTCAGATTGTCAGTTTAGCTATCGTAACAGCTTCTTTAAAAATAAAGCTCGTTATTTAGTAGTTAGCGTTACTTTCAAATTATTAAATAGTCCTAAATTAAATACCAGCTATGGAGACGTTGCCAAGCATTTGGCTGAAATAGCTAGCCCTACTCCACTTGATTTACGGAATATAATCATAAAAATCCGCAGCAATAAATTGCCTAACCCAGATATTATAGGTAATGCAGGCAGTTTTTTTCATAATCCGATAATATCCAAAGCACAAGCTGACAAGTTGCTTTTAGCATACCCCAATTTGCCGGTATTTCCAGTTGCAGACTCTACCTTATGTAAAGTTTCGGCTGGCTGGTTAATTGATAACTTGGGCCTAAAAGGATTTCGCCAAGGTAATGTTGGGGTATATGCAAAGCAGGCTCTAGTTTTAGTTAACCATGGCGGTGCAACCCAGCATGAATTATTAGGTTTTGCTAATTTCATACAACAAAAAGTAAATGAGAAATATCAGATAAACCTTAATATTGAACCAATAATAATATGATTAATAAGCAAAAGCTGATTAGGGCAGCCAGGTTGATACTGGCATTGGCCTTAGGCATTTTAGCAGGTTCACTACTACAAATACCGATGTCTGGTTGGATAACTGTTACCACCATCGTGGTACTTTTTGACCAATCTACAGTTGGTGGAACAATTAGCCGGAGTTCACTACGCTTTATGGCTACTTTTCTTGGTGCTTTTGTAAGTCTTTTTTGCATTTTATTTATAGGAGATAACTGGCCTCTTATCTGGATATTTTTAGCGGTAACTACCTTTGGCTATGCCTATTACTATATGGATACCAAAAAAAGTTATATCGGTATCCTGGGTATAGCTACAATGGCTATCCTTCTATTAGGAGCTGAGCAACCAAATTTACATGTAGCGCTTTATCGGCTTTTGGATATTATCATAGGTATCACTATTGCCCTTTTATCCATGCTCGTTTTTTATCCTGAATACGCGATTGATAAAGCCAAAAATCTTATATTTATCGCTATAAAAGATATAGATAACTTAATCAATTCAATAAAGAGCGAGGCTGACCCTGAAGTTATTCGCAAAAAGATTTTGACTGTAGAAAATAAATTTTTGGGTGACGTTGTCAATTTTAATAAAACAATTGATGAAGCTAAATTCGAATGGAAAGTTAAACGAAATCCACATATTTTAGATAAGTATAATAAAGCGTTTCTGCAAATCAGACGTCTCTACCGTCTGATAATTGTTATTTTTTATTATGAATTTGACCATGATAAAATCGACCTGCCATACGTTAACGAAATTTTCTTTCATATAAGTAAAATTCTAAATCAACTAATCACAAATGAAGTCATATTTTTCGATAACGAAACTCATATTAAGCTTGACGAATTAATCAACCAGTTAACAGACCCTACCATTCGTAAGATGGCTAATAATTTTATTCGTGAATTAGCCAAATTAAACGAGCTTCTTGCCGTATGATTTACCACGTTCATTTGGCTTGATTTTCTCCACCAGAGAAAAGATAAATTCTCCTATTTTTACTAATTTTTTATAATCGTTTTAAAGTTGTATTGATATTTACATGCCTAGATTATTTGTAGCATAAAAACACTTAATTTCCTCAACTATTAAAGCTAATTTAGATCAAAACAGCTAAAAAATAATCAACCAACTCAATAGCTAATACTTTTATAAGAATGAAATACCTGACTAATCCTACAATTGTAAATAAATTATCTAGATGTGAAATAATATCGAGAAAAAGAAATCTACGGCAAAATAAAACACTTATATAAAAAATGTCATATTGCAAGTGATGTTACGCACGCTAATAAAATTTAATGCAGTCGATTCGATTTATTATCTTGCCACAAAAGTGAATGTTCATAACATCCCGTTGTAATTTAGGATTACTGTTATATATCTGAAATTTAGTATCTATTTTATCTTTTTTTAACCTAACGGGCGAGAATTTCCCCTCCTCAACGGGTATTAAGTTTGAGTAGATAGGGGAATGAATCGCCCAAAATAAACCTAGTTGTGATATACTTGTAGTATGAATAAATAGCTTTGGGTATGCCAGAAATAAAGCTAATGAGCATACACCAGTGGCATTGCTAGTGGGTCACTTTCTATACGTTAGTAGTACTGTACGCATTGCGAGGTACTTGAGGCACGTATAAATAAATCGCAGCAATAACAGATAACAAGAATATAACCGCTGGAATGGCGGAGATAGCTTGGTAAATATTCTGACATTAGTCGGAAGTTCCCAAGAAGCCCCAACTTCAAGCCTTAGCAAAGTTGTGGGTAATTCACAGGTATGCCAATATGAAACGAATTGCTCTACTAACTGCTTATGGCCTATTATTAACAGCGTGTTCTTCTATCGAAGTTACCCCAGAAGGAAGCAAAGTAATGGTCTCGCCTAATCCAGCCCCAACAGGTTGTAAATATTTGGGACAAATAACAGGAAACCAGGGCAATTTCTTTACAGGTGACTGGACATCTAATAAAAACCTAGCAGAAGGAGCAATGAACGATTTGAAAAATCAAGCCGGTAAAATTGGCGCAAACTATGTACAATTAATTTCAAACCAAGCTGGAAATACTGGTAGCTGGTCAAATGGAAGTGGTGGAATGAGTCAGACTAATGTAACTAATTTAGGTAATGCTTATCAATGCCCACCTTCAGTTGCCAATTGGTAAAGTTATTAGCTAAATATATCTGCTCTAATCATTTAATAATTTATGTTAAGCTCTCAAATGAAGAGCTTTTTTGTTTATATTAGGCTTTGTTTATCTAATGGTGTATTTTTTACTCTTGGAGACTCGCGTGTGTTTAACAACTAACCAATAAATACAAAGTCTTATATTCGCAGTATTGAGTAAAAGTTTAAGCTTCCCTCCTATTAAATCATCTAACGCAGTCTATCCGATTTATTATTTTGCCATATAATATTGAAAGTGAGTAACATCTCTTACCATAGATTTTGCATTTTTGATCTTTATGTTTGACAAAATATTAAATTGTTGTTACAATATAGGTAGTATATTTTATACTACCTATTTTAAGGATAAGACATGAAAAAATTAGTTGTAATTACTGGCGCTAGTTCTGGTATTGGTAAAGCTACGGCAATCAGATTATCACAAGCAGGACATCCATTATTGTTATTAGCACGTCGGATTGAAAAGCTGGAAGAACTAAATTTACCAAATACAATCTGCCGTAAAGTAGATGTAACTGATTTTGGCAGTTTCCAGTCAGCAATAAATGAAGCTGAGACAATATACGGCCCTACCGATCTATTAGTCAGTAATGCCGGCGTTATGTTACTTGGCAGCGTTTGGAACCAGGATCCACAAGAATGGCAGCAAATGTTAAATATCAACGTGATTGGCGTACTTAATGGCGTAAAAACAGTATTAACTAAAATGATTGAACGCAATAATGGTACGATAGTCAATATATCTTCAATTGCAGGCCGTAAAACATTTCCAGATCATGCTGCATATTGTGCAAGTAAATTTGCTGTTCATGCCCTAACTGAAAATATTCGCGGTGAAGTCTCGGGAAGTAATGTGCGCTTGACAGTGATTGCGCCAGGTGTGGTAGAAACTGAATTACTGTCTCATACCACTGATAACAATATTGTTGCAAATTATAATGTCTGGAAAGCAAATACCATCGAGCAAGGATTAAACCCGGATGATATTGCGCGGGCAATTGAATATGCATATAGCCAACCACAACATATTTGTATCCGAGAAATTGTTTTGGCTGCTACCAAGCAGGATGCATAAATGGAACTATCTTTAATAGATAACCTAGTTAGCCTCGGCCTTGCAAAGGCAGAGGCTTTAGTCTATATTGATATAATAGAGAACCCAAACGCTAATGGCTCGCAAATAACCAAGCGAATCAATATCCCAAAACCATCGGTATATTTAGCGCTCGAAAAGCTATATCAACGGGGACTGATTAATTTAATACCCGGCGAAAGTAAACAATATATTGCCGTGAGACCGGAAGAAGCATTAAACCAAATGCGAGAGAACTTTAACCAAAATATCAGCAAAACTATCGATGCATTGAATGAATTAAAGCCCCGTGAAATCACCGATGAATTTATTCATATAAAAGGGTTTAGTAATTTTATAAATAAAGTTTCTCAAATGCTTAAATCGGCTAAAAGAGAAATCTATATCCAAACAAATGCCAATTTAAACTTATTTGCCCCATTACTACATGATTTAAACAAAAATAAGGTACGTATAATTGTTCATTCATTTGGAACAAAATTCGATTACCAGTTTGAATTAGAAGAATACTTCGATGTTTATAAAACGACTGCGACTGATATTTTCCGTATGATTTTAGTTACCGACTATACTGAATGTTTAATGAGCTCTGGTATACCAAATAATGAGTATCTGGCAATTTATACTCGTCAGCAATTACAAGTTAGTATAATATCCGAAACAATTCATAATGACATATACTGGCTCAAACTTTATCAGCAGAAAGGTCAAGTAATATTTGACTGCCATCTTGATAGCTTGGCAGAAAAACATGCCGAAAAATAAGCTTAACCACTAAAATGAACTTTTAATAATTTTGTTACACATGATAATAAAGTGAAAGTACGTAACAACACCAGTTAATAACAAATATTATTTGCTTTTACTTTTATTTACAACGATTAAATTAGCAATAATACAAATTAATATCAAGCTAAAATATCCCATGGCTAAGGGCAATTGATTCTGAGTAGCGATTACTTTAGTTAATATCGCACATATACCCGAGGACAATAAAGCAAAGCTACCCGCCAAAAACGCAGCTGCGGTAGCAGCATAATCGGGAAATAAGGTTGGGGTATGTACAAAATAATTGGAGAACATTACCGAACTTGCAATTAATAACAAGCATACCGGGATAATAATTACATATAAGTTAAAGTAAAATTTAGCCACAACAAGCATAATTAAAATGTCTAAAACACTAAAGGCTAATGCAATATTGATTTTCCGCTGACGGGAAATACCAAGTAACATCCTATTTATTACATTTCCAGAAAACCAAGATAAACCTGAAAGTAATGCCATTTGCCCAAAAATAACCGGTGAATAGTGCAATCTATCTTGAATGATAAATGGGCCAACCAGGTTAAAAAGCATCAAAATACTATTTAACATACCAAGACAAATTAACCCTAGCAAAAAATTGCGGCAGGATAACATTTGGCCATAGCGGGTGATAATCAGATTAAATTGGAGCGGACTTTTAACCCTTATCGTCTCCGGTATAAATTTATAAACAATGAAAATACCAAGCAAAGAATAAAATACCAAAAAGTAGAAACATGACTGCCAGCCGAAAAACTTCTGCAAAAAACCTCCGATTGCCGGTGCAATAATCGGGCCAATTGCATAAGCAATGGTCATATAGCTTGCCTTCTTATAATATTCTTCGCCGCTAAATAAATCCAGAAATACGCTTCTTGCAGAAACCGCACTAAACCCCATGCAGATCCCCTGAATCAAGCGGAGGTAGGAGACGAGGCCTATCGATTTTGAAGTAATAATCAAGATTGAAAGCAAAAAATAACCAAATAAACTAATCAATAAGGGAATCCGCCGGCCAAAGTGGTCAATAATGTTCCCGCAAATTAGTTGACTGATCCCTAATCCTAGGATATAGATTGAGATGGTATTTTGTACCAGTATATGCGAAGTCTTAAAATATTCAGCAACAGCAGGTAATGAAGGAACGTAAATGTCAATACTTAACCCCGTTAACGGAATAATATAAAGCGCAGCAAGTACAATTATATTCTTATTAATAGTTTTATCCATTTTCATCACTTAATACAAAATTTTATTATAATACCCCAGTGCCCCTTGCCTGTTGTTTACCAAGAAATTTTATCCTTGTAAAAAACATTATTCGGCCTTCTTTTCCTAACCGCAGTCTTAGTTGTATAAATACTTCAACTAATTAAGCATGTAAGTAGTCTTATATTATTCTCGACAAAGCTTTTGTAATATTTTAATACGCGGTTATTAAAGATGACTATTATACTATTCTCAAATTATGTAATAATATAACTAATTATAAATAATTTATTCTCAAAATGGAAAATATAAACGCAAGCATTTTTTGTTACTCTGAATACTATTTTTGCTATAACAACATCACTACAATCGATTAATCATAACAATACGCTAACTAGCATACTTAGCTATTTAATCTCTAGCTGAGATATCAATTTTCAATAAATGTGCTTCTTGAGAGTTTGCAATAATTTAAACAAGGCAAAAATAATTTAAATCATGGAATATTTCTTATTTTTGCTTGAAAAATAATTGTAAATAAAATGTCTCTTAATTCATTTAAAATTTGAGAAATTTGAAACTATGTTATAAAAAATATATAGATAGGCTAAATTTCACAACTCTCCATTAATAATCTTATATATTGCTTTTAGCAATATATAGTGTTAAATTATCAATTAAAGAATAATAACTAACTAGCATTTACAAAAAACAATCTAACAGTAACTGCAAATTCGTAATAAATACTACGTTAATCAACTATTTGCTTAGATTAATAAAAGTTAAAATTCATCCTGATTTATTTTCAATATCCTAATACAGGCAATTTTATAAAAAGGACGAACTCAATTTATAATTTGAATCTAAAATAAATATATTTTTACTACGTAAACAGCTTATTTATAAATCGCCTTAACGCCTTTAACCAAAGGCCTAAAGAACTCTGTTTTCCAGTAGATACTATATTTATTTATACTCAACCTAATAGAGCTTTATCTATCTATAAAGAGGCAGGTATTTATGGTTATACTTAAAATAGATCTCATGTCAAATGCGATATTAAAAATATTTGCAATTTATCATCTGTAACAGATATTACGCACTTATAATTTTGACAAAATATAAGCATTACTGTATGTTTGGACTATTTATGGTACCTAAATATATAACTTAAGCTAATAATAAAAAGTGTAGGCTCAAATGATTTATTAAAAGGTTAATTGATTTATACAAAGATTAAAGATACAAAAATTTAAGCAAATGATGATTTTGTTTACGACGTTTCCGTTAATTATTGATTGTATGCTGAAAAGTATGTTAATCAATATATAAGGAACAAAAACTTATATGCTGTGGGAATCTGAATTATAAGTCAATTAATCTTTTGCTAATTCAAAAAGCTATATTATGTTTAAAAATAAGGCGTAACGTCATGTTTAAACTTTTATATTCGATTTTTTAAGGATTCATTAATGTTTGAAACAATAAAAAGTTATGCCAGCGCAATTTCACAATACTTACCATCTGGAAGTATTAATAAAGCAAAGTCAGCTTTAGATTTTTTTTATAGTACAACACCTAGCGAAGAACAAAGCAATAAAGAATCAACAAATAATGATAATCAACAGCAATTGCAGGTTACAAATAGCTCGAATTCGAATGCAAATTATTATTTTCAACAAGCAACTAGTTTACTTCCTAAACAAGTTACTAGCTTACTTTCCGAGACTTTAAAATTCGGCTCATCATTTAAAGTAAATGGTCAATTAGCAAACTTATTAAATTTTTCTCTTAAACAGATATACTCAGTTAATGGATCTATAACTGATTTACCTACACAAACAGCAAATGGACAGATAGACGTTGAAGGTTTAAATCCAGAGCCAGAAGCTATACCGTCAGTTGAAAATGAAACTAATTTAGATTTAACTCCTCTCATTGATAATAAGAGAAATGCTATTTCTTCAAAAAATCAAGCTTTACTACCCCCATTAATTAAGATTGATGCTGAATCTCAAAATGAGCAGGTAAATTTAGAAAAACCTCTTGATGATGCAAACTTGCTTGCCAAACCCCTAAATATCAGTCAATCACATAAGGAAAAATTGCAAATTGAAAACCCAACTATTAAAAAGAAGATAACTACTTCTCCTTTAAAAAAGCTGGTATCAGAATCAGTGTTAAATGCTAAGGCAAAACCGCACAAAGAGGTGGGTAAAAAAAATACTGTTGATGACACAAGCGTAACAATAGAAAATAATTGGTGGCTTAGACAATCATTCGAGAAAACTGGCTACACACTAGAAATGTTAGTCAAGATATCACAAGTTGTAGAGGAGCATAAGTTTATATATGGTATTCGCCCCTTAAATCCAATAGCAGCTAAGCAGCTAGGTGATAATAATTATGCAGCGAAGCCCATGTGTATCAAAGGAAAATCAACTCTAAATGGTCCTTGCGCGGGAATGATTCCTTTTGATCAGAGCCTAAGCAAAGTAGCTGAGAAAGATATAAGCAAATACAATAGCTTAAACATGCAAGCGATAAATGACGGAAAAGCTACTGCTGTACCTTGTAAAATATCTTTTGAATGGCTAAATCAACTTATCAGCAATAAAAAGCTAGTCTTATTAAATATAAAGGATTTTTGCGTGGGTAATCAATTAGATTTTAATATCTTCGAAAAAGACGATCTGTTAGTAAAATGGGAAAATAACAATAAGTTATACTTTGCTGTATTACGCAAAAATAAACAATCAAATTATATTACATACCTGCTAGATAAAGAAACAAATATGATAAATAAAACACCGCTTCAAGTTATGGGTTCTAAGGACCAAAAAATTATTGTAGCAGACATAGATAGCTGTTTTTATATGGCAAATAGAAATTCTTTCGACCCTAATGGAAAAGATGCAATTCAGGCATTCCGCCTCAGTAAAGGAATTACTAATGAACGTAGTGAGCATTTTCGCCTTAAAATTAATACTATTTTAGGATATGAAGCAATTATGCATGGGCCAGATGTATTTAATCCTAATACAGAACCAAAAGATAACTATCCAATGACTATTTTTATTCCTAAAAAGATTGCCTTAAAGTTAAATGATAAAAAAATTAACAATCAAGAGATATCACAGGTATTTATAGCGTATGATAGCAACCAACTTGTTAAATTGTTTAAATTATTGAAGGTAATGGGCTTTGAAGGATATTTTAATAATAAATGGCACTCTCAAGAGAATAATGAATTGAGAAAGAGTACAGAAATTTTTATTAATAAATAAAATATAAAATCGCCAGCTCCATTTTTTTTAATACTCATTGATAGTATTAAATTATTGACTTTTAACTCAGGAATTAATTTTGTCAAAAATTAAATAATGGAGTCTGGTGTAATATTAATAATAAATAATGCCCGCTATTTAAATATAATATAATACCTCATAAAAATTAATCATCAATACCGGACACTTTTACCAAATAAATTATAATATGCATGTTTCTTGTAATTGATTTATTATGAGGGTGGCTTAATTTATAACTCAATATTCCAAATATAAAACTTTGTAATTATTCATTGGCTATTTGTTGATGCCTCGCGAGTTTCAAACAGTTCAACAAATAACGCCAATAAATAAACAAAGTCTAATATTCTTCCGCATTCGTATAAATTAAGCCTCCCTCATAATAAATCTAATAAAATTAACTATTGCTCGTAGTATCAGATATAAAACTGTCCGGTATTGAGAAATTAAACCTCAAACTTACTATTTGGCTAAAAAAGGAGTTTAAAAATATTATTAGACTATAAATTACAGCACAGTATAATCGTAATGATGAGTTTAATTTACTTAAAATTAGCCAATTAAAGTATCCAAAATTGATAATGAGTTAATATTTTTTAAATAAAATGAAAAATGGCACAAGATATCATAACCTGTATAAAAAGCTTTATTACAGTTCATAAATATGGAAGCTTTACGGCTGCAGCCCGAGAATTATATATAGCAAATTCCGTATTAACCAAACAGATCAAACATCTGGAATTATATTTAGGCAAAGAGCTATTTAGTCGAACCACGCGCAGTTTAACCCTAACTGATGCTGGTAGGCTTTTTCTAAATAGTGCAAATAAAATAATTAATGAATTAGGTATCGCTTCAGCGACTATAAATAATATCGACCAGGAGCCAACAGGTATTATAAACCTAGCCTTGCCAGGTGCACTCCAAGGTGGCGATTTTATTAATATTATTGCTAATTTTCTTAAAAAATACCCAAAAATCCATATAAATACAACAAATCATACATCACCTTCACAATTACTAGATAAATCGACTGACGTAATTATTAGTGAATTTAATTTACATGATAAGCAATTTATCAAAGAATCATTATTAAGCTATACCCGCGGCATCTTTGCTTCACCAGAATATTTGCAAAAGAATGGCATACCAAGACAAATAGAGGATTTACAAAAACATAATTGTATAATCTATAAATTATCATCGCCAACTGATGAATGGATCTTTGCCAATAATAAAAAAATTAAGGTAAGTGGCAATTATTCCGCCTCAGCAGGTATTGGTACCACGGCGGCAGGAGTCGCTGGTATCGGCTTAATTTGGATACCCCATTCAATGGTTAAAAATGAAATTAATAGCGGCCGTTTAGTAGAAGTAAAACTTGATACGGAAGCATTAACAGTAGAAACTTATTTATATTATTTACCAACTAATAATAATGGAATAAATAAGCTACTACTAGATCACTTAAAGACCTCAGTTGTTAATATAGCCATCTGAATTATCAGCTATCCATCTGACAAATATTACTATTTTAATATTAATTTTACTTGAGATATAAACTAATTCCCTATTAATGTTCTTCAATTCTATTACCGATAATAACAACTAAGGTTAAAAAATTGACTTTTAATAAGCATCTAAAAAAATATTAGCATTTTTCCAACTCAGTTAATTAAGCTCTTATTCAACATAGGGTTTAATAGCTAATCCAGTTAATTGTGACAATTTCACTATTGTATTAAGCCGTTAATTTATCTAAAATTCATTTAATTTATTTAATTTATTAAAGATAATGTAATTAGAGGAATATATATAATGAAAAAGTTTTTAATTATATTATTCGCTGGTTCAAGCGCTTGCTTTGCTGGCCAAGGGTGGTATCTGACTTTTAATAATCTAAGTAACTATACAATAGATGTTACCGGGATTGGCGGACAGGGGAATTATTGTTGGTATTCTTATGATTTAGATAGCAATAATTATATCCTTCCTGGACAAAGCAGCACCATATATACAGAAATGGAAAATTCTGGCTCCTGTAGTCAGGATTTTAATTCCTCCATTCACTACCAAAATTTTTTAATTGATGGTAAATATATCAGCATCGGAGTAAACTTTTCAACTGGTGGCTATATAAATTATCTGAGCTCGTCTGGGAGCATTGCAAGTCATAATGCAGATTGTGACCAGACTGATACTATAAGAGCTACGCTTAATTATGATGGAGTCCATCTTGAAGTGGTAAGCCCAAATCCCTGGTATCAATCAGGCTCTTGTGGTCGTTAATATAGTAGTTCTAGCCTATTTTTATACTGAGTTTTCTGTTAGCGTAATAAGGTTAATTTCCCATATTTATTCAATCAAAAAATATCTTATCTCTGATAGTATTACCATTTTTTGTTTATGAGAATATTCCGATATTAATCTTATGTTTAAATAAATTTACTAAGCTATAATAATGGAAAGAAATTTCTCACAGGCTGGAGAAATTTTTATGAGAAAGGTAAACGGTGCTGTGAAAAAATTTTCTTATAACATGAAACAATTCTTAATTATACTTGCAACTACCGGTAACTTTACTCAATTACTAGCTGCAGGTCTTAATTGGCATGGCTTAGTAGAAATGTTACTTTTAAGCTTAATGCTTTTTGCTTTACCATTAATAAAAGCTATTGAAAAGCTAATGCAAAAAAATAACCATAGTGGAGGGCTTTATTTATGGTTAAAATCCGTATTAGGCAAAAATATTGCACTTTGCCTTTCACTTATTTTTTGGATAAATATAATAATCGCATTAATTTGTTGTTTAGTTAATGTTGGCCGCTTAGTGACTGATCTTTTTGGCTTTAGCGGAATAAAATATAACTCTGGTTTAGCAATACTGATTTTTGGTATAATTTCATTGTTACGTGGGTTTAACCTTAAAGTATCACGCCGTTTAATTATATTTTCTCTACTTGGCGGTTTCTTTATCCCATTAGCCATTTTAGCGTTTGGAGGTATTCTAAGCTTGGTTCATAAGCTTGATACTTTTAATTTTTACAATGGGCTGTTAGCAACGCGCTCACCCAATTACTTAATACAGATTCCAATTTTCTATTTTGGTCTTGAAATTGTATCTTATTATTATAAAAGTCTACTTTTGAAAACACGACGGATGCGCTGTTTTTTTATATTAGCATTTATATTTACCATCTCTTGCTTCATTTTAGCTTCTTTATTTTTGCATAGTTCAGTACTTAATCTTCACTTCTCTATGCTTCAATTAATAAATGACCCGGCCTTGATGTTACTTGCTGGTTTATACTATGCACTGCAACAAATGAAATTAGCCTTGTTATATATTCCATTATTAATTTTTATAGTGATTAGCATAAGTATTACGATAATGACCATCATTTCTGGAGCCGCAGTAGGTATCCAGATAGCAATTAATGATGTAAACCCATATCATTTTTTAGTTAGCAATAATCGCTTTGGTGCACCTTACTGGGCTCTTTTCGGTGAAATGATGATTGCTAGTTCAACTTTAGCTATAATAGTTAGCTTATTTGATTATGAACGAATTATTTATAATATGTTTAATGTAGCCAGTAATGGGTTAATGGTTTATTATATTGGTATTTTCTATAGTACTTTATATCAAGAATACCTGCTTAATAAGCGCATAACTTTATTAATGAGCTATATTGCATGTGCCATATTATTTTGTGTTATTCTTATGCTATTTACCTTATATCCTTCAGTTTATAATAGTCCTTATTATATTAAAACAATTTTGATTACAAGTATAACAAGTACAGTTCTTTTACCTTTATCATTAGCCAAATTAATTAAAAATTTCAAATAATCGCAGTAAAGTATATGAAAGAGTTAACCAAAGTTATAAGGGCCTTGCAAGTATCACACTCAGATCAAATCTGTATATTAATTGACTCTGATGGACAAACTGTCTGGAGTAATCAAACGAACGAACTTGAAAATTGTTATTTGCTTAATGATAGCGGTTTATATATTGAGGGTACTGAGATTATTGATTATTGTAAGCAAAGCGAAATTAATAAAATTAAAGCTATATTTAAATTTAAAGACAATAAAAGCCTGCTGCCTTACACGCTAACTCATGACCAAGTTAATATATGCCATAATAAACAGTACTTTTATTTTAGTTTATGGCGATTCCAAGCTTTACCAATTATAAGTTGCCAGGATCTGGTTAATTATTTATATTATCAACCTACAAATTTAACTGTTGATAAGCGAGAAGTATTTGAACTTACACAGCGAGAGATAGAAGTGTTATTTCTGGCATATAGCAATTTAAATGCCAGCGAGATTGCAGAACAGTTAACTAAAATAGATAATAAGCCTGTTTCACCAAATACAATAGGTAATATTCTTCGTAATATTGCACAAAAATTCAATTGCCTAAATCTAAGTAAAATGCTGCAAATCGGATATTCCTATGGTTATAATACTTTATGGCCTAGTAATTTTATTAAGCAGAAATTAAATGGACAAAAGTAATTATTTTAGTTTAACTAACTACCAGCCATTTAGTAATTCTTCTGAAGAACAGCAATTAGAAGATATAAATTATTTGAAAGAATATGTCCATAGCATTGAACTGATATACCAAGACAAATTTTTGGCGTGCAAAACTCTCGACAATACCTATTTCTTTATCTCCTCACCTCATGCAATACGGTTAAATTCATCACGGAATCACTGGTTATGGGCTAATGATGAATTGTTTTATCCTGAAGTATTCAGTCGCCAACTTGCAATTACTCATCAATACATAATCAATAAACATAGGGTTGTGAGCTTAAGTATATTTCGATACGGTCAACAATATAGTTTAGAGATGATTCATCATCGTCCGATTGTTAATCCTAAGTCTCAGCAAGTAGTCGGTGAAAGCCTAGAATACTATCCACTATTTGTTCAAGATCGTTTAAATTTACTCCAAAAGAATTTACCAGTTCAATTAATTAAATTAAAACCGCTACTAACATTATCCGTACAAGATAGCTTTATTTTGTTACTTTTAAATTTAAACTTTTCTTATTCTGATATATTAAATATACTTAATAGCTATTATTCGGATTCATTAAACCTTAATGTAGTCAAAGTGAGTGTACGAAGAATATTTAAAATACTAAACGTAGCCTCACTTAAGGAGGCTCGTTTAAATTATAATCTTGACCAACTATCAATTCCAGAAAATTATCTGCGCAATCTGAACATTATATTATTGGTTGAATAAAAGTATTCTAATCAGCAAAAAACTTAAATATTTTACCAAGGCAATATGCCTGAGCGCGAAATAGGATGAGGTATAGATTCATTTGTGATAGAAGTCACTAAATATTTTGTACAATTGGGTACCAAGTAAAGTAATTCCATTAGATAATTTGGAGCTGATGGATCTTGAAGTGCAGTGTCGAATTGATCACTGTCATTTCCGATCGCAATAACTATTAAGTTTTCGTATTGTTCCAATACGAGCAAATTAAGGAACTAGAAGACCCCATAACGAATTCCTAGTCATGTGACTAGGAGTTATGGAGGGAGATATGATTCGTAAATAATAAAGCCCAGAACTTCTTCTGGGCTTCATTGTATAAGGCGCTTGGCAATGTCCTACTTTCGCATGGGCGTACCACACT
>JACCDN010952071.1_pt1 | contig 23989 bp, 35 predicted proteins | sample 7441691 | NCBI WGS metagenome assembly JACCDN01 (sample SAMN15323439, study PRJNA562643) | freshwater metagenome | isolation source: river surface water | place: USA:Blue River Watershed | collected 2017-08-16 | reverse complement strand
TTTACCGCTTCCTGTGCTTCCACCGCGCAGAAGTCTTCCGCCATCAACACACAACTCGCCTCAACATCACGGACAAAGAAATGTGAGGGCAGGTGGCTTTAGGGGTAGTGCTGGAGGAAATAATACACGACGACGATTCAGATAATGTAAAAAATTGTAAAGAAACAAGTGTCAGGTTTTATAGCCGCACTTGTTTTTTTGTTTCAAAATTTGGTCACGTCCTCTTGATTAATTATGCTCTTTGTGATATAAAAGTTCGTACATATGGTATCCCAGAAGGATGCTGTTTTTATTTAAAATATATGTTATTTAAGCTAAAAAAATCTGCTAAGTGGCAAAAAAAAGCTCTGTTAAGCCTTTTTACTTTGTCTGCTATGGTAAGTTTAGTGTTCGCCACTATGGTGCGTGCGCAAGACAATAAAAGTATTGTTGTTGTTGCCAGCACAATGGCGAATGGCTTGTTGAGCTCTTCATCGAGCATAGTCATATCTTCGGTTGCCCCATTCATCAAATCCATCACCGTAATGCCAAATAATCTTGTTAAATTAGTTAACAGAAACAAGAATAAATTACCGATGAGTTTGGTGCTCAATGATTCTTCGGTTGAATTTAGTTCTGCTTCTTTAGACAATAGAGCAAGTCGTTTAGACAATTATTTTGACAAGTACCGCATGCCTTTGGCTGGATATGGAGATAAATTTATAGAAGTTGCAGATTCCTGTGGCATTGATTGGAGATTGTTGCCCGCTATTTCAGTTCAAGAATCAACCGGAGGAAAGTATATGCGATTGAATAATCCGTTTGGTTGGGCTTCAGCTAAAATTGGGTTTAAAGATTTTGAAGAAGCGATTGAGATTGTAGGTATGAACCTGTGTGGGTTAAATGAAAAAACGGCATCATATTATAAAGATAAAACAACGTATCAAAAATTGTGGAGTTATAATGGAACTGTTAACCACAGTTACCCGTCTCGGGTAATAGCAATTATGGAAAAATTTTAATGAACAAAAACTGGATCAAACTGATCCAGTTTTTAGTTTAGAAAATAAAATCATTTATTTGACAAACCAATAAAACGTGGTATATTGAGCTTAAATTAAAAGCATTTTTTATGAAAAGTAGTCAGTTCAATCAAATACTTGCGCTTGTTCGTCAAACACATGATCGCATTGTTGTTGCAGACTCTGAGAGCGATGAAGTTTTTGTAGTAATGCCATTAGCTGAATACCAGGCTCTTGAGCATAGTTCGTCTCTTCAAGACGATGCTTTTTTTGAAACATCTGAGCATGCAAAAGATCTTGCTGTAGAAAATGATGCTTATATATCACATATTTCTTACGAAGAACCTAAAAAGAAACCTTCTCGTTTTGCTCAAAAACAATCAAAAAGAATTTCAGCGCATGACACGTCGCTCAATTTTGATGAGAATTGGAGCGAAGGAGGTACGGTTTTTGATGAAGAAATGTTAGACGATGTTCTTGAGGAAGAGGTAGAAGAAAGATTTTATTTGGAGCCAATAGAATCGTAAAAAATTAGTGTATTTGTCCACATGGCTTGCTCTTGCCAAATCGTCTTTATCTGCTATAATGTCAGCACTTTTAAAAAATAGGTAATTCAAAAATTAATTTTAACATTTGCGGCTGGATCACAAATCTCAAGGCGACCCCTCGCTAAAAGTGCCGCACCACATAACTCATTTGTTTATGGCTGGAGAATTCCAACGTACAAAGCCCCACGTTAACATTGGTACTATTGGTCACGTTGACCATGGCAAAACAACTACCACAGCTGCTATTTTAAAAGTATTGTCTGCTCATGGTATGAATGCCCAGGCTGCTGCAGTTGATAAGTTAGATCGAGCTCCTGAATCTAAGAGTCGTGGAATTACTATTGCTACTGCACACGTAGAGTACGAAACAGAAAAAAGACACTATGCACACGTTGACTGTCCTGGCCACGCTGATTATGTAAAAAACATGATCACTGGTGCAGCTCAAATGGACGGTGCTATCTTAGTAGTATCAGCAGCTGACGGTCCAATGCCTCAAACTCGAGAACATATACTTTTAGCAAGTCAGGTTGGAGTAAAGTATATTGTTGTATACCTAAATAAGTGTGACATGGTTTCAGATAAAGAATTGATCGACTTGGTAGAAGAAGAGGTTCGCGATCTTTTAAAGAAATATAAATTTCCTGGAGATGAAATCCCAGTAATTAGAGGCTCTTCTTTGAAAGCTTTAGAAAATCCTTCAGATCCAGAGGCTTCAAAACCAATACTTGATCTCATGAAAGCAGTTGATGAATATATTCCAGAACCTCAACGTGCTACAGACAAAACCTTCTTAATGCCCGTTGAAGATGTGTTTTCTATTGAAGGTCGTGGCACTGTGGTAACAGGTCGTATCGAACGTGGTGCAATCCATATCAATGACGAAGTAGAAATTGTTGGTCTTAAAGAGGAAAAAAGCAAAACAATTATTACTGGTATCGAAATGTTTAACAAGAGCTTGAAAGAAGGTCAAGCCGGTGATAATGCTGGACTTCTTCTTCGTGGTACTAAGAAAGAAGATATCGAACGTGGGATGGTTCTTGCTAAAACAGGAACTGTTACTCCACACACAGAATTTGAAGCTGAAGTTTATATTTTGACCAAAGACGAAGGTGGAAGACATAACCCATTCTTCAAAGGTTATAAACCACAGTTCTATATTCGTACTACAGATGTAACTGGCGAAATCACTCTTCCAGAAGGAACAGAAATGGTGATGCCAGGAGATACATTGAGTCTAAAAGTTAAACTTATTGTGCCGGTTGCTTTGGAAGATAAAATGAACTTTGCTATTCGCGAAGGTGGAAAAACGGTGGGAGCAGGTGTTGTGACAAGCATAATTAAATAAATAAATGGTTGGAGTGTACTTGTAGAAGTACACTCCTTCCATTTGTTATTCTTAATTAAACAAGAACGGTGCGTATTATAATGCTCATTTAAGTTCTTTTTTGTAAAACATGACTACTAAAACAAACACCACAATTCAAAAAAAGGAAGAAGCGGTAACTCGTATTAGAGTTAAGATTCGTGCATACGATAATCGTATTATCGATCAAGCCACAAAAACAATTGTAGAAACAGCAGAGCGTCATGATGCAAAAGTTATTGGCCCAGTTCCTTTGCCAACAGAAAAAATGAAGTACACGGTTAATCGTTCTACTTTTGTACACAAAGATGCGCGTGAGCAGTACGAAATGCGTATTCACAAACGTTTAATTGATATTATCAACGCTTCTCCAAAATGTGTAGACGCGCTTATGGGATTGAGTTTACCATCGGGTGTTGATATTGAAATTAAAATGTAAAGTGTGGATAAAAATAGTGTTCTGTCCACACTTGACAGAACAATTAAAATAAGGTAGTGTTTGGACATCTCAATTAACAATAATCGTGTGGTCATTGGCTCAATAAGATCAGCTCGCAAATGTGAACTGAAAACATTGTAGAAAATGAGTAGACGAAAAAGAAGATATACATTTGAAAATTAACATTTAAAAGCCCTAAAATTATTTCTGATTATATTAGAAATAATTAAGCTGTTGATCAGTTAAAGGCTGGAAGCGTAAACAAGTAATACATTTTATTACTTCTGACGCTTCTAGTTTTTTTTAAGAAATTAGAAAATTTGTGTTGACACAATTTTTTTGTAAAATAGGTCAAAAAGTCTTGTAGAAATATGAAATTTATTCTGGCAAAAAAAATAGGCATGACTCAAATATTTTCGGATAAAGGAGCTGTTATCCCTGTAACAAGAGTCCAAGCCGGTCCATGTTCAATTGTTCAGATCCAAGCCATCAAGAAAGATAATAAGGAGATGTCTTCGGTGCAAATTGGGTTTGGAATTAAAAAAGAATGGCGTTTATCAAAACCAGTTTTAGGACACTTGAAAAAAATTGGTCCTGTAGAATATATAAAAAGTTTTATCGTTGAAGATAAAGTAAGTGCTGAAGTTGGAGACAAAATATCAGTTAATACTTTTTCAGCTGGAGACAAAGTAGCAGTGATTGGCACGTCTAAAGGGAAAGGTTTTGCTGGTGTAGTAAAACGTCACCACTTTGGGGGTGGACCTGCATCACATGGTCATAAAGATAATTTGCGCATGCCTGGTTCTATTGGAGCGGGCGGTGTTCAAAGAGTGTTTAAGGGTATGCGAATGGCAGGTAGAATGGGAGGAGATAGGGTTACTGTAAAAAACTTAGAAATTGTAAAAATTGATGAAGCAACTGGAGAACTGTTTATAAAAGGAGCGGTTCCTGGTGCAAGAAACGGTTTTTTGATTATTTCTGGACCGGGTGAATTACAAGTTTTAAAATCTGCTCCTGTACTAAATGACCAAGTTAAAGATGATGTACAAGAAGTAGTAGTGACTCAACAAGACGATAGTGCAACAGAATCAATTATTTCATCTGAAAACTCAAAAACTGATAGCCCAGAAGAAGTAAAGTCAGAAGAAAATAAAGTTTAATAGTTATTTAGTGTATGAAAGCAAAAGTTTACAATATACAAGGTCAAGAATCGAGTGAAATAGAACTTGTAGACAGCGTGTTTGCTGTACCTATTAAACAACAGGTAGTTCATGAGGTGTATGTTGCACAAATGAACAATCAGCGAGAGCCTTGGGCAGATACAAAAAATAGAGGTGAAGTAAGTGGAGGTGGAAAAAAGCCTTGGAAACAAAAAGGAACAGGACGAGCACGTCACGGTTCGATTAGATCACCAATTTGGAAGGGTGGTGGAGTTGCTTTTGGTCCTTTGTCTATTAGGAATTATGCCACAAAAATAAATAAAAAAACTCGTCATGTTGCAATGAAAATGTGTTTGTCTGACAAGTTGAAAAGTGGTAATTTGATTATAATTGATGATTTTAATTTCAAAGAACCAAAAACAAAATTGTTTGTAAACTTTTTAAAAAGTTTGCCTACGAAAGAATCAAGTACTTACCTTGTTTTAACACATGGCGTAGGCAGTAATCAGCCTTTAGTAAAAATGACCCGAAATATTCCTCGTCTTGCAACCCAAACAGCAAAACAGTTAAGCGTGATGCAGATTTTATCTAAACAAAATATCATTGTTTCAGTTGAAGGAATTAAACAAATTGAAAAAATACTTAGTGCATAATGTAAATGTATGGGATTACTTGATAGATGGGTAAAAAAGAAAACTGCGGAACAGTTGAATCGTGAAAATGATCATTCTGTTGTGGTTGACTCAAAAAAAAGTGAAAATGATACAGTAGCGAAATCTGGTGAAAATACTGTTGTCAAAAAGAAAAAAGCAACCAAAATAATCCCTGAATCTAAAGATAGTAAGAAAGTTGTTTCTACAAAAAAGAAGACTGCCGCTAAAACTAGTAATGAATCTAGTTCTAAAGATTTAAAAATAGCAAACTCTAGAGTATACGAAACTTTGTTACACCCACTCGTTACGGAGAAAAGCAGCTTGCTACAAACATTCAATCAGTATGTTTTCAGAATTGGAACAGCAGCAACTAAACGTGATGTAAAATTGGCTGTGAAGTCTATGTATGGAATATCTCCTGTTTCTGTTAAGATGATTAATGTGAATGGCAAGATGACAAGATTTGGAAGTCAAAGAGGTCGTAGATCAGATTTTAAAAAAGCAATTGTCACTTTACCAAAAGGAAGTGATATAAAAATCAGTGAAACAGTTTAATGTATGGCTATTAAAGTTTACAAACCAACAAGTAGTGGACGTCGACATTCAAGCGTAGATAGTTTTTCTGATATTACAAAAAAAAATCCGGAAAAAAGCTTGATTGAAATTTTGCAACCACGATCTGGAAGAAATAATCAAGGTATTATAACAGTACGTCACAAAAGTGGTGGAGCAAAAAAATATTATCGTTTAGTTGATTTTAAACAAAATGTCTTAGATGTTCCAGCTCGTGTTTTGGCTATTGAGTATGACCCAAACAGAGGTGCACGTATTGCATTGATTGAATATGTTGATAAGGTAAAATCGTATATCCTTTGTCCGAATGATCTAAAAGTTGGAGATACAGTTATTTTTTCTAAAAGTGCTATTGAACCGAAAGTAGGTAATAGATTGGCGTTACAGCATATTCCTACCGGTTTATTTATACACAATATTGAACTTACTCCGGGCAAAGGTGGTCAGTTGGTAAGAGGAGCTGGATTAGCAGCACAGTTAGTTGCGTTTGAAGGAGAATATGTGCAAGTTAAACTGCCATCAGGAGAAATGAGAATTATTGCTAAAGAATGTAGAGCAAGTATTGGTGCGTTAGGAAATGCGGACAGAAGATTGGTGCGATGGGGTAAGGCTGGAAGAATGCGACATAGAGGAATTAAGCCTACTGTTAAAGGTAAGAATATGAACCCGGTTGACCATCCGCATGGTGGAGGTGAGGGACATAGTCCTATTGGTCAAAAAAGAGGTCCGCAAACGGTATATGGAAAAGGTGCTCGTGGTATTAAAACACGTAAACCTGGTAAATGGAGCGATAAATTTATTATTAAATCACGTCGAAGTAAAAAAGAATCATAATTTTTATGTCTAGAAGTCTTAAAAAAGGTCCTTACATAGATCCGCGAGTAACTAAAAAAGTTTCTGATCTAAAGAAAAGCGGTAAACGTCTACCGGTTAAAACCTGGTCACGGTCTTGTGTTATCTCGCCGGAGATGGTAGGGATTACCTTTTTGGTGCATAATGGTAAGGATTTCATTTCTGTATTGGCAGAAGAAAATATGGTTGGGCATAAACTGGGTGAATTTTCTCCAACGCGAAAGTTTTTTAGACATGGTGGAAAAATGGCAAAAGAACAGGAAGCTGTTAAATCAGCTCCTGCAGCAGCTGCACCAGCAGCCACTAAGAAATCAAAATAACTTTGATGTATGACTGAAGTACGAGCACAATTAAATTTTTTTCGCATGGGCCCTCGCAAAGTACGTTTAGTGGCAGATTTAATGCGAGGTAGAAAAGTTGTTACTGCAATTAACACGTTGTCAGTTTTAAATAAAATTGCAGCAAAACCATTGCTTAAGCTTTTGAAATCAGCTGTTGCCAACGCTAAGCACAATTTTTCTTTATCAGAAGATTCTTTAAGAGTTTTTAGGATAACTGTTGATGGCGGACCGGTTTTAAAACGATGGATGCCAAAAGCACACGGTCGTGCAACCCCGATTAGAGAGCGTACATCACATATCACAATTATTTTAACTGGAGAAAAAGCTGAAACTAAAAATGTTAATACCGCAGTAAGTGAAAATAATGAAAAAAAGATTCCCGTAAAAAAGAAAGCGGTAACAAGTAAAACTAAAAAAACAACTGTTATTTCTGACACTTCTAACGCATAATGTATGGGTCACAAAGTTCATCCGAAAATTCATCGTATACCATTTATTTATCCTTGGGATTCACGTTGGTTTGCTAAAAAAGATCAGTTTCATTTATTTTTGAAACAGGAAGTTCAGATTCGTGAATGGATTACAAAAAAACTCAAGGAAGCTGAAGTAGATTCATTAAGTATTGAACGCGCACCGAAAAATGTAGTGATTACTATTTTAGCTGGAAAACCTGGTGTAATTATCGGAAGAAATGGACAAGGACTAGAACTTATTAGAAAAGATGTTGAAAGATTATTTTTACAAAATAAAGTAAAAGTGAAATTAAACATTCAAGCAGTGAGACAGCCAGCTTTATCTGCTGCGATTATTGCTCAAGCAGCAGCTTCTGATATTGAGCGACGCATTCCTTTCAGAAGAGTAATGAAACAGGCTATTCAAAAAGCTATGGCTGCGGGTGCACAAGGAATTAAAATGAGTATGGCGGGTCGTTTAAATGGAGCGGAAATTGCAAGAACCGAAAAGCTCGCGGCTGGAAAAATGTCATTGATAACGATTCGTAGTAATGTTGATTATTTCCTTACTGAAGCTTTGACTGTTTATGGTAAAATTGGAGTAAAGGTTTGGATTTATAGAGGCGAAAGTTTTGGTAGAATTGATAAATTTGAGAAAAATACAGAAGCTGAAAAAGAACAAGCAAAGAAACGAGTCTAATTGTTTAGAAAGTTATAATGTATGTTATTACCAAAAAAAGTAAAACACCGTAAATGGCACAAAGGACGTCGACGCCAAAAAGGTATGGCAACACGTATCCACAGTATTTCTTTTGGAGATTTCGGTTTGAAATCTGAAGGATATGGTTGGATTACGAGTAGGCAGATTGAGGCAGTTCGACGTGTGTTAACTCGTTATGTAAAACGAGGCGGAAAGGTTTGGATTCGTATTTTTCCTGATAAACCTGTTACTAAGAAAGGTAATGAAGTTCCTATGGGTGGAGGCAAAGGTTCTCCTGATCATTATGTAGCTGTAATTAAACCTGGAACAATGCTTTTTGAAATGGTTGGTATAACACGTGAATCTGCAAAAGAAGCAATGCAAATGGCTGGTTACAAAATGGGAGTTAAGACTAAATTTGTAGAGAAATTATAATTGTATGGATAGCGAAGCATTAAAAAATAAAAACGGTAATGAATTAAAAGTTTTGCTACAGCAAGAAAGAGCAATGCTTCATTCGGAGCGTGCTAAAATTAAGGCGCAAACTTTAAAACAGGTGCATACAATTAGCCAGCGCCGAAGAACTATTGCCCGAATCTTAACTCTTTTAAGCGATAAAAAGATCTAATAACATATTCATTTATGACACCAGTTGTTGCTAAAATTTATCGAAAATTTTCTGGACAAGTAGTTTCTACGGCTATGACTAAAACTATCGTTGTTAAGGTTGATAGTATGAAAATGCATGAAAAATACCAGAAGCGTTTTAGAAGTAGTAAAAAATATCACGTGCACGATGAAAAAAATATTGCCAAAGTTGGTGATGTAGTTTCTTTTGTCGAGTGCCGTCCTTTGTCCAAAACAAAGAAATGGCGTTTAGTTTCAGTAATAAACAAGTAAGTTTTTTGTATGATCCAACACCGCTCAATGTTACATGCCGCAGATAATACAGGTGCAAAAAAATTGCAATGTATTAGGGTACTTGGAGGATACAAAAAGCGCTATGCGCAGCTTGGCGATGTGATTACTTGTGTTGTTAAAGAAGCGCAGCCGCGTGGTTTGGTAAAGAAAAGCGAAGTTGTTCACGCTGTAATTGTGAGACAAAGAAAAGAATATCGAAGAGTTGATGGCACATATATTCGCTTCGACGAAAATGCAGTGGTGATTATTGATCGAAAAAGCAAAGAACCAAAAGGATCCCGTATATTTGGCCCTATTGCACGAGAATTAAGAAGCAAGGGTTTTCAAAAAATTATTTCTTTAGCACCTGAAGTTTTATAATATTCTGTATGAAATTAAAAGTTAATGATCAAGTAAAAATTTTACAGGGTAAAGACCGTGGAAAAACCGGTAAGGTTATTCAGGTATTTAAAAAAGAGGATAAAATTGTTGTTGAAGGTTTGAACATTATGAAAAAACATGTTCGAGCTCGCAAACAAGGTGAAAAAGGTCAGATCATTGAACTTTCTGCCCCGATTGATTTTAGTAACGCGATGTTGATTTGTCCAAAATGTAACAAACCAGTGCGTGTTGGATTTAAAATAGATGGAGATAATAAAAAGCGTTGGTGCAGAAAATGCCAAACCTTAATTGATTAAGTTGTATGACTCAAGACACTTTTTATATAGATTATAAAAAAACAATGGTGCCAAAAATAATGGCTGAGTTGGGTTACAAAAATATTTTCCAAGTGCCTAAAATTACTAAAGTTATTGTTAATGCTGGAATCGGACGTTTTGTTAAAGAAGCACACTTTATTGACAATGTAGAAAAAGTTTTAGGAAAGATAACTGGACAGAAGCCAGTAAGAACAAAAGCAAAAAAATCCATCTCAAACTTTAAAATCCGTGAAGGAATGGAAATTGGTGTAATGGTGACTCTTAGAGGTCCTCGCATGTACGATTTTTTGGAGAAGTTGTTGAAAGTTACACTTCCTCGAGTACGTGATTTTCATGGTATTTCCCCAAAAGGTTTCGATAAAAAGGGAAATTACACCCTTGGTTTTAAAGAGAATATAGCTTTTCCAGAGGTTAAACTAGAAGAAATTGACAAAACTCATGGATTGCAGATTATCATTGTTACGACAGCTCAGAATAAGGATGAAGGAAAAATATTGTTATCCCATTTAGGATTTCCCTTTACTACTAAGTAATATATGGCTACTCAAGGACAAATAGCTAAATCAAATCGAAAACCAAAATTTTCTACTCGAATTGTAAATAGATGTTGGAAATGCGGACGAAGACACGGTTTTTTACGACGGTTTAAGTTGTGTCGTATTTGCTTTCGAGAGCTTGCAAATGATGGAAAAATTCCTGGAATTCGAAAATCAAGTTGGTAATTTAATTTGTAACTATAACATAAACAAACGTAATTTTTTAAAGCTATGATGACTGATCCAATCGCCGACATGTTAACCAGAATTCGTAATGCTTCTGTGATTCATAAACCAGAGGTGGTTGTTCCTTTTTCAAAAATAAAAATGGGAATTGCCACTATTTTGGTACGCGAAGGATATCTTGTAAAAGCTGAAGAAAAGAAAGATCGTCATCCTTATATTCTTTTGACTTTGAAATATTCAAAAGGTTCTCCGGTTATCCAGCACGTTAAGAGGGTTAGTACTCCAGGGCACCGTTTGTATGTTAAAAAAGAGAAAATTAAGCAGATTTTAAACGGTTTTGGTATTGCAATTTTATCTACTCCTCAAGGTCTTTTAACTGATAAAGAAGCCAGAAAAGCAGCCGTTGGAGGGGAAGTTATTTGCGAAGTGTATTAATTTTTTAGTTGCATATGTCTCGTATAGGTAAAAAACTTATCACAATTCCAAGCGGTGTAACAGTTGATTTAAACCCGGCTGAAATAAAAGTTAAAGGACCAAAAGGTCAGGTTGTTTTTAGTACTCATCCTCGTGTTAGTATTAATAAAACAGCTGAAGGTTTAACAGTAGGAGTTTTGAATGACTTGGTTAAAAAAGATCGATCGTTGTGGGGAACCTACGGCAGTATTATCAAGAATATGATTGATGGAGTAACGTTAGGTTTTAAAAGACAACTTGAAATTAACGGTGTGGGATACAAAGCAACTTTAAAAGGGAAAAATTTAGTTTTGGAAGTTGGTTTTTCGCATCCCGTTGAGATAACACCTGTACCTAATGTTTCTTTTGCTGTAGAAAAAAATATTATTACTGTTGAGGGAATTGATAAGCAAGTTGTTGGTGAAATGGCTGCGCAGATTAGAGCGGTTCGTAAGCCAGAACCATATAAAGGTAAAGGTATTAAGTATGTAGAAGAAGTGTTGCGTCGCAAGGCTGGTAAAACAGCTACGAAAGCCGCTTCTTAAGATCAATACTATTTTTTATGAAAAGAATTACTAAAAATAGAAATCATTTACGACTAGTTCGTCACGACAGAGTTCGAGCGAAAGTAAAAGGAACGGCTGAAATCCCACGTCTGTCTGTTTTTCGTGGAAATAAAACGATTGCGGTGCAGCTCGTAGAGGATGGAAAAGGTATAACTTTGTGCAGTGCGCAAAGTGGAGAGATTGAAAAAAATACTGTTCCTGCTGACAAAACTACTAAAGTAGCTTTAGCATATGTGGTTGGAAAGAAAATTGCTGAACGCGCTTTAGCAAAGGGTGTGAAGAAAGTTGTTTTTGATCGTGGTGGTTATCGTTATCACGGTCGTGTTAAGGCTGTAGCTGATGGGGCAAGAGATGGTGGTCTTCTATTTTAAGCTGTTAATGCTTTATCTGTGAATTTATGAGTAACAAGGTACATTTTAAAAAAGGAAATAAACCAAATGAACGTCCTGAGTTTGAGCAGTACATTTTGGATATGGCTCGGGTGACACGTGTTACTAAAGGTGGCAAGCAGCTAAGTTTTAGAGTCTGTGTTATTTTAGGTGACCGCCGCGGACGAGTTGGTTATGGTGTAGCAAAAGGAGCAGATGTGCAACTTTCTGTTGAAAAGGCAGTTCACCAAGCTAAGAAAAATATAATCAAAATTCCATTAGTTAATGAAACAATTCCTCACCGTATTGTTAAAAAATTTAAATCAGCCACAGTGATGTTAAAACCAGCTCCTAAAGGTTCTGGAATTATTGCGGGTGGAGCAGCACGTGTGGTACTAGATTTGGCAGGGGTACCGAATGTTTCTTGTAAAAATTTGGGGAAAACTAAAAATAAAATTGTTACAGTAAAAGCAACATTTGAGGCTTTGAAAAGCTTTAAAGGAGCTTCATTTGTTTCTCCTGTAGAGGCAAAAGAATTACAGGTTGCCCCTGTTGAAATTGTTACTGAAGAACAAAAAAAGGAAGAAAAGATTGCTGTTAAACCAAAAGCAGTTAAGAATAAAGAAAAAGAATAATTTTTTATATGTTACAACCCCACACAATAAAACCAGCTGCCGGATCCAAGCATCGTGTTAAAAAAGTAGGACGTGGTAATGCTTCTGGACATGGCACATCTTCTGGTCGCGGAGGAAAAGGTCAGACAGCACGTTCTGGTGGAAGCAGGGGTCTTAAGAGACTGGGTTTTAAGTTTCTTCTTCAATCAACCCCAAAACTAAAAGGATTTAAAAGTATACACAAAAAACCTTCTGAGGTGTATTTGCATACACTAGAAAAAAATTTTAATGATGGGGAAGTTGTAAGTGTAGAATCTCTTAAAGAAAAAAGACTTATCCCAAGTTCATCTGAACATGCAAAAATATTAAACTCAGGAACATTGAGTAAGAAAATTGTGGTTTCCGGAGTATTGTCTTCTAAAGGAGCAGCTGAAAAAATTCGTAGTGTTGGTGGTGAAGTTAAGTAATTTGCAAAATCATTTAACTCGGAATTAATTTTTGAATATTTTTCACTTAATTTAAAGTTTTTTAAATTGTATGTGGGATAAAATACGACGGGTGTGGATGGTTAAAGATATACGAAATAAAATTTTGTTTGTTTTATTTATTTTGGTGGTTTACCGTTTGATTGCCCACATTCCAATTCCTGGGGTTAATGTTGAAAATTTAAAAAATACATTGCAAAATAATCAAATTTTAGGACTTATTAATTTATTTTCTGGTGGAAGTATTCAGAATTTTTCTGTTATAATGCTTGGAGTTGGTCCGTATATTACAGCGTCCATCATTTTGCAGCTTCTTACCATGATTATTCCTAGCTTAGAAGAGTTAAGTAAAGAAGGAGAAAGCGGTCAACAAAAAATTAGCATGTATACAAGATGGCTTACTATTCCACTGGCACTCATTCAATCGTTTTCTATGATTCAGATTTTGAATCGTTCAGGAGCGATTTTAACAGGGCTTACAACATTTCGTTTGGTAACCATTATGTTGACAATTAGTGCTGGAACAATGTTTTTGATGTGGTTAGGTGAGCTTATTACAGAGAAAAAAGTTGGGAACGGTGTTTCGTTACTTATTTTTGCCGGAATTGTTTCTTCTTTACCTGGGTTGTTGCGAAATGCATTTGTTAACTATACTCCTTCTGATTTAACACAGTTTATTATTTTTGGTGTAGTTGCCCTAATAACCATTGTAGGGGTGGTGTTTATTAATGAAGGACAAAGGAACATACCAATAAATTATGCAAAACAAGTTCGAGGTAATCAAACATTTGGAGGTGGTAGTACGCACCTTCCGCTGCGAGTAAACATGGCAGGTGTTATACCTATTATTTTTGCAGTTTCTTTAATTACTCTTCCGTCAATTATTGCTCAATTTTTCGTTCAGGCAAAGACAGTATGGGTTGCTAATGCCGCAATATTCACTATTAATTTATTTCAAGATAATAGGGTTTTTTATAACGTTCTTTATTTCATTCTCATATTTGGGTTCACTTATTTTTATACCGCAGTTGTTTTTCATCCGCAAAAGATTGCTGAGAATTTACAAAAACAAGGCGGGTTCATACCTGGAATTAGACCTGGAAAAGAAACCGAAAAATATATTAGTCAAACCACAAACAAACTTAATTTAGTTGGAGCGCTTTTCTTGGGTATTATTGCTGTGTTGCCGTTTTTAGTTCAGGGTGCTGCTGGAAGTCAAAATTTGCGAATTGGCGGTACTAGTTTACTTATTGTGGTAGCGGTTGCTATTGAAACCGCCAAACAAATTGAAGCGCAGTTAACAATGCACGAATACGATCGGGTGTAATTGAGTAGTGAAATTTTTATAAAATAAAAAGCAGCCTTTTAAAAAGCTGTTTTTTATTACAGTCGATTTTTGGTTCAATCGACTAAAACCCGCTGTTCTTAATGAAGCGATCGCGAGCAGCGAGCAACTCTCTGAAGTGCTCGGAGACGTCGTTGTCGCTTGCGCTTCCCGCCAATTCCAAATTTATTGCCCGTGTTATTTTGGGGATGTGCGGGCCCGGCTGCTTCGGGCAGCCACTTTTTTTGCGCAGAACTCATAGCCGATCGTTCTGCCGAACGGATTGTAATGGTTCTGAGGCATTGGGGGCTTTGGCAGGCCTTACAAAGAAATGCGCCCATAGTTGCTCCTTTTGTGTTTTGTATTTCTTGCAAAACAAATAATTATACATAGTTTGTTGAATTTTGTCAATACTTGCATTTTGATAAAATAAATGCTAACTTAGCTGGTGTTAAAACCCTACCTGAGATGGTAGGAATTATCTTTATTATGAAGAAGGTCATCATTTTTTTGGGGGCACCGGGTTCGGGCAAGGGGACACAGGCAAAAAATATTGTTAAACGATTTGGTTATACGCATATTTCAACCGGAGAATCATTGCGAGCTTTGGCTAAAAGTAAAGATATAACTTCAAAAGAACTTGATGCGCTTGAGGCAATGAAGGAGGGTCATTTGGTTCCTGATTGGTTGGTGTATCAGGTTGCTTTTAAAGAAATTGATAGATGTTTAGATAAAAATGGAGGAGTTGTTTTGGATGGCGCTATTAGAACTGTTTCGCAGGCAGAACAATATCAAAATTATTTTAAAAATAAAAAAATGGATCACGAAGTCATGGTTATCGAGATTTTTTTAGATGATGATGAAGCATATTACAGGCTAGTTCACCGAAAAGTGTGTAAAGATTGCAAACAAGTTTACCCTAATCCTGAAGTTAAACAAATTCCAGAATTTTGTACTTTGTGTCACGGAGAATTGGTGATGCGTGCTGATGATAATGAAGTGGTGGCTCATAACCGAATTCATGAGCAGGGAAATGCCCTTATTTCACCTTTACATCAGTACTATAAAAATTTAGGCATGCTACATGTTGTTGATGGTAAAAAAAATATGGAAGATGTTGAAAAAGAAATAGGTCATATATTAGAGCTCGATATATAATGTTTGATATGTTGGTTAAAAATAAAAAGGAATTGCAAAAAATTAAAGAGGGTGGCGCGTTGATGGGCGAGATTTTGCGCGAGTTGTTTAAAAAAACAAAAGCTGGAATGAGTACATGGGATGTTGATGTTTTGGCTGAAAAAATGATTCGTGAGGTTGGGGGAAAGCCAGCTTTTAAAGGCTATAAAACAAATTTTGCAGACACTCCTTTTCCTTCAACCATTTGTGCTTCTGTGAACACAGATTTGGTTCACGGCATCGCTAGAAGAGATGTGATTTTAAAAGACGGTGACATTTTTAGTATTGATATTGGTATGGAGTGGCCAGCCCCACAGGTTGGAAAAAATAAATTAGTTCAAGGATATTACACAGATACAGCTATTACCATGGCAGTTGGCACTATTTCTGATGAGACAAAAAAATTGTTGCATGTTACTAAACAAGCTTTGGAATATGGAATTCAAGCGGCTAAGCCAGGAAACAGTGTGGCATCAATTGGTAGAGCTATTCAAGAATATGTTAACGCAGAGGGGGAATATGGAATTGTGGAAGATTTGGTTGGCCATGGCGTTGGGCACGCCGTACATGAAGAGCCGGCCATACCTAATTATTATGATCCAAGTTTAGAAAAAATTAAATTAGTACCGGGAATGGTAATCGCTATTGAGCCGATGATTTCTTTAAGTAAAGAGTTTCGGGTTAAAACCAAAAAAGATGGCTGGACAATTGGAATGCTTGATGGAAGTATCTGTGCTCATTCTGAACATACGCTTATTATTACCGAAAAAGGAAATGTGGTGGTAACGAGGCGTCCTGGTGAGGGAAGAGAAAAATTGTGGTAATAAAAAACGCCACTAGGGGCGTTGTGCTGATTGGTTTTTTTCTATGTACAGGCGGTGAAAAGCCCTTCAAGCTTTTCGTGCGGAGAAGCGTATACAATCTCGCTTGTGAAAAGCATGTTTCTTACATCGGGGGTTAGAATGTCGAGAATCCCGAGTGTTATTATAGGGCGTCGTTGATTTTCTCTTAGGCCAAACACTGCAATCTGAAAATGCCTTTTTGGTATTAGTACCCTGCCAATTTCTTGCCCATCTTCTCCGCCAGATTCGATTTGCCCGTAGGCTAGAAGCGGTGTTGATCTTTGACCTTTCATTCTGAACACCAAAGATTGAAATCGTGCTGTAAAGTTTGCAAAAACTTCACCATAAGCAGGGTTTTCTTCTCCAAAAAAATTTATTTGAATAGGCATGGCTCAATCTCCTTTTGGTTCGTTTGTTACGTGATGATGTAAAGAGAATTACAACATTTTTTTACAGTTTTGTCAATGAATGAATATGAATATTTTAGCTATCGATGTAGGTGAGAAACGTATTGGTTTAGCTTGGGTAAATACCACAATTGGTGTTGTTTTGCCGTTTGGTGTGGTTAAAACAGTTGAGGAATTGGCGAAGTTAATAAATGGGGAATCAATGGATGTAATTGTGGTAGGTGTTCCATTTAGTATGACAGGTGGTGAAACCGAGCATACTATCAAAATTAGATCGTTCGCAAAAACTTTATCAGAGAAAATAGGCATGGGTGTTGAGTTTTTTGACGAACGTTTTTCTTCAAAACAAGCTGATGCTATGGGGGGTAGTGTAACGCGTGATGAAAAATCAGCTATGATTATTTTACAATCATATATTGAAAGCCGAAAGTTGGGTAAGTGATATATTCTATGTTGGCATTTTCTTTGGCAAGAAGTGATGTGCGTGAGTTTGATCAAACCATAACTTTTTTTTCTGAAACCGAGGGTAAAAAAACATGTTTAGCGCGAGGGGTTAAAAAAATTATTAGTAAGAATTCTGCTTTTTTAGAGCCGTTTTCATTATTAGAAATTGAAACAGTTTCCGGTAAGGAAATTGATTATTTAACTAAAGTTTATCCAGTTTTTATTTCTTTTGCGGTATGGAAAAATATCCGTGCCCTGGAATTGATTCAAAAATCTGCTGCAACAGTACTGCTATTAGTTAGTGATGGGGAGAGGGATGATAAACTTTTTTATTTTCTGCAACAGTATGTTTTATTTTTAGATAAAACAGAAGATGTGCACGAAAACATATGGTTTGTTTTCTTGTTAAAATTTTTGGTTGTTTTAGGTTTTAAACCAGTTCTCACTCATTGTGTGGTTGGAGAACGCTGTGACTTAGCGAAAGAAGTATTTTTTTCATGCTCACTTGGTGGGGTGGTATGCGTTGAGCATTTTAAGTTATCAAAAGACACGCCCACTAAAATAACACAGTTAGACCGACAGCAGTTAGAAAAAATGAGCAAGAGTACTTGGGAAGAAAAGTATGATGTTAGCACGAATGTTCAGCAGATAGTTGCACGTTTTGGGCAATACTATACGGGGAAGATTTTTGCTTAAAAACCTTGCATTTTTATAACAAGTTTATTATGATAGAGTTATTATAACTTGCTAAACAGCTTGTTTTAAAGTACTTGTTCGTCTACCATTGTTTCATTTATTTAAATAAAAATTCAAAACAACTACTTAATTATTTTGTATGTCTCGACTACATAATCGTTTAGAAAATTTTTTAGAAAAAGAAATTACTATTAAGGGGTGGTTGTATAATAAACGATCGTCGGGATCGATTGCTTTTTTGGAAATTCGCGATGGGTATGGTTGGTTTGAGGGAGTGGTTTCAAAGCAAGAGGTTGGTGAAGAAGTGTGGAAAGCGGTAGAAGATATCACCCAAGAGTCTTCTTTAGTTGCCACAGGTATTGTTACTAAGCATCCTAAAAAGCCAAATAGTTTTGAGGTTCAAATAAAAACACTAGCAATTATTCAAAAAGCGGAAGAGTTTCCGATTTCAAAAAAAGAACACGGCCCAGATTTTTTGATGGATGAACGTCATTTGTGGTTGCGTAGTAGAAAACAGTGGGCGATATTGGTTATTCGTGATGCAATAATTACTGCAATTAACGAATATTTGCATAAAGAAAAATTTATTAAAGTGGATGCGCCTATTTTTACACCCAGCGCTTGTGAAGGTACCAGTACGCTTTTTGCTGTGCCATATTTTGATTTAGGTTCTGCTTATTTATCACAATCGGGCCAGCTTTATATTGAGGCAGCTATTGCCTCCGTGGGGCGCTGTTATGATTTTGGGCCAGTTTTTAGAGCGGAAAAAAGCAAGACAAAGCGACACCTAACTGAATTTTGGATGATGGATGCCGAAGCTGCTTTTGTTGAGCATGAAGAAAATTTAAAAATTCAAGAAGGATTGGTGAGGCATATTATTCGTCATGTTTTGCAAAACTGCATGGAAGAGCTGGTAATTTTGGAGCGCAATGTGGAGAATTTGCAAAAAGCCGACAATCCTTTTACTCGCTTTACCTATGACCAAGCAATTGAAAAGCTGCACGAACTTGGATCGGATATTAAGTATGGCGAAGATTTGGGTAACGATGACGAAGGTCTTTTAACCAAAGATAGTGCGGTGCCCATTTTTATAGAAAAATGGCCGAAAGAAATTAAAGCATTCTACATGAAAACTGACCCCAATAACGAGAAGTTTGCCCTATGTGATGATTTGATTGCAACTGAGGGCGCAGGGGAGTTGATTGGTGGAAGTCAGCGTGAAGAGAGTGTGCATATTTTGATTGAGAGAATTAAAGAGGAGGGATTGAATATGGCTGATTACGAATGGTATCTTGATTTACGTAAGTATGGCAGTGTGCCGCATTCTGGCTTTGGTATAGGCCTAGAGCGTGCAGTACGATGGATTACAGGGGTAGAGCATATTCGCGAGTGTATTCCTTTCCCTAGAACAATTGGAAGGCTGAAGCCTTAAGTTTTTAATACAAAACAGAGCACAAAAATACACCACTTAGGTGTATTTTTGCTATTATAAGCTATAAAAATGACTTGTCCCGTACTATTCTTGACTAACTTGCTAGTTTTTGATACAACGGAATGATTCTCTTGTAGCAATTTGTTCTTGCTTCTATGTGCTACTGAAAAGTGAAAGGAGTATTTTTCAGTGCCAGCAAATGGGTTGTTGGTCAAAAAAGGAGAGCAGCGTTATGAGAATAAAGGTCGGGGTAAAATGGGTTTTAGTAGCATTGATGGTGTTAAGCGGTTGCATAAACAGTCTGGACGAAAGTTTCAAAAACCACAACTTTGTCTCAAAGACGCAAGTGTGCCAGGAAGGTCACTGCACGGACGATATCAATGCCATAAAGGCGGCGATGAACTATGCGCATAGATTGCGATTCGGACACGACATGGTTGTGCCGCTTACCGGCAGTGTTTTGGCGGCTAACTCGCATATAACCTGCCCTCAATGCGGAACCGGAACGTTCGTTGATCTCAAGGAGTGGCACCTTCCTTTTAATCCTCACGATGATGATGATGAAAGGCCGCATGTTGCAGTGATTGGTGCGTGCAATAATCCAAACTGCCAGTATTATCGCTCGCATAGAGAAGTGCCTGGTTCGCTCAAACCCTCTGACGAGGTCTTGTATGATGCGTTGAAGATGTGTGGAAATATAATCATTCCTCTTCCGGATTCGCCTTTGCCTGCATATATGGTGTACCCAACGCCTTCCTTGGCTCCTGGAGTTAGACCTAGTTTACCTGCGGAAAATTTTTCTCCGGCAATGCCGAGGTTCTGGCTTCCTTCAGGTTTTGTTCCCGTACCGGCTCCATAGTTTAGCTGTGGCGAGCCAGACGCAAAGTCGTCTCGCTCGGCCACTTCCTCTTTTTGTCTGCTTCATTTTTTATCAAAAAAAGTATTTGATATATAGAGTGAACCCGATAATGGCGGAGGTTGTAAATGAAAAAGATTGTGTTCGCATACGGAGACGCACAATGTTCTGTTTCAAAACGGCGACATGAGTTTGAAACAGAAAAAGTAGTATTTCAAGGCGATTTATCGATAGTGGGTTTTGAAACCCCGATGGCACATTGTGTTCATTGCCAATCGCTTTTGGCATGTGGTCCTACTCAAAAGAAAGCGGGTGATCAACAATCGGCAGATTCACCATCCGACATAGCACGTGCCATCTTGCGTACGCGTCGAGAAACTCGTCCTACATCGGGCTAAACGTCGTACTTCATTTGTTTGTTAAGTACGACTCAATTTCTTTGCTCTTTAAAAGGAAGAATAAAGAAATTGAAACAATTTTTGACTGAAAAATACAAAGGAGTATTTTTCAGTACCGATAAAGTTTGTCGGTATCAACAGGAGGATGAGCCATGTTGCGAAGATTGGTTTTATGTATCGCTGGCCTGGTGCTTGCCGCTGCGGCGAGTGGTTGTTCAATGATGATGAGTGGCACGTATGGCCCTTTTGGGCAAACGCCAACAGGTTTGAATTTTGTGAGCGCTACGCAGGTGTGCGTGAATTTTGGCCAGTGTACGGATGATCCGGCCATGATTAGGAGTGCGCTCGACAAGCTTCATCAAGAGTACCATGGCCACGCTCTGGTTACGCCGGTTTTGGGTAGTGTGGTGTCAAACCCAATTTGTCCTATTTGTAAAACTGGGGTGCTTACACACGTTTACGAGCAGTTTTGGAATTTTAATCCGGATCAAGATGATGATGATACGCCTCATCTGGAAGATTGGGGGGCTTGCAATAATCGCGCTTGTAGAAAGTTTGATAGTCACCAACCAATTGCGGGGAGTAATCGGCCTGCCCCGGAAGAAAGACTGCCCAACACTGTTGTGGTAAGAAATAGTGCTGGTAAAAATGAAGTGCGCATTTTGCTACCAGACCCTGCGCACGTGCGAAGGTGGGTGTTTGAAAATGGGATGTGGGTTCCGGTGGTGGTACTTGAGAGTGGGCTCACCATACGAGTTCCTACGGGGTATAGGCTGCCATCTGGTTTTTGGCCATCAATTCCTACTGGTTTTGGTACGGGAATGATTCCTGCTCCTGCACCTTAAAAAAGCGCTGGCCGCTCATCGGCCGCGCCTTTTGTTTTTTAAGACGATTTTTAAGGATGAAGAAAAATAAATCTTGGTTTTTTTTCACCATTACTTTCAATTGTTTCCAGAAAAATTTTTTTATCACGCACAAAAAACATGTCTTCAGAAATAATATCTGTTTGGTACAATGGTTTGTAAATAACCATTTCTTGCTCAGTGTCGGAATTGAGAGCAAAAGCGGTTACTTGGTAAAGATTGCCTTTGTAATGTTGGTATGTGCCTAGTTGCATAAAAGTATGTACATTTTATACCTAAGTTTAGCACGATCATTTTTAAATAAAAAGAAGGGTGTTTTCACAACCCTTCACTGAAACGAAATTTTTATTTTCTAGACGTCCAAAATGTTTCGCGCAGCAGATGTAGTTTGCTCCACTGCGTATCCACGTCTGGTTCGTCGCCGCAGATCCAACGGAGCGCTTCTTCCTCTGGGATGCCCCGCACAATTTCGTTGGCTTTCAGAGCATCGACACCTGGCCCGAAAACGCGCGGGTGTGGAGCGCTGGCTTGTTTTACCAGGTAGAGCTCATGCCAACGAACTAGGCCGCTATCAAGCTGATCGTCTTTGTCACGCCCTGTTTGATAGCATTCTGCTCGCCAGGCAGAATATTCAGACAGAGCAAGTAGTTGGAACGCTCTGTCGCCCATCAATTTCCTTACGGTGTCGTAGGTGGGCCAGACCAGGCTTTCTTGGTAAGATGAGCTTTCACCTTTTGGGAAGAACTCATGTACCATATCGCACAACGCTCTGCGCCATCGCATGTCTTGCGCAATATTTTGAACACTATTTGCTGAAAGATGTGGTAATATTCTCCACAACAGTTCCGTCAGATTTCTAGAATCTTTGGCAACTTCTGGGTCGTTTAAGTCTTTGAGTAGTTTTGGCAGAAGTTTCTCTAGTGTTTTTGCCTCAAAGCGTTTGATGTTGCTTAGCACAAACTGCCACTCAAATGTAATGATGCTGGCAAGAAGGTGCAGTGAGGCACCGTCAAAACGTCCCTTTTTGAGAAGCATTGCGGCTGCCGTGCGGCGATCCTCGATGTTTTTTATCTTTTTTATGCCGGTTGCAATGCTATGTGGCGACAGTACTCCTTCAGAAATAATTTTGAGGACTGTTGCGAGTCGTAGGTTTCTCCAATCAATTTTGGGGGCAACTTGTTTTTTTACAAATTGTTCTGTACTTATTTTTCTTCCCCAGAGAATGTTAAGCGATGCCATGTCAGCCTGTGTGGCTATATCCAGCGCTTCGGTAGGAGAAATATTTAGTGAATCAGCGTTTACGTGTATCAGCACTAGGTCAATGTTGCTGATTCTAAATCCAAATCCCCAAGTGCGGATTTTGGCTACGCGACCACTAATTGTTTCCAGAAACGCCGCTTCTTCATCCGCGCTGAAAGGTCTTTTCTGGTAGTTGGTTAGCCGGCTTCTTGCCATACTAACAGCTTCGGCATGTGTGCGTTTGTGCAAAAAACGTATTCCCTCTAGGTACTGCTCAACTGATTCAAGTGCCTCCTGTTTTTCGGAAGTGCCTTGTAGTTGAGCTAAAATAACTTGAGTGTTGAGCCAATTATAGTCCAAAACTATATGAGCCCGAGAATCTGTGGGCCAGCTCGTGTGGTCGAAATTGAGAGCGCGCATCACAGTTTGGTCGCGGAGAAGTTCAGTGGCGTATTTGAGGAAGCCACCGACTGTGGAGGCGAAGGCATCCGTTGTGTTTTGAGGTTGATCTATTCCCTCGTCTAAAAGCGGGAGGATATGCTCAAACACGGGTGATACGCCGCGCTCACAAAATGCAAAATTATCAGTTTCCAAAGTATTTTTTTGCTTTACTTCGGTACACAAACTTGTCAGGTTTCTTCGTGCCTCTCGCGCTGTTTTTACAAGTTCTGCAAAAAAAAGAGCCGCAGGAATTTGTGCGTACAGTGCAAGTGGGGCGACCTCGGTTGGTTTAGCTGATTTGTGTACAGCGCTCGCAAATGGTTGTTCACTTCCGCTTAGCAAGCTATTCCAGTGGGCTGCGGAAATATTCATGCCTGGCCGATACCCAAGTTCTGTGGCGCGGTTTGTTACGCCCAGCACTCGCATTTCAAAAGCTTCTGCTGCTCGTTCAACTGATCCATAAACCAAGAAAAAGCCAATAACCACGAGTCTTTCCACGCGCGCGGCAATTTTTTGTGCCTGAGTTTTGGTAGTGATGCTTTCTCCTAAAACACCCGCTAGTTTTTCAACCAACACCCATAGACCTGAGAGTACAATTTCTTCAAGCGGTGCGCTGATCCAAGAGGCTTGTCCAGCTAGAGTTGAAAGTGGCTTTTGGTAACCTCGACTCAAAATGAGTGCCATAAAGTTTCCAAAATGTGTTTTGGGTTCAGGTGCATTGGAACCGGAAACCACAACAATGAGAGCGGTATTTTTTGACATTCTTTTTCTCCGTTCTGTTTGGGCTGTAAAGAGCTCGGCGCAATGCGGATGCACTCTGCTGAACTATTTACGGGTAAAGATATAGCAGATCTGACCCGGCATGTTAGCGGCAAAGCTTGACGCCGGGTCAGATCTTTAGAATTTTAGAAATCGATGCCTTGAGCGGCGTCTCTGGCGGCCTTGGCCAGAGCGGACTT
>JACCDN010065839.1_pt1 | contig 24000 bp, 30 predicted proteins | sample 7441691 | NCBI WGS metagenome assembly JACCDN01 (sample SAMN15323439, study PRJNA562643) | freshwater metagenome | isolation source: river surface water | place: USA:Blue River Watershed | collected 2017-08-16 | reverse complement strand
TCCAGTTCAAAATTGTATTTCTGTGTACGCCAATCAACTTAGATGTTTTGGAAAGTGTTTTATACATGATATAACTAATACGTAAAAAAAGCAATTTGTGCTGAATTGGGCAAGCGCATTATGCCTTCGTATTATCAGCCCCAGCATTAATTTCTGCAGCAGTTGCAATACCAGTTCCTGCTACAGTTGCAAATGAAATTTCACTAAACGATGCATTGGTTGAACCATCACCAATTGTAGTTGGTGGAGTATTAAATGATTGCATTAAGAGATATGGTGTGACAACTTGACTATTTGATGCAGCAGCTAATTCAGTCATATCAGCTGGGATTACATCACCAGAAACATTATTCGCGTTAACGGTATCAACATAAGCATTCTTATAATCAGAGGCTGAACCAATTGCACCATAGTACACAGAACCAGTAAGAGTAGTAAATGTGCCTTCATTTGGAGCAGTTGTACCAATTGCAACTGGACTTGCAAGTTGCTCAGGAAGTCTTACACAATTTGATGCCGAAACCGATGCAAAAAAAACAAAAGAATTGCATAAAGCAATAAAGAAGTATTTCAAAAATAATGAACAATGTATAGTAGCAGAACCAGTACATTTTTGTAAAATAGAAGAAAACAAATTGAAACCATTTCAAGTAAAACCTGAACGCCTACCTAAAACATTCAACGAGCTTAACTGCGTTTATTTAGAGTATAAAGATCGATTTGATCAAAAGATTATTCAGGCTAAAGATATTATAAAAGATGGTAATGATAAAAAAGAAGTAATAAAAAAATTGGTGAAAAATACTAGCTTCATTTCGGGTATCCACGGAGACCGCTTAAAGGATAACCAAAAATTAAGTTATGCAAGTTTCTTAGACGGAATGATTGATGATGATAAAGAAATGTTATCCCTGTTTGAAACTATGGTAAAGTCTGATATTATATATACATCATTCATATCTAATATGGACTTAAAATTCAAAACTGAATGGTCAAAAATAATATATAACTACATAACAAAAAGTATGTTACCAGATATGTTAAGTCCTGGTCTTTATGAATATATTTCTATATTTTATGATAAATCTGGTCTTGATCACATAATTAAATGTGATATTAAAGATCTAATAAAATTATGTCCAGAAAAATGTCTTCTTGATGAAATATTAAGAGACAACAAGATAGATGTCGATATATACAATAGTATTGCATATATCATAAGTAGTAGAATTTATGACCGTGTTGAAGACTCAATACATGAAATTGAAGGTATTATAAAGAAAGTAGAAGAAAAAGCTACTATAAAATCATTATTATCTACAGACAAATTGAAGATATATAATGATATAGTAAACAAAAAAAACAATATCCTATTCACAAATATATTTAATGTAGTGTATAATGACTTTGACAATAATTATCTTAATATTATTAAATATATTATGAATAGAATAGATCATCCTCTATTTCTTAATTTACTAGATGCATATCCACAATGCGCTGAAGACAATGCATTGAATTGTCTAATAAATGAGCTGGAAAAGAATCCGGATTTCAAACAACTACCTTCAGATTCGCAAATAACCATTGATTGGTATGTAGCTTATTGGAATAAAAAAAAATTCGCTTTCAAACCATACTGTGAAATATGTGGCATAGTATTTGAGCCAAAATTAGAACATTATATACGGGAAATATATCGTTTAACACATACACAAGATGAAGAACAAAAAACTGAAGAAGATGAGCAAAAAATGGATAGCTAGTAGATATATATATTAATATGTAGAGATAGACAATCATTTTTTCTGTAATTGTAATCTAACATACATAATGTTTTTATAGTGTCTGTAATCAAACTCTCTTCTCTTCGAGCAGCAGGAGCAGTTTTTACAAGTCTCGCCGATATGATCCATATCACCTGTATGACCGGCCTGCATCATAGAGATCATCTTACTGCGAACACGCTGATTTAGTTTTGCATCATTGATAGGCATTTTTAGTACTGTTTAGTATTGATAAGTTTATTAATAAATATTCAAATTTGTTTTAGCTATTGGTTAGTCGATTATATATATATATCAATGGACGCTTTAACAGAAGACCTAGTATGTAATCCGGATCCTAAAAAAATTATACGTAGATTGTTAAAACATAATAATGATGATATTCATACTCATAGAAAACAATATAAGATCAAGACATTATCTGAAATCAAATACATAAGAGAACTAATAAAGCAAGATCGATATGATGATATCATATTGACTCCAATAATTGTGAATGCTCAATATTTTATAGATGAAGCCACATATAAGAGATATGATGGTAAATTAACTACATCTCCTACAGGAATCAATAGAGTAACTTTGCTTCATGAAGCACTAATAAATGAAGACAACCGTCTTGTCGATCTTATATTAGATTGCAGCTTTGATATTGATTTCAAGTTGGATTCGCATTCAAGAACGTTTTTTAGTTATGCAATAAGCAATATTCCGGTTTTAACTAATTTGGTTACAAGATTCAAACATATGATTAATATATCCTATAGATCCCACGGAGTACCATTTCATAATATATGTGAATCAGGAAATTTAGATGCAATACGACTATTTATTGCAAATGGTGCAGATATAAGTTATAATTCAATTAGTAATACATTAATGCCATTAGATTATATTCAATATTCAAATGATTACAACAAGAAAGATCCAAAAATAATTGATACAATTAAGATTCTTATAGAAGAACATAACATGAAGTTTTCAAATAATCTGATATATTCTGCTATCAGACATAGATGGATTGATCTCATTAAATGTCTATTTAACTACCATATTAAAACATTAGATGACCTACCTAACTATGATATCCCCAGATATTATTATGGATACTTTGAACAACACCGACCATACAATAAATTACATCTTCTATGCATTATGGGATCGGAACCATTGATTACTGAATATATTGACCAATGCATGATTTCAAATACCTTAAGAGATGAACTACATAAACAAGATTGGCATTCAAAGACTCCATTCGACTATTTAGATGACAGTACACACGCAAATATTGTTAGTAAGTACATAAAAAAACCTTTTCTACGACAATATGTGTATGCTTTTATGATGAAACTACTTATGCGACCACATACATTGTATATTAAAAGATTAGTGAATTCATTTGATTAAGTATATTTCATTTGGTAATCTATTTTTTATTTATACAAATATAATTTCAAACAATGCCTTTTGGAATTATTTTAGTTGGTATTGTTGGTGGCGCAATAGCAAAATACATAGGAGGGGATGGATTTGAAGAGGATGTAATTGAAACAGATAATAGAGCTGTTATTCCAGATAACATTGAAGATTTAGTAAAAAATAGAACAAAGCCGGATGAGATTACTACATACGATCCTATTTTAATGGAAAACAAAGTATTATCATTAGACAATCCTAATACAGTAGTTGTTTATGTTTATACTCGTGGAAAGTTTACATATGGATATTGTTTTGAAAGGGTTGATTTATTTAGATTTTTGCGTAGAGTAGTTAAGGATTTGAATGAATCTGAAGAAACTTCTGAAGTTAAATGTATTTGGAAAAAATATAAAGAAGATAAAGACACACTGGCAGGACATGGATGTCGACCAACCGATCAATATATTGCAAATGGAATTAGTTTTGTTTCCAAATATTTCATGTTAATAGATTTTATTCAGGTTTTATTAAATCATCCTAATGACCGTGAATTTTATGCAATTCCAGTTGAAGATGGTCGTAGAAGACGAATTGGTAATGTTTATGGATATTATGCGGTAAGTGGTGATCATGGTCAAATACAAGGATCACAGGTATATGAACTATTTTCAGCAACAGATTTTAACCCAAGACCAATTACTTTATTTAGAGGTATAGGTAGTAATGATATAAACTATCAGATTAAAAATCAATTTACTGATTTTTACAAACAGTTCTATAGCCGTAGCAAGGGACTCTTTAGAACTGATTCCGATGCATCTGGATTAACACTTCAATCTAGACGGCGCTCACTACAACGTCAACAGTCTGGTAGACGTGATAGTTTAGGTAGTTTGAATGGAGAAAGTGATAATGATTATGATCCAGATGATGGATTAGCAGCTCAGCGCGATTATGATGATTATATGGCTGAACGTTATTATAGTAATTATGGTTATCCTGATGATATTACGGATTCGGATGAGGAAGATGGGTATTATAATCAAGATGTCCGAAGCCAAAGAAGCGATGGTGAAAGTCAATATAGTGTACAAACAGATATAAGCTATTACACTGAGATGGGTATTGGTGATTTAAATGTTGCAAACTGGTTAGCACCATTATCGTTAGAACGTTATCAAACTACTGGTGGTAATTTTAGAATTGGACAGTTTTTAATAGATGCTTCATCAAGTCAAAATTTTGAAGAATATCGAAATTTATTTACAGAAGCGTTTGAAAACATAACTCCTCGCAATTATGAAACCGTAATGAAAGTTGTATTAAGTACTTGTAATGTTAAAATATTTGAAGCAGTTATAAATCATTTGTTAAATACGGTAGGAATGAATGGCAGTGATATAAATAAAGTGATAATGAATAATATGAGTTATATGTTTGATCGTTTACCTATTATTTATGAAACTCATAATAATTATTTTGGAGGCGTTATACAAGTTTTAAATTTTATTGATTGTATAACAGGAATGCCTTTCTATAATAATAATCAAATATTTCAATACCAAGGCAAAAAAAGTATTAAATGTACACTACATTACTTTATTAAACAATCGAATAGATCTATTGGTATTGTTCAAGATGAGGATTCTATCAGTACAAATTTTATTAATGGAATTTATCATATTCGTGACAAACTAAGTGCAGGTAATCAATTTGTTGATAGTGAAGGTCGACCAATTGATTTATTCCATGTTCTTGATAATGAAGGACATAAGCCAATTTATTATATCTATAATCCAGATTTAGAAGAAACATTACAAGCAATGCTAGATGATGCAATAACTGAGGTTACTAATGAATACGGAACTGTTCGTACTCGTGCATATCTACCACAAGATTTTAATGAAGGTTTATTTGATTCTAATCAACGTGAATATTATGAAAATATTCCTGATATAATTGAAGATTATCTTGGTAGACCATATTATAATGATGAAGAATAGTAACTATAAAATTATCTACAACCTGTTTTTTTTGTTGTTGGTGTATTGGAGGGACTAGAAGATGATGGGTTAGTAGTTGGCTTACTTGAAGTACCAGTAGATGATGGGTTAGTAGTTGGTACAATTGTACTTACAGTTGGTGTGTTTACTGTTGATGTATTTGTTATACTTACATTGAATGTCAACGGTTCACCAAGTGTATCATTAACACATTTAAGGTTATCAAATGAGAAAATACCACCAAATGAAGATTGGTATTCAACAAGATTAAAAGTAAGAGTATTATTAGTAAATGACTTGTTTCCAAGATGCCAAGAATTCTTAATTTTGCTAATATTTTTATTAAAAACTACATGTACAAGAGGAAAACCAAGATCTTTTTGTGGATATGGTTGGGATTCAAAATCAATTTCAACTGTAGTGTTTACTCCCCAGCAATCAACCGGAATAGAACCATTAATAGTATATGCATTAGCAGAAGCAATAAGAGTTGTTAAAACTAGAAATATTTTAGAAAACATATTATAATATGTTATGTTTATAATCATGTGATATCATTAATTAAAAAAGAAGAAAATTAATAATATAAATTTAGAATAGTTTCCAATTCTCATTATATGTTTCATCATTATACATTTTTTTGTTTCTAAAATAACAATGTAATCCTGTGTTTTCAATTTTAAAATCTAAAAATACTGGATCTTCTTTTGTTCCAAAGTCAGTGTTAAAAATAATGTTGTTATTCGAATCAATATACGATACATTTCCAACATCACTAACAATAAACGAAAATGGTCCAGTCATGGTAGAATCTGCAGATTTAACTGCCTGAGCTCTTATAGATGTACCTGCGGTACTTGTTTGTATTTTGTCAACTACAATAAGTTGTCCCGAAGCTTGATTAATATACAGTTTATATCCATTATCTTTGTAAATTTCATTTGTAAATATTTTGCCATTATAAGTTAATGGTATATCCTTCAGTACTCTATCTCCAGGAGTTTTATTAATTTTAGTGAATATATGAATTCCAGCTGCTTCAAGAATACCAATTATTAATACAATACAGCAAAGAACAATAAAAACAATTCCAAAAAATTTCTTCTTGCTTGGCATTTTATATTATATAATAATCCAAAAATTATAGTGAATATCCTAAAATTGTAACATCAGCCCAGCTTCCATTACTTACTGAGAGTATTTTTGCATATATTCTTTTTGATATATCCATTGATACTTGTAATGTTTGACAATTTAATAAACCATTAGGTGTATTCCCTAAATTAATATAATCAGACTGACTACCGGTAGTGTTAATATAAACATCATTATTACTTGTTCCGGAATATAAACGTACTCTCAAAGTAACAAGATTAGCATTTTTTGGAATTAGCAGTCCTAACGAATAGGAAACGTAACTATTGGTTAATGAAAATGTGTTTCCGGTTGGGATACTCGTAAATAGAACTGCTCCATTACTAAAAGTGCAAGGTCTAAATACAGCAGTATCATTTGTACTTAAAACACAAGATATTAATCATGAATTATTTTTTGTTATCTATACGTTTCTAAAACTTGAACCGTTTCTTTCTTACCATTATTCGTAATTTTACAAATTACATATAAATGAATAGAAAGATTACGTTCAGATTTTACCTGACGCATGAAATTGGTTACTTCATTATATGTTCTAAACCTTTCATTTTTAATGTACGGCTGGTTTTCACCATTACGGAGAACTTTGTTTCCTGTTAAATAAAGCGTGTATTCGATATTTAGACTGCTCATAGATTGTTATTATATTAATACATGAATATTTTTATGTAATTTAAATATTTATTTAGCAATACAAGGCCATAGAAGTATAAACCCAATTATTGATAACATAAAATTAATTATAACTAGTTATCTTTTATATTATATAAAATGGATCATAGTGAGTCCGAATATTGTATTAGCAAAGAAAATTTATTTTTCTATGGAATTTTATTTATTATCCTAGTCGTTGTATGTATTTTAATTCATAAAAAACGAAACCAACTTAGTTTACTGGCTCCGTTAGCTTTACCATTTGCGGTTGGTGGACGATTCCATAACAAACATAATATTATCACCGGTGGAGATAAAGCACTCGAAAATGCAATTGCGGAATATTCCTCGTTATTTATTGGCCCTAATGGATCCTCTTATAAAAACACACTTGCAGCTAATAAAATAAGCGGATTATTAATAGGTGGAGTATTCTCTTCCAATACTAGTAGAAATCACATACATGCTCTAGATATAAATCTTATTAATTCTGTATCAAAATCTCATGCTTCTACTCCAGTTACAATAGATTATACCAAAGATACTTCTATTTTAATTTCAAAAGATAGACAAAAACTTATTGAGATATTAAAAAATGGGCCTATTGAATCTGCTCCTATACAAAAATCTGACAGACAGAAATTAAAAGAATTGGCTCAAGAATTGGAAACAAAGAAAACAGAATTAAGCCAAAAAGAACAACAGATTGGAAAATTAAATACTGAAGCTCAACAACATGTTACTAAAGAAAAAGAGCTGAATGATTTGATTGCTGATTTAGAGAAAAAAATCAATGATGCTCAACAACATGCTACCAAAGAAAAAGAACTTAACGATCAAATTGCTAAATTAGAAAAAGATATCCTCGACAAGGAAGATACTATTGGTTTGAAAGAAACTGAAAATAAATATATGTTAGATCAAAATGCTATTGAAATAAAGAACCGTGAGGACAGCATAAAAATATTACAATCGCAAAAAGATGCATTAAATAAATTAATAGAAGATCTGAAATCTAAAGAAACTTCAGAAGTTGATGATTATACTAAAAAAATTGAAGACCTCAATAAACAGATTACTAACCTAAACAAAAATATCGAAGTATATAAACAAAAAGAAAAGGAACTCACTACATGTAACGAACAAATTACAAAGATTAGCAAGGAAAAAGAAGAGCTGGAAAAACAACATACTACATTAACAGATTCCATTACTAAAAAAGAAAAGGAAATTTTTATTGCTAGAAATGCAATTACTTCTTTACAACAAACACAAAAGGATTGTACTGATCAAGTTGCACAATTAGAAGCTAAATTACTTAGGGCTCAATCTGATGAACAAGCATTAAATGATAAATACAAAACCGAAAATGGAGATCTTCAAAAAAAGATATCAGATCTTAATGCACAAATTGCCAATTTAACATCTACACACACAGGTGATACTGATAAACAAAAAGAAGAAGTTCAAAAACTAGTAGCACAATTAACTGCTCTTCAAAAAGCAAAAGACGATAGTGATAAGACATGTAGAGATGAACAAACACAATTACAACGCGAAAAAGATGATATCAATGCTAAATTAGAAACTAATAAAAAGGACATTACTATCTTAAATGAAAAAATCAATACACTTAATGGAGAAGTTAGTAGTCAAAAAACCATTAACAAAACTTTACAAGATGATATTACAGCAAAAGATGGACTACTAACCGCACTTACAAAGGAGAGAGATGATCTGAAAAGAGCTAATGATGCACTTACTTTACATAACACTACTCTTGAAGATGAAAAAAATAAATTACTTACATCAAAGGCGGCATTAGATGCAGCATTGATAGCAAAAGGCTCTGAAAACACTGAGAATCTCAGGAAATTAAATGAAGCTAATAATAAATCTGCCGACCTTGATAAACAAATTGCTCAACTTAAAATTGATCTTCAAGATGCAATTGCTGAAGTAGCCAAAGTGGAAGCCGAAAAAAACGCAATTGAATCAAAAATTACAACGGAAGATGCCAAGTATAATGAACTTAAAACATCCATTGGAGATCTTAAAACGCAATTTAAAAATGGTCTAAACGCTCTTAACTCTATTATGACCGCCAATGCAGCTATTCTTGGTAAAATAGTCCCTGGAGATCCAACCGCAATTGCCGATCTTAATAGAGAAATAAGTGATCTCAAAGCCGAACTTGCTAAAATTAAAGGTTCTGCAGATCCTCTGACAATTGCTAAAATAGAAAAACGAATTGATGACTTAGAACTTAAAGACTATGGAGATTCAGATACAATTATTAATAATACATACACATCTCTTGTAACTGATCACGGTACATCAACCTCTATTTCTTTTAAGAATCAACAAATAAAAGATCTAGAAACTTCTGATTTCAGTGATATATTAAGTCATGTTATATCTAATCAGTCTAGAATCAGCCCTTACTTTGCAGTATCCGCTGTAAGTAAGAATAAGGTAAAAATTATGACTGGTGATGAAATACTAACGAAAACAATTGATTATACTAAAACGGGATTACAAGCTAATGATCAAAAGAATAAGCTATTAGGTTGTTCTTCTGAACTATGCTCTAAACTCACAGGGTACAAGACAAATGAAAGATGGCAAGTATATCAGTTATACTAATCAATATACTAAGCCCGTAGTCCAGATATAGACATACGTATGAGATAACCACTTCCTATACGAAAAAATAAATTTGAATTTTTTTATTTATAATTATCCGCTAACAGTTGTCTCAAACAAGATCGCACACCTGTTCGCACTCGCTAAGCTACTAAGCCAAATCAACAACAACAAAAAACCGTTCGAAAACTTACTAGTCAATCAAGATGGCCGCTACCAAGATTCAGACCCAGTCTATTCTTTATACCGGAAATCTTAACCTACGCGCGCTCCATAACGTTTGTGGTACTGATCTTATGCTTCAAAAGAAGCAATACAAGATCAACCCATTCGGTAATGGGCATGTTATCACTGTACAGACTCCGTCTTACTCTGATCTCATCAAAAAACTCAAGAAGCATATCATGCCGATGTGTGAGTCCGACTTCTCTATGAGATACATCTTTGATGGTGATCTCAAGGTTCCAGACTTTAAAAACCTACTCAAGTGGTTCAGACAGAACTGTCCTAACAAGAATGTTATTGTCAAATCCATTAAGAGCAGTAAGGTCCAGAACAACCGAGAGGGTGGCCCAGAGGAAGTTTATGTTGTATTTGTCAACATGATCATCCTGATCCCAATCCTTACCTATGGAGATAGTGATAAGGAAATCATTGAAGAAGCCTTCACCAAGGTTGTCTTCCCATGGGGATCAGCACTTTCTGCTAAGAAAGTCATCCGCCACCAGAAGAAGTCTAAGGCTGATTGTGATTACACATTCAATCCTAAGGATTATCCTTCTCACCCAGACATTAATGTCTTCCGCAGATCAAGCTCCGTCAACTACACCTGTATTGATTGGACTCTTGAGATGAAGAACCTTGACAGACCTGTCAAGAATGATGCTCCCAAGAGCTCCTTCCTTGATTCTCATCAAGCAAACTTTGCAAAGTACCTCGATCAGCTTATCCTTTGGATTAGCAAGTCTATTACTAAGCAAGAACTCACGCTTGAAGAGATCATCAAGAAGAAGATCGATGATTATCTCGATTCCTTCAAGATTGAAGATGATCAGTATATCTATGATAAACTCATAGATACCATCATCGAACTTGTTGGCTACAGAGAGGATCATTGCTCTTATGGATATACTTCCAGGTACTCTATCGGTGGATTCATTGATTGGGCACAGAGACGCATTGAGGCGATCACAGCTGCACTTGCTGCAGTAGAGAGCTCTGAACATGATCTCACTGATCTTCGCAACTTGATGGGCGATATTGAATCACTCTTCAAGAAACAAATCTTCAAAGTCTATGATAGCATTCCAGACAACTACTTTCCACAAAGTAATGTTCAGAATGATGATCAAGATGATGATGATGAGAGCGACGATGAGGACAGGTATAGCTATGCCAGCTATGATGACGAGGAGGATTTTGAGTAGGGGGCCTGTAGAGGAGGATTGCATGTTATAAACACACAAAACCAAATAAACACCAAAAAACACAAAAAACATAAAAAAAAGAAAACAACTTTTTTCTCATTTTTCATATAGCATGGAGTTCAAAAACGCTCAAAGTCTTGCTAACAGATTACTTAAATCCATTAATAAGACACCAGGATCTACGGTCCATATAGTTGGATCAATACGCAGATACTCTGCAGCAATTAAGAAGAGTATTATTGATATCAAAGATATTCCAAAAATAAAAGATATTGATATACTTGTTATCGTGAAAGACCAGGCACAACTATGTAAACCAATTACTTTCAAAAACTACGGAACACCTAAAATAACCCCGAGAAAACGTCAACTCAAACTAAACGGTGTTAATATAGATATATTCTTAGCAACTAAAGCAGAGAAACACTTTGCGTTATTACACTTTACCAGTAGTAAGCAATTCCTGATGAGAACAAGAGCCCATGCAAAGAAACTAGGTTATAAACTTAATCAATATGGTTTATTCAATGCAAAGACTCTTAGAGAAGTCAGATTTATTCATAAGTCTGATTTAGATGTATTAGCTAAAATTAATGTAAGTAGGCATCCTATTTGGGATCGATTTGTTTAAACTAGTGGTTCGTGTTCCGTTTTAAGCTTCAATTTGAAGGTTGAGCCGGTTATGTAATCGAGACCCGCATAATACACGCGTTCACCAAGCAAATGATAAAGGCGGTACTTATAGTTCTTTTTGCCCATAATAATGTGCTTACGTTCTTCCTTTGTCAATAAACGATTGTAAACGGAATGCATTGTATTCAAAATGTTCTTCATAGTTGGATCCTTAATATCAACTGTTATTGGCTTGATATAGTCTGGAAGATCCATTTGGACCTTAATTGGTTCTCTAGAAATAGTAGCATTAGCATATTCCACTGTAAAGTTGCGCATACTAGATCCCAAATTGATCTTAATAGTCATTGGTATAGGTTTTGATGTTATCTTATACATAATGGTGCCGCTATCTTCGTATGTAATAGCATTAGAAATCATTTTTGGTATCTTTGGCGGTGGACCTCTTCTGCGCATACTCCCGTCATTCATTTTGGAACGCTTACCATTTGTACTATCTTCAGCTGGATCATAGTCTTCATCCTTGAGATCATCCTTAAGATCATCCTTAAGGTCATCGTCTTCATAGTCACTTAAATCTTCGTGATCCAATTGACGCTTCTTAGATTCTTCCTTATTGACTTTAGGATAAACATTATCAGTATCATCCATATTCATCATAACATTAAACATATTATTAACGTCCATTGCTTAAGATCTTGTTATTGCTATTCCAAATGTAAATTGATAGTAGACTTCCAAACTCTAAATGATCTCTGAACCTAATGATCAGTTAGTCTAATTGTAATTAAAGGTTCAATTATACAGTATTTATAACTATAACAAAGATGGGAAATGTATTTATGAAAGAAGATCCTAATGAACCAATAGAATTAGAATTCAATGAAGAATTGCTGCCAATTTGTAACTCACAAATTAATACTGTACAAGAGCTTAGAGTCTCAGTTAAATCAATTAAGCGTGAACCAGAATTATCCGTTGAAGAATTAGAAGCGCAAACCAATAATGAATATGCACAAAGAAATTGTACTCTTATTGCTAATGCATTTGAAAATAAGAAATTATCAGTTGATCTACCAGATCGATCTAATATCACTGTTCTCAGAGATATGAAAAAGATTCTTAGACAAAACGGTGGCGACTTCATTTGGGCAGTTTATGCGGTTGGTACTAAAATATACTTTTCATATACTGAATATTATGATTCAAATTGTGAAATACCAATTCCAACATATGAAGTAAGTAAATAAGCTACTTTGTACTTACAAGGAAAAAGAAGAAATGACCACTATCATACGGTATCGGCAAACTATTATTATTACCCAGTGATCATATAAAACCAATAAAAACTTTGATACTCATACATAAAATGCTATAAAAAATTATCAGGTATCCTGCATGCTGATGTCACATGATTTACTACTACTATCCCATGGTTAATGTTCAAAGAAACTCTAGTTGCCATCTGGATGATGTGCTGATGAGTGACTCGTGACGTTCATCTGACGTTCCCACTGACGCACCTAATATTAACTACCATAAAAAAGTTTTCTCAGATTTTGTGGTCAGGATGACCCCCAGAGTGCCGCAGCGAGAATCATCATTTCGGCGTCTAGTTGCTAAGCAGTGATGTTGTGCTGTCTTAGCAACTCTTTGAGTTCTTCCACTTGTTGTCTGAGGGTCTGCAGTTCTGATTGCGTCTGATAATATTTTTTTTTGCTATAGTTTCGTTTACTTTCACTTATTGGAATCTTATCTCTATCACTCACTTCTATAGTGAAATTTTCATGTTTACATTTCCTATCTATATATTTCTTTCGGAATGCATCAGATGTCGGATCTGTCAGTTCGATGTGTTGCTTCAACCTGAGAAATACTTTACTGATGGATTTTTCAGTGAAAGTTTCAGTGAAATCTTCTTTTGTAACCGTTACGGTATAAGTATGTGGAGCCATTTTTAACGTCTAGTATAGTATTCTGGAATCAAATGTTTAATATATATGATCGTTTATTTCTAATTGGATTTTTTAGATTCACAATTAAACAAACAATATTACTTGTATATACAATGGAAGCTGATACAAAATTGCAAAAGTATGAAAAATTCTGGACTCCTGAATATGAGGAGCTCAGCAAGAAACTACCAACCCCCAACACTTCAATGAAGTATGTGAGTACTAATAATGGTCTCTTGAATTCTGTTATGAGAATGGATGGCTATGCTAATGAACAAACATACTGTGTCTATCAAGAAACCAAAAGATCAAAAAAGATCAATAAGCCTAAGACTGTGAAAGAATGTCAAGAAGTCGATTGTACTCTACTTCGTTATCAGAAGTACTCAGTATGTGAAGAACACTTTAGGATACAGTCAACTTCTGATTCATGTTATACTATAGTCTCAACTAAGAAGAATGGTGGTAACAGATGCAATTGTAAACCAAAGCAATATGGTTTGTGTGGTAAACATCTTCCTAAAGAACCTAAATCCAAGGACAAGCCTAAGATCGGAGTTTACACTCGACAGATTAGGTTGTATCCTACAATGGAACAGCGTAGTATTCTCAAACAATGGTTTGGAGTGGCAAGGAAAGTTTACAATAGTACCTTGAAGTTATGCCAAGCTAGACCAAAACTGAACAAGTCATTGGACAATCTGAGATTTCGAATAGAAAAGAAACTATATCACAAAGACTATATCAACAGAGTTCCCTATTATATCAAGGATTGTGCAATCAGTGATTATATCAAAGCAGATGATAATGCGAGACTGAAATATCATACAACTAAAAAGAGTTCTCAGATGAGATTTAGGTCAAAGAAACAGCCTTCCCAGAGTATTCAACCGTTAAATATGAGTACCAAGCCAATACTCAACAATAACAATAGACCTAGATTACTGCAGTTGTATACTAGATACATGCCTCCAATTAAGACCAAGGAGGATATCCCAGATTTCTCATCATGTAGGATAGTAATGAAATATGGTAGAGAGTTCTACTTGTCCGCTCAGGTCAAGTATGAGCTACCACAGAAAAATCAGGTCATTGACCTAGACAAGACAATTGCGATTGACCCAAATACCAAGAACATGTTAGCATTCTACTCCTCATCAACAGCCGGAGTATTTGGCGAGAACATTAATCAGTTACTTGATTCTAAGAACTCTAAGATATCCAGACTTCAACACTTTGAGTCCAAAACACCCAATAAACGAATTAAGAAGATGTTACGAAGGAAGATTATCCGACAGTATAACAAAAGAGAAGGAATCAGAGATGAAATCCATTGGAAACTTGCAAATGCATTGCTAAAGAACTATGATACTATTATCATTCCAGAGTTTCAAGAACAGAAAAAATGCAGAACACTTTATAGGACTACCAATAGGCAAATGTTTGGCATAAGCCATTCACTCTTCAGAAACAGATTATCACACAAAGCTGACATCCAAGGTAAACGTGTGATAGTAATGACTGAAGAGTATACATCAAAAACATGTTCACAATGTGGCCACTATAATATTCCAACTGATCGTCAATATTATTGCTTCAACTGTAAGTTGAGTATCCATAGAGACGTTAACGCAGCAAAGAATATTATGATGAAAGGCTACATAGAACTTCTGGGAAAGGCGTGTTCCCAAAATAAAATCAGTGATGATATCTCAAGTAAAGACTCATTAATGGGAATTGAAAATCAGGGTATTATCGACAAAACTGATTAACCGCCTGAAGAGCTATTGCCAATTCATAAACAGACAGTGCAGGATCTTAGAGCTACAAAGCGCGAACCTGATTTATCTGTTGAAGAATTAGAAGCACAAACTAATAATGATTACGCTAAGGTAAATTGTGCTCTTATTGCAAATGCATTTGAGAATAAGCAATTATCAGTTCACCTACCTGATAGGTCTAATATCACGGTTCTAAGAGATATGAAGAAAATTCTCCGACAGCACGGTGGCGACTTTATTTGGGCGGTCTACGCTGTTGGAACTAAAATATACTTTTCATATACAGAATTCTATAATTCAGATTGTAAAATTCCAATTCCAGTATATTAAGCAATAATAATTTATTAATATAAAATGGATTCATTGTGTAATAGATTAAAAGGCGTTAATATTAGAAGCTCAAAAACTTGCTATACATGTAATGAGTCCATTTTCAGAAAGCATAATTACACCGAAAACGATTTTCTTGACGAATTCCTGAATTCTGTTATTCTAGTTGATAAGGAAACTAATGAAAAGGTTTACCTGTGCTGTAGCTACCATATGGCGATGCTAAACATCCCACATGAAAAAAAATATAATTTTATCTTTATTAATGATTTAAGACAAGTTACATCTGCAGAATTTGTCTTACAATCCTATCTTGATTATATGTATGAAATCGTTCTGGAATTCTCAGATGGTGATAATATGGATGCTCTGAGTCTTGTTCAGGAAATCATCCTATATACTCATACTTAACTTGTGTAGGGTGTACGGAATTTACATCTACTCGCCTTTTTTTCTTGCCGATACAATGGTCACAAAACACTTTTAAGTCACTTGTTGCTTGTAAAGCCAAGTAAGATATATGTAGGTCTTGATCATGTGTTAAACACTTGAATTGGATAATATAACGAGAACCATCTTTTGTGACATCAACAAGTGAGAAATCTAATGTTTCTAACATTTTCTTCATACTATCTAATGTGATATCCTGTAATTCACAATCTTCACAATTAAACCCGTTTTGTATTACATTTTTATATTTTGCAGTTTGTAAATGCTGATGTTTACAGAACACAAAGATATCTGATTTCAAATCTTTGAAGCTCAAAGGAGGCGACAAACAAGTGTACTGGAACTTTTCGCAGATCTCTTCAAACTTCTGATGACGATCATCTAATCTACACAATACACAACGATAACCTCTTTTTTTGAAATCATAAGGTCTTACAGAATAGATATGCAAATTTGGACATATAACTTCTGGTTGTGTTGTTTTGAGATACTCCTTCTCAGTTGACAGACACATATAACCTTTTTGCTTGCAATAGGTTACAAATTCAGAGTACATATTGGGTTTAACCATCTTGGCACTAAACAATACTAAAAAAATATTATTTTCAAATTGATTTTTGCGATTCAAATGTATCTACTTTTGTGTTTTGCGTCTCTTGCCTGTATTACAGTGATCACAAAGTCTATTAAGTGATCTCTTAGTGAAGTTTACAAGTTTGAGCTCTGTTTCCGTCTTATCCTGCCTACAAATATATCTAATAGTATCTTTGTCAGATATACAAACTAAAGCATATGAATATCGGAATTCTGGCTCTTTGATTATCTCAAGTGCTCTCTTTTTATGTTTATCCATGAGATGTAAGTTACATTCATTGCACTTTGGAAATATCATAAAGTTGTTATAAGTTCTGAATTCCATATGACCCTCTTCGCAAAGCATCATCAATGGTGAATCATCGTGTTCAAATGATTCCCTGTCTGATAAACAATAAACACCATTATCATTGGCTTTGTTAACAAACCGGAGAAACTTGCGTTGTTTCAAACATTCCTGACAAAGTATGTTCTTTGTTATCAACTCGTGATAAGTTGTCATACTAGTATGACCATGAAGACATGTTATCAACATCTGGGAATGTTCATATCTACAGTCCTTTGAGGGACTAAGGCATTTATAGCCAATTAGTTCGCAATGATCAACGAACATATTGTAATCATCAATAGTAAATACCATTGTTATACTGCTTAACTTAGAATATTCAAATTTGTTTATAGAACTCCCTAACGTCTATACTTGGTAACTCGTGCTCATATGTCGCATCGGACTCTGATAACTGTATTTTCAAGTTCTTGTGGTCAAAAGTGGATCTCTTCTTAACAAAGCAATCTGGTCCATATGTTCTTATCAAATAAGGAATTGGATTATTAGGTACGTTTACATCTAGTGGACCAAACTTAGCCCGTCTAATAGGCAATAGTTCATCAATAGAAAACCATTCTTTGCCATACATTAGTTTGTTTATTGGATCGCGAAATGTAACTCTTCCGTTAGTATTTCTCAATATAAAGATATCAACAAATGGAAACTTAAACTTCATACAGTAGTTAAACAATTTGAGATCCTTACAGACTTTCTGTCCATCTGTTTCAAATACCTTATAGATTACTCTACCTAGTGGATCGGTCTTTTTTAACACATAATCATATTTTGCTAAATCCTGTTTGACGTATTGTAGTTTATGTTCATCTGATTCGGCTATTCCAGTATCGATATCATCATCTCCGGGTATCATAGATCCGGGTATCTGACCTTTACTGTTAACAAGATTTCTCATCGCCCCTAATAGGCTTCCAGACATAAGTACATATTTGATATCATATTTTTGGAATAATTGATCTAAGATATATAACATTTTATATAATGAATTAACTTCTTCTTGTGTTAGTCTACCCATTTTCTTTTATACTTTATTTATATATTAGAAGTATAATTTATTATTTTCTTGTAGATATTGTCTACATAGTTCATCATTATGGTCATTCCCATGCCCTCCAGCCGCGCCATTAGCGCCTCTATGTAATGCATCTGATCCCAATCCATATGCTATCCCCCAGTTTACATAACGTAACTCTACTATTAATATTGTAATGTTCTTCTTATTAAGATGGTTAGAAATCGTGTAGTCATCAACTAGATAACAGTTTCTATTTTCTAACACCGAATAGTCAAAATCTTCTAAATGTTTTCTGCGATATGCTACAGCACAAAATCCTTGAATATACGTACTCAGGTAATTATCATCCGTCATCAAATTGTTTTCGTGAGCAATCTTATTAATTTCGTCTAATTGTGATCCCTTATATCTATATTTTATTGGTGAATGTCCTCCTATAACCATATCAGGAAATACCATTGAATAGCCTATTAATGTGTTAATCATTGTACTATCATATCTAAAATCATCGTCGATTGACACTATGCAAGTTTCTGGATCGGACTCTAATTCTAAAACAGGTAGTACCTTTGTTGCAGGTCCTATATCCTCACATACATTTATATATATTAAATGATTCATTGTAATAAATGATGGTAAAGTCCCGTCGAACACTTCTCCTGTTCTCTTAAATACTTTTGGAATATTAAGATAGATTATATCTGGTAACACTGTTTGTGTCATAATAGAATCAATTACTTGCTTAATTTTAGATAGTCTCTTTGGACTTGTTGTCATTGTTACTACTATTCTTGGTCTATCACGTATTCCTAGTTTGTCAAAATAACTCGGATGACGAAACATATCTTTAATCCATTCTTCGGGATGTTGATATAGCAAAACAGCAATAACAACTAGTAAACCCAAAATACACACACCAATAAATATCATCTTATATATATTATTTAAAAAAATGTTTGTCAAACTTTAGAAATCGTTCTGGTTCACATATAAAAATTCTGGGGCCATATGATTTTTCAAAACAAAAATGTTCGACTTAAGATTTACCCCCCCCCTATTTGGAGATATGATATTACGAATTTCATGTTTTTATGTATAGTTGATTTATAATATATATAGGACGTATTATGATAGTTATATAACATAAATTATTATTAGATACTATATGATTTTCATTAAATTTACTTTGATAATATATATGAATATAATGTTTTTCAATATATTAAAGATATAAACTCATATCATGTATAACAATGTTTGATTGTAAACGATGTGGAACTTCTTTTGAAATGAAAGCAAATTTGAAGACACATCTTAATAGAAAGAGAACATGCAAAGCTGTTCTTTCCAATATCTCTGTCAATAACTTACTTCTTGAATTACCCAATTTAGGTAAAGTAGTTACGGGTATAACACATGCATGCACAAATTGTGGTAAGCTATTCAGTCATAAATCCAATATGTATACACACCGTAAGAAATGTACGAAATCATCAACTATAAGTTTACTAGCCGAAATTCAAAATTTAAAAGATGAAGTAGCACAACTCAAGCAGAGTATACTGGTAGCAGCTCCAGCACCAGTTAGTAACGTAGTTATAAATAGTGATGTTAATATTAAACAACAAGTTAATATGAATCCATTTAATAACTGTAGATTTAATATGATTGGTCTTCAAAAAACCATTGATCCTGAGATATTTTATAGATTAGCTAAAAATGATCCCCTAAATGGAATTGGTGCATTTTTGTACTGTAAGTACTTTAATCCTGATTATCCAGAAAATCATGTTTTAGCTGTATCTCAGAAAAAATTAAATAACGGCGAAATGTATGTATGGGATAATGATTGGATCCTTAGAAATATATCAGAAATTGCGACGAATCTATATCATGGAGCGCGCGATTATATTGATATCGTATTTGCCACATTTGATCCTAATAACTATCTTCATATAATTAGTATTGAAAGAACAGAAGAACTTGTTCAAGAAAATCAAAATCGATTTGGTAGAGATCCTACCAAAGTAGAACAAAGAGATATAATTAATAACATTAAGAATAATAGTCCAGTTGACACATCAAAACTAAGAATCGTTGTTAAATGATGTGTCTAATACTGCAACGATGTTCATATCTTTAATTCTGGGATCTTTTATAACGTCACCATTACTTTTCACTAAATCGCTAGCTTTTAGTTCTACAAATGAATAACCACAGTCATACAGAACCATAGTTACATATGTTTGTCCAATAACTCTCCATGTTTTATCTTTTAATCTACAGACTAATAAGCCTTTTCTGCCTTTCAGTTCATACTCGTCATAAATTGATTCTAAATTTTTGACAAAATCTCTATAGAGATCAGGCATATGTGATTGAACTCTACATGCATAATTACTTGGTTTCAATTTAAGTGGTTCTCCCATAACAATACGGAAATTAAAATTTTCAACTATAGTAGTTGTATTTGAACACATCTTTCGTATATATAATAACCATGTTTAAATATATTTTTTCTATTTGTTGAACAAATTAAATACACTACTATTTGTTAATATAGCAATGATTTACAAAATCAATCATGGAACTACACAAGAAAAAATTGGTCCAATTTGGAATCTATTGTTTGTTAACAAGGGCCAAGTTAGACGACACAGATACAATCAAAAGCCGGATGGAGCGCCTATGTATTACGTTTATGAAACGTTACCTGCGTGGAGAAATCCTCAAACAGGTGAGATAACTGAAGCCGAGGATATTTGGATTAACTTTGAAACCGCTTATCTCGCACCTTCTGAAATCAAAGAACGTATTAACCATTCAGATGACCCTACTTTTCTTGAAGAGTCTTTGTATTGCCTAGAAAGACCTCTAACAACTGAGGAGATTGATGCTCTCATTCAGGAGTATGAGATTAAGTATAATAAGAAGCGTAATTTAGTTGTTAGATAATATTAGAATAAATATAATCAACAACATTGTTAGTATCAATGATATCCTCTACAAAGTTGATATTGGCAAAGTCAGTTACTATACCATTCATAATGATGGTATTTTTTTTGTAAGTTGTAATAAGTTGAACTGGCTCATCTATAGCAAACATTTGTCTTGTTTTGCTATAAATGATCTCAGTTAAACGATCTTTCCTTGCGTTTATAGAACTGTTTATTCTAAAACGATTCTTGATATTATTGTTGCTTTTGATTTTAATATCGAGTTTATAATCATAGCACATATTTCTAATTCTTGAAAAAAATTTATATTTGAGGTTAATCCAGTTCATATTTACGTACTGCTAGACAGAAGAGAAAGTGTTAATGACACGATAGGGTAGATAGCAAGGTATAGCCGAAATGAATCGTCATATGAATTACTACTAGTGTCAAAATTGTCCATGTTGAACATGAATATTGGAACCGTAATATAGAAAGCGACATCGGCTAATACATTCAAAGCCGTAACGGATATCAAGAATACTTGCCAGCCAGCGTTATGCAATTCTAATACAAAAGTAATAATTGTATACCACGATACTGGTAGCATACAAATACTGACAATTGCATAGTACTTTAAGTATTCAAAGTAGACATGGTCTGCGGATTCACTAATGGAATCTTGGTGTTGTCTGGTAAAGACTATCATAGAGATCATAAATGCCAAATTGGCAAACCCAAGTAGGGAAACATTTACTATCTTACACATCTTTATTATAAAATAATAAATGTCTTTAATTAAGAATCACAAAGAGCAATTTGAGCTTCCACAAGCTGTTCTTCATATTCTTCGCAAGGCCAAATGTTTGATTTATACTTCTTAACGTACCCGTATGCTTTCTCATACGAGACATCAAATTTCTTCATAACATAATATATAACAACGGCTGGACTAGCATTAATACCGGTGTTACAGTGAATTAATGCAGTACAATTGTTTTGCTCAATGAGATCATATACTGCTTCCGCAATAGGTACAATCTGCTCCTCTGGAGAGTCATTAAATGGTAGTACATATTGCTGGATATCTTGATGGAAACCAGCTAGTTCTTCATCTTCTACTATACTAATAATCAATTTGATCTTGTTTTGTTTTATAAAATCAATACTCATAGCATCTTCTGTCGAGCCAAGAAAAATCCACTTTGTAATCTGAGCCATATTGTTATATAAAACATAACTCCTTTAAATATTGGTCATCAATAAATAATAATATTCTACAATGTCTGATCAGCCTAAGAAAACCAAACCAAAATACAAGCCAAAGTATAAGAAACCAAAACAAGTACCCAAACCTGAAGTCAAAGAAGAAGTTAAGCAAGAAGTTATGCAAGTTCCTGAGGTTAAGCAAGTACCTAAGCAAGAAGTTAAGCAAGTACCTAAGCAAGAAGTTAAGCAAGTACCTAAGCAAGAAGTTAAGCAAGTACCTGAAGTCAAAGAAGTTAAGCAAGTACCTGAAGTCAAAGAAGTACCTAAAGCAAAACCTAGACCCAAGTCCAAATATGAACCCAAATCTAAACCTCAACAAGAGACCAGGGAACCGTCGCACAGCCTTACTCCACTAAAACCTCCGTCAAAATCTATTTTGCTTCCAAAAGTATATTTCTTCCCTCGAAACGCACTTTGGACATCAAAGGAACTGGTTGGCGTACTAGAGCATGCTAATTACTATAGTTATCTGCGCGATCCTGTTCTCGGAGAGGATCAAACAGTTAATTGGGGTTCATATAGTATTAAGTTTATAGATGATCCTGATTTCATATGGTATGCTTCAGATAAATGGTCTGATCAGTTTACAGGACCAAAAATGTTACCTTGGAATGACCGTTCAACTGTTTGTTTCGAAGCGCATGATATGCCTCCAGAGTATCTTACAAAATTCATTATTTGTTTAATGATACGTGGCCATAGAATTGTACGGACAGAAGGTCATTTAATACAAAGAGACGCTTTAACGTTAACATTTGATCAGTGTAAGTTTTTGCGGGATTACCTTACAGATGCTAGATTAAAAGAGGATAACATAGCCCGTAGTAAACGATAATAGGTTCTTAAATAATATAATATGATTTTTTTATACGTATATACATTATAATATGATCTGGATTGATGGATGCTTTGATGGCCTACACTATGGACACTTTAATGGTATTCTACAAGTTTACAAACAAAAACAAGGAATGAAGTTAGGTATACATAGTGATGAAGAAATTGCAAAGTATAAAGGTCCATCATTATTTAGCGAAGAAGATCGTTACGAAATGGTTAAACATTGTAGATTTGTTAATGAAGTTATCACAGGTGTACCATATGTAACAACAATAGAAACTGTTACCAGATATGGTTGTTCACAATATGCTCATGGAAATGACGTGCCTGTATCTAGAGATGGAATTGATTGTATTTCTGAAGTAAGAAGCGTCAATGGAATGTATAACGAATTCCAAAGAACAGAAGGTATATCTACAACTCATATGAAGAATCAGATTGTAGAATATCTCGTTAATGGAACCGTATTAATGGATCCTGTAACCGATTATGAACGTCAATTGAAAACTGAGTTCGATTCTGTTATTGATTGGTCTCCTCCAGCAGATGATGACATAATAGTGTATATTGAAAATGATTGGTCAATTTTCAATATTACCCATTTACAGCAGCTACTTGAAGCTAAAAGTAAGGGCATAATGCGCTTGCCCAATTCAGCACAAATTGCTTTTTTTACGTATTAGTTATATCATGTATAAAACACTTTCCAAAACATCTAAGTTGATTGGCGTACACAGAAATACAATTTTGAACTGGA
>JACCDN010702068.1_pt1 | contig 24021 bp, 23 predicted proteins | sample 7441691 | NCBI WGS metagenome assembly JACCDN01 (sample SAMN15323439, study PRJNA562643) | freshwater metagenome | isolation source: river surface water | place: USA:Blue River Watershed | collected 2017-08-16 | reverse complement strand
TGCGCGGACTTTGGCAGAAATAAAAGAAATTGTACGTATTTACCAACTGAAATAAGATGCAACAACCATTCTCATTACAGGGGCGCGTGGCGCTCATCACGGGCGGCGGAACCGGAATCGGATTCGATATCGCGAAATGCTTTTTAGCGTCCGGAGCCACGGTCATCATCACCGGTCGCCGCGAAGACGTGCTAAAAGAGGCCGTTGCAAACCTAAGAGCGGGGGCACATTATGCGGTGAATGATGTGGCTGATTTGAGCTTGACTTCACAACTAGTTACGGGTCTGGTGGCGCAGTATGGTGCCATCGACATCCTCGTAAACAACGCCGGCATCAACATGAAGCGCCCGGCAGTAGAGGTTTCGGATAACGATTTTTCGAATATTATTAACGTCAACTTGAACGCTGTTTTTGCCTTGACTCGCGAAGTGGGGAAACATATGTTGGAAAAAGGCAAAGGTTCCATCATCATGATTTCCTCGATGGCGGCTTACTACGGAATTGACCGCGTCGCTGCCTATGCATCTTCGAAAACGGGCATTTATGGATTAGTTCGCGTACTCGCATCCGAGTGGTCTGGCAAAGGGGTTCGCGTGAATGCGATCGCACCTGGATTTATTGAAACGGCGATGAGTAGGACCGCGATGAATTCGGATCCGGATCGCAAACACAAGGCGATGGATCGCACGCCGATGGGCTATTTTGGGAAACCAGAAGACATTGGTTGGGCAGCGGTTTATTTAGCTTCGGATGCATCCAATTACGTAACAGGCGTCTCAATCCCGGTTGACGGCGGGAATTCAATCGGATTCTAATGAAAGGAAATTACCGCTGGGTGGTGGTCGCCCTCTTGTTTTTTGCGACGACGATTAACTATTTAGATCGCCAGGTGATCGGCTTGTTGAAGCCCACACTGGAGAAGGAATTGAACTGGTCCGAGACGGATTACAGCTTCATCGTGATGTGTTTCACGGCGTCGTATGCGCTGGGATTGTTGGCTTTTGGGAAGGTGATCGATAAGATAGGTTCCAAAATGGGTTATGCCATCTCCATCGTCATCTGGTCATTCGCGGCGATGGCGCATGCCTTGGCCAAGACAACGTTTGGTTTCGGCGCGGCACGCGCCGCTTTAGGAGCCGGTGAGGCGGGGAATTTCCCGGCGGCGATTAAGACAGTCGCGGAGTGGTTCCCTAAGAGAGAACGCGCCTTAGCCACAGGAATTTTTAATTCCGGCGCAAACATCGGGGCGATGGTCGCACCCATCATGGTGCCTTGGATTTTAGGAGCCTATGGCTGGCAAGAAGCTTTCATTATCACCGGTGCAATTGGATTTATTTGGTTAGCCTTGTGGTGGTGGTTTTACGAAGTGCCTGCAAAACATCCTTCGGTAAGCCCGGAAGAATTAGCGCACATCCAAAACGTAGAAGAGGATATGACAGACGTTGCACCCATCGCTTGGGGCAAACTTTTCGGCTATCGCCAAACCTGGGTCTTCATCGTAGGCAAGTTCTTCACCGATCCCATCTGGTGGTTTTTCTTGTTTTGGTTGCCATCGTATTTCTCGACAACCTTTGCGTTAGACTTGAAAAAACCGAGCTTACATCTAGCTATTTTGTTTACCTGCACCTCAATCGGGAGCATAGGCGGAGGCTATATTTCAGGTTATTTCATTAAGAAAGGCTGGCCGGTGTACAAGGCGCGTAAGTATTCGATGTTCTTCTTTGCCCTTTGTGCGGTGCCCATTATTGGGGCACGCTGGGCGACGGATATTTGGCAGGCCGTATTCTTGATTAGTATCGCGGCGTCTGCACACCAGGCTTGGTCTGCGAACATCTTTACGACGGTTTCAGATATGTTTCCCAAACACGCCGTTTCATCCGTCGTGGGTATCGGCGGCCTCGCGGGTTCGCTGGGAGGCGTGATTTTTCCCTACATTATTGGGGTAGTTTTAGATTCGTATAAGGCCGATAACGCATTGTCAGCCGGATATAATGTTATATTTGTGGCTTGTGGCTGCGCGTATTTATTTGCGTGGTTGCTTATTCATTTCATTTCTCCTAAAATGGAGATTGTTAAATCGTAGACCTATGAAAAAATTACTAATTGCCTTATTCGCTTTTGCTAGCAGTGCCTACGCTCAGGAGCATCACCCATTAGAAGGTGCATGGGATTTAAATGTATCAATGGAAAACCGTAATGGTGGGGTGTCTACTGCACCTTCTTGGTTAGAAGTGCGTCATTCGGGACTGAAAACGTTGACGGGTCATTTTGTGGGAGACGGCGGATCTGCTCGTCCGATTGCAGAAGTATTCTACAAAGACGGACATGTTTCCTTTAAAATACCCCCTCAATGGGAGAAGGAAGAGGCATATATGTCTTTCGAAGGAGATTTGAAAGATGGAAAATTATCCGGAACGATTGTGAAACCAAACGGTAAAGCGATGGCCTTCACTGGCGTCCGCGCTCCCTCATTATGGAGATCTGCGGAACCAGTTTGGGACAAACCGATCACCTTATTCAATGGTAAAGACTTAACAGGCTGGAAAGCATTAGGGCCTAAAAACCAATGGATCGTCGAGAATGGCGTGTTAAAAAGCCCAGCTTCTGGTGCGAATCTATGCACCGAACAAAAGTTCAACGACTTTAAATTACACATAGAATTCCGCTTGCCTCCATCCAGTAATAGTGGTGTGTACTTGCGCGGCCGTTACGAGGTGCAGGTGGAAGATAGCTTTGGAAAAGAGCCCTACAGTATCTACTTAGGCGGTATTTACGGATTTATCGATCCACTTTTCCAAGCCGCAAAACCTTCAGGCGAATGGCAGACCTACGATATTACCTTAGTAGGACGTAAAGTCTCCGTTACCTTAAATGGCCAAAAAGTCATCGTCGAGCAAAACATTCCCGGCATCACAGGCGGCGCGATGGATAGCGACGAAGCAGCGCCGGGTCCTATCATGATGCAAGGTGACCACGGTCCGGTTGAGTATCGAAATATTGTATTAACACCAGCGAAATAATGAAAAAAACGCTCTTAACAGAGGATTGGACCGTAGTTCTTTTAGGTTTTGTAATCATCGGAGTAGCTCTTTTAGGAGTTAAGATTCCTTCTCCCTCTTTCGGTTGGGAAACGACTTCAGAGTTATCCGAAAAAGTGCTTACCTCTGGGAATCTGTTGAAGCTCGCACAGATCTTTGTTTTCACATATGTGATCGCTCTATTGGCGGCGAGTGTTTTAGGCAAAAGTGTGACAGGCACGGCAAAAGGTTTTCCGATTGTCTTTATCATTACTTCTCTTGCTTTGGTTTTGGCAGGCAATGCCTTCTTGAAAAACTGGAACCTAGAAGCAGTGATCTTTAGCCTAACCATCGGTTTATTATTAAGCAATTTTTTCACCTTGCCGGCCTGGTTAACGGAAACGCTTTCGACTGAATTGTTCGTGAAAATTGGTTTGATCTTATTAGGTACGAGCGTGATTTTCGGGGACATTTTGAAAGCAGGATCACTCGGTTTAATTCAGGCTTTGGTGGTGGTTATTTCGGTTTGGTACTTTGCTTTTTGGATTTCCAAAAAAATGGGCATCGACGAAGAGTTCGCCATCATGATTTCCAGTGCGGTTTCAATCTGCGGAGTTTCGGCGGCGATTGCCACTTCAGGGGCCATTAAAGGAGATTCGAAAAAGCTATCCTATGTGATTTCGATTGTATTAATCACGGCTATCCCGATGATCATTTTCTTGCCATTTATGGCTCAGGCCCTAGGTCTTTCTCAAGCCGTGACGGGCGCTTGGTTAGGCGGCACGATTGATACAACCGGAGCGGTTATTGCCTCTGGAACGATGGTGGGTGAGGAGGCCTTGAAGATTTCGACGATTGTGAAATTCTCCCAAAACGTCCTTTTAGGATTCGCGGCTTTCGCGATTTCGATCTATTGGACGTTGACAAACAACCAGTCCGATACCGTGAAAGAAAGCAAGCCTACGGTGGGAATCATCTGGGAGCGCTTCCCTAAGTTCGTGTTGGGTTTCATCGCAGCCTCGTTACTTTTCTCGTTCGTGATTTCATCCGAAACAATCGATTCAGTGAAAGGTGGTTTCAAAGCCTTGCAAGGTTTGTGGTTTGCATTGGCCTTCACTAGCATCGGTTTAGAAACGAAGTTCGCTGATTTGTTCTCCAAAGAAGGGAAGAAGCCACTCTACGCTTTTTTAATAGCACAACTCTTTAATGTGTTCGTTACCTTGCTAGTGGCTTACCTATTGTTTTAGCATTAAAATTAATAAAGAATACTTAGTCTATAGTTTTTATAGAATAATTTAGTATTTTTGCCAAATGAAGTATTTGTTTTTCTTTTTGTGCCCGCTCTTTTTAGCGAATAGCCAAAATCAAGTGGAGCATCAGTCACAGGTTTGGTATGGCTATTACCTTTCTTACCCCATAACTAATCAATGGTATGTTCAGGGGGAAGTGCATACTCGGCATTTCATAGATCCTTTAGTGCACCACCAAAATGCTTTTAGGGCGCATTTGCATCGAACTATTGGGGAGAATTGGGATCTTTCTGCTGGAGCCGCCCTCTTTTTGAATACCCCTAATGATCCTCTTGCTAAAGTTCGATTAGCCATTCCAGAATACCGGCCGCATTTGGATATAGCTTACAGGCATAATTGGAGTACGATTCGGATTGATCACCGCTTTCGATCAGAGATGCGTTTTAACCGAGAAACGAATGTGAGTCGTACGGAACTTACGGATGCCGTACACTTCAGTAATTACCGTCTTCGCTACCGAATTCAAGCCCTATTCCCCCTTTTCAAGCAAGTACAGGGAAAAGTGAATACGGAAATTTTGTTAAATGCAGAACAAGAAAATCCCGCAAATACGTTAGATCAACATCGAATGTTCGCCGGGTTAAGTATTCCTATTCATGCAAATTTAACTGCAGATATAGGGTATTTACACGCATTTCTGCAGCGACCGAATTTGAACTATTACGACCGAAGTATTTTAAGCATAATGGTATATCACCGTATTCCTTAAATAGCTTTTTTATGCCAATCCCACAACACAATATCCCAGCCAATCCCACCATAATCTAAGGTGTCTATGACTTGGAAACCGCGCTTTTTGTGTGCTTTTAAAGATCGGTGATTTGCCTGTGCTACGTCCGTGACACAATACGTGTATTGATCAGCGTAATGATCGCGGAAACTGCCGTAGAGTTTTTGGACCAAATCCTGTCCCCGATATTCCTTCGAAACACAAAGCTGAGCCACAATGGCATAATTTTCTACCGGCTTACCATCGAAAATACAACGCTCGATATTCTCTACAAGGTCGGCTAATAACTCATGGTGACGTGCGGTTTCCGGTAGAGCCACCAGGCTATAACCGACCACTTTTTCCCCATCCTTAGCGATGATACCCGGACTTGCTCTTTGAAGTAATTCTAAAAAAGGCAGATCATATTCTGCCATCAAAAACCCTTGCGATTCCGCCTCTTCCTTCGATATATTTTTGCGCAAATTAGCTTGCTGTAAGGCTAAAACGCCTTCCATCTCCTCCTTTGATTTAACTAATTGTAGTGTAATCATGGCCGAATTTAGCTGATAGTTATCACCACACGTCTATACCTTGTTAATGCCGGCGAACCCGTATCCGTTCCTTCCACCACGACGTGATAGGTATCGCCTTTTTTTGCACCAGATGGAAGTATTACCTGGAGGCGGCCCTCCAATAATGTCGCCTCTGCTTTGCCGGATCCTACCTCTGGGTAGGGCCAAACCTTCAGCTTCACCTTATTTCCATCCGGATCTCTCGAAGTTACATTCAACGTTAGTTTCTCGCCTGCTTTGGCTAAAACATACATTCCCTCTTTCACCGTAATTTGTGGTGCATGATTCGCGTCTTTGTAGGGTTTTACACACCAATCTGCGCGCGCTGCGAAGTCCTCCTGTGCGGCGATTAACCAACGGGTTTGAGAATAGCTGATATCTAATTTACCAGTCTCCGGATTGAAATCTGCTGACTTTTCGTTGTCCTCAAAACGGAACGGATTTCCTTCTGCTACTACAAATCGACCACCCCAACCCCCAAAATACGGGTTATTTAAATTGTTCAATCCCACATCCACTAGGTGCAAGAATGCGGGAGAATCTCCCTCGGAAATAAAGTCATAGGGCTTGAACGAACCCCACTGAGCGTTCGTGAGTTTTGTAGGATCACCGTGAATGTGCTCGTCGTCGCCGGGCTGCTTTTGGCCATCACCATAAGCGTAATACATCTGTAATAAGGGTCCATGATTCTGAATAATCTTAGGCCCCATATACGTCCCCTCAAAATAGGGCTGCGTCGCCTTAGGCATAATACGCTTCCATGGATAGGCAAAACTGCCAAATTGGTGGGCATTATAAATCACCCGAACCTCTGGCCAATGTCCTCCAATATACTTTTTATAAGTTGCATCCTGATCCATGACGGTATAGATGATGGCTTTTTTCGAGACTTTATCTTTCAATTTTTCCCAGCCCGGCTTTCCCGCAAATTGCTCTTCAATCGACTTTAAAGCTCTAGCAATCGTATTTGTGCCTCCCCAGGCTTGCAAGTAAATGGGCTCAGGATCCTGATCAAGCAGTTTCATTTTAATCCATTCCGAACCTTCCGTCACTTGGTCCATTTCTCCTTCGAAATCAATATTCCCTACCTTCACTAAACTGTTTAAGTAGGCAGGCGCGGGGTAGTTTTTATCGTGCAAAATCAAATTTTGATGCACTTGTGCGTAGGCTTTTAATAGGTCTTGAATCCAGTTAATGCCCGGCCAGCGCAGGTCCGTTTTCGCCCCATACATCTTGCGTGTCATCTCCATTTCGGAGGTGAATTTTGTCCCTTTCCCGTCCCCTTTATAATGCCACATCGAACTGGAATACACCAAACCTTCCAGCTGGTATTCGTTCGAATAAAGGAGCATCCGAATGAAGGTGTCTACGTCATCGATTTCGCCATCCGTGGTGACGATGGTTCTTGGAAGATGGCCTTTCGCGAATAACGACGTGCAAACCAGTAGTAGGAATATGATTTTTTTCATGTTATGATATATGAATGTCAAAGCCCTGTAATAAACCGGCTAAGCCATCTGGTGAAAATTTCGCTTTTTTAATCTGATTTATACTCGGATGAATTACATAATTAAAGGCGCTGCGTAAGTCCGCTTTGCTTACATTGGTCTGGTCAAAAAGGGCTCCTGATAGGTCGCAATCATCGAAAATAGCTTCAGAGAAATCGGCTTCAGTGAAGTCCACCTCGTGTAAAGTACAACCTGAGAACTTCGTCTTTTTACCTTTTATTTGATAGAAGGAAGACAGATTCAAAACACAGGATTCGAAGCTAACTTCAAAGAGAAATGGATTGCACGCTTCGAACCGAAGACCTTGCATTTTGCAGTCTTTGAAGTGAATTTTTTGGAGAGCTGCGCCGCTGAGTTTAACTAGACTTAGATTACAGGATTCAAACGTGCAGTCCACAAACTGGAAATTTTGAAAATCAGCCGATTCGAATGGACAGTTTTTGAAAACGCAATGTTCGTATTCGCCCAGGACGAGTGTGCTTTGTTTCTCGAATTTTTGATCGACGATATAAGGCTTCTCCATGCCGCAAATTAGGGATTTTTCCTTATTTTGCTCCTTATAAACCTGTAAGATGAAAAAACTATTCCTTCTACTCGCTCTAAGCACCACACTTTTCGCACAAGAAAAAATCGATTTAGGCACCTTGAAAGGGGGAGGCTATCAAGTTTTGATGCCTGCTAAATGGAATAAAAAACTGGTGATGTATGCGCACGGCTACCAATTTATGGGGACTTCGGCGGCGAGTGCGAATGCGGGATTAGACAAGCGTTTACAGGTAATTTTGGATCGCGGTTTTGCCATAGCTGCTTCGGATTATCCGATTCAAGGATTTGCTTTACCCGAAGGAGTGGATGCGACGGAGGAATTACGTCAGGCTTTTGTGAAGAAGTTGGGTCAACCAGACTCCACTTTTATGATGGGACACTCGATGGGTGGGGGAATTACGTTCGCAACGTTGGAGAATTTTGGACAACATTATCATGGTGGACTACCCTTATGTCCGCTCTCCTCCCGTCCCTATTTACAGTGCAGAAAAGAGTTCGATATGTATGCAACGATGAACGGATTATTCCCGGGAATCGTGCCATCATTGAAGGACATATTCGATATCAACAGCTCCGTTGGATTTGTATCATTTGCTACAGCAGGCCAAAGAATGGGAGAGATCAAAAAAGCCTTAATACAGAAAGACTCCGTTTTAGCAGTAGCTTTTGCGAAGCGTTTTGACCTAAAATTAGATGACCTTCCGGGCGCTCTATTTTTTAACCAAAACGTTTTACGTGACATCGCTCTTAAATTAAAAGGCAATCCTTTTGATAACACGGAAACGCTTTACACGGGCTTCCCAGATAACTTGAAAGTGAATGCGCTGGCAGAGCGTTTACCTGCCACTCAAGATCAGGCGAAGCTATTTGCTCGCTACGATCGCACCGGAAAAATCGACAAGCCAGTCGTTTTGATGCACACGATTTACGACCAGTTAATCCCCGTTTCGTATGCGGTAACGAACATCGAAAATATGATTCACGCACAAGGTCGCGACCAGTATTTCGCAGTAAAATACACGAATGGTCAGGCACACTGCCAGTTCACGGATGAGCAAACCGCGAAAGCCTTTGATGCGATGCGGAACTTTGTGAAGACGGGTAAAAAACCGGCTATCGAGTTTTTGCCTTAAGCAATCTTTCCTTAGACTAATCGTTTAACGTAAGATTTTCGTAATTTTGCGCCATGAACAAAACCCTTCTTCTCCTGCTTTTGAGCGTCTCTTTATTCGCCCAAAAATCGTTTAAGATTGCTTCTCCTTCTGATCAGATTTCTATCCAGCTTTCACAAGGAGTGGATAGAGCCCTAAAATACCAGGTTTTTTACAAGGCCAAAGAAGTCATCTCGGCCTCTGACCTAGGTTTCACCTTGAAAAAGCCCGCTTTAGAGTTGCGCAAATTTCAGGTGTTAGGCGTGGATTCTACGACCTATGACGGGACCTGGAAACCGGTCTGGGGAGAGGTAAAAGAGATTCGAAATAACTACAAAGAATTAACGTTGCACTTGAAGGAATCGGGGGTATTACTCGATGTCATTTTCCGCGTTTTCGATGATGGAATCGGCTTCCGTTATTTCTTCCCGGCGCAAGATAATTTCAAACACTTTATCGTCGATAACGAGTGGTCGTCCTTCACAATGACGGGGGATCATAATGCGTTTTGGATCCCGGGTGATTACGATACGAATGAGTATACCTACCAAAGAACCAAAATCTCCGAGATCGACGCCCTCGCCGCAGCGGCAAAAGAAAAGGACATCGCGGTGACTTCGTTAATGGGTAAAAACTTTGTTCAAACTCCCCTGATGTTAAAGTCAGCGGACGGGATTTATATCAACGTCCATGAGGCAGCATTGGTGAATTACCCGGCCATGCATTTGAAGCAAGAAGGCTTCGAATTTACTTCGGCACTCGTACCTGATGCGGTGGGAAATAAGGCCTATGCGCAAGCGCCATTTAACACTCCCTGGAGAACGATTGTGATCTCGAACAAGGCAGAACAGATTTTGGCCTCTAAAATAATTCTGAACTTAAACGAGCCTTCAAAAATCAAAGATTCCACCTGGATCAAGCCCCAAAAATTCATGGGCATGTGGTGGGAAATGCACGTAAGCAAAGCGAACTGGCCACTAGCCGGCGGCAAGCACGGCGCAAACACCGAAAACGTGAAACGCTACATCGACTTCGCGGGCAAACACGGATTCGACGGCGTTTTAGTGGAAGGCTGGAACCAGGGCTGGGAAGACTGGTTTGGCAATTGGAAAGAAGAGGTCTTCGATTTCGTGACTCCTTATCCAGATTACCACATCGATACGCTGACAAAATATGCCGCTTCCAAAGGCCTGAAGCTCATCATGCACCACGAAACCTCGAGCTCCGTAACGAACTACGAACGTAGAATGGATGCCGCCTACCAATACATGGTAGACAAAGGTATCAACACGGTGAAGACGGGTTACGTGGGAAAAATCATCCCGCGCGGCGAACACCACGATTCCCAATGGATGGTCAACCACTACAACCGTGTTGCTGAAAAAGCAGCGAATTATCACCTAATGGTCGATTCCCACGAGTCCGTGCATCCCACCGGTTTACACCGCACCTACCCGAACTGGATGGCCGCCGAAGCCGCCCGCGGATCTGAATTTAACAATGCGCCTACCCTCGGAATTAACGCGGAGCACACGACCATCTTGCCTTTCACGCGTTTGATGGGAGGCCCCATGGATTATACGCCGGGTCTTTTCCACATGAACTTGAATCAATTTGATTCGACTAGAACGACGAAGGTGCGCTCTACTTTAGCGAAACAATTAGCACTTTATGTGACGATTTACAGCCCGCTACAAATGGCGGCTGACTTACCCGAAAACTACGAGCCTCGTTTAGATGCCTTCCAATTCATCAAAGATGTGGCAGTCGACTGGGACGACACGAAAATTATTTCGGCGGAACCGGGCGAATTCGTAACCATCGCCCGAAAAGCAAAGGGGAAAGATACCTGGTTTATTGGTTCGATCACCAATGCCACGGCCCGCAACATGTCTTTCGATATGGACTTTTTAGATCCGGATAAAACCTACGAAGCGATGCTCTACCGCGATGCGGATGACGCCGATTTTGAGAAAAATCCAGAGGCCTATGTCGTCGAAAAACGCTTAGTAACGGCGAAGTCAAAAATGACTTTCCGCTTGCAACGCGGAGGCGGATGTGCCATCAGTCTAAGACGCCTAAACTAACATGAAGCTATTCGATTTCCCTTCTGACCCCTCTGTAAACCTGCTTCCAAGTGAAGGGATCGTGAATTATTACGGGAAATTGATGTCTGCTTCGGAAGCCAATGCGATGGCTCAAGCTCTGCTTGATCGCATCGAATGGCGAAACGACGAGGCCGTCATTTACGGCAAACGGATCATCACAAAACGCAAGGTAGCCTGGTATGGCGAGAAGGCTTTTTCGTATACCTATTCGAATACTACGAAAACCGCCTTGCCCTGGACGCCTGAATTACTCTTCTTAAAAAACCTCGCCGAAAAACACTCTGGCGAAACCTATAATTCCTGTCTTTTGAACCTCTACCACGACGGCTCTGAAGGGATGGCCTGGCACAGTGATGGTGAAAAGGATCTTCGAAAAAATGGGGCGATTGCCTCGCTTAGTTTTGGGGCAGAACGTAAATTCTCCTTCAAGCACAAGAAATCCGGTGAAAAAATCGACGTCTTTTTAGAAGCGGGCAGCCTACTCGTGATGAAAGGCGAAACCCAAACCCACTGGTTACACCGCCTGCCGCCCAGCACGAAGGTGCATCAACCTAGAATCAATTTGACTTTCAGAACGATCGTCACAACCAGTGCTACATAGACGGGGAAAGTAAAAAGCAAAAGGGCGAAAAGCACCGAGTCATAAAAAACAGAGTCCTTCGTTTTCGCCGCTGCGAAAGCCCTAACTGGCATATAAAAAGGCAGGGCAAAATAATAAAAGAACCCTCTTGCGAATCCGGGATGCTTCGGCACTTCTATTAAGCGCTCCATCTTTTCAAAAACGACTGCATTAAAGCGAACTCGATCCGTCGCCTCTACTATGGGTGTAGGCCATGACAAGTTTTCGAATGCCAGGTGAATCCCTTTCCCGAAAGCCGTAAAACTCGAATATCCAATTCCCGCGATCTGGACGATCGGGAAAATGCCTTCCGCATGTGCACTCTCTAAAATACGGCTTGCCCCCTTTTTAAAAGGTTGCAATTTGTGTGTATTCAGGCAAATTCCCTCGATAAATATCAACACGACTCCATCGTTGCGAAGGCAATCGACAGCCTTTTGAAAGGTGTTAGAATTTAGGTGGAGGTGCTCTTTGCCTTCTCTTTGGCGAAACACTGGAAGCATATTCAATTGCCGTAACAAAAATCCGAAAACTGGATTTCGAAACACATCCCCTCGAGCTAAGTAGTTGATTTTTCGTGGATAGAGTGCGCCGATAATAACGGCGTCCAAAAACGAATCCGGGTGATTAACCACTAGTAATACCGGACCTTTCGTGTTCATCAGCTCTGCATTTTTCACCACGATAGACGGGCAAAAGATACGCAGCGCTAAACGAGCAAAGATTTTTAGAAGAAAGATCAAGGATTTTTATAATTTTAACGACCGCAAGGTTTAAAAAATATCGCATGCAAGCAAACTTTCTCTCCGTCGTTTTAATGCCTATCGCTCTCGCAATTATCATGACGGGTTTAGGCTTATCGCTTACCATCGCAGATTTTAAACGGGTCTACGAATATCCTAAAGCAGTCATTATAGGCCTCGGAACCCAAATGATTTTGCTTCCTATTATTTGCTTTTTCATTGTTAAAGTACTGAATTTACCTGCTGAATTAGGGGTCGGATTAATGCTGTTAGCCGCCGCTCCAGGAGGTCCTTCCGCGAATCTTTATTCGCATATTGCCAAAGGCGACGTCGCACTCAATGTCACCCTCACCGCCCTAAACAGTATTCTTTCTGTCATCTCGATTGCCTTTATCGTGAATCTTTCGATGAAGTTATTGATGCAGCAGGATGCGTATATACCCTTGCAATTCTCGAAAGTGGCAGAAGTTTGTATGATTGTGATTTTACCCGTCTCGATCGGGATGATCATTCGAAAAAAAGCACCCGCCTTCTCTGCCCGATTAGAATCCCCCGTGAAAATTTTGTCGGCTATTTTCCTCGCTTTGATCATCATTTTAGCCGGTTGGAAAGAACGCGACCACCTGATGTATGACATTCAAACAGTAGGCTTTGCCTGCCTTTTGTTTAATGTGGCCTGTCTTTCGATTGGATATTATTTACCCCGTTTATTGAATCTAGACAAGAGACAAGCCATCGCTATTGGGATGGAAATAGGCATTCACAATGGAACTTTAGCCATTTTTATAGCCTTAAATGTAATAGGAAATGGAACGATGACGATTCCAGCCGTGATTTATAGCATCATTATGTTTATAACGGCGGCTATTTTTGGGTGGCTGGTGAATCTAAGGAACTAGCTTTCTTTTTTTCGATCTTTTTAATATTCCAAATATACAGCGTTTCCACCTTCGCCCTCGCCCAAGGAGTCTTGCGCAAAAAGGTCAAACTTGATTTAATACTCGGATCGCTCGCAAAACAATTAATCCGGATTTTGCGTGCCATCTCTTCCCAGCCTAATAGATCGACTAAGTCGGTTAAAATTTTCTCTAATGTTACGCCGTGTAGTGGATCGTTGCTCATGAGGAAGGATTTGAAAACCACGACGCATATTCCACATAATTATAGGCGGTGCGCTTGAAAACTTCCGCCGCATCTGGGCTTACATCTTTTAAATATTTCGCTGGATTGCCCGCATAAATCGTTCCGGCAGGAACACGGGTTCCCTGTGTCACGATGGCTCCAGCAGCGATGATGCTTCCTTCTTCGATATAGGCATTGTCCATCACGATGGCTCCCATTCCGACGAGCACATTATCTTCGATGGTGCACCCATGTACGATCGCGTTGTGGGCGATGGACACATAATTACCGATGGAAGTGACGGTTTTTTGATAGGTGCAATGTACCACCGCACCGTCTTGAATGTTCGAATAATCGCCTATTCGAATGGAATTCACATCTCCGCGAACGACCGCATTAAACCAGATTGTGCAGTGTTTTCCGGTCTGTACATCCCCCATGATGGTGGCATTAGGTGCGACCCAATTTTCTTCTCCTAATGAGGGCGAAATGCCTTTTACTGGTAAAATTAAGCCCATTTTCCTTGCAGTTTGAGTACTTTTTCGATCACATCTCTCACTGCACCACGACCCCCATTGAAAGGAGAAACGTATTTTACGACTTGGTGCAATTCAGGGATGGCATCGGCCGGACAGGTACTTAAAATGTCTGGACGAGATAGGACTTTTAAGTCAGCCATATCGTCTCCCATGTAGAGGATTTCATTTTCTTTGACCCCTAATTTTGGCAATAATTCTAGGTAGGTTTCTAGCTTGTCTTTACCGCCTAAACCGAAATAGATGTGTTGGAATTTCAGGTTCTCTAAGCGTTTTTTCACCCCTGGATGACTTCCCCCGGTAATGACGCACATCTGAAAATTTGCTTCGCGCGCTTTTTCAAGTGCATAGCCGTCGCGGATGTAGAAGGTCCGGAAATGTTCGCCCGTTTCTAGCACGTGAACATTGCCATCAGTCATCACCCCATCGATGTCAAAAATGAAGGCTTTTATATCCTTGAATAGGGAAAGTACGTTAGACATAGGGATTATTTTGACCCAAATATCTGAATATTTTATGTATTTTTATCCGTTTATATTTCCATTTCATCATCGAATGAATTTTACCCGCCTCTATTGCCTGCTCTTGTTAGTGCTCCCGTCGATGGGTTGGGCACAAACTGAAACCACAGTGCTAGCAGCGGGACCTTATCAATTAAGGGTCACGGGAGAAAAAATGGGTACCGACTCTTGGCTAAACCCTACCGTTATTTATAAATCGGGTGTTGATAGTATAATCTTGAAGCCTTCGGAAATCAGCTGGAACGCTAAAAAGCGAGTAGCCACAGGAAAAAACATTCGTTTAGAAACAGGCTTTCAGTCCTCTTACTGGGAAATTAAATCGTTTGAAATAAATCTTTACAAGGGCTTATTTTCTGTGTTGGAGTCTAATTGGGTAGATAAAGGCACAAAGTCGATGGCTGGGAAAGGGGTGATTTATATCAAAAAGAAAAATCCCGTTTTCGAATTTGTTTCCTCGCAGGAGGAAATACTAGAAGAGGAATCGTGGAATGCGACGGGAATTTTTACCGTAAAGGATCAAAAAAGGGGGCTAATGGCTAAAGACGACTGGTCTATTGCCCGTCTGAATTTCAGTAAGGATAGTAAAGAGGTGGCTAATTTTAGTGGGAAGCAGATCTGGATTACTGGGGATAGTTTAGTGGAAATGCCTGAGGCAAAATGGAAAAGCAAATGGAATGAGGTAGACTCCTTAACTCACCAGCATGTTCGAGTGCAATGGTTCAAGGAGGATCAATCGATTCACTTGAAAAATTTAGAGGGGAATGCATCCCAAATTCGCTTTGATGACGCAGCTCACATGTTAAGTATTGCCGCAGATTTAGCCATCATTCGTATACCAGAAAGTAAAATAGACTTCTATCGACTTTCAGCTAAAAATATTGTGCCTGTATGGGTGGAGTCATTTGGCTATTATGATCCTGAAAGGGTGCGTCGCATTCAGCGGATGCTTCCCTATAATCCGCTACGTATTTTGTATTCGCATTTAGTAGAAAAGAAAAAATTATCAGCCACCTTAAGCGAGATTGCCTTTTATGCGAATCGATCAAAGGAAAGTATTCAGGAAGGTTTTACGGAGTTTATCCAAAATGGATTTTTAGACTACGACCCACAAACGGAATTGATTTCCTTTAGCCGACTAGGAAAGCACTACGCGAAAGTGCAATATGAGAACAAGGACTTTGATAAATTCTATGTAGAGTCCATCGCTGATTTCATTATTGGGGATTCTGCTTCTGTGACTTTTGATCTAGAGCCTAAGTACTTAAAAGTGCGTGGAATCAACGAAATCATGGTTTCAGATTCTCTTCGTGCAAGATTATATCCGAGCGATAATCAAGTCATTTTTAAGCAGGGGCGAGATTTTCAATTCAAAGGATTAATTTCTATCGGAAATTATCGATTCCGAGCACAGCGTTATGATTTTACCTTCGATAAATACATTATTGAGTTCCCGAAACTGGACTCGATGACTTTCCTGCCTAAATTCAAGGATGGCACGGTGGCTGCAAAAGAGGCTGGAGGGCGTTTTCGATACCAGGACGGTTACCTTATTTTAAGTCCGGAGAATGACAAAGCAGGAAGATTAGGTGTCGCCGCCTACCCTAAATTTGTTGCACCTAAAGGGGTGCGGGTGTTTTTTGATGAAAAGTGGAGACTAAACGGGGCCTACGATACTAATTTCTATTTCAAATCTGGCCGACTTGAACTAGATAGTTTAACCTTAAAGCAGCCTATATTCCCTGGAGATTTTTATTCGAAAAATAAGGTGTTCCCTCCGCTGAAGGTCACCTTGAAACTGAGAGAAGATTATACGTTTGGTTTCAATTATAAGCAGGCATCCGCCATTCCCATTTACCAGGGTAGAGCGAAGTTTTTGACGAAAGAAGACCTCGTTTTAGATAAACAAGGACTACATTCTGTAGGCGAATTCCAAAAAGGAGATCTAAAATCAATCACCCCAAAATCGGTCTTTTATCCCGATTCTTTAAAGGCATTTAGTACTTCTACCTCGTTAGAACCGGCGAAAAATTCAATTTTTCCTCCGTTCTCTGTGGCAGAAAATTACCTAACCTGGGTACCTGATTCAGATAGCTTGTATGTAAAGCCGTCTAAAAATCGCTTGAAATTTTTTGCGAATGCAGAGGCAGAATTAGACGGCAATATCCTTATTCATGGAAATAAATTAACCGGCCAAGGCATCGTTACTCAAGGGGAATCCAATACGAAAAGTGATCAGCTTGATTTCACAAAAGAGGGTTGGATAGCTAATACGGGCACTTTTAGACTAGGCAAGTTGCAAGGAATTTACAAGCCTGATGTCGAAGCCAGTGAGGTTAAAATCACCTCGATCATCTCTAAAAATTTAATCAAATTAAATCCTCAGAATGACAAGCAATGGGTGTATTTCCCTAATTTATTTGTTCGAAGTATTTTGCCAAAAGAGACGCAAATTGATTTAAAAAGTCAGACCATTAAATTAGTGGGGAATCGTTTTAAAATCATTCAAATGAATTCGGATTCAGCTGAGAAATTTGAAATACCCATTGAATCAAGCGCTGCAATTTATTCTATCAAGGAACGCTCTTTAGCACTAGAAGGCGTTGAAAAATTCAAAATTGGCCCTGCCTTAGTGAGCCCTGCTAATGGAAAATTGGTCTTCCTAAGAGGAGGAGATTACAAGCCTTTTTCCAAGGCTAGAGCGCTGTTAGACACGGTGAACAATCGACATTACCTTAAGAATTTAGATGTAAAGTCGGCTAATGTTTATGAATGGGAAGGTACAGCAGATTATTTGTTAAGTCGCTCCCCCGGGGACACCTTGGCTATTCCACTTAAAAACTTCGCTTTTGAGTCAAATGTCATCTCAGCACAAGCGTCCTTTAGCGAAAAGGTTCCGTTGAAGATTGGCGAATTCCAAGATTTTAAAGGGGATATTTATTTAAAGTCGACTAGTCCTAACTTGGAATTCCAAGGCTCTATTCGACCTTTATTAGGCACCTTAAAATTCAATACAGCTTGGATTCCGCTAAATAACAAAGGTGATATTCCGCGATTGAGAGTTAGCAAGGAATTAAAGGACGAATTAGGCCGTCCAGTCACAGCAGGTATATATGTGAATGCGAGCAACAAATTATACCCTACTTTTTTAGGACCTATGTCTGATGAGGATGACCCGGTACTCTTTAATGCGGAGGGCGAGGTGACCGAATCGAAGACAAAATTTGAGCTGAAGGGATCGGAAACAAATATGACGCTCGACTTAGTAAAACGACGAGTGGAGGCAAAAGGTCCCGTGAGGTTCTTTTCGGATAATAAATTGGTTAAATCTCAAGGGGCGATCTCGATGTCAGTAGACTCCTTACGTCCCAGGATTAACTCTTGGTTAAGTTTACAATTTCCCATTGCACAAACAGTTTTGAAAAAAATGGGTGATCGCATATTGAAGTATAATCTGGATGAGGGCTTGCAAACGGCAGCAGCAGATGAACCAGAAGAGCGCGAGGAGTATATTAAACGAGCAGAGGCGGTTTTAGGTAAAAAAATCCCAGAGACCTTGAAGTATAGCATGGATATTGCCCATGTGGCATTGGATAAAGTGGCACCTGAATTTGCTACGATGATCAATTTCTCCACGGTTAAATGGGAATGGTCGCCTAATTTGAGCGCTTTTTATTCGATTGGCGATTTACCTTTGGTCAATGTGGGCCCGGTGGATATTAATGCGACGGTAAAAGGATTTATGGAGGTAATTAAGAAGCCGAGCAAAGAGGAGTTTTATGGCTATTGGGAATTATCTGACGATCTTTGGTATTATTTTGCTTATTTTGACGGCGAGTTAGGGGTCTATTCTTCAGATCAATCCTTCTTAGCTTCTGTTAGAGAAGCCATGAAAACGCAGAAAAAGGGAGATATGAAGGTAGTGGAGGCCGCACCAGAGGAGAAAGCTGCTTTCATCAAACGATTTACTTCGTATTACAAGCCATTGATACCGGTGAAGAAAGCACCAGTGAAAAAAGAACCAACTAAAACAAAACCAGCCACGAAAGGCAAAGAAAAGAGCGGTGGATTTTAAGAGTATAACCTTTTTAAAGAACTTTTTTGATTGCTTAGACCGCTGGGGTTTGGTGCGTCGTGATCCTTTTGGGAATCCGATCGGTATGAAACGAATCATCGTATTCGTTTTAGGCTGGTTAACCTACGCGCGATTAAGTATCTACAATCGAACAGAAATCAAGGGAACAGAAAAGATTCAGGATTTACCTCGCGAAGGCGTCTTATTTTTATCGAATCACCAAACCTATTTCATGGATGTGATCTGTTTTTACCACATTTTCTTCTCCGTAAAATGGCGAATGAAAAATAGTATTCGTTTCCCTTTTTACCTGTTGGCACCGCGTTCTCGCCTATTTTATGTAGCGGCTTCCGAAACGATGAAGGAAGATGGATTTCTGCCTAGAGTATTTTCATTAGCAGGGGCCATTTTAGTGAATCGCTCTTGGCGAGCACACGGTCAAGACGTTAAAAGAGAAGTAGATTTAGAAGCTCAAGAAAAAGTAATTAAAGGACTTGGCTTCGGTTGGGTGGTCAGTTTTCCACAAGGGACTACGCGTCCTTTTGCCCCTATCAGAAAGGGAACGGCGCATTTAATTAAGGCGGCTAATCCCATCGTGGTTCCCGTTCAGATCAATGGGTTCAGACGCGCCTTCGATAAGAAAGGATTCTTTCTGAAGAAGCGAAACACGACGCTGAGCGTGGAATTTAAAGACCCGATTCGCTTCAAAGAATCGGACACAATCGAAGAGATCTTACAGCGAATTTCGGACGAAACCGGCATTCCGATGGTTGATACAAATGCTAAGTAAAACCCAAGGCATTGTTATTTCCTATATGCGCTATCGAGAAACTTCGATACTCGTGAACGTCTATACGGCGGAAATGGGAATCTGTTCCTACATCGAAAATGGGGTTCGTTCTGCCAAAGCCAAACATAAAATGGCCCTCTTCCAGCCGCTTACATTGCTGGACCTAGAAGTCTACCACAAGCCCGGGAAGGGCCTGCACCGAATTTCAGAGGCAAAATGTTTTTTCCCTTACCAGGCAATTCCCTTCGATATCGCAAAGTCTTCTCTTGCCCTTTTCTTATCCGAAGTATTGAGTAAAGTCTTGAAGGAAGAGGAGGCGAATCCCGTGCTGTTTGAGTTCTTATCTCAGTCCTTACAATATCTGGACCGGGCCTCGGATAATTATGAAAATTTTCATCTGCAGTTTCTTTGGCAGCTTGCCTCTTTTCTGGGCTTCGGGGCGAGTACCTCAGCAGAATTTTACCAGCAGTTAAAAGCGGCAGGTCGCATCGTACCTACCTTTCAGGGCCTTGACGCCTTAGTACATGCAGATTATGGCCATCCCATCGTGCTGCATCGGGCGGAGCGAAAAGAATTATTGGCTGGGATGCTACATTATTACCAATTGCACATGGAAAATTTCGGAGAGATTCGTTCCTTGCAGATATTACAAGAAGTATTAGCCTAATGCCAAATCTGTATTCCCTGAAACCCTCGGCGACGCCGAACTATCTCGATATCACCTTTCAGTTTACGCCTCGTAAACCGGGCAAACAGGTGATTCAACTCCCTATTTGGCGCCCAGGCCGGTACCAAGCCCAAAACTTCGCGAAGAATATTCCGGTATTGAAGGCCTACTGCGGAGGGGTGCCTATTACAATTTCTAAAATCGCCTCGTCTACCTGGACTTTAGAAGCATCGGAACCCGTTGAAATCCGTTACAGCTATTATGCAAATCAACCAGATGCGGGTGGTTCTGTGATTGAAAACGATTTGATTTACATCAATTTCATCAACTGCCTTTTGTATGTTAGGGGTCGTGAAAACGAGCGATGTGAAATCCACATCGAAAAACCCGCTGGCTGGAAAAGTGTTTGCACTTTTAAGAATGGGGGGAAATACCGCGAGCTCGTTGATTCTCCTTACATCGCTTCCCCTGCTATTTTTCAGCATAAATGGAAATGCAATGGGGTGAAATTCGCCATCGATGTGGTGGGATCGCGCCAGGCTTTGACAAAGAAATTAACAGACGCTTACGAGAAATTCACCCAAACCCAGCTAGACTGGATGGGCCATTTTCCCGTCAAAGAATACCATTACCTGCTTTGGGTTTGTCCTACGCCTTATTACCACGGTGTCGAACACACGAAATCAACGATGATGGTGATGGGCCCGCCTGACCGCGATGCCTATGAAGACTTGATCGGCCTAGGTTCTCATGAATTGTTCCACGTGTGGAACATCGCGACGATTCGCCCTGCAGCCTTATTTCCCTATGCCTATCACCAAGAAACGCCGTTTTCCACGGGTTGGGTGGTAGAAGGAATTACGACCTATTTAGGGGATTGGTTTCTGTATGAATCAGGAGTTTGGACTCGGCAGGAATACCTGGCTGGTCTTTTAGGTAATTTGAAATTACATTTTGATCGCGACGGACAGGCGCAGCAATCTCTCGAAGAAAGTTCGATTGATTTATGGCTGGATGGATATGGGGCGAGTCTGCCTAACAAGCGGGTCTCTATTTATTACAAAGGAGCGGTGGTGGCCTTGGCTTTGGACCTAAAATTACAGGCAAAAAATGGCAAATCTTTGCGCGATGTGATGCTGGCCATGAACGCAGAATTTGGGCAATTGAAAAAAGGGTATACGAAGGAAGACTTCATCCGAATCTGCGAGGAAATCTATGGTGATTCCTTACAAGATTTCTTCCGAGACTATGTCGAAAGATCAACCGATATTACGACAGATTTACAGGAGACTCTTGCAAAATTAGGAATGAAATTCGAGTACGACCTAGAAAAAGGGTGGACACTGTGGGATTATAACGCAATTTAATTGCGCATTGTGTCTTAATAGTATATATTTTGTCTTTCAAGTAGCTACTAATTTTCCTCAGAGTTTAGGAATTTTACTGTAATGAAAGATTTCCCTACTTTAATTCGAAAGGCTCGGTTAGACAAAGGCTACAGCCAGGATTACGTTTCCACTGAAATAGGCATCACCTTATCCGCTTATTCTAAAATTGAGCGCGGCTTAACAGATCCTTCTTTAAGTCGAATGAAGCAAATCGCAGCTATTCTTGACGTAGATTTATCTGTTCTTTTCAAGCCAAAAGACTACCCCCATTTTTCTGGTGTCGCCGATCCAGGAGGCCCCATGCACCCTGTTTCTCGTTATGAATTTGAAGCTTATGTAGGCCTTGTTCGTGACTTGCAAGAGCAATTGCGCGATTTGAACGATCGCCTCCTTTAATCCCCCTTTTTCATTGTGGAATCAGGGCTTATGCCTAAATTGCAGGTTCAAAATCAATTCCAATGTTGAATAGACCGCGTCGTAACCGTTCCAGTGCCGCTATCCGAACGATGGTGGAGGAAAATCGCCTTTCGGTGAAGGATTTATTGTTCCCTCTTTTTGTGATGGATGGGTCCGCCACCAAAACCGAAATCAAGTCGATGCCAGGCATTTATCGCTACACGACAGATCTGTTATTGAAGGAAATCGAGGAATGCTTGAACCTAGGAATTACTTCTTATGCCCTTTTCCCACAAGTCGCAGAGGAGCGTAAGGATGCTTTAGCGACCGAATCACATCGTAAAGGAAGTCTGTATTTAGAGGCCATTCATGCGGTGACGAGTCGTTTTCCGGAGATTTCGATGTTAACAGATGTGGCGATGGATCCCTACAGTTCGGATGGTCATGATGGGATCGTTAAGAACGGGGAGATTTTGAATGACGAGACTTTAGAGGTGTTGGCCAAAATGGCCGTAGCACAAGCCCAGGCCGGATCTAAACTGATCGGTCCTTCGGATATGATGGATGGCCGCGTGGGTTATTTACGCGAATCACTAGATGATGCTGGTTTCACGAATGTGGGCATCATGGCCTATAGCGCGAAATATGCGTCTGCATTTTACGGACCCTTCCGCGATGCGTTAGAGTCTGCGCCTAAATTTGGCGATAAAAAGACCTACCAAATGAATCCCGCAAACAGCCGCGAAGCCCTTCGCGAGGCGGAATTAGACGAATTAGAAGGAGCAGATTTCTTGATGGTGAAGCCGGCTTTGGCCTACTTAGACATCATTTCCTTACTCCGCGACAATACGAATTTACCGATTGCCGCCTACAACGTTTCAGGCGAATATGCAATGGTCAAAGCAGCCGCTGCAAACGGCTGGATCGACGGCGAGAAAGCGATGTTAGAAAGCTTGCTTTCAATGAAACGCGCCGGAGCTCAGGTGATTTTGACCTATTTTGCCAAAGAATTTGCCCAATTAAAAATAAAGTAAAATGTCGTCAGACCGTTACATGCAACGGGGCGTTTCTGCCTCGAAAGAAGATGTTCACAAAGCCATTGCGAACTTAGACAAAGGCCTATTTCCGCAAGCATTCTGTAAAATCTCCCCTGATATCTTGGGAGGCGATGTAGACTATTGCAACATCATGCATGCGGATGGGGCGGGGACGAAATCGTCTTTGGCCTACCTATACTGGAAAGAAACGGGCGACATCTCCGTGTGGCGCGGCATCGCACAAGATGCGGTCGTGATGAACACGGACGACTTAATCTGCGTAGGCGCTACCGACCAAATGTTGCTATCCAGCACCATCGGTCGCAATAAAAACTTGATCCCTGGCGAGGTCATCGCCGAAATCATCAACGGCACAGAAGAAGTCCTACAAATGTTACGCGATAACGGCATCGGCATCTATTCGACCGGTGGCGAAACCGCAGACGTAGGCGATTTAGTACGCACGATCATCGTGGATAGCACGGTCATCGGCCGCATGAAGCGTTCAGACGTGATTTCAAACGGTAACATCCAAGCAGGCGACGTGATTATCGGCTTAGCTTCAGATGGCCAAGCGAATTACGAGAAAACTTATAATGGCGGAATGGGCAGCAATGGCTTGACCTCCGCTCGCCATGACGTTTTAGGAAAATACCTAGCAACGAAATACCCAGAGTCTTTCGATCCGTCGGTTCCGTCGGATTTAGTGTATTCTGGTTCTCGCAACTTAACAGAAGCGGTTCCTGGAACCCCTTTAAATGTAGGCCAATTAATTCTTTCCCCTACGCGTACCTACGCGCCAGTGGTGAAGGCATTATTGACTGAATTACGTCCTCATTTGCACGGAATGGTGCATTGTTCGGGTGGAGCACAGACGAAAGTGATGCACTTTGTGAATGATGTGCACGTGATTAAGGATAATTTATTTCCGATTCCTCCGCTGTTTGATTTGATCCAAAAAGAAAGCGGAACCAGCTTCAAAGAGATGTACCAGGTATTCAACATGGGCCATCGTTTAGAAGTCTATGCGAATCCAGCACACGCGGATGAAATCATCCGCATCTCTCAGTCCTTTGGTATTCCTGCCCAAATCGTGGGTCGCGTGGAGGCCTCAGCGACTAAGAAGCTGACCATCAGCAGTGAATACGGAGAATTTATTTATGAGTAGAGTTTGTAAATACGCAAATTAATTTTTAGATTTGCACC
>JACCDN010613285.1_pt1 | contig 24025 bp, 18 predicted proteins | sample 7441691 | NCBI WGS metagenome assembly JACCDN01 (sample SAMN15323439, study PRJNA562643) | freshwater metagenome | isolation source: river surface water | place: USA:Blue River Watershed | collected 2017-08-16 | reverse complement strand
GAAAAAATATCTGGTGAAAAATAGAAAATAAAAATTTTTCTGCTAAAGAAGAAAAGACAAAAGATAAAACTCAAGAGTAAAATAAAACAGCAAAACAAACAAATATGAAAATATCAGCAAATTCAATCAGAGCGGGGAATATTCTAGTTTATAACGGCGAGCTGTGGGTAGTGGCTAAGATGCCAGAACATACCAAGCCTGGCAAGGGTCCTGCCTATGTTCAGGTGGAGATGAAGAACCTAAAGACCGGTACGAAGCTTAACGAGCGGTTTAGCTCTTCTGATATGCTGGAAAAAGCGCAGCTAGAGCAAGCAGACTTTCAGTTTATTTATTTTGAGGGCGATAATTTGGTGCTAATGAATAACGAAACTTTCGAACAAATTATGGTTAATAAAGCCATATTGGGCGAGAAGCTGCCATTCCTTAGTGAAAGTATGCAGGTTAAGGTAGAGTTCCACGAAGAAACGCCGCTTAATATTGAGCTGCCGCAAACCATAATTGCTGAGATTGTTGAAACCGAACCGGTCATTAAGGGTGCAACTGCTACTTCTTCCTATAAGCCGGCAATATTAGCCAACGGCGTGCGAGTGTTAGTTCCGTCCTACTTGGTTGGGGGCGAGAAGATAGTAGTGAAAACAGAAGATGCGAGTTTCGTGGAAAGGGCGAAGTGAATGAATGTTGCAGCACCCAGCCTTACTAGTTTTCACTGGAGCGATTTTGCTTGGCGTGTTTTGTCGGCAGACAAAAATTTTTAACCTTATTTCGGTTATCGCTCCCATACTGGCTAGTCTATTATTACTAAGCATAGGTGAAGGACAACAAGCTTGGCAAATTTTGGGCAATAAAATTTTGCTGGATTTTCCCCCAGAAAATAAATTAATTGCCAGCGCTTTTCTCATGGTTGCATTGGTTGCTAATTTATATTGCTGTAGCTGCAATCAAAAATTAGAAGTAATAGCTGGCAATTTTTACTGTGCCTTCTCCATTTTATGTGTCTGTGCTGGTGATTTTATCAGCATGTTTGTAGCTCTTGAATTAATGATGATAGCGGCAAGCGCGTTGATTTTTTTAACTCGACGTTTGCAGAGCTTTAGAGCAGCAAGAAGGTATTTTTTGACCCATCTCTTCAGCGGCAGCCTTATTCTCTTAGGTATCATTTATACTAATACGCTAACCGGAAACTGGCGGATTATTTCCTTAACAGAGCTGACTAATATCGACCTGCATCCATTTCATATTTTAATGTTGGTCGGTTGCTTAATTAACGTTGCTAGCTTCCCTTTTAGCGGCTGGGTGATTAATTGCTATCCTGTTGCCTCCGGCGGCGGCATGCTATATTTAGTCAGTTTTACCACTAAAGTAGGGATAGTGATTTTAGCCAAATTATTTTGCGGGCTGGGTGTCCTTAAGCTATGCGGCATAGCGATGATATTATATGGCGGGCTTTATTCTTGTGTGGAAGATAATATTCGGCGTTTTTATTGTTACCTTACTATTGCCGGATTAGGTTTGATGGTGGTTGCAATAGGGGATGGCTCACGACAAGCTATTATTGGCGTCTTTGCCTTTCTGTTTATTCATATACTTTATAAAGCTTTGTTTGGATTATTCATTGCCGCCATAACCCAGCAGCGGCAGCTATCGCGCTGCAGTGAGCTTAAAATGATAAGCTTTGCTAGGCAACCTATTTTGCTGTTGGCATTAGTTCTTAGCGTAGCTATGATAATTAACCTGCCTCCGTTTGCAAGCTTTACTGCTAAGTTGCTAATCACTAATGCGCTGGCAGACCGCCTCAGCTATTATGCTGCTTTGTTTTTAAGCTTGTTAAGCTGCATTACTTTATTTTCAACAATTATCAACTTTAAACGCGCGCCTAAAACAACCATTAAAATTGAGCTGGGCATATTAGGCAAACTTAGCATATTAGCGATGCTTGCGATTATACTGCTGGTTAATATATTGCTAACGAACATTTTGCCCACCCTTTATCCTTTCGCCACTTCGGATAATATCTTAATTGAAGTGGGGGATATAGCAAAATATCTTGGCATAATAGTAATTAGCGGGGCGCTTGGCGCAAAAATTGCTTTGCCGCGGTTTAATAAAATTGCTATAAATTTTGATTTACTAGGAATAATAGGCGCTTGTTCAACTAAGCTTTATTATCGATGGTCTTACCAAGATAGACCTGTATATAAAAGCAGTTTCTTGCCTAGGATGATACCAAGCGGGCGAATTTTGCCTTACTGCCCGCAGCTGCATAATCAGTCTACCGCTATTTATTTGGTAGTAATTTTATTAATTGCCTTGATCGTAAATCTAAATTATACGTAGCATATGTATTTTATATTAACCTGGATTTGTATATTATTTGCTATTTTTAGCTGTCAACCACAAGAGGATAACATGAAACCGCCTTCTGCCGAAAAAGTTCCTTATAAATTTGAAATGCACGGACAAGTCATCACAGATGAATATGCCTGGCTTAGAGATAAAAACTGGCCGCAAGTCGCTAACGAGAAAATACTGGCTTATTTAAAAGAGGAAAATAAATATTTTGACCAGTTCTTTTCTCCCTTGCAATCTTTGCAAGACAATATATTTAAAGAGTTAAAAGGCAGGATTAAGCTAGCGGATCAATCCACTTATACTAAAAAAGATAATTATTACTATTATACCAGGACAGAAGCTGATAAGGAATATACTATCTACTGCCGAAAAACCGGCAGCGTTGATGCGCCAGAAGAAGTTTTGCTGGATGTTAATAAGCTGGCAGAAGGCAAAAAATTTACTACCCTTGGCGCCTTTTCTATTTCTCCGCAGCATGATTTGCTAGCATATTCTATAGATGATAGCGGCGATGAGAAATATGTCATAAAAATATATAATATTAAAACTCAACAATATTTAACTGATGAAATACCAAATACTATAGGCGGCATAGTTTGGCATCAAGAGCTGCCGGGATTTTTTTATACGCCGGTTAATGACAACTGGCGGCATGATAAGGTAATGTTTCACTATCTTGGCAGTAATTTTGCTGACGATAAGGTAGTCTTTTATGAGTCTGACCAATTATATCAAGTAGGAGTTAGCAAATCCGGCAGCGAACAGTATATCTTCATTGAAGTAAGTGGGCATGATAATAATGAGGAGTATTTTATTCCAATGAGCGATCATAATTTATCTCCTGTTCTTATTAAAGCAAGGGCAGAGGGAATATTTTACGAAGTAGACCATAATGGCGAGTATTTTTATATCAAAACTAACAATAATGCTAAAAATTTTCGCATTGTACGAGTAGCGGTCAATGATTGCCAAAATAATAGCTGGCAAGAAGATTATATAAAAGAAGAACAGGACAAATATCTAGCCAGTTTTGATATTAGTCAGGACTATTTAATATTAAACTATCTAGTTAAAGCTCTGCCTTTCATTAAAGTAAAATCTTTCGCTAATAATGAGGAAAAAATAATCCATTTCCCTGACCAAGCCTATACTGCTGAATGTATGTCAGCTAACTATGAGGAAAATGATATTAGAGTAGTTTATTCCTCATTAGCGCGACCAAGCACAATGTATAGCTATGATTTTATTGCTAACCAGCTAGCAGTGTTAAAAATGCAGGAGATACCTTCTGGCTTTAATCCAGATGAGTATATGGTGGAAAGAATATTTGCCCGTAACGGTGAGGTGGAAGTGCCGATAACACTGCTATATAAAAAATCGCTGTTTAAGAAAGATGGCTCTACTCCCTTATATTTATATGGATATGGCTCTTATGGCATAGCCATGCCGGTTTCTTTTAGAAATTATGCAATTAGCCTGATAAATCGTGGCTTTGTCTATGCAATTGCCCATATTAGAGGTGGGGATGAGTTAGGGCATGATTGGTATGAGGCAGCTAAGTTCTTAAATAAGAAAAGAACCTTTGAAGATTTTATTGCCTCTGCGGAAAAATTAATAGAAGACCAATATACCAGCCAAGGCAACATCGCCATTTGCGGTGGCAGCGCGGGCGGGTTGCTGATTGGCGCTGTCCTCAATAGTAAACCGCAGCTGTTTAAAGCGGCGATAGCGCATGTGCCTTTTGTAGATGTGCTAAACACCATGCTTGATGAGAGTCTGCCTTTAACTCCCGGCGAATATAAAGAATGGGGTAACCCTCAGGAGAAGGAATATTTTGATTATATTAAATCCTACTCGCCATATGATAATATTAAAGCGCAAGCCTACCCCCACATGCTGATAACTGCAGGTCTATCTGACCCAAGAGTAGGATACTGGGAAGCGGCGAAATGGGTGGCTAGGCTGCGTACTGCTAAGACGGATAATAATGGGCTGCTGCTAAAGACTAATATGGAAGCAGGGCATAAAGGAGCTTCCGGTAGATTTGAGTATCTTAAAGAAGTCGCAGAAGAGCTGACATTTATATTTAAGATTTTTGAGAGAATAAATAACTAAATAACACCTACTAGAACTGAAAACCAATAGAGAGTTGCTTAAGTTATTTTATTTAATATAATAATTTTACTGCTTAAGCAACATCCATTCAAATCAGTAATATGAGCAAAAAAGCACCCTCCCTAGCTTTAAGCAAGCTAACTTGTCAAATTCCAGATTATAGGAAAATTTTAGAGATAGTAAAAGAAAGCAACCATGACGAATTATACGTTAAATTCGTTCACAAGTTTTTGGCTTACCTGCCGATTGATTATAGAGCTAGTGAGCATGTGGAATTATTTATTAACGTTACTAACCAAGCGTTCGAGTTTTTTAAGACAAGAGCCCCTGGGCAGCGGAAAATAGAAGTTATTAAGACTACTTTGCTTCCAGACCCATCTTTAACTATTTTATTGCTCAATGATGATAAGTCTTTCATTATTGATTCCTTAAATTGCTTGTTCGCCCGCTTATCTATCCAGCCAAAAATTATCCTCCATCCTGTAATTTTTTGTATAAGAGATAAAGAGGGAGAATTAAAGCAGATAGTAGATGCAAATGCGGATGCGGATGTTATAATTCAAGCAGAGTCTCTAGCATATGTAAAGATTTTGGGTAATTTTGCTCCGCAAGCTATAGACTCCCTAAAACAAGAACTTAATAATGTTGTTGCTCAGATTGATGCTTGCCATTTTTGTCGTCCGCAGCTGGTAAGCAAGATAGAGGCGATTGTTGATGAGCTTAACCAAAATAAACGGCAATATGAAGAAACTATACTGCCTGTAGCTGAGACTATTGATTTTTTAAGATGGTTGCAGAAAGATAATTTTGCTTTCTTTGGAGCCTCCGAGTTTAAGTTAGATTCTAATAGCCAACATAATATAGAAATTGGCGCTTCTACAATTTGGCAAAATAATAAGGAAGAGATAGATAATATTATTGCCTTCTCGCGCAGTGATACTTATCAAAAACAATTAGTAATTCTTGGTAAGATCAACAAACTATCGCCAATTCAAAGCAGCAATTTAGTAGATTATGTATTAATCAAGCAAGTTGATAGCAATGAAGTATACAAAGCAGGAACTATTATATTCGGTAGTTATAATTTGGCGATAAATTACCAGTCTATTCAAGATATACCTATACTAAGGCAGAAATTAGCCGCGGTTCTTACCAAAGCGGCTTTTGCTCAGAATGGACATAATAGCAAAAAATTAAAAACCATAATTGAATCGCTGCCACGCGAAGCTTTAATACAAATTGATATATCCGATCTATATTGTATGTGCTTGCATATGCTCTCAGGCATTATCAGCCATAAGCTTAAATTATTTGTTCAATGTGATTGGTCAGGTTCATTTATTCATATTTTAATTTTTCTTAAAAAAGAGAGATTAACCCCGGAAATACATAATAAAATTATTCATTATTTATCTGAAAAGATTAATGGGCAAATTCTAACTAATTATGTGACGGAGGTAGTACAGCATTTTTCGTATTTGTTTGTTACGTTGGAGGTTAATAGCAAAAATAATTTAGACTTTGAGTTAGAAGAAGTGGAAGCAGAGCTAGAGCACTTATCTCTTAACTGGGGAGAAGCTTTTTATAGAAAATTGTGTGATAAGTTTGGAGAGTATAAAGCAGGGGTGGACTTTAAAAATCTGCCGGCAATTTTTCCTGATGATTATAGGCAAAAATTTAGCCCCACTGCTGCAATAGAAGATATGCAGCATCTTCAAACAGCAAATACCCAAAAAAGAACCGTATTTGCTCTAACAGCTGTAGATAGAGAAAGTTTTCAACTAAAAATATTTAACTCCTCTATTGAGCTCGCTTTATCGGATTTATTGCCATATGTAGAAAATCTAGGCTTTAAGGCTATCGAAGAACAAAGCTTTGCAATTAAAAGTAACGAGCTGTTGCCAAATAGCTGGATATATAATTTTATTTTAACAACGCCTGTAACTACTAACGAGAGAAGTACCAACTTTACCAACAATGTTGAAGAAGCGCTTGATAAAATGGCGCAAGGGATTTTAAATTTAGATTCGCTAAGCAAGCTAATAGTATTAGAAGAGTTTACCTGGCACCAAGTAAAATTATTAAGAGCTTTAACTAGATATCTACATCAAACTAACTTTGTTTATGGCAAAGGTTATGTACAATTAACCTTAATAAAACATTATAAATATACGGGGATGCTGGTTGAGCTCTTTGATGCCAAATTCAATCCTAAGAACTCCCTAGAACAACGCAGCTCTTTAGTGTCTAGCTTAACTAACCAGGTCGCAGACTACCTGCATAACGTCACTAGTAGTGCTGAAGATAAAGTGCTGCGGAGTATGTTTAACTTGATTGAAGCTATGGTGCGTACTAATTTTTATCAGAATGTCATTTCGAATGAGATTAAAAATTACCTATCATTTAAGTTTGATTCCAGCGCGCTGGCAGATCTACCGGCACCGCGTCCCTATGCTGAGATATTTGTTTATTCCAACGTTTTTGAAGCTATTCACTTGCGTGGTGGCAAAGTAGCGCGGGGCGGAATTAGGTGGTCGGATAGAGGAGAGGACTATCGCACCGAGATACTTGGACTCATGAAGGCGCAGATGGCTAAAAATGCCGTAATTGTTCCTGTGGGATCCAAAGGTGGGTTCTTTGTTAAGATAAACAAAGATATTCTTACGGTTCAAGAATATAATCAGCAAGTTATTGAATGCTATAAAAATTTCCTCCGGGGATTATTGGATATTACTGATAATATAATTGAAGGAAAGGTTACTCACCCGCAAAATACGATTATTTATGATAGTGAAGACCCGTATTTAGTAGTAGCTGCGGATAAAGGGACTGCCGCTTTTTCAGACTATGCAAATCAAGTTTCTGCAGAATATAGATTTTGGCTTGGTGATGCCTTTGCTTCTGGTGGATCTAGCGGTTATGATCATAAAAAGATGAGTATTACAGCCAAAGGTGCCTGGATTTCCGTGCAGGAGCATTTCCAGCGTATGAAGGTCGACGTTCAGCGTGATCCTATTACGGTAGTAGGGGTAGGGGATATGTCAGGAGATGTATTTGGCAATGGGATGCTCCGTTCAAAAGCAATTAAATTAGTGGCTGCTTTTAATCACCGGCATATTTTTATTGATCCAAGCCCCGATCCGAATGCTAGTTTCGATAAACGTTTACGTTTGTTCAAGCTTCCTAGTTCGAGCTGGGCAGACTACAACCATAACTTAATATCCAAAGGTGGTGGGGTGTTTGAGCGCAGTGCCAAATTAATTTTATTATCTTCAGAAATCAAAAATTTATTAAATATTACTAGCAACCAACTAGCTCCTGAAGAATTAATAAGATCCATCTTACAAGCACCGGTAGATTTAATATGGAACGGAGGCATAGGCACTTATGTCAAGGCTTCTACCGAGGCGCACGCGGATATAGGCGATAAAGCAAATGATCTTACGCGGTGCGATGCAATAGAGGTTAAAGCAAAAGTGATTGCCGAAGGAGGTAATCTTGGAGTATCACAGCTAGGCAGGATTGAGTACAGCAAAAATGGTGGCAACATTAATACGGATTTTATAGATAACTCTGGGGGGGTAGATTGCTCCGATCATGAGGTTAATATAAAAATTGCTTTGAATCAAGCAGTGGTAAAGGGTAAATTAACTTTGGAAGAGCGTAATAAGCTATTGTTAGAGATGACCAGTCAAGTTGAAAGACTGGTTTTAATGGATAATTACAAACAAACCCAAGCAATAACTATCAGCCAACTATCTCCTGCTTTAACTGTAGAGATGTACTGTCATCTTATTAATGATCTAGAGCAAGAAAAGAGACTGGATCGCAAAGTAGAATTTCTGCCTAACCAAAGTGAACTTACTCGAAGAATAGTAGCGAAAGAAAGGATGACAAGACCTGAGCTGGCTATCTTGCTTTCCTACAGTAAGATGGCAGTATATCAAGAATTGTTGTCAGCTGAGCTAATTAATAATAAATATTTTGAGACCTATCTAGTTAACTATTTTCCAGCAGTTATGCATGAGAGGTTTCGTGACGAGATCCTAGTCCATCCGTTGCGGCAAGAAATCATTGCTACAATACTGACAAATAAGATTGTTAATCATATGGGAGGATTGCTAATTAACAATATAAAGCGGGATACTGGCGCAACCATAGCTGATATAGCGTGCGCATATATTATCATTTGTGAAATTTTTGAGCTAGATTTATTGTGGCTCCAGGTAGAATCATTACCAAATTCCCTAGAATTCCACATTAAAATTGATATGTTTACAGAATTGGCAAAATTAATGCGGAGGGGAATTACGTGGTTAATAAAACATTTAAAAGAGCAGTTTGATATAGTCGAAATTATCGCTGAATTTAAAGAACCAGCTCAACGACTAAGCAAAATGATAGGCAGCTTACTTGTGGGCGAGGCTAAGTCCAAGTTTGATGAGAGGCTACAAGGGTATAAATTAGTGGGAGTTAATGAGGGATTAGCTAGTGAGATTGTAGGATTGGATAATTTAGTATCAGTATTTGACATAATTCATATAACCAAGCAAACCCAAATCCAAGACATAGAGGTAGCCTCTTTATATTTTACGGTGGGTAACCTATTCAATATTGATTGGCTGCGCAAAGCTTGCGATAAGCAGATTGATGATTCTTATTGGAATAGATTGTCTATTCAGTCATTAAAGGATGATTTGTTTGCCAAGCAGCGTCAATTGCTGATTAACTTTATTAATCAATCTAAGCCAATTTTAGATATTGAGGCGTGGATGCGTGATAACTGTAAACATAGCAGTATTTATCTTGACTTTATCGCTAATATAAAATTACAAGAAAGTATCAATCTAAATATTATAATTTTAGCAAATAAAAAGTTTGAAACATTTTTGCATAAACTAACATGGCAGTAGAACTTAAACAGGCAAGACTTAATAAGAATCTAACTATTGAAGATGTTGAGAGGCATCTTAATATAAAAAAGCAGTATATAATAGCGCTAGAAGAGAGTAATTACGATGTTTTGCCAGGTAAAACATATACTAGAGGTTATCTGCGCTTATACAGCCACTTCCTGGGTATAACCCTGCCAGAAAATGATGAGGAAATAAAGAAAAAAACAGTAGGGAAATTATGGCAGCCAAAAGATAACCCACAACTAGAGAGACTTTTAATTACTATTTGTACATTAATGCTTATAATCACAATTATAGGATACAATTTTTATGTAGAATATCTTAACCCTTAGTTCTTATAAAAAAGTAAATTAACATCATGCCCATAGTAACTATAAAACTGCATAATAAAAGCTTTCAATTAGCATGCAATGAGGGCGCAGAAGAACAATTATTTAACCTAGCTAAGCTTTTAAATGAGAGAATAGAAGAAGTAAAAAAAGGGAGCCCTGCGGCTTCATTTGAATTATCATTAGTCATTACTGCTTTGGATTTACAAGAACAAGTTCAAATTTTATCCGCTCATAATAAAAATATAGCTGGTGAAAAAGTAGATTACGAAGAAGAAAAACTTGCGGAAACTTTAAGCACTATAGCAAGTTACCTAGAAAGCATTGCCCAAAAAATTAGTAAGTAAAATGGGTTAAATGGTTAAAATTTCCTTTTCTTTTTGTTGAATGCGGATTTCTACTTTGTGGATAAAGTCATTAGTTAATTTCTGGACTTCCTCAGAGCGGTTATGATGCTCATCTTCTGCAATTAACTTGTCTTTTTCAAGTTTTTTAAGATAGTCGTTACCGTCTCTCCGAATATTACGCAACGCTACTTTAGCTTCTTCACCATATTTATGAGCTAGTTTTACTAATTCCTTGCGACGCTCTTCGCTTAAAGGAGGGATAGTAATGCGTATTACTTGACCTTCAGAAGATGGGTTGAGTCCTAAGTTACTCTCTATTATTGCCTTTTCAATAGTTTTAGTCATCGCTTTGTCCCAGACTTGAATATGGATAGTTCGGCTGTCAGGGGTCGATAGGGTAGCTAGTTGCGATAGAGGAGTTTTGTTTGAATATGCTTCAACATGTATAGGTTCTAATAAGCTCGTGGACGCCCTGCCAGTACGCAGACCTTTTAATGAATTATCGAGCGTTTTTAGAGTATTTTCCATTTTTGTAGCTAAGTCGTGGAGTAAAGTAGTTTTATCCATATTACTAACTCATTATTATCAAATTATTGGATTTTAGTGTAGGCACCTTTACCATGTAAGACTTTGGCAAAATTGCCTCTTTCCTTAATTGAAAAAATCTTGATAGGAAGGTTATTGTCGCGAGCAAGAGCGATAGCTGCCATATCCATGACCTTAAGCTCATCTTTCAATATATCTATATAAGTAATATTACCATATTTTGTTGCTCCCGGGTTATGTGCAGGATCAGAATCATAGACACCATCTACTTGAGTGCCTTTTAGTAGTAAATCGCAATTCATTTCAATTGCTCTTAATACTGCTGCCATGTCAGTAGTAAAAAAGGGGTTGCCGGTGCCGGCAGCAAATATAACTACTCTACCTTTTTCTAAATGGCGTTTTGCCCGGCGGCGAATATATGGTTCGCATATGTTGGACATGTGAATAGCTGATACTACCCGTGTGTCAATATTTATGCTTTCCATGATATTTTGTAAGGCTAAAGCATTAATTACAGTGGCAAGCATTCCCATATAGTCAGCAACAGCTCTTTCAATGCCAAGTGAGGCATCGTTGCCTCGATAAATATTCCCCCCTCCGACGACCACTGATACTTGCATTCCAAGGTTAATGACTTCTTTTATATCTTCAGCTATGCCTTTAAGAGTTAAGTAATCATGCCCAAACTTCTGCTGCCCCATTAGGGCTTCACCAGACACCTTAAATAATACTCTTTTATACGCTAATTCGGTCATTCTATTTTTTAGTAGTTCGCGCTTCTTTACACTAATGGAACTATTATTTTTGTCAAGTATCACAGCTAAAAGACAAAGCAATGGAGGAGGCAATAAAATACTTGCTTTACCCATATTAAATTACTAAAGTTGACTTAATAATAAGGATAAATAAAGCATAATTGTGCAACAATTTGATTTAGTGGTAATAGGGAGCGGACCTGCTGGATATATAGCAGCCATAAGAGCAGCGCAGCTTGGTATGAAAGTCGCTTGCGTAGAAAAAAAGCAAACCCTAGGTGGAACCTGCCTTAATGTTGGTTGTATACCTTCTAAGGCTCTTCTGAATATGTCAGAAAAATATTATGAAGCTCAGCATCATTTTGCCGGGAGTGGCATAATCGCTGCGGTAAAGCTTGATATAACGCAAATGATGAATAAAAAAAGCCAGATCGTTGCTGAATTATGCAAGGGAATAGAAGGCTTGTTCCTAAAGAATAAGGTTAGCAAGTTTATAGGTACAGGCTCTATTGTTTCTCCAAACATAGTAGAAATTAATAATAACACTGCAAAAGAGCAAATTGCGGCTAAAAATATTTTAATTGCTACCGGTTCAGAAAGCGCTAATTTGCCGAATATTGAAATTGATGAGAAATATGTTGTTTCTTCCACCGGCGCCCTAAGTCTCGCTAAGGTGCCAGAGAATATGATTGTGATTGGTGGTGGTTATATTGGGATTGAGCTGGGATCAGTTTGGAATCGGCTGGGCAGCAAAGTCACAGTAGTGGAATATTCTAGTACAATTGTGCCAGCTTTAGATGAGGAAATTGTTAGGCATTTTACTAAAATTCTTCAACAACAAGGTATGGAGTTTAAATTTAATGCTAAAGCGCTGGGCGCTGAAAAAAAAGATGATAAAGTTTGTCTATCGCTTAAGGATATGATAACGAATGAGCAAACCTCAATTACCGCTGACGTAGCATTGGTATCGATAGGTAGAAAGCCTTATGTTAAAGGGCTGGGGCTAGATAAAGTAGGAGTAGAATTAGATGAGCAAGGGCGAGTCAAAATTAATGATAAGTTCCAAACTACTGTGCCTAATATCTACGCAGTAGGCGATGCGGTAGCGGGTGCTATGCTTGCGCATAAGGCAGAAGAAGAAGCAATTGCGGCGGTAGAGATAATGGCGGGGCAAAGTGGACATGTCAATTATTTTCTTATTCCAAGTGTAGTTTATACTCACCCTGAAGTTGCAAGCGTTGGCTATACTGAGCAACAGCTAAAGCAGAATAATGTGAATTATAAAGTAGGCAAATTTCCATTTTTAGCAAATAGCCGTGCGAAAGTTACTGGTGCTACTGATGGTATGGTAAAAATTTTAGCAGATAGTAAGACAGATAGGGTGCTGGGGGCGCATATTATTGGCTTAGATGCTGGAACTTTGATTGCTTCTATTGTGGCATTTATGGAGTTTGGCGCTGCTAGTGAGGATATAGCAAGAACCTGCCATGCCCACCCAACCCTTAGCGAAGCAATAAAAGAAGCAGCGCTGGCAGTGGATAAAAGAGCCCTCAATTTCTAGTTTTAGCATAAATCAGGGGTATTTAGCTCTATTCTCCTGGTTTATTATGTAGAGCACTATATATTGCCTTTGCACTAGTAAGGCTAATGCCGCTGACTTTTGCTAGTTCTGTCACTGAAGCATCACAAATATCCTTATATGAACCAAAATAATTTAATAGAGCTTTTTTTCTTTTTTGCCCTATCAAGGGAATATCATCCAGTTTTGAGATTCTCATAGGTTTGGAGCGTTTTAGCCGGTGTTGTTTAATCGCAAAATTATGGGCTTCATCCCTTAATAGCTGTAGATATTTCATCACGGCTTCGTTTTTATCTAACGTAAAAGAAGTCCCGTCCATAAGATGAAACTGTTCGCGTCCAGCATCTCTATCGGGACCTTTAGACATACATACAAACGGAATGTTTGCCTTTAGCTCTTCCATTACTCGCTTAGCTACCGATAACTGACCTTTGCCTCCATCTATAATTATCAAGCTTGGGTTTTTGCTAGGGTTGTTCTGTAGCTTTGCTAGTCTGCGCCTTAACACCTGAGCAAGCATATAATAATCATCCCCTCCAAAAGAATTATCAGCAATGGGCGATGACTCTGCATGAGAGTGAGGGTTATCCATAGGCTTAACATTAAATAAGCGGTATTCTTTCTTAGCAAAGCCAGATTGCGTTGCAACTACCATTGCTCCAGTAGCAAAACTTCCCATTAAATGACTATTATCATAAATTTCAATCCGCTCGGGGGGTGTATCCAAATTAAATATTTCTTTGATTTTCAAAAACATTTCATAAGTATGGTGCACATGTTTTAGATGCTTGTCTAAGCTTAAGGAGGCATTCTGATAAGCATTCGCGATTAAAGCCGAGTTGTTGTTTTTTACTGTAATCTTCACTTTATTGCCGTGTAGCTTCTTTATTGCTTGTTCTATTAAATTTTTTGAAGAAGGCGAATGATTTAAAATAATTTCCTGCGGGGCAGCCTTATCTTGATAAAATTGCAGTAGAAACGCCTCAAGTAATTCCTCTTTCCCAGCATCATTCTCTGGCGCAAAAAAATAGCTTTTGCTGCCGCACGCCATTCCTGAACGGCAAAGAAAAACCTGAATGCAAAATTGAGAATTTTTCTCCGCAATAGCAACTATATCCGCATCTATTATGTTGTTGCGCTGATTTTCTGCTTTAAGCTGAATCTGGCTTAGTGCTTTTATGCGATCTCTTATTTCCGCTGCTTGCTCAAAGTGTAACTGCTCGCTTAATTCAGTCATTTTATTAGACAATGTTTGCTGTAATTTTTGCGCTTTGCCCGCAAAGAAATCCTTGGCTTGAGAGACTAAATCCAGGTAGTTACTATGAGAAATTTTATTGGTACAAGGAGCGGAGCAACGTCCGATTTGATACTGAAGGCAAGGACGCTTTCTGGTTGCAAAAAAATTATCATTGCAAGAACGCAGCTTAAATATTTTCTGAATTTCTAGTAACGCAATATCTACCTGCTGTGAGGAAGTATAAGGACCAAAGAACTCACCGCTGCCTATATTCTTACCACGATATTTTATAAATTGAGGATAAGGATGGTCTATACGAAGCTTGATGTAAGGAAAAGCCTTGCCGTCTTTTAATAGTACATTAAATTTAGGCTGTAGCTTTTTAATAAGCTGGGCTTCAAGTAATAATGCCTCTACTTCCGAAGTAGTAACTGTATATTCTAAGTAATAAGTAGCACTTACTATTCTTAGCGCTTTATCGCTATCTAGCTTAGTGTAGCTAGTGAGCCGTTTTCTTAAGTCTTTTGCTTTCCCTATATACAAAATTTGCTGCTTGTTATCGAACATTTGATATACCCCAGGCAATGAGGGGACAATGAGCAATTCTGATTTAATTAGTTCAGCTCCTGTTAAACGGGTTTTAGACGTCATTAGTACTAATTTATTAGGTATTATGTAGAGAAATAATAGTTGACTAAATTAGTAGGTTAATATAGGCTCGTTAATAATTCAAGCTCTAAAATAAAAATTTATGCAGCTAACAACTAAGGGGAGATACGCCGTTATGGCAATCTTAGAGATGGCAACTACGAATAATAAAAGCCCGATCCCTCTCAATGAAATAGCAAGTAAACAAAATATCCCCATTAGTTATTTAGAGCAAATCTTTCTAAAACTCAAAAAAGCGGGATTGGTTAACTCAATAAAAGGACCAAAAGGCGGGTATTTTATTCAGGCATCGTTAAGTGAGATAAAAATTGCTCATATAATAGACGCAGTAGAAGAGAATATTAAAATGACTAGGTGCCAACTCGGATCACAAGATAATAGATGTATGCCAAGTAAGGCGAAATGTAATAGCCATTACCTATGGTGCGGACTTACTGATCATATTCGAAGTTACTTGGAAGCAATAACACTAGCGGATGTTATGTCACGCAATAAAGGTTTGTTTAATGATTTACCTCGATCATAATTCGACTACTATATTAGAGCCAGAGGCGAAGCTTTATATGCTGGAGTTGATGGATAGTCCTCTTAATCCATCTTCTGTTCATAGTAAAGGACGCCTAGCTAGAAATATTGTTGAGCGGGCAAGAAGGCAAGTAAGAAATGCTCTTGGTATTACCACAGATGCCGAATATCAGCTAATCTTTACTTGTTCTGGCACAGAAGCAAATAACTTAATTCTATCAAACTTTAGCGAGGAAGAAGTTTACATTTCTAGTATAGAACATTTATCAATTTTAGAATTTGCCAAGCGCTTTTCTAATGTTAAGTTAATTAAAGTTAATGAGGATGGGATTGTCGACCTGCAAGAGCTAGATAAGTTGCTTGAACAAAGTAAAAGTAGTAAAAAACTGGTTTCCATAATGCTTGCTAATAATGAAACTGGGGTAATTCAACCTATAAAAGAAGCTACGCAAATAGCTCATAGTTACGGGGCGATGATGCATAGCGACTGTAGTCAAGCAATTGGCAAAATTCCTGTAGATATAATGGATATGGGAATAGATTTTGCTACTGTGTCAGCTCATAAAATTGGCGGACCGATTGGGGCGGCTGCTTTGATTGCTCGTAGCTGCTATACTATACGCCCACTGCTTATTGGAGGAAGGCAAGAAAAGGGAATGCGTTCTGGCACTGAAAATAGCGTCGCTATAGCTGGTTTTGGCTTAGCAGCCGAAATAGCAAGCAAGAATGTAGAAAGCCGAGCTGAAAGAATGCGCAACATGCAAGCGAAGTTAGAATATGATTTATTATCTTCATTTTCTGATGTAAAGATAATAGCTCGTAATAGCAGCAGGCTGCCTAATACTTCTTTAATCTTGATGCCGGGAGTGGACAGTCAGTTGCAAGTAATTGCCTTTGATTTAAGGGGAATTTGCGTTAGTTCAGGCGCGGCATGCTCATCAGGCAAGGTTAGTGACTCGCATGTATTAAGAGCAATGAATATGAAAACAGAAGAGGTAACAAGTGCAGTACGGGTATCTACTAACTATGAGCAAAAGACAGAAGATATAGAGAATTTTGTAAGTGCATTTAAGGAAATATATCAAACAAGAAGATTAGTATGAGTAAAGCTGAAGAACTAAAGAAAAAACTAATAGAAGGCGGTACGTCATTTCCTATTTACCTGGATTATCAATCAACTACCCCCACTGACCCGCTTGTGGTTGAAGCAATGCTGCCATATTTTACTAGTAAGTTCGGGAACCCGCATTCAAGAACTCATTCATTTGGCTGGGATGCTGAAAAAGCTGTGGAAATTGCCAGGAAGCAGGTAGCGCAAGTTATTAATGCTGAAGCAAGCGAGATTATATTTACCTCGGGTGCTACTGAGTCAAACAACTTGGCAATTAAAGGGATAGCTCAGTTTTATGGGAAGCAGAAAAAACATATTATTACTTTAGCTACTGAACATAAATGTATACTTGATACTTGCCGTAACCTACAGCAGATAGGCTTTAATGTAACTTACCTGCCGGTTAAGCCTAACGGAATAGTAGATCTAGAAGTTCTCAAGCAAGCGATTAACGAACAAATTGTATTAGTTTCAATAATTGCAGTAAATAATGAAATTGGGGTGATTCAGCCACTTAAAGAAATTGGGGAGATTTGTCGAGCACGGCAGGTATTTTTCCATTCAGATATAGCACAAGCCTATGGAAAAATTCCTATTGATGTTAATGAGTGTAATATTGACCTTGCTAGCATTTCTGCCCATAAAATTTATGGACCGAAAGGGATTGGGGCATTATATGTCCGAAAAAAGCCTAGAGTGCGTCTTGCGCCCATCATTAACGGTGGAGGGCAAGAGAGGGGGATGCGCTCCGGTACTTTACCTACGCCTTTAATTGTAGGGTTTGGGCAAGCAGCTAGCATGGCTGTAAGTGAAATGGAGAAGAATTACCAGCACGTAGAGATCCTATTTAATAGGTTTCTGAATGCGATCCAGCAAAGAATCCCAGATGTTTATTTAAATGGTGATCAATATCAGCGCTATCCCGGTAATTTAAATTTAAGCTTTTCCTATGTAGAGGGAGAGTCATTAATACTTGCAATTAAAGACATAGCTGTTTCTTCCGGCTCAGCTTGTACTTCTTCTTCCTTAGAACCTTCTTATGTATTAAGAGCGCTAGGGGTAGATGAGGAAATGGCTCATACCTCTATCAGATTTGGTTTGGGTAAATTCACGACTATAGAAGAAGTAGATTATACAGTAGAATTAATAGTAGAGAAAATAAACAAGCTCCGGGAGTTAAGTCCATTATGGGAAATGGTGCAACAAGGAATAGATCTAAAGCAAATTAACTGGGCAACTCATTAATCAGTTAAGATATTTTATTAAATTAAATGAAGTAATTAAAATTAGGAGAAAATATGGCATATAGCAAAGAAGTGTTAGATCATTACGAAAACCCGCGCAATGTAGGCTCCTTTGAAAAGGATAAAGAAGACCAGAATATAGGAACTGGCTTAGTTGGCGCCCCTGCTTGCGGCGATGTAATGAAACTACAAATTAAGGTCAATAAAGAAGGCGTTATTGAAGATGCGAAGTTTAAAACTTTTGGTTGTGGTTCTGCTATTGCCTCCAGTTCCTTAGTAACTGAATGGATTAAGGGACAATCAATAGACAAAGCGGCAGAAATAAAAAATACCGAGATAGCTAAGCATTTGTCGCTGCCGCCAGTAAAAATACATTGCTCGCTGCTTGCTGAAGATGCAGTAAAAGCTGCAATTGCTGACTACAAAGCCAAAAACCAAAATTAAGCTATGGGACAACAAATTATTTCTATCACTGATCAGGCGGCTGAACAAATCAAAATATTACTTGCTAAACGTGATACATCTTCTTTTGCTATTAGGATTGGGGTAAAATCAGGTGGGTGTTCTGGTCTTTCATACTACCTAGAGTATGCTGACGATAAAAAACCATATGATGAGCTGATAGAGAGTAAAGGTATTAGATTGTTAATTGATCCTAAAGCTCTTATGTATTTGATAAATAGTGAAATGGATTATCTACAAAGTACCTTTAAATCTGGCTTCGTTTTTGCTAATCCGAATGAAAAAAATAAATGCGGGTGCGGAAAGTCGTTCAGCGTATGACTTTAATTGTTAACCATTCTAAATTAATTGGCTTAATTTAGAATGGCTATTATGAATTTTGTTTATTTGTTTGGATTAGGCTTAACTTCTATTTTTGCTGGAAGATTTAGTTTTACTTCTGCTTTAGCATTAAGATCAGTGATGTATTTTTCAATTGCTTCTTTATTAAGCTTGGCAGAAATAGTTGGCTTAGCTTCCTCGAAAGTTGGTGCTTTAGCTGGTCTTTTATCTTCTAGTTTGATAATATGCCAACCAAATTGAGTTTTAACCGGCTCAGAGACTTCTCCTGCTTTAAGAGAGAAAGCAGCTTCTTCAAATTCTGGCACTAAAGTACCTTTAGTGATATACCCTATTTCTCCGCCATTAGCTTTTGATCCTTCATCTTTGGAGTGTTCTTTAGCTACTGCAGCAAACTTACTTCCCTTAACGTTGAGTTTTTTCTTAATTTCTTTAGCCTTTTTCTCATTCTCTACTAAAATATGGCTAACTTTTATTTCTTCTTTACCGTTGAGATCGTTAACTAGCTTGTCATATTCAGTTTTGATTGCAGCATCAGTAACTACTGATTTTACATAACTCTCGATAAGATATTGCTGCATAAGTTGGGTTTTGATGGTATTTAATTTTTCTTGAAATTCTTTAGACTCGTCAGTTTTAGCTTTTTGAGCTTCTTGCTCAAGCAGCTTATTGTTAATAAAGCTGTGCAGCAAAGTTTCTTGTAAATTACTGTCTAAATCAGTAAATTTCTTGTCTTTAGTTGTTGCTTGCGCGTTTAGGAAAGGCTTAAACTGTTCCATGACTTGTGATTCCTTAACCTCGCCTCCTTTGTATGTAGCAATAATTTTATCTTCATCAGCCAGAGCTATGGTGCTGCTAAGCATAGCTGCTGATAAAAAAGTTAGGGTTAGTTTTTTCATTATTTTACCTGTTTAAGTATTATGTTAAAGTTAATTAGATTTTTAATGGTATAGACTAATTACGTCAATATATATTTGTAATTTGTTTGCTAAATTTATAAAATGTCTTATTTTAAGGTTATCTTATATTAACTTTTTACCCATAATATTCTTCTAGAAAAAATGTTCTCTATCCTTAAAAGATTCTTTGGAACTGCGAATGACAGAATTATAAAAAAACTATCGACAGAAGTGACAAGGATCAATGCTTTTGAGCCTGCTGTCCAGAAACTCTCTGATGATGAGCTAAAGAACAAAACTGTTGAATTCAGACAACGTTTACAAGCTGGAGCTAGTTTAGATGATTTGGCTTATGAAGCTTTTGCTGTAGTTCGCGAAGCTTCTCGAAGAATTTATAATATGCGACACTTTGATGTTCAGTTAATGGGAGGATTAATTCTCCACAAAGGCATGATAACGGAAATGCGTACGGGGGAAGGAAAAACTCTTGCCGCTACTCTGCCGGCCTATTTAAATGCCCTAACAGGCAAAGGCGTTCATATAGTGACAGTTAACGACTATTTAGCAAAGCGTGATTCAGAAGAGATGGGAAAAATTTATAATTTCCTGGGTTTATCAGTTGGGTGTGTTACCAATGGAATAGAAGATTCGCAGCGTCGTCTTGCTTATAGATCTGATATAACTTACGCAACCAATAATGAGCTTGGTTTTGATTTCTTGCGCGATAATATGAAATATAGCGAGGAGGCAAAAGTCCTATCTTACTATGAGTTTGCAATTATTGATGAAGTAGATTCCATTTTAATTGATGAAGCAAGAACCCCTTTAATAATTTCTGGACCAGTAGATGATAACTGCCAGCTGTATGAGAAAATTGATAAATTAGTACAGCAACTTAAAGCAGAAGATTATGAAAAAGACGAAAAGCTGCGTACTGTTAATCTTACGGAAGCAGGGATTAACAAAATAGAATTAATGCTTGTAAAACAAGGATTAATTGTGCCCAATTCTGATCTTCATGATTTTGAGAATTTGAGCTTAATTCACTATATTAGTCAGTCACTTAAAGCCCATGTATTTTATAGAGTGGATGTAGAGTATATAATTAAAGACAATAGGGTAGTCATTATTGATGAGTTTACTGGGCGCATTATGGAAGGGCGACGTTACTCGGAAGGGCTTCATCAAGCGCTAGAAGCAAAAGAAAATGTACCGATTAGAAATGAAAATCAAACTCTTGCTTCTATAACCTTCCAAAATTATTTTAGGATGTATGCTAAGTTGTCTGGAATGACTGGTACGGCGATGACTGAAGCTGCTGAATTAAAAGACATCTATAATTTAGAAGTAGTTGCAGTTCCTACTAATAACCCTCTTACTAGAATTGATCATGATGATGAGATCTATGGTAGTAAACAAGATAAATACTCGGCAATAGTCAAGTTGATTGAAGATTGTTATGCGCGCGGGCAGCCAGTGTTGGTTGGTACTACCAGTATTGAAAAATCAGAAGAAATATCAGTACTGCTTCATAAGCATAAAATTAAGCATAATATACTAAATGCTAAGTTTCACGAGCAAGAAGCATCTATAATAGCACAAGCTGGACGTTTTAAAGCAGTCACTATTGCTACTAATATGGCTGGTCGCGGCACGGATATTATGCTTGGCGGCAATGCGGCAATGCTGATTAAAATGCTGGATAAGTCTAAATACTCACAAGTAAATTATGAAGCAGAAATCACAGCTATTAAAGAACAGATTCAACAAGAAAAAAAGCAAGTTATTAAAGCAGGCGGACTTTTTGTTATAGGCACTGAACGACATGAAAGCAGGAGAATAGATAATCAATTAAGAGGAAGAGCGGGAAGGCAAGGTGACCCAGGCGCTACTAAATTTTTCCTCTCATTAGAGGATGATTTAATGCGGATTTTTGCCTCAGACCGCATCTCTGGTATACTCAGAACTTTAGGTTTAAAGAATGGAGAAGCTATCCATCACCCGATGATTAGCAGCTCGCTACAGAAAGCGCAAGCAAAACTGGAAAGCCATAATTATGAAATCCGCAAGAATTTATTGCGCTTTGATGACGTAATGAATGATCAACGCCGAGTTATATATGAGCAGCGTAATGAGATAATTGCCGGCAAGAATGTTGATAACTTCTTATCCACCATGCTTGAACAGCTTACAGAAGAGATAGTACAAAAATTTATTAAGCCTGACAGCTACCGAGAGGAATGGGATTTAGAATCATTAACGGTTGAGCTGTATCGAATTTTCGCTATAAAAATTGAACCGAGCTCAATAGCTACTGCGGATGTTACTGAAGTAGAAGTTATTCAGATGACTAGAGAAATGGTAAATAATCTTTATAAATCTAAAGAAGCAGCCTACTCAAGCGAAATAATGCAGGAAGCTGGCAAATACATATTGCTCACTACGCTAGATCAAGTATGGAAAGACCATTTGCATAATTTAGACTATTTAAGACAAGGAATTTCTTTGCGGGCGTACGGACAAAAAGAGCCGTTGAACGAATATAAGAAAGAGGCGTTTAATTTATTTGAGCATATGTTAAACAGCTTGAGAGAAATGTTTATTCAACGTATATGTTACTTGCAGTTGGATGTTGCTCATTTGCAACGTTCTGATCTTTCTCTTGCGAACAAGAAATTGCAGGAAATGCATGAAACAAGAGAAGATCCTGCTTTCAGCAATAAATATAATCCCGGTTTTAGTTTACAAACTACCTTGAAACCTTTAAAAGCATATGTTTCCCCTGAAGCTAGAATAGCGAGTGACCCATCTAGCTGGGGTAAGGTAGGTAGGAATGAGCAATGCCCGTGCGGTTCTAGCAAAAAATATAAATATTGTCATGGTGCTATAGATTAACACTTACAAAGTATGAAAAAGAAACCTATTATTGGCATTACGGTTGATGTAGTCAAGAACTCAGAAAAATATAAATACTCTCCATCTCCTTGGCATGCTTTAAGAAAATGTTATAGTAATTGCGTTGCTCAAGCTGGCGGCATTCCGATATTAATTCCTTGTGTTCCTGAGGAAGTTGGGGGGATAATTCAGTTAATTGATGGGCTAATTATTTCAGGGGGAGATCATGATATTTCTCCAAAATTCTATAATCAGGAACTTCGTTCTAATAAGGTTAAGTTAAATGAGGAAAGAACAAATTTTGAAGCAGCTTTGACGCAGGCAGCTTTGACGCAAAATTTGCCTATCCTTGGTATTTGCGGCGGGATGCAGCTAATAAACGTATTGCTGGGGGGCAATCTTATTCAGCATATTCCCGACTATATTGTTAGTGAAATTGATCATTTGCCTGCTGGTCTAAAAAATGTGCCCGCTCATTCAATTAATATTAAGTCGGATACTATATTATTTAAACTAGCCAGCAATCAAACTAGCGTCATGGTAAACTCTAGTCACCATCAAGCAGTAGATAGGCTAGGGACAAACTTAATAGCTGCTGCTATAGCGCCTGACGGAATAATAGAAGCTTTAGAAGCAGTTAATCATGAATTTATAGTTGGGGTGGAGTGGCATCCAGAATACTTGAATAGCGAGCTAGACTTTAATCTATTTAAAGGATTAGTGACGGCAGCGAAAAACATAAAACACCATAAGTGATCTCTCTAAATTTTAAATTATGTATCCAACAATTAGATTAAGACGCAATAGAAGAACTAGCTGGCTTAGAGAGTTAATAGCTGAGACAACGCTATCTCCCAAAAATCTGATATTACCTATATTTATTGTTGAAGGGACAAACCAGCGGCAGGAAATTAAGGCAATGCCCTCAGTATATAGGCAGTCTGTAGACCAAGCAGTACTCACCGCAAAAAAAGCGCAGCAGCAAGGTATTCAAGCGATTGCCTTATTTCCTTGCATCGCAGCTAAGCTTAAGAGCAATCTGGCTCATGAAGCTTATAATGCTGACAATTTAATTTGCCGAGCTATAAAAGCTATTCGCGAAGCTGATATAGAAATAGGGATAATTTGTGATGTAGCGTTAGATCCTTACACTGATCATGGACATGATGGCATAATACAAGGGAAAGATGTAGACAATGACAATACTATAGAGGCTCTTTGCAAGCAATCCCTCGTGCTTGCTGAAGCAGGTGCAGATATAGTAGCACCTTCCGATATGATGGACGGTAGAATTGGATCTATCAGGAGAGAGCTTGATGCTAGTGGCTTTAGTCAGGTCAATATCCTGGCATATGCTGCTAAATACGCCTCAAATTTTTATGGACCATTCCGGGAAGCAATTGGCGTTACAACTACTACTCCTTTAAATAAGTCCACTTATCAGATGGATTTTAGAAATATTAAAGAGGCAATGCGTGAGATAGAACAGGATATTGCGGAAGGGGCAGATATGATCATGGTTAAGCCTGGAATGAATTTTTTAGATGTTATTCATGCAGCTAGTAGCCGCTTTAATATTAATGTTTTTGCTTACCAAGTTAGCGGCGAATATGCCATGCTTAAATTTGCCAGCCTTGCTGGCGCTTTAGATTGGCAGCGAGTAATGCTGGAGTCCCTTGTATCCTTTAGAAGAGCTGGCGCTTCCGCT
>JACCDN010875625.1_pt1 | contig 24026 bp, 19 predicted proteins | sample 7441691 | NCBI WGS metagenome assembly JACCDN01 (sample SAMN15323439, study PRJNA562643) | freshwater metagenome | isolation source: river surface water | place: USA:Blue River Watershed | collected 2017-08-16 | reverse complement strand
TGTACGGCGTTCAACGCGGATTTTGATGGTGACCAGATGGCAGTTCACTTGCCATTAGGACCAGAAGCAATCCTAGAAGCACAATTATTGATGTTGGCTTCGCATAATATTTTGAATCCAGCAAATGGAGCTCCTATCACGGTACCATCTCAAGACATGGTATTGGGTCTATATTACATGACCAAAGAGCGTTTGTCTACTCCAGAGCACAAAATTTTAGGTCAAGATTTAACATTCTATTCTGCAGAAGAAGTAAACATTGCTTTGAACGAAGGTCAATTAGAGTTGAATGCTAGAGTTAAAATTAGAGCCAATGATATTGACGAAAATGGAAATAAAGTTGTTAAAATTATTCAAACAACAGCAGGTAGAGTATTGTTTAATGAAGTAGTACCTCCAGCTGCAGGATATATCAATGAAGTTTTAACTAAAAAATCATTACGTGATATCATCGGGAAAATTTTGTCTGTAACAGATGTTCCAACGACAGCTGCTTTCCTTGATAACATGAAAGATATGGGGTACAAATTTGCCTTCAAAGGTGGATTGTCATTCTCATTAGGTGATATTAAAATTCCTGAACAAAAAACACAATTAATCGCAGATGCTCGAGTTCAAGTAGAAGGTATTTCTATGAACTATAACATGGGATTAATTACCAATAACGAACGTTACAATCAGGTAATTGATATTTGGACTTCTGCCAATGCTCAATTAACAGAATTAGCAATGAAAAATATCCGTGAAGACCAACAAGGTTTCAACTCGGTATACATGATGCTTGATTCTGGAGCAAGGGGATCGAAAGAACAAATTCGTCAGTTAACCGGTATGCGTGGTTTGATGGCTAAGCCAAAAAAATCAACTGCTGGTGGTGGTGAAATTATTGAAAACCCGATTCTTTCTAACTTTAAAGAAGGTCTTTCGATTCTTGAGTACTTCATTTCTACGCACGGTGCGCGTAAAGGTCTTGCCGATACCGCTCTTAAAACTGCCGATGCGGGTTACTTAACAAGAAGATTACATGATGTATCGCAAGATGTGATTGTAAACTCTGTTGATTGTGGTACATTAAGAGGGATTGAAGTTTCTGCTTTAAAGAAAAACGAAGAAATCGTTGAAACGTTAGGAGAAAGAATTTTAGGACGTGTGGCATTACAAGATGTAATCAACCCATTGACTTCTGAAATTTTGATCCATGCAGGTGAGCAAATCACAGAAGCAACTGTGAAAGCTATTGACGAATCTCCACTTGAAAAAGTAGAAGTACGTTCACCATTAACTTGTGAAGCGAAAAAAGGTATTTGTGCTAAATGTTACGGACGTAACTTAGCTACCGGAAAAATGACTCAAAAAGGAGAAGCTGTTGGAGTAATTGCTGCACAGTCAATTGGAGAGCCAGGAACTCAGTTAACACTTCGTACTTTCCACGTAGGTGGGGTAGCAGGAGGTGTTTCTGAAGAGTCAAATATTGTAGCTCGTTTCCCAGGTAAACTTGAAATCGAAGATTTGAAAACGGTTGTTGGAGAAGATGCAGATGGAAACAAAGTAAACATTGTGGTATCTCGTTCTACTGAGTTAAAATTAATCGATGTTAAAACAGGTATTTTATTAAGTACACACAATATTCCTTACGGATCTAGTATCTATGTAAAAGACGGTGACGTTGTAGAAAAAGGTGCAGTAATCTGTAAATGGGATCCTTATAATGGAGTTATTGTTTCTGAGTTTACAGGAAAAATTGCTTACGAAGATTTAGAGCAAGGTCAATCCTACATGGTTGAAATTGATGAGCAAACTGGATTCCAAGAAAAAGTAATTTCTGAAGGAAGAAATAAAAAATTAGTTCCTACATTATTGGTATATGGTAAAGACGGCGAATTGATTCGTTCATACAACTTACCAGTAGGTGCCCACCTTATGGTAGACGATGGCGAGAAAATTAAAGCAGGAAAAATCCTTGTTAAGATTCCACGTCGTTCATCTAAATCAGGTGATATCACAGGAGGTTTACCAAGAATTACCGAGTTGTTAGAGGCTCGTAATCCTTCTAATCCAGCTGTTGTATCTGAAATTGATGGTGTGGTAACTTTCGGAAAAATCAAACGTGGTAATCGTGAAATCATCATCGAATCAAAATTCGGTGAAGTGAAGAAATACTTAGTGAAATTATCTAGTCAAATCTTGGTTCAAGAAAATGACTTCGTAAGAGCGGGTGTTCCTTTGTCTGATGGAGCAATTACACCAGATGATATTTTAAGAATTCAAGGACCTTCTGCTGTTCAACAGTATTTGGTAAACGAAATTCAAGAAGTATACCGTTTGCAAGGGGTAAAAATCAATGACAAACACTTTGAGGTAGTAATCCGTCAAATGATGCGTAAAGTAAGAATTGAAGATCCAGGAGATACTTTGTTCTTAGAAGAGCAATTATGTCATACAAGTGATTTCATCCTTGAAAACGATAAATTATACGGAATGAAAGTGGTAGAAGATGCAGGTGATTCAGATAACCTGAAAGCAGGTCAAATCGTTTCTCCTCGTCAATTACGTGATGAAAATTCTTTATTGAAACGTAATGATCAAAACCTAGTAGTAGCTCGTGATGTTGTTACAGCAACAGCAACGCCAGTTCTTCAAGGTATTACAAGAGCATCGCTTCAAACGAAATCGTTCATCTCTGCGGCTTCTTTCCAAGAAACAACAAAAGTATTAAACGAAGCAGCAGTAGCTGGTAAAGTAGATACTTTAGAAGGTTTGAAAGAAAATGTAATTGTAGGACACAGAATTCCTGCAGGAACAGGTATGAGAGAATACGACAACAGAATTGTTGGAAGTAAAGACGAATACAAAGAACAAACCGTAACTAGCGAAGAATTTATTTACTAAAATAAGTCGTTATTATTATTTCAAACCACCGCAATTGTGTCAAAACAATAGCGGTGGTTTTTTTTAGACAAAATTTTAGTACATTTGACTCTCTTAAACAAATTAATATCATGGACAACAACGAACAACAAGGACAAATAAATATAGAACTAGACGAAAAAACAGCAGAAGGAATTTATTCCAATTTAGCGATCATCAACCACTCACAATCAGAGTTTGTACTCGATTTTGTGACCATCATGCCAGGGGTTCCGAAATCGAAAGTAAAGTCTAGAATTATTTTAACGCCGCAACACGCCAAACGATTGCTCAAAGCATTGGGTGAAAACATCCACCGATTTGAATCGGCTCATGGCGAAATCAAAGAATCCGAGCAGCCGCACATTCCTATGAATTTTGGCCCAGCTGGTCAAGCGTAAATAAAAGAAACTACCTCCCTTCATCGAGAGGTTTTTTTTTGCTTCCCCCCGTATGCAGCTTCAACAGGTGGATCTGCTTTAGCTTCTACTGCGTCACTTGCTTCAGGAACCTATTTTGTGTCACAAACAGTAAATTCGTGTGAAAGTTCTAGACTTCCTGTGAATGTAACGATCACTACAGCATCTACACCAACAGGTACGTCACCTCAAGCTATTTTTGGTGGTGTGGCTGCAGATGCAACGATTGAAGATATTTCTGTAATTGGTGCAAATGTTATTTGGTATCCAACACCTCAAGATGCAGCTGCCGGAACCAATGAAATAGTTGCCGGAACTGAAATCACAAATGGTTCTACTTATTTTGCTGTTTCAGTAGTGGGTGCATGTAGAAGTAACGCTTTAGCTGTTACTGTTACAGTAACGCTAGATAGAGGTACTTTTGATGTAGCTAATTTTACTTACTATCCAAACCCAACATCTGATATTATAAATATTAGTTATGCTGATGAAATTACACAAGTGAGAGTATTCAACATGTTAGGTCAAGAAGTAATTGCTAAAAAAGTAAACGCTTCCACAACTCAAATTGATTTGTCTCAATTTGCTTCAGGTGCTTACTTTGTAGAAGTAACTTCGGATCAAGTTTCTAAAACAGTAAAAGTGATTAAAAAATAATAGCTTATTATTTTATGATAGAGAAGAGCCACCCATTGGGTGGCTCTTTTTTTATATCCAATTTTGTCTGCCATTTTAGACGAAAATGGTTATGGTATTTTGTAGTAATCATTCTACACGACTATCAAAATATATCTACAGAAATAATTTTTTCTACTCTCTATCTCGATCTATATTTGTCATGTATAAAGCCAAAATATTTTTTTCATCTATCTGCCAAAATAATTATATTAATCAAATCCAAACAGATTGTGTCGAGATCATTCAAAAAAAAAATCATCCATAAAGGATGATTTTTTATTTTTATAAATATATTGTTTATTCAAATTCAGATGTGAAAAATAATTTGACGGTTGGGAATTTGCTTTGCGTCATTTGTATCGTAAAATCAGAATCTGCTAAAAATACCAATTGTCCATATTTATCATGGGCCATGAATTTTTGTTTTACTCGTTTGAATTCCTTGAATTCTTCACTTTTTGGGTCTTCAGGTTTTACCCAACATGCTTTGTGAACCGGGAAGTTTTCATACGTACATTTGGCGCCATATTCATGCTCCAAACGGTATTGAATAACTTCATATTGAAGTGCTCCTACCGTTCCAATGATTTTACGATTGTTTAATTCTAAAGTAAACAACTGGGCTACTCCTTCATCCATCAATTGGTCGACACCTTTTTCAAGTTGTTTCGCTTTCAGTGGATCGGCATTGTTGATGTATCTAAAATGTTCGGGAGAAAAGCTCGGAATTCCTCTAAAATTCATTTGTTCTCCTTCAGTCAAGGTGTCTCCAATTTTAAAATTTCCGGTATCATGTAATCCTACAATATCTCCTGGATAGGAAATGTCAACGATTTCCTTTTTTTCTGCAAAAAAGGCATTCGGACTCGAGAATTTCATCGACTTGTTATTTCTAACATGTAAATAAGGCTTGTTTCTCTCAAAAGTTCCGGATACGATTTTGATAAAAGCCAAACGGTCTCTGTGTTTAGGGTCCATGTTGGCGTGTATTTTAAATACAAATCCAGACAATTTTGTTTCGTCGGGTTGCACCAATCGGGTGTCGGATTCTTTTGCTTTTGGAGTGGGAGCAATCGTGATAAAACAATCCAACAATTCGCGTACCCCAAAATTATTCAATGCCGATCCAAAAAACACAGGTTGTAAATTTCCGTCCAAGTATTCTTGTCGGTCAAATTTTGGATAGACTTCATCGATCAGTTCAAGTTCTTCTCTCAATTTTTCAGCAGGTTTTTCGCCTACTAATTTATCGAGGTCAGGACTGTTGATGTCAGAAATTGCAATTGTATCTTCAATGTTTTTTCGGCTGTCACCGCTGAACATATTGATGTTCTGTTCCCAAATATTATAGATACCTTGGAAGTCATATCCCATTCCGATCGGGAAACTCAAAGGTGTAACATGAAGGCCTAATTTTTTTTCAACTTCATCCATTAAGTCAAAAGCATCTTTTCCTTCTCGGTCCAATTTGTTGATGAATACAATGATGGGTATTTTTCGCATTCTACAAACAGCTACTAATTTTTCTGTTTGTTCCTCAACCCCCTTTGCAACATCAATTACCACAATGACACTGTCGACTGCTGTTAAGGTTCTAAAAGTATCTTCAGCAAAGTCCTTGTGTCCGGGTGTATCTAAAATATTGATTTTTTTATCCTTATAAATAAAGGCCAATACAGAGGTTGCAACCGAAATACCTCTTTGGCGTTCAATTTCCATAAAGTCACTGGTAGCGCCTTTTTTTATTTTGTTGTTTTTAACCGCACCAGCTTCCTGAATGGCACCTCCAAAGAGCAATAATTTTTCAGTTAATGTTGTCTTTCCTGCATCGGGATGCGAAATGATACCAAAGGTACGTCTGCGAGCTATTTCTTCTGTAAAAGTCATAATTTATCTAATGGGTTGCAAAAATACTATTTATTAAGCAAAAAACGAATACCTTTTTTACATTCAATAGATAGAAGGACAATTGTTCGAGTTGTCTGTTAAAATGTCTCCTTGATTTGATTTGAGTAGTCCCTTGTAAATCGATTGTTGAGTGTTAATAAATTTTTGTTAATACTAATCGGAAGGCTTGTTTAATCCCCTTGAATTGTTACTTTTGTTGATTGGAATTATTTTTTATTAAAACATTAAATTTTGATAGTATAATATATGAAACGAGTATTTTTAGGATTGTTATTTTTCTTTAGTGTTTTTGTTACTGCTCAAAATTCAGTAAAAGAAGTGCTTTTTTCTATCAACGATCAACCGTATTACACCGATGAGTTTGTTCGAGTGTATAATAAAAATTTAGATTTGGTAAAAGACGAGTCTCAAAAGGATTTGAAACAATATCTTGAGTTGTTTGTTGGATACAAATTGAAAGTGAACAAAGCAAACAAACTTGGATTACAAAACGGCAAACAATACCAAGCTGAATTAAATAATTACCGTGCGCAATTAGCAAAAAATTATTTGACCGATTCCAAAGTAACCGATGCTTTGATTCAAGAAGGTTACGACCGAATGACGAAAGAGATCAATGCCTCCCACATATTAATCATGGTGGATGAAAATGCGACCCCGGCAGACACTTTGGTTGCGTATAAAAAAATCATAGAACTTCGTACTAGAATATTAAACGGAGAAGAGTTTGGAAAAGTTGCTCAAGAGGCTTCTCAAGATCCTTCTGCAAAAGATAACCAAGGAAATTTAGGTTATTTTACAAGTTTTAGAATGGTGTATGCTTTTGAATCAGCAGCATACAAGACCCCTTTGAATCAAGTTTCACTTCCTGTTAGAACACGTTTTGGGTATCATTTGATCAAGGTGAATGATGTCAGAGACAACCGAGGCGAAATATTTGTTGCACACATCATGTTGCTTAATCCAAAAGAAGGTGAGTCCAAATCAGCTGAGGAAGTTCAAAAGACCATGCAAGAAATTTATCAAAAATTGCAGCAAGGCGAAAAATTTGAAGAATTAGCAAAACAGTTTTCGGAAGATAAATCTACAAGTGCAAGAGGAGGCGAGTTGAACCGTTTTTCATCAGGTCAATTGAGTTCGGTTGAATTTGAAAACGCTGCTTTTTCACTAACGAAAGACAATCCCATTTCAAAACCCTTTCAATCACAATTTGGATGGCATATTGTTAAGTTGATTGAAAAATACCCATTAAAATCATTGGATGAATTGCGTCCAGAATTAGAAAATAAAATTGGAAAGGACGAACGATCTCGATTGATTGAAAAATCGATGACTTCAAAACTTAGAAAAAAATACGCGGTTGTAAAAGACAAAAAAATGTTTGCAACGGTATCCAAACAAATAACGTCGGATATGTATGAATCAAAATGGGTTAAACCAACAGATTCATTGGCCTATTCTTCAAAAATCGTCACCATCAACGCAGAACCTATTTCGGGTTATTCTTTTATTAAATACGTTGATGAACAGCAAAAAGCAGGTGTGAGCAAACAACCCTTAGATAAATTAGTGCAATCAATGTATGAAAATTTTGTGGATGTTGAATTGAATAAATACAACGATCGCAATCTAGAAAATGAGCACCCAGAATTTGCTGCAGTAATGGAAGAATACCGCGATGGATTGTTGCTTTTTGAATTGATGGAAAAAGAAATCTGGCAACGTGCAAAAAATGACACGATTGGTTTGCAGTCGTTTTACGAAGGTCAAAACGGTAAATACCAATGGAAAACAAGAGTTGATGTTGTATTGTTGTCATCTACCAACAAGTCAGTGATTGAAAAAGCTGCCGCTCAGGTAAAAAAAGGAATCGCTTTGCAGGAAATCAAGGATAAATTGAATACAAAAGACGTCATAAATGTGATGTCTAGCGAAGCAATATACGAAGAGGGATCGGTTGCGTTACCAAAAGAGTTGCCTTTAAAAGAAGGTTTTTCTAGCATCATCAAGCAAGGAGATTATTACTATTTTGCAAAAATCAACAAAGTAATTCCGCCAGGTGCAAAATCATTAGACGAATGCAAAGGCAAGGTGATCAATGATTACCAACAGTATTTAGAACAAAATTGGGTGAGTGAATTGAAAAAAGAATTCACCATCCATATCAATCAAGAAATATTTGAAAAAGTAAGAATTCAGTTAAAGAAATAAAACAATGATAAACAACATGAACAGGATAATAGCAGTAGTAACTTTTTTCTTATTTGGATTTTCAGCCGTAGCCCAAGAAATTATTCAGGAAACAGTTGTGAAATCTACAGACAGCGTTAAAACATCGAGCAAACGACAAAAAATTGATGGAATCATCGCAACGGTTGGTGATTTCAATATTTTAGATTCTGATATTGATAAATCTTTCCTAGAATTGTCCAGTCAAGGGGCTTCCATTAAAGACATTTCACGTTGTCAAATGTTGGGAAAACTGTTAGAAGATAAATTGTATGCACATCAAGCTATACAAGATTCTGTCATTGTAAAAGATGAAGAAATCAATGAAAAAATGACACAACAATTGAGCTACATGGTAGAGCAATTGGGTACGATGGAAAAAGTAATCAAATATTTCAAAAAATCGAGTGAAGATGATTTTAGAAGCGAATTGTTTGAGCTTTTGAAACAACAAAAATTAGCGGCAGAAATGCAACGTAAAATTGTCGATGAAATTCAAATTACACCCGAAGAAACAAGAAATTTCTTCAAAAAAATACCAGATTCTGAAAAACCAATTTTTGGAGCCGAACTTGAGGTGGCAAATATTGTGATCGTTCCCAAAATAACACAGGAGGAAAAGCAAAAAGTGATTGATAAATTAAAGCTGATCAAACAAGAGGTCTTGTCGGGCGCTAGTTTTAAAACCCGCGCGGTTATTTATTCAGATGACAGAGGTTCTGCTTCTACGGGAGGGTTTTATAAGATCAACCGAAAAACAGGTTTTGTGAAAGAATTTAAAGATGTTGCTTTTTCATTGAAAGAAGGCGAGATTTCTGAACCATTCGAAACCGAATTTGGGTACCACATCATTTTGGTGGAAAAAATCAAAGGTCAAGATCTTGAATTGCGACATATTTTATTAATGCCTAAGGTTTCAAGCGAAGCATTAGCTGAAGCTAAAGAAAAAATTGAATTGATCAAAAAAAGAGTAGAAGCTAAAGAAATTACTTTTGCGGATGCTGCAAGATCGATGTCGGATGAAAAAGAAACCAGAGCAAACGGTGGAACTTTGATCAATCCAAAAACACAAGATTCACATTTTGAATTGACAAAAATGGATCCTGAATTATACGGACAAGTATCTAACTTGAAAGATGGTGAGATCTCTAAACCAATTTTAATTGATGATCCTAGAGAAGGGAAAAAATTTAAAATTGTGATGGTAACCAATCGTATCAACGAGCACACGGCAGATTATAGTAAAGATTATACTAAGATTAGAGAGTTAGCTTTGAAAGAAAAACAAATTGAGGCTATTGCTAAATGGTTTGATGAAAAAATCAAAGAAACTTACATCAAAATCAATGGTGAGTACAAAGCGTGTGAATTCACAAATAACTGGACCAAAAAAGCAACCAAATAATATTTTTTAGTTACTAATTTATCAACGATATGTCGGACGTAGCAGCTATCCAAAATTTAGTTCAAAAGAAAGAAGAATTAAAAAAAGAAATCGCCAAAATAATTGTAGGCCAAGATGAAGTGGTAGAACAAATACTTTTGAGTATTTTTTCTGGAGGACATGCCTTGCTTGTTGGTGTGCCAGGATTAGCCAAAACATTGATGGTGAATACTATTTCTACTGCTTTGGGGTTGGATTTTAAACGTATCCAGTTTACGCCAGACTTAATGCCTTCTGATATATTAGGAAGTGAAATATTGGATGAAAACCGTCAGTTTAAATTTATCAAAGGGCCTGTATTTTCTAACATTATTTTAGCGGACGAGATCAACAGAACGCCACCCAAAACCCAAGCAGCTTTACTAGAGGCGATGCAAGAGCGTTCGGTCACTATTGCCGGACATAATTACAAATTGGATTTACCCTATTTTGTATTAGCAACGCAAAACCCAATTGAGCAAGAAGGAACCTATCCGTTACCAGAAGCACAATTGGATCGTTTTATGTTTGCGATAAAATTAGATTACCCAACATTTCAAGAAGAGGTTTTGGTCGTAAAAAGCACAACATCCAACTTAAAACCAGTGATTCAGCCTTTGTTTACGGCACAAGAAATAATTGATTTTCAAGAATTGATTCGAAGAATTCCAGTTGCTGATAATGTGATTGAATATGCTGTGACTTTAGTAGGTAAAACAAGACCTAAAGGACCACTTGCAACTGAATTTGTAAATAATTATCTTGATTGGGGTGCAGGACCAAGAGCGTCGCAAAATTTAATCTTAGCGGCAAAATCACATGCAGCATTCCACGGGAAATACTCACCAGATATCGAAGATGTTCAGGCGGTTGCAACCGGTATTTTAAGACATCGAATCATTAAAAATTATAAAGCTGATGCTGAAGGTATTACAGAAGAGATGGTGATTAAAACACTCTTGTAATTCCATCAGGTTTCAAACTAATTAAATCTCTAGTAAATGCGTACTGGAGATTTTTTTTGGTCCAAAAATAGTTGCGTAAAAAATTGCATTCTTTTTATTAATTGCTTGAATAATTATGATTTGTATTGAAAATTCGTATCAAAAACTTGTTTTTGTTAAATTATCATAATGAATAAAGATAGTTCGTTAAAAATTTTTAAATCGAATTCTGTTTTCTTAAATTTGCTTACAAATTAAACTTATTTCACATTATGGATTTAGATACTAAAATGAATCTTTATAACGATTACATTCAAGAAATTGAAGATAGAAAAGGTCAAGGATTACACCCTAAGCCAATAGATAGCGCAGATTTATTAAGCGAGATCATTGCGCAAATAAAAGAAGAGAATAGCCCAAACAGAGCTGATTGTTTGCACTTTTTTATATACAATACATTACCTGGAACCACCAGTGCTGCAGGTAAGAAAGCCTATTTCCTGAAAGATATTATTTTGGGTAAAGAAGCAGTTAGCGAAATAACACCTGCTTTTGCCTTAGAATTATTGTCTCACATGAAGGGTGGAACTTCTATCGAAGTCTTACTTGATTTGGCTTTGGGTAACGATGTAGCGATTGCAAATGCAGCCGCAGCCGTACTTAAAACACAAGTGTATTTATACGATGCCGATACGGCTCGACTTAAAGAAGCGTATGAAAGTGGTAATGCTACCGCTAAAGATATTTTAGAAAGTTATGCTAAGGCTGAGTTTTTTACGAAATTGCCTGCACTTCCAGAAGAGATTCAAGTAGTAACCTTTATTGCAGGAGAAGGTGATATTTCAACCGATTTATTGTCTCCTGGAAATCAAGCGCACTCGCGTTCAGATCGTGAATTGCATGGTAAATGTATGATTACCCCTCAAGCACAAGAAGAGATTCAAGCGCTTCAAGCACAACATCCAGATAAAAGTGTGATGTTGATCGCTGAAAAAGGAACGATGGGTGTGGGTTCGTCTAGAATGTCGGGTGTGAACAACGTAGCACTTTGGACAGGAAAAAAAGCAAGTCCATACATTCCATTTGTGAACATCGCTCCAATTGTTGGAGGTACCAATGGTATTTCTCCTATTTTTCTTACAACGGTAGACGTTACGGGAGGGATTGGAATTGATTTAAAAAACTGGGTTAAAAAAATAGATGGAAACGGCAACCTAGTTCGTGATGAAAATGGAGATGCTGTATTAGAACAAGCATATTCTGTAGCAACAGGAACCGTTTTAACAATCAATACTAAAACTAAAAAATTATACAATGGTGATCAAGAATTGATCGATATTTCGAGATCGTTCACACCTCAAAAAATTGAATTTATCAAAGCGGGTGGATCGTATGCGATTGTATTTGGTAAAAAAATTCAAACATTTGCTTGCAAAGTATTGGGAATGGATATCCCAACTGTATTTGCTCCTTCCAAAGAAGTTTCGAATGACGGACAAGGATTAACAGCAGTTGAGAAAATTTTCAATAAAAATGCGGTGGGAACAACACCAGGTAAAATTTTGCATGCAGGTTCTGATGTACGTGTGGAAGTAAACATTGTAGGTTCGCAAGATACTACAGGTCTTATGACGGCACAAGAATTAGAATCTATGGCAGCCAAAGTGATTTCGCCAATTGTAGATGGTGCCTACCAATCAGGTTGTCATACAGCTTCTGTTTGGGACAAGAAAGCACAAGCTAACATTCCGAAATTGATGCAATTCATGAATGATTTTGGTTTGATTACAGCACGTGATCCAAAAGGTGTGTATCATCCAATGACCGACGTGATTCACAAAGTATTGAATGATATTACTATTGACGAATGGGCTATTATCATTGGTGGTGATTCACATACAAGAATGTCAAAAGGGGTGGCTTTTGGTGCCGATTCAGGTACTGTAGCGCTTGCTTTAGCAACGGGTGAAGCATCGATGCCAATCCCAGAATCAGTGAAAGTTACTTTCAAAGGTGCTATGAAATCGTACATGGATTTCCGTGATGTAGTTCACGCTACGCAAGCACAAATGTTGCATAAATTTGGAGGAGAAAATGTTTTCCAAGGACGTATCATCGAAGTGCATATTGGAACACTAACTGCCGATCAAGCCTTCACATTTACGGACTGGTCAGCAGAGATGAAAGCAAAAGCGTCTATCTGTATTTCAGAAGATGATACATTGATCGAATCTTTAGAAATTGCTAAAGGTAGAATCAAAATCATGATTGATAAAGGAATGGACAATACCAAACAAGTACTCCAAGGATTAATCAACAAAGCAGATAAACGAATTGCAGAAATTAAATCAGGTGATAAACCTGCATTAAGACCCGATGCAAATGCTAAATATTATGCAGAATTAGAAGTAGATCTAGATGTAATCAACGAACCGATGATTGCAGATCCAGATGTAAATAATAAAGATGTTTCAAAACGATATACGCACGATACCATCCGACCTTTATCTTTCTACGGAGGTACCAAAAAGGTTGACTTAGGATTTATTGGTTCTTGTATGGTGCACAAGGGTGATATGAAGATATTAGCTCAAATGCTTAAAAACATTGAAAAGCATGATGGAAAAGTTACCTTCAAAGCACCATTAGTAGTGGCGCCGCCTACTTACAACATTGTAGATGAGCTTAAAGCAGAAGGTGATTGGGAAGTGTTGCGTAAATATTCAGGTTTTGAATTTGATGACAATGCACCCAAATCGGCGGCTCGTACCGAATACGAAAACATGTTGTATTTAGAGCGTCCAGGTTGTAACCTTTGTATGGGTAACCAAGAGAAAGCTTCTAAAGGAGATACCGTGATGGCTACTTCAACTCGTTTATTCCAAGGAAGAGTTGTGGAAGATACGGCAGAGAAAAAAGGTGAATCATTGCTTTCATCTACTCCTGTAGTTGTCTTGTCAACCGTATTGGGAAGAACTCCTACAATTGAAGAATACAAAAAAGCAGTGGAAGGAATTGACTTAACTAAGTTTGCTCCCCCTCATAAATTATTAGTAAGATAATAATGACCTACTAAAAAAGGCCCTCATCGAGGGCCTTTTTTTATCTTTTATGCGGATTAATAGTACATAAATCGTCTTACATTGGAAATGTATTTAGCCAATCGAATTACTTGGTGGCTATATCCATATTCATTGTCGTACCACACATACAATACGATGTTTTTTCCATCTGCAGAAACAATAGTCGCGTTGCTATCAAAAATGGCAGGTGCTGATGTACCAACTATATCAGAGGATACCAATTCATTATTCAATGAATATTTAATTTGCTCTACCAATTCGCCTTCCAAAGCATATTTTTTCATGATGTTATTTACCGCTTTTATGGTTGTCTTTTTGCCTACCTCTAAATTAAGAACGACGAGTGAACCATTGGGTACGGGCACGCGAATCGCATTCGAAGTTAGTTTTCCGGCAAGACTTGGTAAAGCTTTTGCTACAGCACTTCCGGCTCCGGTTTCAGTAATAACCATGTTCAAAGCTGCAGCACGTCCTCGGCGGTATTTTTTGTGCATGTTGTCTACCAAATTTTGATCATTGGTATACGCATGAATGGTTTCTAAATGTCCTTTAGTAACACCCAACGTATCTTCTACAGCTTTCAAAATAGGGGTAATGGCATTGGTTGTACACGAAGCAGCAGAAAAAATTGAAAGTTCATCGGGATTGTATTCTTCATGGTTTACGCCATACACTATATTTGGAACTCCTTTGCCAGGTGCGGTAAGCAGCACTTTGTCTACTCCTTTGGATGACAAGTGACGTTTTAAGGCCTCTTCTGTAGTAAAAGCCCCCGTATTGTCAATCACTAACGCATTTTCGATGTCGTAGGCTGTGTAATCAATTTCTTCTGGTGCATTGGCTGTAATGACATGTACCGTTGTGCCGTTGATGATCAACGCATTGTTTTTAATATCCGCAGAAACACTTCCTTCAAAATCACCATGAATGGAATCATAGCGCAGTAAAGAAGCTCTTTTTTCCAAAAGCATTGCATCATTTTTATCTCGAGTAACAATCGCTCTTAAACGGAGTTGTTGCCCTTTTCCTACCTTGCTCATCATTTCTCGAGCAAGCAGTCGGCCAATTCTACCAAATCCATACAAAACCACATCTTTGGGTTTTATTTCCTTCGTATTTTTGGCCTTTTTTAGTTTGTTGATTACAAAAGCTCTCGCGTCGTTGTATAATTCGTTATCCAAATGGTATTCATAGGTAAGTTTTCCAATATCAATTCGAGAGGGTGGAAGGTCTAAATTCAAGATGGCTTTTGCAATTTCAACAGAATCAAAGACATTGATTGGTTTTTCAACAAATTCAACAGCATATTCATGTAGATTGATGATATCGCTTACGTTTCTGTCAATCAATTGATTTCTGAAAAGGACTAATTCAATCGATTTATCATACCATAAATCACTGATGATTTTAATAAATTCTACGCCTGCTTTTCTCCTGTCTGCTTGCAATGCGATTTCTTTTTCGTAGTTAGAATGGTTCATTTTGAGTTTGTAGTTAGTGTGTGTTTTTAGAAATTTGGTGCAAAAATAAGCAACTATATCGTTTTCGTAAAATTATTTTTGGTTTTTTATTGGTTTATTTTGAAAATAGTTCAAAAAAAAGCCACATCTAAATCAGATGTGGCCTTGAATTAATAATTGATGTTATTTAATTAGATGATGATTCGTGTTACTTGCCCCGATTTGGTGATAATGCGAAGACTGATTCCTTGGTTTTCATCTTTGTTATTGAGTAATCTTGAAACCGTTTCTACATCGGTAGCTGCTTCGTTATCTACATTCAAAATAATGCTTCCAACCAATTCTTCTTTATAAGGTAGTAATCGCTCATTGACCACATCGCTGATTTTTACGCCATAGTCAATTCTGAATTTTTTCTTGTCTTGCGCTTCCAAATTTTCAATTTCGATCCCTTTCAATTCTGTTTTAATGAGGTCGTTTTTTACCAATACAACCGGAATTATTTTGGTCGTTCCATTTCTTATCAAAGTTACGTTTACTTTGTCATTAGGTCGTTTGGTGTTGATGTATCCAGAAAGCTCAGAAAAACTACCAACCGAAGTATTGTCTAGTTTCACAATGACATCTCCTTTGGTAATGCCCGCTTTTTCGGCCCCCGAATTTTTATTGACTTTCTTTACATAAACACCTTCGGTTTGTTTTACACCCAACTCTTTTGAAACGGATCCGTTTAATTCCGTGATTTCAACACCCAAAATACCCCGTTGAACATTGCCAAATTCCATGATGTCTTCAATTATTTTTCTTGTAATATTCGACGGAACGGCAAATGAATACCCGGCATAGCTTCCGGTTGGTGATGAAATCATGGTGTTGATCCCAATCAGTTCTCCTCTGGTATTGACAAGCGCACCTCCTGAATTCCCCGGATTTACTGCGGCATCCGTTTGGATGAAGGACTGAATGCCTTTTGTGTCTAAATTTCTTGCTTTTGCTGATACGATTCCGGCAGTTACCGTTGAGGTTAAATTATACGGATTTCCAACGGCCAATACCCATTCGCCCACACGCACATTATCAGAGTCGGCAAAAGTTGAAAAAGGTAATTTTTCATCGGCATCAATCTTCAACAAGGCGATGTCCATTTTGCTGTCAGTTCCAATCAATTTTGCCTTATATATCTTTTTGTTGTTTAAGGTCACCTCAAGTTCACTCGCGTCTTTAATCACGTGATTATTGGTCACGATATAACCGTCTTCCGAAATAATGACACCACTTCCAGTTCCCACTTGCTCTTGTTGTTGTCCGCCTCTAGATCCATAAAAAAACTCCATAATCGGATTGTAAACAGTTCGTACAGAGACATTTTTTACGTGTACCACTGTATGCACCGCCTTGTCTGCAGCCTCCACAAAATCAACCGCTTCACTCGATAAACCCACGCTTCTCCCCAAATTTGAGGATTGGGTTACAATCGAATCTCGGTTGGTATCTTGCTCAACAAATATTTTGTAACCACCCAAGGTGGTGGCACCGCTTAATAAAGAAACCAAAAATAAATTAGATACATTTTTCATAAACATTTTTCAATTTCTAGAAACGCCAAACCCTTGTGTATCGAGCTTTCCCGTTTCTACATTAATAATTACTTTACTAACATCAAAAATAATAAAATATTATTTTCACAAATTTGCTTTAACGCTCGTTTAACAGACTTTAACGTATCGTTAATATTTGTAACTTTGCTTTTTGTTTGAAGCAAAAGGTCGGCGCTTTTTCAATAAACCATCTTCCTGCTTTCGCCTTTTTCTCCTTTTTCTTGTCAGAATACAGGAGGATATCGGCTCTATCAGGGCTAATTAAATCAACCATAATACCAAATGCAACCAAAAGTGAAATTTTACAAATACCAAGGTACCGGAAATGATTTTATCATGATTGATAACCGAGAGGTTTCATTTCCAAAAAACGATACAGCATTGATAAACAAGCTTTGTGACCGTCGATTTGGCATTGGTGCCGACGGACTGATTTTGCTTGAAAACGATGACCAAGTTGATTTTAAAATGGTGTATTACAATTCAGACGGGAAGGAAAGTTCGATGTGTGGTAATGGAGGTAGGTGTATTGTAGCTTTCGCAAAACAACTTTCCATTATTGATCAGAAAACCACCTTTATGGCTGTCGATGGTTTGCATCACGCCACTATTTTAGATGATAATAATGTTGCTTTACAAATGAAAGATGTGGATGAAGTGCTTATTCACGACACGTATGTTTTTTTGAATACGGGTTCTCCACATCATGTTACCCTTGTAAATGATTTGCAAGAAATGAATGTAAAACAAAACGGGAAAGCCATCCGATATTCTGAATTGTACGGTGAAGCAGGAAGTAATGTTAATTTTGTATCGCAAATTTCTGATAATCATTTTGCAATTAGAACCTATGAAAGAGGCGTTGAAGATGAAACACTTTCATGCGGAACAGGTGCTACTGCTGTAGCAATTGCAATGCATTCAATTTATAAAACCAAAGAAACTAAAATCAGCATTGATGTGCAAGGCGGACAACTTGTAGTTTCTTTTGAATTGAACGATTCGGTATATGAAAAGGTGTTTTTGGAAGGTCCGGCCGAATTCGTTTTTGAAGGACAAGTTAATTTTTAATTGCAATGATCACACTAAAAGGAGCGCACATCAGTTTACGTGCCTTAGAACCCGAAGATTTGGACTTCATTTACGCAATTGAAAATGATGAAACGATTTGGCATGTGAGCAATACACAAACGCCCTATAGTAAGTTTTTGATCCGTCAATATCTAGAAAATGCGCATCAGGATATTTATGAAGCCAAGCAATTACGTCTCGCTATTTGTGAAAACGATACCAATAGCACCATTGGATTGATCGATTTGTTTGATTTTGATCCAGTCAACCATAGAGCAGGAGTGGGGATTGTAATTCAGCATGGACAACATCGCAACAAAGGATATGGAAGTGAAGCACTTCAATTGGTGATAAATTATAGTTTTGTTCATTTGCAATTGCATCAATTGTATGCAAATATTGGGATGTCAAATGAAGCTAGTTGCAAGCTTTTTACTACTTTTGGGTTTCAATTAGTAGGTGTCAAAAAAGATTGGATGTTGCAAAAAAATGCATACCAAGACGAAGCCCTGTATCAATTAATTAATTTTCAAAAGTAAGATATGATTGTTTTATCAAAAAAAAATAAAATAATTTTTGGAGCGTTAGGTTCCATATTCGCATTCATGCTGTTTACCGTATGGTTTCATTTCTTTATTTCAAACACGACTTTACCCAAAGAAGAGTTTTATGTGACCATACCTACGGGTTCTAATTTTGAAGATGTCAAAAAAATAATGACTCCCTATTTGAAAGGGATGAGTGGATTTGAAATGATGGCCAGTCTACGCTCCTATGACGACAACGTAAAACCAGGGCGGTTTTTACTCACTCAAGGAATGGGAAATTACAAAATTGTGGCTTCTTTACGTCGTAATGTGCCTGTTAAAATTGCTTTCAACAACCAAGAACGACTGGAAGATTTATGTGTGCGATTGAGTTCGCAATTGGAACCAGACACGACCAAATTACTTACTGTTTTTAGAGATTCTGTTTTTTTAGCACAAAATAATTTTACAAAAGAGAATGTGTTTGCCATGTTTATTCCGAATTCTTACGAATTTTATTGGAATGTATCTGCTGAAGCTTTCCGTGATAAAATGATCGAAGAATATAAAAAGTTTTGGAATCCTGATCGTTTAGCCAAGGCAAATAAGCTGAACATGACACCAGAGCAAGTGATTACGCTGGCTTCAATCGTACATAAAGAAACGGTTAAGCCAGACGAGAGACCCAGAGTAGCGGGTTGTTATCTAAACAGATTAGCTTTGCCTATGCCCTTACAAGCGGATCCAACGGTTATTTATTCTTTAAAATTAAGAGACAACAACTTTAATCAAGTCATTAAACGAGTATTGTATAACGACTTGTTAATTCATTCTCCATATAATACCTACCTCAATCAAGGGTTGCCTCCTGGACCTATAGCCATGCCAGATATTTCTGCCATCGATGCGGTATTAAATCCTGAAAAACACAACTATGTGTATTTCTGTGCAAGTGTGGAGCGTTTTGGATACCATGATTTTGCTGTTACCTATGCCGAACATCAAGTAAACGCCAATAAATACGCAAAGTGGATCAATAGTACGGGTACAAATCGATAGATCTTGTCTCAAAAATATTTTCTAACCTCTTTGTTTTCAGGGGGCTAAAGCGATATTTATAAATCTTTAACATATTGATTATCAGGTTTATAATTTTTATTGTATATTTGCGCCAGTAATTCAAGATGGTGACAGGGCTTGAGAAATCTACTTTATGTTAAAAAAATGGTCTTTTTATATAACAATCATTTTGATCGTTGGCTTTGTTAGTTCATCCTTTAAGTCAAAAAATTCACACTTCCTTTTTCAGGATGCTTATACAATCACAACTACGTTTTATCAGTTTCCTTCCAATCAACCCTCAGATTATTTAAACAGCTCAATTCCTTATATAGGAAAGCGTTTTATTGGTTTTAAAGAAGCCGTAGGAAAAAAAGAATCTCAAGGTAAATATCATAAAATCAACTCATTGGGTTATTTAGGTAAGTACCAATTTGGGAAAGACGCACTAAAATCTATTGGTATTACCGATAGAAAATTGTTCTTAAAATCTCCGGAAATCCAAGAAAAAGCATTTGTTGCCTTACTCAAAAAGCACAAATGGGCTTTGCGAAAAACCATCAAAAAATTCGACGGACAAGTAATCAATGGGATATTGGTAACCGAATCAGGTATATTAGCTGCCGCACATCTTGGGGGAGCTGGTTCTGTTAGAAAATTCTTGTATTCACGAGGAAAATACAAGTGCAGAGACAAGTATGGATCTTCTGTGCAACACTATTTACGTGTATTTTCTGGTTATGAAACGCACAATCTCAAGGCGGATAGATTCGCTACAGTAGATTAGTACTTACTGCATTTTGTGAATAATGTAGATTGCAGGACGGTTTTGTAAATCTATTTTTTCTCTTTTCCATTCAGATACTCGCATCGTTTTAATGTATTCGGTGTCAAGTGTAATGTCTGCCGCTATACATAAGTGGGTGTTGGGCTGTAATGTTTGTAATAAATCTTCAATGAATTTATTGTTTCTATAAGGTGTTTCAATGAAAAGCTGCGATTGGTTTTTTTCAAAAGACAATCTTTCGAAGTTTTTAAGGGCTACTTTTTTGTCATTCTTGTCAATGGGTAAATAGCCGTTGAAAGCAAAACTTTGTCCGTTCATTCCAGAGGCCATCATGGCTAATAAAATGGAAGAAGGTCCTACCAACGGAACGACTTGAATCCCTTTTTCATGCGCTAATTTTACAATAGCAGCACCAGGATCGGCTACGCCAGGGCATCCTGCTTCACTCATCAACCCCATGTTGATGCCATTTAGGCAAGGTTGAATCATGTTTGAATGATCTGACTCACTCGTGTGTTTATTCAAAGTGCTTAATTGCAACGATGATTGTTGCTTTTCCGGATGAATGCTTTTTATGAAACGTCGGGCAGTTTTCTCATTTTCAACGATGTAATGGTCCATTTGATCAATGGCTCGTTGAATTGTTTGCGGCAATACATCCAACGGATTGCATTCGCCAAGCGTTATGGGGATTAGGTAAAGTTTTCCTTTTACTGCTTTCATCTACTATGTTTCGCTATTAATTTTTTTGCTAAAATACTACAACTTTGGTCAAGCATTTGAAAAACGGCATCAAAAGCTGTTAAATCATCGTAATAAGGGTCTGGAACTTCGGCTTTTTGATCAGGATAGAGTGAGTCTAAAATATAAAAAACCTTTTCTTGGTGTTTGCTATTCGAGGCCAAATTCACAACATTATTAAAATTGGAACGGTCCATGACAAAAATATAATCGTACTTTTCAAATAAATCCGGGGTAAAATGAGCCGCGCGTTGTTTTGAAATATCAATTCCATACTTATTTGCAATGGAAACCGATCTTTTGTCAGGCGCGCTTCCTACGTGCCAATTACCTGTGCCAGCTGATTCTACAACGAACTGATTTTCGGGCAGTTTGGATGCAAGAATTCCCTCAGCTAATGGAGAGCGACAGATGTTGCCTAGGCAAACCATTACGATTTTTATAGACATAGGAAAGTAGTTAGAATGTAGTTGAAAGCAAACGACCGATTATAAAGACAACTTTTTGTGAATGTCTTCTACAAACTTTTTGAATTGCTTGTCGGTAGAGACTAAATTGTCAACGGTTTTGCAAGCATGCAATACAGTAGCGTGGTCTCTATCTCCAATTTGTAATCCAATATTAGCTAAAGATGCTTTTGTGAATTTTTTCGCAAAAAACATAGCTAATTGTCTAGCTTGAACCACATGGCGTTTTCTAGTCTTTGATTGTAAAGTATCCAAATCCAATTGAAAATATTCGGAAACAACTTTCTGAATATAATCGATAGAAATTTCTCGTTTTACATTTTTTACAAATTTCTCAACGATTCCTTTTGCTAGTTCCAAGGTAACTTCTTTTTTATTGAAAGAAGATTGGGCGATCAAAGAAATGATAGCACCTTCAAGTTCACGAACATTTGATTTGATGTTTTGAGCAACATATTCAATGATTTCGTTTGGCATTTCAACACCGTCACGGTACAGAATATTATTCAAAATAGATACTCTTGTTTCGTAATCTGGTTGGTGTAGTTCGGCAGAAAGTCCCCATTTGAAACGAGACAACAAACGTTGTTCAATATCTTGCATGTCTACAGGTGCTTTGTCAGATGTCAAAATAACCTGCTTGCCATTTTGGTGTAGATAATTGAAAATATGGAAGAATACATCTTGTGTACCTGTTTTTCCAGAAAAGAATTGCACATCATCAATAATCAATACATCGATTAATTGATAAAAGTGAATGAAATCATTTCGGTTGTTTTTTCTAACCGAATCAATATATTGTTGGGTAAATACCTCGGCAGAAATATACAATACGGTTTTTTCTGGGTATTTATCTTTTATTTCAACTCCAATAGCATGTGCTAAGTGTGTTTTACCTAAACCAACACCACCAAAAATCAATAGGGGATTGAACGAAGTTCCTCCGGGTTTGTTCGCAACAGCCATACCAGCTGAACGTGCCAAACGGTTAGAATCTCCTTCTAGGAAATTTTCAAAACTATAGTTGGGATTAAGTTGCGATTCAATTTTTAAATTTCGAATACCCGGAATTACAAAAGGATTTTTTAATTCTGGATTTAAATTTTTGAAAGGTGCATCTACTTCTTGTGATTTGATGGGACTACGATGTGCACTTGGCAATTGCTCCGTAAAAGGTTGTTTGTTGCCATAAGTGTTTTCCATTTTGATTTTATACAGTAACTTTGCGCTTTTCCCAAGTTCTTTGGTAAGAGCAACTTTAAGTAATTTCACATAATGTTCTTCTAACCATTCGTAGAAAAATTTACTAGGAACTTGAATATACAATGCATTATCAGTTAGTTCAACAGACTTAATTGGTTCAAACCAAGTTTTATAAGCTTGTTCGTGAATGTTGTCTTTTATAAACAATAGACAATTTTCCCAAACCGATTGAGCAGTTTTGTTCATATTCTAGTAAAATTATTATTTTTTAGTAATGGTTTTCCTACAACAATAAAGGGCATTTTTTACTGTTTTTTTTGGAGTAACAAATATGTGAACAATTTTTGTTTTAAAAAAATAAAATGAACATAAATTTTAATTATTTTTTTTGTATAGGGGTAGGTTGATTAATATAAATTTGAAATAAATAGCATGGCAGAACATCAAGTACAAGTCCGAGTAAGGTATTCGGAAACGGATCAAATGGGGGTAGTTTATCATGGTAATTACATCCCTTATTTCGAAATAGGGAGGGTTGAATGGCTCAGAAACAAAGGGATTTCTTATAAAACCTTGGAAGAAAACGGAATTGCACTTCCGATTGCTTCTATGACAATTAATTATAAAAAATCGGCAAAATATGATGACCTGTTAACGGTTAAAACGAAATTTAAAAAATATAGCGGGGTTAAGATTGAATTTGATTGCGAAATTTTTAATGAATCGAATGAGTTATTAACAAATGCCTATTTTTTATTGGTTTTTGTCGATCTAAAAACAGGAAGGCCAATTTGCCCTCCAGAAGAAATTTTAGCAATCGTAGAAGTATAGTATTTTAGTCTACTTTTTTTATTGAAATTTCATATAAATTTGAAAAAATGTCGAATATTGATTCGGCATTTTTTTTGCGCGTTGCGATTTCTATTTCACAATTCAATTCCAATTTTTGCGCTATTATTTCTAAATTCTTCTCTTTAATGATGCGCATAACTTTGTTCATGTTCTTGTAATCAAAACTAATCAGATAGTGTATATCGATCGTTTTTTCAATGATTTCTGCTTGTTCCAAACTCATTTGAGCCGCTGTTTTATAAGCAACAATCAAACCGCCTACGCCTAATTTGATACCGCCAAAAAAACGGACTACCACAATCAGTAAGTTGGTTAATCCGTGCGACTGGATTTGACCATAAATGGGTGCGCCAGCGGAATTGCTGGGCTCTCCATCATCATTTGCTCTGTAAATGGTTTTTTCGGTTCCAATTTGATAGGCATAACAAAAGTGAACTGCACCAGGATGTTTTTTTCGGACATCGTCGAGTTGTTGTTTTACTTCCTCTTCATTGCAAACGGGAAAAGCATAGCCGTAAAACTTGCTGCTCTTTTCTTTAAAAAGAATTTCATCGGTAGGGTAGGCGATTGTTTTGTAGGTGTCGGTAGAATTCAAGGAGTGGGATTCAATTATTTATAAAGGAAGTTCTTTTTTAGAAAATAAATCCACTACATCTTCTTTACCTACCTG
>JACCDN010410257.1_pt1 | contig 24039 bp, 20 predicted proteins | sample 7441691 | NCBI WGS metagenome assembly JACCDN01 (sample SAMN15323439, study PRJNA562643) | freshwater metagenome | isolation source: river surface water | place: USA:Blue River Watershed | collected 2017-08-16 | reverse complement strand
GACAGTTTTACTTCATACGTCGAAGAAAAATTAAAAAAACGTGTCCAAGATTATAAAAGCGAAGTGAATGTTGAGAATTCACGCATGCTTCAGGAAATTGTCTTTTATTTAGAGAAAATGGACGTCCATGAAGAAATTAACCGCTTGCATTCCCACTTGGAAAAATTTCAAAATCTCTTAAAATCAAAAGGAGAGGTTGGTCGCCAAATTGATTTCCTTATTCAGGAAATGAATCGTGAGACCAATACAATTGGTTCGAAATCGAGCATGAAAGAAATTAGCGATGAAGTTATAAAAATGAAAATGCAGCTTGAGAAAATGCGAGAGCAGGGGTTAAATCTTGAGTGATAAAGGAAAAATTATCGTCATTGTTGCTCCTTCTGGTACTGGGAAATCAACGCTAATTAAACGTCTTAAAGCGGAATTTCCAGTTTTAGTAGAATCTGTGTCATATACAACTCGTCCGATGCGACCAGGTGAAGTTCACGGTGAGTCGTATTTTTTTATTTCAAAAGAAGAGTTTCAATTAAAAATTCAGAATAATGAATTTTTAGAATATGCTGAAGTTCATGGGAATTTTTATGGAACCTCAAAGATTTTTGTGAAAAAGTGTTTGGATGAAGGCCACAATTTACTGTTTGATCTCGATGTTCAGGGAACCGATTCTTTTAAAAACTATTTTGATGATCAGGCCCAAGCCATATTTATTGCTCCCCCATCGGTTGATGAGTTAGAAAATAGATTACGTCACCGAGGCACAGAGAATACTCAAGTAATCAATTTGCGCTTGCTGAATGCAAGAAAAGAACTACTGCGCAAAGATGATTTTGATTACCTGGTTATCAATGATGATATTGAAAAAGCATATAGAAATTTAAAAGAAATCGTGCAAAAAATTTTAGGATAAAAAATGTTTCAGAATTTAGACTTCTCTCATGAAAGAGATATTGGAATTGATGACCTTGTTCGTCGAGTAGAAGCCTATTATCCAGATGCTAACTTCGCTCTTTTAAAAAAAGCATTTTATCTTGCAGAGAAATCGCATCAAGGACAAAAAAGAAGCTCTGGTGAAGATTATATCATTCATCCGATAAATGTAGCTGCTACACTGATTAAATTGCGTATGGATCTTGATACAATTATGGCAGGACTTCTTCACGATGTTGTTGAAGATTGCAATGTGACACCACAAGAAATTGAAAAAGAAATTTCACCAGCAGTTGCAGAGTTAGTTGTTGGATTGACAAAAATTTCTAAAATTAAATTTAAATCAAAAGAAGAATCGCAAATTGAAAATTTTCGTAAAATGGTTGTGGCCATGGCGAAAGATCTCCGAGTTATCATAGTTAAACTTTCAGATCGTATGCATAACATGCGTACACTTCAGTATGTTAGTGATGAAAAACAAAAGAAAATTGCGCAAGAGACGTTAGATATTTATGTGCCTCTAGCATCTCGATTGGGTATTAACTCAATTAAACTAGAGTTAGAAGATCTGTGTTTGCGTTTTATTAAACCTGAAATTTATTATCGTCTTGCTGAAAAAGTGGCGATGAAAAAATCAGAACGCGATACTTACATCAGAGACGTATTAGGAATTATTAAGGAAAAATTATTAGAATATTCTCTGCATTCAGAAGTTAAAGGGCGTCCAAAACATTTTTATTCAATCTATAAAAAGATGAGTAATCGAGGGATGGATTTCGAGCAGATCCAAGATATCCTGGCCTTTCGAATTATTGTTCAGAACATTACAGAATGTTACAAGGCCCTAGGAATTATTCACTCATCTTTTACACCAATTCCTGGACGTTTTAAAGACTATATTGCGATTCCCAAAGTGAACAACTATCAGTCACTTCATACAACGGTTATTGGGCCCAAGGCAGAGCGAATTGAGATTCAAATTCGAACAATTGAAATGGATGAAGTTGCAGAAACTGGGGTTGCCGCTCACTGGAAATACAAAGAAGGGATGGCTTCAAAGAATGCGCCAAAGCTTGATTGGGTGCAAGAGCTTCTCGAATATAATAAATCAACAGATAACAATCGCGAATTTTTGGAAGTTATCAAGAATGACTTGGATCTTGACGGAGTTTTTGTTTTTACTCCCAAAGGTGATGTTCGCGAACTTAAGTACGGTGCAACTCCATTAGATTTTGCTTACGAAATTCACACTGAAGTGGGAAATAAATGTGTCGGTGCAAAAGTAAATGGAAAAATTGTTTCCCTCCGCCATGTTTTAAAATCAGGTGACATGGTTGAAATTTTAACTTCAAAGACTCAAACACCTTCGAAAGATTGGCTTAATATCGTCAAATCAACAAAGGCCAGAAGCAAAATTAAGCAATGGTTGTTAAAAGTTGAGCGGGAAGAAAATAAAGAAGTTGGAAGAGAGATTTTAGAAAAAGCACTGAAAATTTATAGCACAAGCATTAAACAATTATTTAAAGACAATCATTTAAAAGAAGCTTTTGATGAACTCCATATTGCGAATGAAGATGAGCTTTTTGAAAATATTGGTTCGGGAAAACTTACAATAAAAGAGTTAATTGAACACGTACCTCACCTGAAACATTTAAATGTTAAAGAAGAAGCAGAGGAAGTAGAAAGTTATACTAACCAAATGTCTCAAAATGTTCGCAAGAAAGCGAATAAGGATAACGCAGTTATTGTCGACGGAATGAGTGATTTAATGGTAAGGCTCGCTCGTTGTTGCAATCCAATTCCTGGGGATAGCATTGTTGGTTTCATTACTCGCGGGCGTGGAATTACAGTTCACACGGTTGCTTGTAATCGTGTGGATGCTGAAACATTAAGTCGCACTATTAAAGTAAATTGGAATAATCATTTTGCATTTACACATCCTGTAAATATTCGAGTTATTACTCAAGACAAGCCAGGGATTTTATCGTTAATTTCAAAAACTATTAATAATGGTGGAGTAAACATTCGCTCGGCCCTAGCAAAATCATTACCTGATAGAAAAGGTAGTTTTCTGTTTGAAATTGAAGTTAAAGATTATAGTGAGCTATTAAAAACTATTTCAGGAATTGAGTCCCTTCAGGAAGTTATTTCCGTTACCAGAGTCTAGCAATTTTCTAGCTTAATTATTTTTTTGTATACGTCGAAAAGAGGCTCGGAGGCGTTATGAAAAAATCGTTTGCGTTATTTATTTCTTCAATTCTACTTATGTCATGTGCAAATCAAAAAAATTATTGGGAAGATCATGTGACTTCTTTTGGCAGCTCTCGTGGACCGCAAAGTGTCTATGAGTTCATTGATTATATTCCTAAAATAGAGCAACAAGTAAAAAACAGAGATATTTTTTCGATGAGTTCATGCTCTCAGTTCATTGATAAGTATGCCAACTATGTTTACACTAAATCTTCTGAATTTTATTTTCCAAAAAGTGCTGAAGAAAAAGATTATTTTTATAAAAAAGGATCTGATTCGCTTCAGGGACTTTTTAATATTCGAATAGCTTTGAAAGATTTTATTGGGGAAAACACAAATGTCATGACAGATGAATGCTTAACTTCAATCAAGAAGGCGATGAGATTTTCACGATTTGCAGAAGATAATCTCGCAGAGTGGATGTATAATAATTCACCTACACCAAGCTCTATTCCAAAAATTCTTCTCACTGGTGGAAAGCCTCATGTTATTCAGAATGCAGCATTCGATAAAATTGAGTTTAGGCCAGGGGATCTTATTCTTATGCGTGGACAAAGTTTTGTTAGCGCGATGATTGCACGTATCGGAAATGCAGATGCGCAATTTTCACATTTAGGAATCGTTGGACAGGATAAGACTGGAAAACTCTATTTAGTAGAAGCCTTAATTGAAACAGGTGCAATCTATACTCCTCTTGAAGATTTCCTAAAAAAAGAAGAGGCAAGACTTGTTTTAATGAGACAAGATGATGAAGCTCTTGCAAAAAAAGCAGCAAGAAAAATTTTTGATTTTGTTTATGAAAAAAAATCAAAAAAAGAAGTAGTACCATATGATTTTGGAATGATTGATACAGATCATGCAGAAATGTTTTGTTCAGAAATTATTCGTTATGCTTATGAACTTGCAAGTGACAATTCCTACGAAGTTCCAATGTTTAGAACATCATTCACAAAGCTTATAAACTCTGATTTCATGACTGACATGGGGATTAAAGCAAAAGAAGCATTTGCACCCGCCGATGTGGAAGTTGATCCGAGATTTAAAGTTGTTGCGGAATTTAGAACTATTCCTCGTCTTCGTAAAATTCGTATGCAAGATAGTATCCTAACAAGTATTTTTAGCTGGATTGAAGAAAAAAACTATGATGTACGTTTCAATTTAGAATTAAGTGCAAAGTCTAAATTAGCAAAGACGTTAAGACTATTAGGACTCTTAGAAGAAAAAATGCAAAAACACATGCCAGCGAAAACTGTCGAGACAACACTGAAATTTCAAAATATCACTCTACCTTTAGAGAAAAATATCATGAAATTGGAATCAGAGTATTTTGAAAAAAATGGTCATTCAATGACTTTTAAGAATTTTTTAGCAATTAACGAAGAAATGAGAAAACGTGATTGTGAAGCCTTTAAAAGAAACGAAGTGAATGCAAATTTTGATGAAGGGTACAAACCTGAGAAAGTTGAATTTCATGAATTATTAAGACCTAAATATTTCAGTAGCTGTGAATAGTTAGAAAGGGATTGCAGATTTTTTATCCCAAAAAGATAAGAAGATCTTTGTACGAGTGATTTTAAACACCTCTGTATAAAGTAGCTTAATATTTCTTATGCTCAAATAGTCTGACTTTACCGGTGAAAAATAAAATTCAAATTGATCTTCCTCACTTTTTAAGTGATGGAGGATCTGTTTGATTCTCATGATATGATAGTCACTAGAGATGATAAGAATCTTATGAAGAGCACGGTTTGCTCTTAAATACTTATAAGTCTGGACAACATTTTCAACGGTATTTCTTGCCGTATAATCGATTTCAAAATGATCTGCTTCTGATAAATCAGGATCGATTTGATTGATAAGGGTTTGCACTGAATTATTTTGATGAACACCAGAGATAAAAACATTTGGCTGTTTAAATTCGCGTGCACGATCGATGGCGTATTTAATACGCCCCTTGTCCCCAGTAAAAACGACAATGAGATCAGGTGGGTTTTGAATAAACATGGATTTTGAGGCTTTGCTTTCGCTTCGTGCATCAAGAAGAATAATTCCGCAGGCAAAGGAATAGAGGCCGAAAATTGCCACAAAAACAAGTAAGACACTTAACATGTATCTTTTCATTCTTGTGGACTTTGATTCAAAAACGTATTTGCTCTTTAAAATCATTTTACGGCAATAACCTCAATTTCAATGACAGCGCCCTTGGGAAGTTTTGGAACTTCAACCGTACTACGTGCGGGGTATGGGGCCTTAAAATATTCTACATAAGCTTGATTCACTTCGGCAAACAAAGAAAGATCAGTCATGAAAATTGAAGTCTTGGCAATGTTAGCACGAGTAAGATTTTGGCTTTCTAGTAATCCGTCAATATTTTTTAGGATCTGTTTTAATTGTGGTCCAAATCCATCGACCAGATTTCCTGTCGCTGGATCAATTCCAATTTGTCCTGAGAAATAAAATGTTCCATTGTGTTCAACACCTTGTGAGTATGTTCCAACAGCTGCTGGTGCTTTGTCCGTTGATATGTGTCTCATTGTTATTCCCTCATGCTCATTTTTTTATCTGTTAATATTGCTGTTAGAATACACATATTCACAATTTCAGTAACTGAAGCGGTTCTTGGAATAATATTAGCTGGCTTATTCATTGGTACTAATATCGGGCCAATTGCTTGCGTGTTTGCTAATTGTGCAAGAAGTTTGTAACTGATATTTGCTGAGTTAAGATCTGGGAAAACTAAAATATCAGTTGGAGCATCAAGAGTTGAGAAATTAAATAATTTATCAAGCAAGTTTTTATTAACTGCAACGTCTGCCTGCATTTCACCATCAACTATTAAGTTTGGATATTTCGTTTTGGTTAGTTGAACTGCTTTTTTAATTCTCGTTGCTTCATGACTTTCGTTTGAACCAAAGTTCGAGAAGCTTAAGAATGCAATACGCGGTTCACGCTTCATTAATTTTCTAAACAACTCAGCAGTTCCTGCTGCAATCTCTGATAATTGTTCTTCATTTGGTCTAATCTGAACAGCACAGTCTGCAAAGAACAATACACGGTTTTTAAACGTCATAATGAAAATACCAGCAGCGCTTTTGCTGTCACCTGTTCCAATAACTTTCACAAGTGGAGGGAAGCAATCAGAGTAGCTAAGAGTAGGACCTGCGATCACGGCATCAGCTAAATTTTCACGCACCATCATTGAACCAAAATAATTCTGATGTGCCATTACTTCTTCTGCGTGATAAATTGAAACACCACTTCTTTGTTTTTCTTTAGCGAACTGGCGAACGTAGTTTTCAAATTCAGGATGTTTTCTTGGGTTAACGGTTTTTACAACATCTTTTAATGAATCAAGTCCAAGCATGTCCATTTTTTTATGAATGGCCTTCTTGCGCCCAAGTAAAATAGGCTCGATTTTGTTTTCATCCACAAGTTGTTTAACGGCCTGAAGAATGCGAGTGTTTGTTCCTTCCGCAAAAACCACCTTAACTCGACGTCCGCTTTTAGCAACGTAAGTTGAAAGACGATCGCGTAGAGATTTCATGAATTGCGCTGAAGTACCCATTCTGCCTTCAAGGCTTCTTGCGTACGCTTGAAGATCTGGAATTTGAATTCTCGCAACCCCAGTTTCCATTGCGGCACGAGCTACAGCAGGAGTTACTCTTGTAAGAACGCGAGCATCAAATGGTTTTGGGATTAAGTAGTTTGTTCCAAATTTAAAATCTTCACCACCGTAAGCTAGTTTTACTTCTTCTGGAACTTCTTCTTTTGCTAGATCTGCGAGTGCTTTTACAGCTGCAAGTTTCATTTGCATATTAATTTTTTTAGCACGCACATCAAGAGCACCACGGAAAATAAATGGAAAACCTAAAACGTTATTAACTTGGTTTGGATAGTCAGATCTTCCAGTGGCCATTATTGCATCATCGCGAACAGCGTGAACTTCCGCTGGTGTAATTTCTGGATCGGGGTTTGCCATGGCAAAAATAATTGGATTTTTCGCCATTGTTTTAACCATATCTCCAGTAACTAAACCTTTTGCTGAGCAACCAATAAATACATCTGCATCAACAAGTGCATCAGCAAGTGTGCGTGCCTTTGTATTGACTGCAAATTCGTCTTTATATTTATTCATTCCAGAAGTTCTACCTTTGTAGATAGCACCATTTGAATCACACATGATAAGATTTTCTTTTGGTAGACCTAATTCAAAAAGAATGCGAGAGCAAGAAATCGCAGCGGCACCTGCACCAGAAACAGCGACTTTGGTTTTTTTAATATCACGACTTGTGAGTTCAAGTGCATTCAATAAAGCAGCAGAACATATAATCGCGGTTCCATGTTGATCGTCGTGAAAAACAGGTATATTCATCATCTCAATTAAGCGTGTTTCAATTTCAAAGCATTCAGGTGCTTTGATGTCTTCTAAATTCACACCTCCAAAAGTTGGTTCAAGTGCTTTTACGACATTGATCATTCCTTCTACCGTTGGCTCATCAACTTCGATATCAAAAACATCAATGTCAGCAAAACGTTTGAAGAGTAATCCTTTTCCTTCCATTACAGGCTTCCCTGCAAGTGCTCCAATATTTCCCAAACCTAAAACTGCTGTACCGTTAGAGATAACAGCAACTAGATTTCCTTTTGCGGTGTATTTATAAGCAAGCTCAGGGTCTTTAGCAATTTCTAGACACGGCCATGCAACTCCTGGAGAATAAGCTTTCGTTAAATCCATTGCTGTCATTGTTGGTTTGGTAGAGATAACTTCGATCTTACCAGGACGGCCTTCTGAGTGGTAATCTAGGGCCTGTTGTCTTTTTTCATCTTCGATTTTAGATGCATCAGTCTTTAAATCATTTCGTTGATTTGTCACAAAAATATCCTTTGTTTAAGTACGGTCTAAACGACCCGATTAGAGTAGTGGAGAATTGGTTAATTGAAAAGAAAATAGCAACGTGATAGGCTATCGCGATAGGCTGTGAAGAATAGTCAAAACCTAGGGGTGGCAAACGCAAAATTTGTCTGAGATAGACCCTTTGAACCTGACCAGGCCCATACCTGCGTAGGAAAGGAAAAACATGAGATCACTCACACTCTACGAAATTGTTTCTACGGTTATTGTTTCAGTTGTTATCGGAATTGCCATGTGGGGATGGACACTCGTCTACGATGTATTAAAAATTTTTTTAGACAGTACACCATTTAACTACATTACCAGTGGTTTTTGGGTTATTCCTGGACTTCTTCTTCCATTTATTATTCGAAAGCCAGGTGTTGCAATGCTCGCTTCTATTGTTGCTGCGTTTGTTCAAGGTCTTATTTCTCAATGGGGACTCGGCGCAGTTATTTATGGTTTTCTACAAGGGGCTGGTGCCGAGATTACTTTCGCTTGTTTTTCCTATCGCCGTTTTAATTTACTAGTTTTATCTCTCGCCGGTATGGCTTCGGGGCTAATGAGTTACGGTTATGATTATTTAAAATATGATTACGCCAAGCTTGGCAATGGACATGCCACGATTCAAGTTCTGTCATTCATGATTTCGACAATTCCGCTAGCAGCATATCCAACAGTTGTACTGACAAAACGTTTGTTAAAAACCGGAATATTAAATCAGTTTTTGGTTTCTAAAAAATCGTCATGAAAATTTCTCCCTTTGAATTTAGGTATCCCTATTCACAATTAGTTTTAAAGTGCGCTAATAGCATCGAGATTAATCCCCGCGGATGTTATTTAGTCGTAGGTGCTTCAGGAGAGGGGAAATCGACTTTCCTGAAACTCTTAAAAGGTTTTTATCCAGACTTTATGGAAGGGAAATTACGTGGAGATTTAAAAAGTTTTTCAAACTCCCATTATCTTTTTCAAAATCCTTTTACTCAGCTTTTGCATGAAAATGCGCTTAGTGAGTTTATGTTCTCTATGGAGAATAAGAAATTTACTAAAATAGAAATGGATCAATCTAAATCTTGGTTAGCGAAGTTTGGACTAAAACTTAATGAGAAAAGCAAAACAAGTATATTAAGTCATGGAGAGGCCCAACGTTTGCTTCTAGCTTCTTTGGTTGCGGCTAAACCAGATTGGCTATTTTTAGATGAGCCTACGGCATTTTTAGACTTTGAGCGCAGAAGAGAGCTCTATCAATTATTTGGCAAGATGAAAAAAAATACAGGGCTATTAATCATTGATCATCATGTGGATGAAATATCATCGATTGTGGATGGTTATTTTACGGTTGTAAAAAAAGATAGTATTTCAGAAGTAGAATATTCAGAAATTAAACCGATCTTGAAGGCTTCTGTAAAAGAAGAAATTCAATTTGATAAATTGCCAACACAAAAAGAAAATATTCAAATTAAACTACAAGACATAAATTTTTCATATGCAGAGAAAAATATTCTTTCAAACCTTAATTGTGAATTTAAAACGGGGACAATAACCAGTATTGTTGGAGTGAGTGGCATTGGAAAATCTACACTACTTAAAGTACTCGTGGGACTTTTAAGAGAGAAAAATGGAGCGATACTTTTTAATGATAAAAAAATCAAAGATCGCATAAATTTCTTTTCTTTTTTATTTCAAAATCCTGAGACGCATTTTTTATTGGATACTTTAAAAGAAGAAATCGACAGTTTTGATTTTGATCCTGGACTAAAGCTTGAACTTCTACAGGCCTTCAATTTAAATCATCGTTTAGATTTAAATCCTTTTTTATTAAGTGAAGGGGAAAAAAGGCGATTGAGTCTGCTTATGGTTATGATGATGAAGCGGCCATTTTTGTTATTAGATGAGCCAACTTTTGGCCAAGATCTCGAACAAGTTGAGTTTATTAAAAAATTTATTTTAGAATATAAAAAGAAAAATTATGGGGTGATATTAATTTCTCATGACCCTGAATTTTATGGGGCTATAAGTGATCAAGTGATTTACTTAAAAGATGAGAGGAAATATGAATAGAAAGCTTATTCATGCCCATCACTTTTTTATAATAAATATCATTTTTTACATCATGATTATTTTTCCAAAAACCAAGTATCTCGCTTTCTCTTGGGCCATTTTCTTATTTATCCTATCTTTATCGATGGGACTTTCTATTTTAAGGGCCTTTAAGATATTATTGTTCACATTAGCTTTTTCAGTGACTATCTTTTTTCTTTTTTTATTTTTTCCGAGCAATGAATTAAAAACGGGAGAAGTGTTTTCGGTTTTTGGTTTTTCTTTTTTTAAGGTAGTTGTAGAAAATGCGATGACCAATTGGTTAAGGCTTTGGAGTATTTCGGTTGCCTCAATATCGACGGCCAATGTTTTAAATACAGATGAACTTTTTTTCTATTGGATGCAGGAAAAAAAATTGCCTAAAAAATTAGGGTATGCGTTTTTAATGGGAGTTTATTCAATTAAAAATTTAAAAAAAGAATGGGAGCTTATTAATTTAAATATCAGTTTACGAAATTCAAGTCGTAAATTTAGTTTTAGTGATCGCTTATTTCCAATACTTGTGAGCGCTTTTAGAGTGTCTCTTAGGGGAGCGATGTCACTTTATTCGCGAGGATTAAGTGAGGAGAAAATGTTTTATTACTGCCACGAAATCACAATGCCACAGTCATTATATTTTAAACTGTTAGTTTTAGCTCTTATTCTTATTTCTTTAATTGTTTTCCACTTCTTCCCATATTGACCGATTGGTTTTTTCTATGGTTAAATTCTTTCGATAGAACAAATATGAGGAAACTATGACGATCACTCAATTAGAATATATTTTGGCAGTCGACAAACATCGCCACTTTGGGCACGCAGCAAAAGCTTGCAATGTCACCCAGCCGACACTTTCGATGCAATTACAAAAAGCGGAAGAAGAGTTTGATGTAATTATTTTTGACCGTTCAAAAAATCCAATTCTCCCAACCCCAGAAGGGCAAAAACTCATTGAACAGTCACGTGTAGTATTAAAAGAATATAAAAGATTATTTTCAATTTTAGATGAAAGTAAGAATGAAGTGAGAGGAGATTTTCGCTTAGGAGTTATTCCAACGCTTGCCCCTTACTTAATTCCACTTTTTGTGGGAGCATTCAGTGATGCTTATCCTGATGTTGATCTTCAAATTGAAGAATTTAAAACGGAGGAAATTGTTGATCTACTTCGTAAGGATGAATTAGATGCAGGAATTTTAGTAACACCACTTGATGGAGAAAATTTTGTTGAGCGTGTTTTATTTCAAGAATCTTTTCATGTTTTTGCGGACAAATCACATCCCGCACTAAAGAAAGCCAAAGTAACAGATAAGGATTTAGACTTGAATGACGTATGGCTTTTAAACGAAGGCCATTGTCTGCGAAATCAAGTCTTAAACATTTGCTCCATAAGTAAGAAAAAAGCAAACTCTAAAAAATCAAATTTGCATTTTGAAAGTGGAAACTTAGAAACACTAAAAAACATGGTAGTTAATTATCATGGATTCACTTTGCTGCCATACTTAGCAGTTGAGAATCTGTCTAAGGAATTGAAGGAACAAGTAAGAGATTTCAGCGGGCCAACACCAACGAGGGAAGTCTCACTAGTGCATAATCGCCTTTTTTTAAAAGAAAAGATTATAAATGCCTTAGAAGAAAAAATTATTGATAGTATTCCAGAAGCACTTCAATCATTAAAACGAAAAAAAATTAATGTGATTTCTATTTTATAATTGTTAAAAAATCAGTTTATTACATTTTTTCTGGAGGTGTAATTCCGAGTAAGTGCAATCCTGTTTTAAGCGTCAGCGCAAATGATTCAATTAATGCAATTCGTGCGCCTCTTAATTCATCTGATTCAGCTTTCATTACTGAAACTTCAACGTAGAAGCGATTATATGACTTACACATAGCAAATAAATGGTGAGCGAGACTCGAAGGTTTGTAGTTTTCCATCGAGTGAGAAACTGTTTTGTTAAAATCATAAAGCGCACGTAATAATTCACGTTCAGCTTCATGAGTTAAAAGATCTAGGTTTTTATCACTTGAAAAGTAATTTTGCTCTGTACACTTTTTAATGATCGATTGTGTACGAGCATAGCTATACATTAAGTATGGGCCAGAGTTTCCTTCAAATGAAACCCATTCTTTAGGATCAAAAACAATATCTTTATTCGGATCGGCCATGAGCATTCCGTATTTAATTGCACCAACAGCAAGCTTGTGAGTTGTGTCGGCAATTAATTCTTCTGACCACTCACCTTTGTACTTTTCTAAGAAAGTTAAAATTTCATCTTGAACTAAATTAATTAATTGTAAGAAGGTAAACGAGTTCCCAGAGCGTGAAGACATTTTTCCATCAGGACGAACAACCATTCCATAAGAGAGATGGTAGCAGTCTTTTGCTTTTTCAAATCCCATTTTTTCTAGAGCATAGAATAATTGTTTAAAATGAAAGTTCTGTTCATTCGCAACAACATAAATCGATTTATCAATTTTAAAGTCGTTAAATTTAACTTTAGCGAGTGCCAAATCTTTTGTTACATAAAGAGTTGTCCCGTCGGATTTTCTCGCCATAAAAAAGCCTAGCTTTTTATCTGACATATCAAAACCAACAGCGCCATTATCAATGTAGAATAATCCTTTCTTTAAGTATTCTTCAACGATTTCTTGAGATGCTTCAGAAACTTCTGATTCGTAAAAGAAATGATCAAAGTGAACATCAAGCCACGAGTAGATGGTATTAAAATCGTCTAAGCAATACTTTCTTGTTATTTGCCAAAGATCAAAGTCAGATCCTTTTTTATTTTCTAAGTTTCGGTGAATTTCAGAAATTTCAGCTTGAATGATGGCCTTTGTTGTATCGTCTGATTCCTTAAGTGCATTATTAGCCTCAACATAACGTTGTCCCAACCATTCTGCTTTATTTTTTGTTGCATCGGTAAGTGCTTCGCCTTTGTGCTTTTTTATGGCCCATAAACACTTTGAAATATGAGTCCCTTCATCACCAATATAATTTACTGGGATGACATTGTATCCGCAGTAAGTGAAGAGACGACATAAACTATCACCTAAGCAAACATTTCGTCCGTGGCCTACATGAAATTCTTTATGAGTGTTTGGTTGAGAAAACTCAACCATAGTTCTAGTTTTTTGATGTTCTGTGTTTTTTGCTAGTGCTTTAAAGTTTTCGCCGTTTAAAATCGTCGGAAGAAAAGTTTTTGCTAGCGTTTGCTGATTAATAAAAATATTTAAAAAGGCACCTTTGAGCTCAAGGTTTTTAATCCAAGAGTTTGGTTTGTTTTCTAGTTTTTCTTTTAATTTTGTCGCGAATTCGTTGGGATTAGATTTAATCGCTTTTGCTAATTTAAAACATGGAAAGGCATAGTCTCCTAATTTCTGTTCAGGTGGCTGCTCCAGAGTTTTAAAAATTTCCATTTTCAGTGTGCTCATGTCAGGTATTGAGCTTAGATCTGCTAACTCTTGCAGAGAGTTAAAAATAAGTTCAGTCAAACTTGTTTTGGCAATATCGTAAGCATATAGGTCAATGTTCATGTTTTTACCTCTTAAAAACAATATATTTAGCATAGTCTTGAGAAGTCGGCAAAATTCTTGGGCGAAGCTTGGCCAATTTTTCTTAAGAAAAGTTTAGCATAAGTGCTTTAATTGGTTTTATTTAAAGGGATTTTTTTTCCATAAGTTTTAATTTTTTAAATGGCACTTATAATAGGTTCTTATGAATATATTATTAATCGAAGACGATGAACAATTTGCTGATGTTTTGACGATTTTCTTTTCACAGCCCATTCTTAAAGAAAAGAAGTTTAAGCTTTTTGTATCTAAAACTACTAACGATGCGTTTGTAAAATTGCGCAATCAAAAATTTGATGTAGTACTTTTAGATCTTCAAGTTGGGAACTCTAATGGCGCACAAGTTTTAACTTCTATACGTGAAGATAAAGGACATCAAAATTTTGCCACACCTTTTTTAATTGTGAGTGGGTATCTTAATCCAGTAACAGTGAGTAAATTAAATAAAATCGCTCAAGGTATCATTGTAAAGCCAGTAGAGCCAAAGGCTTTGCTGGAAAAAATTGTATCAACAGTTGTTGCAAGTAAAAAAGCGGCGGGGAAGTAGCTTAGTTTTAATCGATGAGGAGAACCGTGAAATGAGTGTGAAGGAAGAAAGAAAGTTTCTACATGATTTAGCCACTCCTATTTCTACGGTATTTTTCTTATTGGATATGACGATCGACCGCCTAGCGGCTGAACAAGAAAAAAACGCAGAGGAATTAAAAATGCTTGAAGGAGCAGTTCGATCTCTTCGTACCGCAAAAGAGTTATTGCAAAAAAGAAGAGATTATCTTGTTTCATTAGAGGTACAGTCAGATGAACAAACGGATGAGCACTAATCATGAGTACTAAAACTATTTTAATTGTTGATGATGAAGAAGATTTAAGAGATGCATTAGCATTTGACTTTAAAAGACAGGGTTTTGAAGTTCTTTTGGCGGAAAATGGGAGAAAGGCATATAGTATTTTAGAAAAAAATCCCATTTCAATTATTCTAAGTGACGTAAGAATGGCCGGTGGGGATGGGGTAGAGCTTTTGATTAACACAAAAAGATCGCATATCCACGTTCCGGTTGTTCTCTCTACAGGATTTGCTGAAATTGGCATTGATGAAGCCTATGCACTAGGTGCTGAAGCGGTAATTTTTAAACCTTTTGAAAGGAAATATTTAAAAGAAGTGGTAAATAATTCGCTTTTGAGTTTAACTGACAAATTGTCTATGAATGCTACTGTAGAGCAAGCGATTGACCAGGAGCTTTCATTAAATGAAAGTGATTCAAAAACAGCTTTAAAAATTGGAAAAAAAGGAATGTCTTTTATTTGGGAACATTCAAAAATCAAAGACAAAACGAGAATTCGTATCAATTTAACTACGAGTAAATACGGTACGATAACTATTTATGGTATAGTTCGATATGTATTAGAAGGCACTAGTGCCAATAGTAATCGCATTGGATGCGAATTTGTGCATATTTCAGGTAATAAGAAAGATGAGTTTGTTAGTTTCGTTGAGAGTTTGGAAACAGCATCGAGTATTCCCAAATAATTTATGAATGAAAAGCTTTTAGATCAATATCTTGCAGTTTGTAAACTAAATAAAAACGAGCTTCCACGCGATGAAAAAAATTGGAATCTTTTCTTAGAACTCGTTGGACATATTTTTAAAGAAGCCCAAGCAAAAACATTTAATGAAAAAGTTTTAAAGGAATCAGAAGAAAGACTTTTTCTTTCAATTGCAGGATCAGGAACATCTTTATTTGATTGGAATTTTGGTACGGGAGAAATTCATTTATCTAATGAATTCAAAATTCAGCTAGGCTTTTCCAGTGACAAGCAGTTTTACTTTGATTTATTTCAAACTCTTTTCGAACAAAATTCACTTAATTTAAATTACATTATTGATCAACTTGGAATAAAACAGAGAAATAATTTTTCTTTTGAAGCAAGGATAAAAATTTTTAATAGCTCTTATCGCTGGTTTCACCTCGCAGGATCAGGCTATTTTGATCGTCGTGGAAATCTTGTTCGCGTGCTTGGCTCAATGACAGATATTGAAGACCGTAAAAATGCTGAAATTGGATTAAAACGCTCTGAACAGCGATTCTCATCAATGATTGCTAATATTCAGGGAGCAGTTTTTCAAACAGATTTACGTGATCAAAGATATTTCATGAATTTTGTTTCTGAGCCAATACTTAGCATTACAGGGTTTACTAGTGCAGAACTTACCAATTGCAATGAAATTAATTATTATACTTTGATACCCGATGAATCTTGGCGTCAGTATCAGGCAGAAATTAGAAATGCAATTAGAAAAGATCGTCCTTATGAAATTGAATATCAAATTTATGATAAAGATCGGAATATAAGATGCATTTACGAAAAAGGTCGTTGTGTTTTTGATGAAGAACAAAGGCCACTTTATATAGAAGGATTTATTCTCGATACAACAGACAAGAAAGAATATGAAGCTCAGCTAGAGTTGACTAAAGCGAAATCAATTGCATCTGCTAAATTAGCTTCTCTTGGTGAGATGGCCGGAGGGGTTGCCCACGAGATCAACAATCCATTGGCCGTAATTTCGCTGAATGCTTCCCAGTTGGCCGAACTTATCGAAGATGAAGACATTAAAAAAGAGGATTTGAAGGGTTTCGTAGAAAAAATTATCAAAACAACATCAAGAATCGATCGAATTGTGAAAGGGTTAAAGTCTTTTGCGAGAGGAGGAGAATCAGATCCTTTTATTTCAACAAGTATTAAAACAATTGTTGAAAATACTTTAGAACTTTGTTCTGAAAAATTAAAAAAACACTCGGTTGATCTGCGTTTGAAAAATATTTTAGATATTGCAATAGAGTGTCGTGAGTCTCAAATCGGGCAGGTTCTTTTGAATCTCATTTCCAATGCTGTTGATGCAACTGATAAATTAACAGATCGCTGGGTTGAAGTTGAATTAAAAGATCTGGATGGTTATATTGTCATTGATGTTACTGATAGTGGAAATGGAATTCCTGAAGAAGTCGCAGAAAAAATTATGCAGCCCTTTTTCACAACTAAAGATGTAGGTAAAGGGACTGGACTTGGACTTTCAATTTCTAAAGGTATAATTGAATCTCATAAAGGTAGATTTCGCCTAGATCGCAAATCCCAGCATACAAAATTTTCGATTCTTTTACCTAAATTACAGAACGGGCAAGCTTAAATAATAACATCGACCTTTGCTTTAATTGATTGCGCGATAAAACAGTTTCGATGAGCTTTATTGTGCATATCTTGCAATTTTGTGGGATCAGGTTCATTGCCTTCAAAGATAATTTTTGGATGAAGAGTGATACTTGTTACTGCAAGTTTTCCCTCTTCATTTTTATCTAAAATTGCAACAGCATCATCTTCATAGCTTTGAACAACAAAACCCATCTTGCAAGCAACTGCCAAAAAGGTGAGCATGTGACAGCTTGCGAGCGCACTAGCGAGCAATTCTTCAGGATTACTAGTGTTGTCGTTTCCAAAATATTCAACAGCTGCGGAGTTTTTTAAAGTCTGATTTCCAGAAAAAACAATATCATGATTCCGATTGAATAGTTCATATTTAAATTCTCTTTCACGAAACCAACGTAGTGCAATTTTAAAACTTCCCATAATTAATCCTTAACTTTATATTCGGCTTCAAACACATCACCCTTTTGTTCATTTTGAGGATGTGGAGGACGATTGAATTTGAAATAAATGGAAGGCTTTCCGAAACGAAATATTCCTCTGCGCGAGAGTGCATACTTTTCAGAAGCTTCACCGCTTAAAGCAATTAACCATGAAATTGTAACTAGTGCGGGGTTGGTATTCCAGTAAGCAAATGTTGCAAGTGTCGCCACTAAAATTCTTGGTGCAAAAAAGAATCCTAGCCACCAAAGGATGCCACCGAAAGCAACAGAAGAAAAAAGTAATGTGAGCCTAGGAAAAACAGCAACGAAGAATAGGAAAAACCAACCGCGCACTTCAAAATAATCGGTGCGTCCAAAAGTAACATCGGTGTAACGTACTAACAATGAGGTGGCGCCAGTGATTGCTAAAAAAATAAGTCCAATTTTAAATATTGATTTCATTCTATCCTCTTCATTAAAACCTAGAACAGTCAATGATTTTATCAATTTATCCTGAAGATTGATTAGTGTCTAATAGATTCAAAAAAAAAGCGGCCAAACCTTGACGCCAAAAGGAGTGACTCCATCTTATGTGTATGAAAACAACAAATATTGAAAAAAATTATAATGTTCTAATACCAACCCTAATCCTTAAAAACACGGTTATTTTTCCCAGCGTAACTTTGCCTGTTTTAGTGGCCAGAAAACGTGGGATTAATGCTGTGGATAAGGCAATACAGCAAGATCAGCTCATTGTTGCGGTGACACAGAAGCGAGATGAAATAGATCCTCAGGATTTGGCGAATCTTTATACTGTTGGAACCTTGTGTTTGATTAATAAAGTTGACGTCAATGAACGAGGTGAAAAAATTATTTCTCTAACAGCCCTTAACAAAGTCGAGGTTAAGGATTTTGTTATAACGAAAGAGAATGAACATGTCGCTGCAAAAGTAGTTCCTTTTGAAGAAGTGATTGATTTGGATGCTGCAACGGAAGAAGCATTGTTGAAAAATCTTAAAGATATTTCGTATGATATCTTAGATATTATTAAAGCGAGTAATGAGTTAAAAACTTTACTGAACTCTTTTTCCAGAGTATCGCAATTTACAGATATTGCCACACAACAATTACCGATTATTCTTTCTAAAAAACAAGAAATATTAGAATGTGCTTCGGTAAAAAATAAAGCGCTTAAAGTGTTGGAGCTGTTAGTAGAGCAGCGAGAGTTGATGAAAGTTAATTCTGAAGTTGGTGACTTGATCTCGAATAAAACTTCCAAAGCTTATCGTGATTCAATTCTGCGTGAGCAATTAAAAGTCATTAAAGAAGAATTAGGCGAGGACAAAGAAGAAGATGAAGTTAGTTTGCGAGAACGTGTTCTTAAAGCAAAGATGCCAACAGAAGTAGAAAAATCGACTCTTCGAGAAGTTTCAAAATTAGAAAAACTTGGTCCTCAAAATTCAGAATCGCATATGCTACGAACATACATTGAACTTTTATTGGAACTTCCTTGGGAGAAACCAGAAAGTGCGGAAATCAATGTTTTAGAAGCGCAAAAAATTTTAGATCGTGATCATTATGGTCTAGTTAAAGTTAAGGAAAATATTCTGCGCTTCTTATCAGTGTTAAAGCTTAACAAAAATAAAAAAGGTTCCATTCTTTTATTAGTTGGGCCCCCAGGTGTTGGGAAAACTTCATTAGGCCAAAGTATTGCGGAAGCTCTAAATCGTAAATATGTGAGGCTGTCTCTTGGTGGAGTTCGCGACGACTCTGAAATTCGAGGTCACAGGAGAACTTATATTGGTTCAATGCCGGGAAAGATTATCGATTCGATTAAAAGAGCAAAAACAACCAATCCGGTTTTTATTCTCGATGAGATCGACAAGATGGGAAGAAGTTATCATGGTGACCCTGCCTCGGCACTTCTAGAAGTATTGGATCCAGAGCAAAACTTAACATTTCGTGATCATTATTTAGATGTGCCATATGATTTATCAAATGTCTTCTTTATTGCGACAGCAAATTCTTTAGAAGGAATTCCAGGGCCCTTATTAGATCGTATGGAAATTATTCAGCTAGGTAGCTATACTAATGTTGAAAAATTGCATATCGCTAAAAAATATATTGTGCCAAAAGTTTTTAAAGAAAGCGGAGTAGAAAATTTTCTTGAATTTTTATCAGAAGAAAAAATAAAAAATATTATTGTCGACTACACAAGAGAAGCAGGAGTTCGCGATTTAAAAAGAAAATTTTCCGTTTTAGCCGCATATTTGGCAACTAAGGTTGTTAAAGGTGAGGCCGTTAGTGAAATTAGTGAAGCAGATATTGAAATTGCATTAGGTGTTAATAAAATTCCAATCGAAAATATGCTAACGAAAGCGCATCCGGGAGTTGTTACAGGTCTCGCTTGGACACCCGTTGGGGGAGACATTCTTTTTATTGAAACGGCCATGATGCCAGGAACGGGGAAAATTATTTTAACCGGAAAACTTGGTGAGGTCATGAGCGAGTCGGCCCAAATTGCATTAAGCCTTGTGCGCTCAAAAATTTCTCCTTTTGTTAGTCATCTAGATTTTAATAAATTAGATTTTCATTTGCACGTTCCATCGGGAGCGATTCCAAAAGATGGGCCATCTGCTGGGATTACGATGTTTACCGCATTAAGTTCTTTAGTGCTTGGGCAACCAGTTGATCAGAATCTTGCAATGACAGGGGAAGTGACTTTGCGTGGAGCGGTTATGCCGGTAGGTGGAGTAAAAGAAAAAATTATTGCGGCCCACAGATCAGGAATAAGAAATATTATTCTTTCAAAGCGCAACGAAAAAGATTTAACAGAAGTACCGGATGAAGTTAAGGCAGAGATTAATTTTCAATTCATTGAGGACATTAATGATCTTTTGGCAATTCTTTTTAAACGGAAAACGAATCTTCTGGCCGAAAAAACATCATTAACAGAATTACCTCTAGAAATGCCGATTTGTAATTAGAGAGAAAGTATTTTGTTCCTCAAAAAACCATGTGTGGAGAGTTACTCTTTGTTTTTTTTGTCATTTTTTTTATCATCATCCATTTTTTTTAAGGATATTTCTTTGTAGATTTTTGATTTTTCATCTAAAAATTTTGAGGCTTTCTTTTTATAGTCGTTAAAAAATTTTCCCGTGTCAGTGTTTAGCCATTCTGCAATTGCACTGTTTTCTATCGAATCCCAAGCAATTGTATTGGTTAGGCATAAATGCCTAAGTTTATCAGGAAAAGAGATTCTTTTATTACAAACTCTCCCGGCCCTATAAGCATTCTCTAACATAATAGCTTCAAGATTTTTAGTTTCCGTTTGCCAAGTCATTTCTTTAAACTGATCAATTTTTTTTCTTACATTGGCAGATACTAATACCTCTGAGCGAATTTTGTCAGTACTATTTGCATAGAGATTGGAGAGGATAGTAAACTTCAAGTTTGACAATACTTGTGATTCATTTTGTTCAAATTTTTGAAGTTCTCCATCTATAGCTGTATTTAGCGCAGCAAAAAGTTCTTGGTTTTGAAGTAGCTTTGTTCCCATCCAGTTAAGGTCAGAAGTAAGGTTGGCTATAGAACTACTTTGGAATAAATTCATAAGTGTATTTATTCTTTGATTTTCTAATTCTGCTTCTTTTTTTACAAATTCAGAAAGTTTTGATGTTAAAAATGGTGAATACATATGGTAAATGAAACGTTTAGTCGAATCATTAGAAATAGTAATGCCCAATTTTTTAGAATAAGTTTCAAGAAGAGTAATGATGCTTTTCTCCGCATTCTCGTTCAAACACTGCAAGAGGTTTCCATGGATATATTGAGAACCACCATTAAATGGTGAGAGCTTTAATTCTGCCAATTCACGAGTTGGGCCATTAAGATTGATCATTTGACAAGATTGCCAAACCAAACTTCCTTCTTTTGCCAGTTTGTTTTCAATACCGTCATAAACAAATTTGAAAAAAGCAACAATTTTATCTTGGGTACTATTATAAGAGTTCAGTTGAAGATATTTCTTTTTATGATCTGGCAACACAGGTGCCAGATCTTCTTGGAAAGAGCTTGAGATTTTTGTAAATTCAGTATCGAGTTTAGTGGTATAACATTCAGTTGAGTTTTCAAATGTCTGACATTCTAAAAAAATTGGGCGAGGGTCGAGATCTTCTTTCAAGTGCTCGTCTAGTTCGACAAGGCGCTTGAGTACTTTTTCAACTTCAGGTGTCTTATTTAAAAGATTTTTTATTTCGAAATTAAATTTTTTCAAAACATTGATTTTGAAATCATGATCTGAAATTTTTTTAAAATATTCACAGCCTTCAAATTTTTCTTTTTTAATAGAATTAATTTCGCGATCCAAATTATTGTAAATTCCATTGTTAATACAACGAATGAGGTCTGAATTATAAATGCGACTTTTTTCTTCTAAAAAATTCTGATCGATATTTGCAACGAACGCTTTGTTATTCTCAGTACATTGTTCAAGATAGAAGGAAAAGTCTTCCTTTGTTTTTAAGGCAGCTCCATTAATGAAATTTTCGGCCAAATCAATTGAACGAAAAGATTGATTTTCAAAGACATTTTTTGCTATCCAGTCAAATTTTTCAGGAGAGATGCGATAGAGTGCATCGCCATTTGTTCTAAAGTTCCCAACCGAATCAGCAAAATCTTCAACCGGGCTTGATCTGGCATACCCTGTGACAAAATCATCGCGAGCTTTTTCAAATCGTGGGAAATTATTTACTTTCCAATAGTATGTTCCAGCGTTTCCATTTTGAATGACAAAGTCTTTGTACCACCCACTTAACTCAAGCCATTTTGAATTTTCACTAAAACGAGTATAGTCCGTCGTGTATTTGTAGTCTAAGCGATGGGCAAATTCATGAGTTGTAGACTTAAAAAGGTCACTATCTAAATATTGCTTGGAATCGAAGGCGAGACATCCTTTTTTTAGCAGAATAAAACCGTCATCAAACGGACCTCCGGCAAGACCACAAGTGTTCTCACTATAGGTTCCATAATTAAGATTGTCTGGAAAACGTTGGATAACTTTTATATATGGCAAATTTTTAAAAGCTTGTGGAAGTAAGTGACCTAAGAAATAGAATGCTTCTAGCTCTTGAAGCTTAAAAAGCGAGTCTTTTAAAGGTGAAGTTGCCGGAGCAGCAAATCCTGCAATTTGACTTCTTGTCGCTGATACAAAATAACCAAATTTTAAATACAAATAATAAATGAGTAATCCCTCTCTTCCGTTGGAAATAGGGTTTTCATATATTTGCTCAAAAACGCATTGGACATTGTTACAAGCTGAAAAATTTTTATTTCCAATAAAAAGATACGGTAAATATTTTTCAAGAAATGTTGCTTCTGGCTTTGAAAAATTCCCAAGATTTAATGTCTGTTGTATTACTTTTGAACCAGGTGATTTCTGATTTTCCATTTTTTTAATTTCTTCGATAATCTGCTCGTTCGATGGTAGATCCGAACGACAAGAATTTTGCCCTTCTTCGGCAATTGATCGATTTTTATTTTCAGCATTTAAAGATAAGTTATTCTCAATTTCCTTAAAATCGTTATGAGATTTAAACGACATCAAATGAAACTCGCACGATGTTGTGAGTACGCTGACGAAAAAACAAAATAATAAAAAATTATTTTTCAGCATAAGTAATCACTCTTTTCACAATACCAGTACTTTTATCATATATAACGGATGTTTTTTCTTTTGGGCAATTTAGTTCTTCATCATTATCAATATGCGTTTGAATATTTGCTACAACTGGGGATGTTTTAGTTTCTTCTTTTGCCCATTTTTGTAGCCAGTATTGTAGGACTTTTTCATGATCAACAGGTGGGCGCATAAAGGCTTGAGCGATATTGTCTTGTACCTGAACAGTTCCCAAATTTTTAAATTCTAAGTTTTCAATTTTTACGCCGTCTACTGTTAATGTTGTTGTTGTGCTAGGCTCACCAAGTTCTTTTTTTATTTCTTCACCAGTGCTTGAACCGAGAGAAACACTTTCGGGTAATTTTTGCGAAGGAGTTGTTTTGGAAATCTTTGGCGGATTGGAAGATTTACATCCCACAAAAGTGCAACTGATTGCGATAGTAAAAGTTATAAATAGTTTTTGCATTTTCTCGGGCCAGTTAAATTAAGTCTCAAAGACTTGTCGGCTAAATGATGTAATGTCTTTAAAAATTGTCATTCCTTAGGAATTTTATTTTCTTCTATGTAATTTAAAATCTAATTTAAACTAGGAGGGTACTTATTCACTGCCAGGGCAATATATTTCGAATAGATCTTGGTAAAAACTATGTTTTCTGACTGGGCCACAAGAAAAACTTACTTATGGCAAATTTTGGTAAAAAAAAACCCCGCATAAGCGAGGTTTTCTTTAAACTTGGTACTCCCACGGGGATTCGAACCCCGGTTACCGCCGTGAAAAGGCGATGTCCTAGACCGGGCTAGACGATGGGAGCTTAAACGGTCATTTTTTTTATTAATTTTAAATACTTACCAAAATGGTGATCTCGCTGCGACTCGAACGCAGGACCCTCTCCTTAAAAGGGAGATGCTCTAACCAACTGAGCTAAGAGACCATTTTGATTTCGAAAGTGAGATTTAAAATAGTTTTCTCGGGCTTTTTTGTCAAATGATTTTTACGCCTTTTTTAACAAATATTTTAAAGAGCACTT
>JACCDN010048735.1_pt1 | contig 24046 bp, 25 predicted proteins | sample 7441691 | NCBI WGS metagenome assembly JACCDN01 (sample SAMN15323439, study PRJNA562643) | freshwater metagenome | isolation source: river surface water | place: USA:Blue River Watershed | collected 2017-08-16 | reverse complement strand
GTTGATTACGCCTATAACGCTGAATATATCTTCGATCCAGACCTTACCGACCGCTTCGATATCGTGGGATTCGATCCACGAGGCGTTGCTCGCTCGGTTCCGATTACCTGTTTCAATGATGCAGAGACCGATGCCAATTACGCATCTGATTCAAAGCCAGATAATGAGGCAGAGTTTCAATCAGCGATTGTTGAGACAAAGAAGTTTGTTCAGAAGTGTCTTAATAAGAATCAACACCTGACATCTTTTAGCACTGCAAATGCTGCACGCGATATGGATATCTTGCGCGAAGCATTAGGTGAAGCAAAGCTCAATTACATGGGTAAGTCATATGGCACCTATATGGGCGCCCTCTATGCATCACTCTTTCCCAACAATATCGGTCGTGTAATTCTTGATGGCGCAGTAGATCCAACGATCTCTAACTTCGAGCAGACCAAAACCCAAGCTGTCGGTTTCGATAACGCACTTCAAGCGTTCATCACAGATTGCATCACGCGCACAACATGTCCGCTGCCGCGCAATAAAGAGGCTGCAACTAAAGAATTACTTTCAATCTGGCAATCAGCTGCAACAAAGCCACTACCAGTCAAAGATAAAGATGAGAAGCGCACCGTTGGTGAATCACTTCTCGTTCTCGGCACCGCATCTGCGCTCTATGACAGCTATGAAGGATGGCCAGAACTTCGGATGGCAATCGGTGAAGCTGTTAAGGGTTATGCAGATACCTTTCTAGAACTTGCCGATATGTATTCAGGTCGTCAAGAAGATGGCACCTATGCCAGCAATGAATTTGATTCCGGTGCAATTATCGATTGCCTCGATTTCGGCGATGATCGCTCTGTGCGCCAACTACAGCGTGACGCTGTCGCGATTTCGGCAGCAGCCCCAGTCTTCGGTCCTTACATCGCGCTCAGCGGGCTGACCTGTAAGTACTTCAAAACTCCAGCACCGGAGCAGGTTGCAAAGACCAAGACCAACGCCACCATCTTGATTATCGGCACCACTGGCGACCCTGCGACGCCATATGCGTGGGCTAAGGGCCTTGCGCGCTTGCTGCCGAATTCGCAGCTTCTGACCTATGTAGGCGATGGCCACACAGCCCAAGGGCGAGGCAATGCCTGTATTGATGACGCAGTCGATGCCTTCTACCTCAAGGGCACCCTGCCCGCCAAAGAGCTGCGCTGTTCGGAGTAGCAACCTTCAACGACCACTTCATAGTGGTAATTGGCACCCCCGCTAGTGGTGAATAATTTCCCCATGCGTTTAGACCATGTTTCTTATGTGACTTCCCATGATCAGCTTGCAGACACTGTGCAGCGCCTCGGTTCGCGCCTTGGTTCAACATTTGTTGATGGAGGAATCCACCCACGCTTTGGAACTCGTAACTTCACTGCGTCATTGAAGAACGGTCAATACATCGAAGTTGTCTGCCCATTGGATCACCCATCAACAGAGCAGACACCATGGGGCAAGGCTGTCTCACAGAAGGCAAATGAAGGCGGCGGATGGTTTACCTGGGTCTTCTCAGCAAAAGACATCACACCATTTGAAGAGAAGTTCGGTCGTCCATCAGTTGAAGGCCACCGCACACGCCCAGCTGGTTCAGATCTCAAGTGGAAGCAAATCGGCGTGAAAGAGATTGCCGATGTTCGCGAGTTCCCATTCTTTATCCAGTGGTTAACAACAGATCACCCATCACAAGATGGCACACCACTTGCAGAGATCGAGAAGATTGTTATCGCAGATAAGGATCAGCTTGCAGATTCTTGGTTTAAGGCAGAGATCCTTGCAGCCCTTGGCGATATCGCAATCGAGTGGGTTGATCCATCAACAAATGATGATCAATCAGGCATTGTTGCAGTGCACCTATCAACACCTAATGGTGTTGTAGTTCTCGACTAATTTTCTGCAAGAAAAAACACGGCGCACTAGTCGCCGGGGTTGTGAGATAAAGATACTGGATTTCCTCATAATCCACACACAATAGATATCCACACATCTACCTTCTCGACCCATAAAACTCTTGTAATTCAATTACTTTCCGCTTGTTCTACTCACCTCTCTACAAATCACAAGGATCCGTCACTCGTGGTTTCTCTGGCATCTCGCCAGAGACTGCGCCTTCGGGTGCACTCGTAGAGAGGGGGACAAGATGGACTCAGTAGTACTTTTACTGCGCTTTCTTCTTGAGGTATTCAAGACGGCTTTTGATTACCGCGATAAAAGAAAAGCCCGCCGTTCGCGCGGCGGGCCACCATCGAGTTCTTAACGAATAGAACACTCAGGCGAGAAGCGGAAGCTTCTCGCCTGAGCTATTTATAGCAGAGGTAACAATTGACTTTCAATTGAAATCGAGAAGACTTCCTAACTACTTTCCGTTCACCTGACTTCAACGCGATAGACTCACCACATGACAACCCCGCAGACCCAGACATGGCTTCTCACAGGCGGCGCCGGCTATATCGGCTCTCACGTCGCAGATGCATTTCTCGCCAGCGGTAAAGATGTTGTCATCTATGACTCGCTCTATCAGGGCCTTGAGTCACGGATCGAATACCTTCGCAAGAAGTACAAGAAAGAGATCCCACTGATCGTCGCCGATATCCGCGACACCGCTAAGTTTGAGGAAGTCCTCACCACCTATAAGCCATACGGCATCGTCCACACCGCAGCCCTCAAGGCAGTCGGTGAATCCATGGAGAAGCCTGATGAGTACTTCGAGGTTAACTTCCACGCCACAACAAAGATGCTCGAGCTCATAACAAAGCATGGAATCAAGAACTTCATCTTCTCATCCACCGCTGCTGTCTATGGCGCACCAGATCATTCAAACCCCATCAAGGAAGATGATGAGAAGAATCCCATCTCTCCTTATGGCGCATCAAAGCTTGCTGCAGAAGGTGAAGTGAATAAGTTCCTAGCAATCCCAGGAAACCACGGAACATCACTTCGCTTCTTCAATGTTGTCGGAACAGCAGCACCAGAGCTGCTCGATAACTCAGTTGAGAACCTTGTCCCTATCGTGATTAATAAGCTCAAGGCAGGCCAGCCTCCTGTTATTTATGGAACTGATTACCCAACACCTGATGGCACATGTGTGCGTGATTATGTTGATGTGAGAGATATTGCGGGAGCTCACTTGGCGGCGGCCGATTCGACAGCAACCCTGCCACTAGCCATGAATGTGGGAACAGGGCGCGGTGGGTCTGTGCGCGAGGTCATCAAGCTGGTGTGTGAGGCAGCTGGTCGAAGTGACGTCGTTGCGGAAGAAAAAGAGCGACGTGCGGGAGATCCGGCGTTCTTATGTGCTGATGTGAGTTTGATTCAAAGTGCGATTGGGTTCAGCACAAAGTTCTCGCTCGATACAAGTATCGGCGGCCTTAATAAGTCAAAATAAGATTCTAAATAATATTTCATCGGCGCAATTGAAGAGATATAAAATCCATTGAAAGTTTTCCAGTTAAAACGATAACAGACAAGAAAATAGCGAAACAATTAAAATAAATTCGAAGAGTATCTGAATCAGAAATTATAAATGGCACCAAAAGGAACGCAATCTGAGGTACAAGAAATGCCGAAATGTAGAATTTAGATATTTCAAAATTATAGCTCTTAAGAAAATAAAAAGATGAAAAAAGGCTAACAAAAAGGTAGAAGATTGCTACAAATGAATTTGTACTCCAGGAAATCGCAAATCCTAAAGGTAACAATACTGACCAATTTTTGTTCGAAACAATCAAAAATGCAAATAAAAGAATAAAATCTTGCGGGTGCAAGACCGGTGAAAAAAAGAAATAAACAATTAGCAAAGCAAGTTTAATATCTGTATCTCTAGCGCAAAGAAGGTAAGTAACTGCTGATGCAGAAATAACACAGATAAACCAGGATAAACGAGTAGATATGCCAATCTCATTCAGTAATGCGATAAAACCATAATAGCCAGAATGCGAGCCCTCTTCGTTTCCACGCCCGACAATTCTCATAATCCAATCAACAGGGAATGGGCTGCCTGTAACGGAGTAGGCAATCAAAGCCTGAGCAATCAATCCAATACCAAACCCTGTAAAAACGTATTTAATTGAATTTCTCTGGATAAATAGAAAGATTAGAATGAATACTTGTGGCTTGAAATCCATACAGGAATACAGTCCTAGGCTACTTAATACTTTCATTTGCGAGGAAGAAGCTCCATTGCGAAGTTGGTTAAGTAGATACACAGCCGCGGTAGCATAAATAACAACAACCTGGCCATATTGAATATTTGATCTGAAGGCGAATGTTGAGACTAGAATTACGGATAGAAGGATTACATCTCGCTCCTTCGTGTCCAATTGGAATAACTTAAGAGTATTCACAATCAGAAGCGGGGCCGAGATTAGGGACAAAACAGTGGTGAATATGAAATTGCCCTTCATGCCTAAAAGTGAACTTAGCGCCCAAAATAATGAATTAATTGGTCCATTTAAGTACTGGAAATTGACAGAATCTTCGCTTTCTAGCCATGGGTTTATTCCCGCCCTTAAGTCTGAGCCGGCTCTATAGAAAACATTCGAATCACCAGGCACATCTAAGATTAAACTTTGTACAACACACACTAAAGCGACAAGCAAGTAAATCAAGTAACTTGCGTGAATTCGGAAGACGTTAAGGCGCACAATCGGAATTCTAACGTCCGAAAGCAGTCTATGAGTAGACTATATGAATATGGATGGAGAAAATTCAGTCAAGTTAGAATCAGCTACGGAGATTATTGGCCCAAAAGTCATAATCTGCGGAACAGCAAGGAATGTCTCTCGGAAAATTGATTCTTTTGTCGCTCAAATGGATAAGTGTTTTAAGGAATTTGATGATGTTCAGTATTTGATTTGCGAGAGTTTTTCGACTGACGATACCTTATGGGTTTTAAATCGCATTAAAGATCGCAAAAAGAACTTTGACTATTTTTCAGACTCCAATATTTCTATGAAAGAGCATAGAAGGACCGTGCGCATTGCTTCAGCTCGCAATGAAATAGTGAAGAAGATTAGGACAAGTTATCCAGAAATCGACTATGTTGTCATGGCAGATCTCGATGGTGTGAACCGCGATTTAAACTCAAGAGCAATTCAATCATGCTGGCAAATTCCAGGGTGGGATATGGTTTCCGCCAGTCAACCCTTGAGATACTACGACATATGGGCCTTAAGGGCTGATGGATGGGTCGAGTGTGATTGCTGGACGGAATTCGAGGAGCTCAAGAAGGAATATTCTTCGAGGAAAGCCCGAAGAATAGCTGTCACCTCAAAAATGCGTTCAATACGTCGCAGCGAAAATCCAATCCAAGTTCAATCTGCATTTGGAGGGTTTGCCATCTACACAAGGGCAGCATTTATTGAGGGCACCTATCGGGGAGCAGATTCAAACGGTGATGAAATATGCGAACACGTTCCATTTCACAAAGACCTTCTTGGAAAAGGCTATAAGTTATACATAAACCCGAAGCTTGTAAACCTGAATGAATTCACGCAAATTGGAAATATCATCAAAGAATTCTTAATCAAGTTATTAGGTAAGCGCTAATTCTTGCGTTTAGCAGCTCGTCGAGAAGCATTTGTTGCTGGAATATCTACTGCTCGATAAATGATTTCAGTCATTACTAGTACCACGAGAACTCCGCATAGGAAGTAGACAATTCCAGCGGGCTTAATAATCGCCCCATCTACTGGTCCGAATATCACTCGTTTGTATAGCCAAAGCACGGGCGCATGACAAGCGTACAGAGAGAAGGATCTACTTCCAAGATAACTGCAAAAGCTCCACAAAAAGGCAGGTATGGGGAAGATAAGGAATGAAACCAATATCAAACCGCTACATGCAAGCCCTAAGTATTCTCCTGAAATGAAGCGAAAATCTGGCGGAGTGATAAATACGAAATACATAGCGACAAGAGTGGAGATCATAAAGAGATAGCTTGATGCTTTGTTTAAACCTATTTGATGAAGGTTTTCTTGACGGTGACAGAGATAAATACCAAAAAGAAAAAATGGAACCCCAGAAAATACAGGTATAAGTTGAAATTGAATGGATAGAAGATACGTAGTAAATATTAGAGCGAAGAGTGCCCTCACACTTGAAATCCTTGAGAAGAAGATAAAAAGAAGTGATAGTCCAAACTCAACGGACAGAGACCAGAGTGGGGAGTTTGGGCCGTCTAATGCGTGTTTTAAACTCCAACTCTGAAGTCCGAAAATCCCCAAGAAAGCTCCAGTATTTGAAATTTGAATCTCCGAGCTTCCTAAAACTCGCAAACCAATGTAAGGCCCACACCAACACACGAAATAGACTGGATAAAGTCGGATCATTCTTTTTCTAAACCATGCACCATCCGCTGGCCGGTCAACTAAACTCCTTTTTAAGACAAATCCGCTTAGAAGGAAGAAATAGAAAACCACAAAATGCCTCAAATCAAGCACCTTGAAAAGAATTGAATCCGGTTCAATTGAAAAATGTTGATCTTGAATAAGGAAATGACCCAAGAAAACTATTAATGCACACAGACCACGGGATAAATCAAGGCCGGGCAATCGAGACTTCATTGGAGGCCCTTTCCCATCTAATCTGCTTAAATGCCTATTCGATTAAAGTCTAGTTTTCTCAGAATATAGTAATTCCTGAAGAGTTATTTGAAACTTGGTTGCGGACAATACAGTATTCTCTCCACAGTGAGCTTTGGAGGATAAATGAGAATTTTAGTGACAGGCGGGGCTGGATTCCTCGGTTCCCACCTATGTGAGAAATTAATCAGTATGAATCATGAGGTTATAGCACTCGACAACATGTATACCGGCGAGAAGAAGAAGCTAACCTCAATTCTCGCTCACCCTAATTTTGAACTTGTACGTCAAGATGTCACTACTCAATTAAATTTCGAAGTTGATGCGATTATGAACCTTGCCTGTCCCGCATCGCCTGTTCACTATCAAAAATTTCCTGTTCAGACGACCCGCACGAGCGTTTTAGGGGCAATTAATGTTTTAGATCTCGCAACACGCCTGAATATTCCGGTCTTTCAGGCATCGACAAGCGAGGTCTATGGAGATCCAACAATCAACCCTCAAGTGGAGGAATATTGGGGAAACGTTAATCCAATCGGTATTCGTGCTTGTTACGATGAAGGCAAACGTGCGGCAGAAACGCTATTTGTTGATTATCAGCGCCAATTTGGAACAAGAATCAAGATTATAAGAATTTTCAACACATACGGCCCACGCATGAACCTGGATGACGGACGTGTGGTCAGCAATTTTATTGTTCAGGCGCTGCGAAATGAACCAATAACAATTTATGGAGATGGATCGCAAACTCGATCATTCTGCTACGTGAGTGATCTAATTTCTGGCTTCATAAAAATGATGGAGACAGAAGACAACGTCACGGGTCCGTTTAATTTAGGAAACCCAAATGAAAGTAGCATGCTTGAATTAGCAGAGACCGTCATTCGATTAACTAATTCTAATTCCAAAATTACTTTTAAAGATTTGCCACAGGATGATCCAAAGGTAAGACAACCCGACATTTCAAAAGCGAAACAAATACTAAATTGGTCGCCGTTGGTGGAACTTGAAGACGGCCTTAACCTGACAATCGCAGACTTCGCTACACGCGTGTGATTCGATTACAACTAGCTGGCCGTTTGGGAAACCATCTATTCCAATGGGCTACCGCACTCAGTCTTCAAAGCAATGATCGACCGGTTAAGTTGACCTACGATGAATTTCATCAGAGCACGCCGTCGCCCCTGCTATATGAGCTAGTAAATGGGCAAATATCGATTGAGAAAAGCAACCTCACAGGTCGAATTCTCCAAGTAGAAGATAAATATTTTTATCACTCCTCACACCTAAAAGCCTTTATTTATACCGAAAGCGACCCTTTTAGTATCTATAAGGAAATCCCCAAGAGCGTTCGAATCGTTAGAGGCTTCTTTCAAAATTGGAAAAACTTCTCAAATGTAGATTCTGAAGTAACACGTCAACTAAACACGACGCTAAATAACTGGAGAGAATCACATCCGGATGTAAAGAGATTCATCTCCGAAGTGGGTGTATTTCACGCCGTACATGTACGACAAGGTGATTATTCGTCGACAAATTTCGGAACTTTGAGTCCAGAATATTATGAGAGGAATAAGCACCAAACATCGCTTCCGGTTGTAGTTTTTGCTGATCATGAAAATTTGGGTGAAGAATACAAAAAGGCCATTCAACCCGACTTCATCGTAACCCCTAAGACATTGTCCGCCGAGGATTCTTTTGCACTAATGTCGCAAGCTCATTCAATCACGCTTGCAAACTCGACATTTTCTTGGTGGTCTGGATTTTTGATAGCAAGGAGAGAAGGAGAAGTCGTAATTCCTGAGCCTTGGCTAAAGAATGGACCTACGGGCACATCTCTGATCTATCCAGGAATGCAAAAAAGTGCCTCAAAATTTAATTAAGTTTGAACCTCACTTGCACACTTGTTATCGAGTTACTCTGAGTAATTCGATTGGTTCTCACGCGCGCAACTTTGAAAGTTCTAGTCTCTGAAAGCGCCATCAACATACCATCCGCGCTAAGAAAACTTGGATTATTCATTTCCTGTGCGGCCTTAGAAAAATACTTGGATACAAGATAGGCCTGTCCACCAGCTTGAATATCATTTAGAACAAGCGAAAAAGGTACGCCAGATTGCTCTCTAATTATAAGTTTTCCTAAAAGAGAGGAAGAAGAAAATATAGTAAATCGGCTGAAAAATTTTAAAACAAAGTCTCTAAATCCAATGAAGTAGCGCACCAATCTCCTCAAAAATGAAGGAGTTAAGAAGCCAAACTGAACAAGATCAAAATTACCAATTTCCAGTACTTTCGACATCACTCGAGAAATATCGCGAGTCACTAGGAAATCATCCTCCAAAATGAATCCGAACTCTGCGCCAGAGTCCAAATGTGCGCGCATCGCCTTTTGGTGTGACCGCCAAGTCGCTGCAACTCCGGCGGGAACGTAAGGCTCACCCTGCTCAATTTCTGCACCTATAACAGCACTGACGCGTTCGATTTCAAAAGGTAATTTCGTGAATTGAGAGGAAGAGTCCCGCCACCTGTCTTCACGGCTATCGAGATTGATTACGAATCCTTTTACACGTTGCACTGTGTGATAATACATCTATGTGGGATTACCTATCCTTTAGAAGACTAATAAGAAAGTTTGAGTCTCTCCATATTCAGCGTAAAAACTCGCTAGATATGTCGCGATGGAGGGAATCAGTCTCTCCGACTGCAAAATACAACGAAATAAATGCTCACATAATGCTCGTAAGAGACGTACGTTATGTGAAGTTAGCTGAAATATGTGTTATCAGTTTTCTTCATTTTCATCCAAAAGCAATAATTACTCTTCACTGCGATGAACCAACTCTTATTCATGCGAAAAATACGTTCCACAATGAAATAGATCGAGGAAATGTCAAAGTCAGAGCCTTGGAAGAAAAGAATCATAGAGATTGGCAAGAGCAGAAGCTAGAGTTAATTCTTGCCATGAGCGGGACCAAAGACATTCTTCTTGATGCGGATTTGAGATGGAATGGTGCAATCTCAGAGAGCATAGACAAAGTGTTCTTCCTCGTAATGGAATTTGAACTGAGGGATAAATCGCCATTTAGAGAAATAGCCAGCTTATTTGATTTTCTACCTCAGGACTCTTCAATGAAGAATGTCTCAGTGTTTACATTCGGTGGCTATCAATTAACGAAGAAAGAACTTACTGCGATCCGAAGCACCATGAATACCTATCGGGAAATCATTGATTCTCCTACTGTAGGTAAACTAGACAAAGTGGCGGTAGGTAGAGTCATCGAACAATTCGCGTTGAGTGCATGCAGTGAAACGTGGAACATCAAGATTTCTTATATAAAAGAAAGCGATGCACCGATGGATGGTGGAATAGTCGAATCTTGCTATTTTGGAGCAACGGGGGGAACATTTTGATTTCAAAATTACGATCCGCTGGAAAAGCGGTCGAACGGAGAATTGCGCTCATCAAGTGGTGTTCGCCACAGAAGAAAGTTGGCCCAAACTATGTGGCACATGTCTTGGCAGTAAAAAATACAAAATATTTGAAAATTGCTAAAATAGGTGTGGCAAGTTTTCTGTATCATAATTCAAACAGCAAGGTTGTAATTCATTGCGATAACTTCACTTTCCCAAGTGCTCAAAATGAATTCAGATACTTTATCAAGCGTGGCAACGTAACAATCGTCGAAAATGGACTTAGTAAACATTCATGGCAAGAGCAGAAAATTCAACTATTTCGTGAAATTGCTCCTTTAGAAGCAAATTTCTATATGGATTGTGATGTTAGATGGAATGGCAGTCTAACTCTCTCCCAATCATGCACAAGCTATGTTGCAGAATTCAAGTTGGCTGACAAATCACCTTTTAGGGAACTCCTGCCTTCACTCAATCTTGGCGGTTCTCACGCCGAAATGCTTAATACTACTTTTGTTTATTTATATCCAGGAGAATTCACCGATGCAGAACTAGATCAGATCACTTACTATCATGATGAAATCTTGAAAATATGTAAATCAGGCATCGTAGCTAAACTCGACATTGAACAAGTCGCACGTCTTTCGGAACAACTGAGCTATAGCATTTTTATTGCTAATTCTGGCAGAAATCATATTGCTTTGAAATCCCATGATGGCCATAAGGATGGAAGCTTTTTAGAATCAAGTTATTTTGGAGCAACGGGAGCTGAGTTCTAATCCAGAAAACGCTTAACCCGACTCTCCCAAAAGGGCATCCATAGAGCTTCGTAGCTACGAGGTTCAAAAAATTCTTCGGGCAAATTTTCATAGAGCTTTGAAATTTCATTTATCGACCACCCTGATGTAAATTGAATCGGTAGTCCAAGATCTTGGAAAGAAAGACTCCAGTGGTCGCGTTCTACTATTGGGAAAATTCCTCTATACAAACTTTCCCAAAGTCTGTGTGTGTCGACACCATTACCTCGTACAGAAGCTATGAACCGATACTGCCGCGCAATTCGAGCATACGTATGAGCGCTGATCCTGCGTGAAGGTAGAACCCTCCAGGGTCCAGATTCATTACTAAAATCTTCAAAAACAGTTCGCCTTACGGGGTGTGTTTTCCCGAATGGCCCGAAGAGTATTTGATTCTTTGCAGATTTCCGCCTCAACTGCTTTAGCAACCTCGGATGTCCATTAACCCCCCAGCGAAAATTTTCTAATCCAATTGGGATGGTGAATATAGTGTGGTTGTCTGAAATGAAGGAATTTTGCAGAAACAGTGCACGCACGGAGTGGGGAATATTCTGAGGTACAACATGAAACTCGAAGTCGCTATTGCCACAGATTATTACACGGGCAGTAATTTTCTCTCCATGCAAGTCGATCATCTCTGCTAGATCTTCACTTCGGCAAAAAATAATTTGCGCGACCTCAATAGGAATTCTCTGCCTTTTGAAACTTCGAAGTTTAGGTGTCTTGTAAACGAAGTCCGCAAGGTCAGCAAATGCATCTCCAGAGACATATGGTGAAGAATTCCGCCTCCAACGAAGAGCACGTTTGAAGTAAACCTTAGCTACGTAAAATCTTGAAGGCCGGTCTACAGTCACGTAGTAAGGATACTATTACCCATGCTCATTTCTATAAGAGAACAGTCTGTAGTCTGGGGTGTTCGCCCAAAGGGTGTCATTCATGTCGGTGGACACTTAGGTGAAGAGCGAGAAGAATATAAATTAAATAACTGGGGAAATGTAGTTTGGATTGAAGCACAACCCTCTCTGGTTGAACATCTAATATTGATAACTTCAGGCAGCGGAGACCGCGTCATTCAAGCAGCCATTTGGGACTCTCCTGATAAAGACCTGTCTCTTCACATATCGACGAATTCTGAATCAACATCTTTGCTTGATTTTGGCACGCACAAGCAAGATCATCCAGAAATTGAATTTTCGATGGAATTACCAGTCAAAACAATTACGTTAGACGATTTAGAATTGCCACCCACTCATGATTATTTGGCCCTTGACATCCAAGGTGTTGAACTTCGTGCCTTAAAAGGATTCTCGAATGGACTCAAAAACATAAAGTGGATTTGTACGGAAATTAATACAAAAGAAGTCTATAAAGAATGCGCTTTAATTGAAGACATCGATGAGTTCCTCAATTCTCACGGTTTCATAAGGAAGGTCACCAGGGTAACTCCATTTGGATGGGGTGATGCACTTTATGTGCGACACGAGTTCGTTTCAGGACGAAACTTGAACATGATCACGAAACTGCCTATTTACTATTCTGGTTACGTTTGGCTACAAATAAAGAGTTATCTAAAGGCGATTAAAAAGAGAATTTTTCTTTAAGCTACCGAGAATGAATCTGACGCGCTTGGTCAACAGTAATAAATGCCAAAATCTGAATTTAGAGAATTTGAGAAGCTTGCTCACAGGCTTCAATTTCCGTAACAATCTAAGCATAAGTCTCTTGTTCGTTAGACCTACAACATAATTCAAGTGAAATATATACGGCGCAGGCGCGGCCAATCCTGGAAAAATTGGTTCCGTGCCATATAAATTCAACATACGGCCAACTGGGAAATACATTTGAGGTAACTCTCTAAACCAAGCTGGTTTTGAGAGTGAATGGTACTGACTAGTCACAATGTCATCATCGCCAATGAAATTGTTTAAAACGTACTCGTCTTTGTGCGCACTTTGACAACCTTTTATGAAATCTAAGGTTCTTGTGTGATTGCGCATAGCCGCAAACCCCATACAAAGCTTTTCTTTCCCGATTTCCTCAGTAAAGCCCTGAACCAAGAAATCTAATTCTGGATTCAATTCAAACGTTTTACTTACATAAAGTCCTGCGTCCCTAAGCCAAATAACGTCAATATCCGAATAAATAAGGAAATCAAAACGGGGCAATAATGTTTCAAAAAGGGCCCACTTCAATTGAACTATTTTGTAAAACTCCGTAGTTGAGAAGTCCATGTACTGCGCGCCAGTTGGCACTTGTGTTGATCGTGCACTGAGGTCAACAGCATGAACTCGGTCACTAATCAGTAAACTTTTAATGTCGCTTTCTTGAGTGTAGCCAATATAGATATCCATGGAGGACTCAGAAAGGGCAGAACGAACGGCAAGCTCGGGCAATTCCTCTATTTCGTTTATAACGAGGAAACAAATTGCACCGTGCAACATCATGGCTGTACTGTATCGTTGAACCATGTCAAGCGTGAGCTCTTTTGGGGTGAATCCCGAGCTAACGGCGGTCATTCCCCTAGGCGGCAAATCACCAAACCTTGAAGTCCTTTTATCTTGGATGACAGTCGATATTCTCACGAGACTTAAAGTCATAATAATCTTGGATGGTCTAGCACCAGAAACCAAATCAAAGTATCGAAAGAGATTGATTGAAATCTCTCCCGCTAATGTGAAAGTTCTTGAAACAAACTGCAAGAACCCAGGTGGCGCTCGCAATATTGGAATAAGTTCGATTGACACCACCTGGACATCCTTTTGGGATGCAGACGATATTCCTGATGTTAATCAAGTTCTAAGTGCGATTTCAGACCAACCACCCACAATTTCCGCCATCAGAGGGCGATATTCAATAAAAAATATAAATAGCGACAATATTGTTATGGTTGAAGAAGAGACATTGACAAACGATTTGTCACTTTTGTTTACAACTGGCCCAGGTTTATGGCGATATGTGTTTAAGACCGAAAGCATTTCTAATGTCCGTTTTCCGGAAATTTCGATGGCAGAGGATCAGATATTTCTTTTCAATGCCTTGAAAGCGGCTGGGTCAATTACAGAAGTTTCCAGGAATTTCTACACCTACCAAACGAATAATTCTGAGCAATTAACAAACTCGAGAGAGAAACTAACCGACCTCTCTAAGGCCTTCGAACTATTAATTGATGATTTTGATCCTAATGCAATAAACAAAGCATCCTCATTCGAAACTATAATTTCAAGAATTATCTTAACTGCCCGCCTTAATAGTCGAATTTTCGCAAGAATAATCTATAGGTTTTTGATAACGAGAAAAATATCAGGATCAGTGAAATTGAACATTATAATTAGAACGTCTAAAGCGATAATCAGGCATTTGGGGTTGCGATGAAACCCACTCGTTATGTATTAACCGGTGGACTCGGTAATCAACTGTTTCAATATGCTGCGGCGCTTTCTTTTGCGGAAGCCACTGGTAAGAAAATAGAATTAGAAATACTTCTTGGAAAACCTCGTGGAACCGACAACGTGCCCGACTTACTAAGATTTGAGATGCCTAATTCAAAGAATTATCAGACTTGGTCATCACTAGTGAATCGCGCATTAGGCTATTCACTGAGGATATCTTTACAAAAGGAAAAGCAATACTTAAGACAGGCACTATCATCACTGAAGAAGCGTTCACTCTCATTCCTAGTGTCTGTGATCTTGAAGAGATATGTGGAAGTTAAGTCACCCTCAGACTTAGGTTTTGACGAAAGTTTCAATGTGGACCCAAATGGCGATCTCGTGATCGGCTATTTTCAGTCATATAGATTTGCAAGTAGCCATAAAAATTCCAGAAGAGCTCTTCAAGAATTGACGTTATGCGGAGATGTTCCTGCCGAGTTGGAAAACCTGCGAATTCTGGCACTAACTGAGCAACCACTCATTGTGCATATTCGCCGGGGAGATTATCGGCAAGAAGATTCCTTTGGACTACTTTCGGCGGGGTATTACAACTCGTTGATTCCGAGCATCTACTCCAAAGGCGATTACAACAAAATTTGGCTATTTAGTGACGATTTGCCAGCGGCGCTTGAGTGCATTCCTGGCAATCTTAGAAGTGAGGTTCGACCGATATCAGAAATCGATAACTCGCCCGCGGCGACCCTGCAAGCCATGCGCCTAGGGCATGGGTACATAATTGCTAACTCGTCATTTAGTTGGTGGGGCGCTTACTTAAGTAATCAGTCAAGTGCTCCGGTCTACGCTCCAATTCCCTGGTTTAAAGGCATGAATTCGCCTAAAGAAATACTTCCACCACAATGGATCACCCACCCAAGTATCTGGGAATAGTTGTGCATAGCCTAGAATTATGGAATGCAGAATGCGTGGAAAAACCTAAAAAATAGCACTTTCGGTGAAAGTTTTCGCATTTTCTCTAAACAGGACCGCCGAAAGATCATTATTGTAGTTGCAATCCAAATTATCGTTGGGCTTCTTGATTTACTTGGGGTTGCGCTGATTGGAGTAATTGGTGCACTTGCAATTACAGGAATTCAATCAGCAGCTCCAGGCAACCGCGTATCAACTCTTCTTGAATTTCTCCACCTTGACTCATACACCTTCCAAACACAAACTGTGATCTTGGGTATTTCCGCGACTGTTATTTTGGTTGCGAGAACTGCTATCTCAGTGACACTAACTAGAAAATCCTTGTTGTTTATCTCCAGAAGGTCAGCTGTCATCTCTGAAGGTATTGTCAATAATCTTTTCGCTCAAGATTTACCTACACTTCAGAGATTCCCAATTCAACAAACAATGTACTCAATTTCAAATGGAATTACAGCCGTTACGCTAGGAGTAGTTGGAAATACGGTTAATTTGGTAGCTGATGTAGCTCTACTTGTCATTATGACTTCAGGATTATTTGTATTCGATACACAGATAGCCATCTTTACTCTTGTTTTCTTTGGAAGTATCGCTGCTGTTTTATACAAGATAATGCAATCTCAGGCCCGGATTCTTGGGGAAAAAGAAGCAGAAATCAGTATTCATACAAATCAGCTTCTGTTCGAGTCACTTAATTCCTACCGAGAAATTTATGTCAAAGGACTTCGTAAAAGTTACGCTGATCGAATTTCGCATAATAAATATGAACTTTCTTCCATCCTAGCCAAGATGAGTTTCTTACCAAGCGTTAGTAAGTATGTTATTGAGAGCTCGATAGTTGTGGGTGCGCTTCTTGTTTCGTCATTTCAATTTATGCAATATGACTCAAAACATGCAATAGCTACACTCACTGTATTCCTAGCGGCAGGAAGTCGAATATCACCGGCAGTACTGCGCGTCCAGCAAGGCCTGATCAGTATAAAAAATAACCTTGGTGGAGCACAAACCGCCTTAAAATTAATCAATCAATTGCAAGCAAATCACCTACCCATAATTGATTCCGCTCCGATATTCAAACATCCCAATTTTAAACCGGAAGTAATTCTCAAAGATGTGAAATTCAAGTATGCAGAGCAAGACATTTTTCAAATGGGGCCATTAAATTTGAGAATAGAAACCGGAACAGTTGTTGCTGTTGTTGGAGCGTCTGGATCGGGGAAGACAACGCTCGCTGACTTGATTCTGGGAGCGATACATCCGACTTCTGGATCGGTAACTATTTCTGGAGACGACCCTTCAAATACAATTATCAAAAGTCCCGGGGCAATCGCTTATGTACCCCAGGATATTCAAGTATTTAAAGGCGATGTAATAGCAAATATCGCTTTTGGATATGTTTTTAATGAAGCATTATTGCCGGCTATTCATAGCTCTCTGGAGACGGCGCAAATGTCTGAAGTAATCAAGGAGCTACCCAACGGACTGTATACAGAGTTGGGTGATAAGGGGTATAGGCTGAGTGGTGGACAGCGACAAAGATTAGGTATTGCTCGAGCTCTCTTCACTGCGCCAAAGCTAATTGTTCTTGATGAAGCTACGTCTGCACTTGATGGAAAAACCGAAGATGAAATCTCAACGGCGATCAGTAAGTTAAAGGGCGAAACGACGGTAATATTGATAGCGCATAGACTTGCTTCAGTGCGAAATGCTGACTCAGTTATCTACATGTCTGATGGCAGGATTGTTGCCCAAGGTACATTCGAAGAAATTAAGATCGCCGTTCCTGACTTTGCAAAGCAGGCGAAGTTGATGGGGCTCTGATTTGATTTTAGACATATTGGATTTAAGTGAGCTTGATGAGTTAGTCCAGAGCAAAGGGTTGGTCTATTTCAGGCTCACTGGTGGGTTAGGCAATCAACTTTTCGGTCTGAGCGAAGCTTACGCAATCCACAAGAATGTTGGCATGAACGTTGCCATGGATATCGGAGCTCTAGAACACACCTCTGGGGATGAGCCAGAATGGCTGGAATGGTCGGAAACCCAAAGATGGCTTACCTTGGTCAGGATTCCTAAGCACGTTAGCGCTAAGTTCGATCTTGTTAACTTGGGGGATGTATCTGCCAACGCAGCTCAATTAGATTCGAAATTCTATACCGGCTGGATATTTTCGCTTGATCGGGTGAATCAGGCAGGATTATTCCACAGAGGAGAATTCCCGTTTAAAGTATCCAGGGAAGATTGTGCTGAATCCGCAGTGCACTACAGAGTTGGTGACTATGCAAATGCAAAAGGGATTGGTGTACTAGATACCTCCTATTATTTAGAGGCAATTAAGTCACTTGACCCTAGAGATAGAATTCTGTTTTTCTCAGATGATAACTACTCAGCCCAAGAGATGATTAAAACACTTAACCATTCGTTTGCCACAGTCAGTAGTTCAACGAGTGCTTTAGAGGTGCTTTCACAAATTGCTCATTCAAAATCTATCGTGGCAGCAAATTCAACTCTGTCCTGGTGGGCCATCTACTTCTCACACTCCAGTAAAGTAATATGTCCAACACCTTTCTATTTGCAAGACTGGAAATTCGATTCTGCCGCCAGATTCCAAGATGCTATTTATATCTCGAGATTTAAGAACCCTTTTCAAAAAATGTTAACTTGGACTTTGTGGCAGCTTCGCTCAATAAGGATCGGAGATAAGTTTTAGTTTCTGTCCTACCGTAACAATATGACAACTGATAGATACGTCAGAATCCAGCACTTCACGTAATGATTTATTCTCTGCGTTTACCAACTTATGATTTGGAAATACGATAGAAACCTCTTTGGCCTTTGCAAGTAGGTAGACAGCGTAGGTCTGGAATTCTGAAGCGGGTGAATCCTCGCCGAATTTCCAAGAAGCTCTTGCCCATTTTTCCCATCCCTTATCGAAATCACTCGAGTAGATCTCTCGGACAATTGCAGGATTTTGAAGTTGTACATGGCTCACAAAGTTAAGGAACGGCGGGGTTATGCCTAGGAAAGACGTAATATGTACGTTATAGGGAGTATGAAAATCTTCAGTGTTCACTAAGAGTAACTGCTTACCATCTTGTATCCAGTTGAAGGCAACCTGTAAGTAAGTGTCAGAATCAACTATCAACACAGGATTGCTAGCCTGATGTACGAACTTACTTTTGAGATACTGCTGTTTCATCCAACCGGCACGATTTCCAAATAAATCTAGCACCTTAGAAATGTTATTACTTATACCTATTTGTTCATCCGTAAAGAAATTCACGCCCTCAATAGTTTCGGTGTGAGCACTCTGAGAGATAACGGTAATGTTCACGACTCGATCCCCGTAGAGAACTTTTGTGCGTTTCGCGTTTTCTATTGCAAGTGGCAAATCCTGACTCGAAGCGAGGAGAAGAACTTCGAATTTATCGCACAAGCCCTGGCATGCGTTGTCGACGGAAACATAGTTCTCGAACACATACTTGGCACTTAAGTTTACTTGTCTATCGATTTGACTATGCAGCAGACCTCTGTTTTGTCGGACTTTTCCTTTTAACGAATGGAAACTTAATTTCATTGAATGCCTAAAGTCTTCTTCACGTGGACTAAGTATTCTTCAAGCATTGGATTTTCCAAGAAAGTTAAAAGATCTTCAACGGTTCCCAATCCATGGACGTTATCTTCAAGGTTCCCCACAAATTCCGTTTGAACCTGGATTCCGGCGTTAATCAAATAGTTATAACTTGGCGCCACGTAAAACTCCCCATTAGTTCTATCGTTATTTTCCACCATGTTTTCAAGCGAATCAAAAAATAACCCTGCACGAGACCAGCCATAAATCCCGACTGTGGCTTCGTCTGAAATTTCCACCTTTTCAACAATCCTAGAGACAGCGTTGTTCTCTAGGCGACCAACATATGACCACTTCGTTGAGTGTGCTCTCATAGTAAGAACGAGACCAAGATCTGATGAGCTTTCTCGTAGAGTTTCTAGAAATGGCATCAAAGAAGCAGATACGTACTGATCTGAATTTGCTACAACTAAGGGCTTGCTCATATCTAACACACCTGACGCCGCAGCTACCGTCATCGCCGGCCCCTCAGTCAAAGAGGGGACATCTATGAAGTGAACCTGTACTCCGAGTTTCTTCACGATTGGTTCAATCGCTTCCTTGATATTGAGCCCAACACGAGAAACTATTACTAAGGTATCTCCATCAATTAGCTGAAAGTTTCCAATGACCCACTCAATCATAGGCAAACCGGCGACATCAATCAGAGGCTTAGGTTGGCTATAGCCATGATCAGAAAATCTTGAACCGAGTCCGGCAGCTGGAATTACAAGCTGAATGTTCTTCATTCTAAAACCTTGTCGTTTGGCAAGCTAGGGTATTTAATACAAACAAGCGCCGCGTCAGTCAGCGCTTCGAAATCAGCGAAAACACCGGGGTCAATTCTTACAATCTCTCCCTGATTATATTCTTTTTCAGCTAAACGAACAGTTCCAGATACGACGACAGTCAATTCAGTGGCAATAATCTGCTTGTGTGAAGGTTCAACATCACCCATCTTGAAATACTTAATTCCAACTTCAATATGCTCAGATTTCATTAACGAAGGTGAAAAATTTCCAACTACCCAACCAAGTTTGAAATCACTTAATAAGAATTTATCTATACCTGACATTTCTATCCAATCTCGTAATTGTGACGTTCATATCCGTCCTGACGAACCGGGAACGGAATAACTCGCAATCCTTTGGTGATGCAGTAGTTAATTGCTGGTGCAATATAGAGCAAACCGTTTTTTCTCACATCGTTAAGTAAAGACCAATGTATGCATTTCAAAAGTACTTCCTTCGAGGAGAAGAAATAAATACCCGAACAGGCTAAACTTCCTACTACCTCTTTTTCGTGAATTTCAACAATAACTCCCCCAACTTCGCTGACGTAAGACAATTCCTTTGAGGTTGAATTTATAACCGCCATACCAACTGCGGCATGTTTCTTGACCATAAAGTCAACAAAGTCAGTTAAAGTTTCTGAAATAGATGCGTTGGTTGGCACTATCACTATATTTCCGACCTCTGGAATCAAGTCCAAGACAAGTCCCACTGTGGCCAGAGCACCTTGAGTCTCAGGAAGAAATTTCACTGTGCAATTCTTTGGTTTTTCGCGTTCGTGTTCAGTTTGAATTAGATCTTTACTTAGGGCTAGAACCACATTATTGGAATCACTACAAAAATCGAGCGCGAGACGGATGAATCTATTGTCGAAAACTGAAGAATGATTGGAAATCCCGAGCTTACTTGAGGGTATGTTTGCGAGAACAACAGCTGTAGTCGTCATGGGATGATCATCTCAATAATTCGGGAACGTGTGGAGAAAGCTGCTGAATGGAAACGTCAGATGGGTTATCTACTCTTAATACTCGACAACCTGCACGCATAGCCGATTCGATCCCATATTCACCATCTTCAATGACTAATGCATCCTGAGGGTCAATCTGCAGTTTCTTGCAAACTAGTATGTACCCCTCAGGATCTGGTTTGGGGTTAATTACATCTTGGTTCGTAACGAGAACATCAATCTTCGAAAGAAGACCCGCATACTTCAACATTGCCTCAGCAGTTTCTCTAATACTGTTCGTATAAACACCGACCAAGACGCCCTTATTCCGAAGCCTGTCAAGCAAAATTAAATGCTGGGTGTTCGGAAAGCATTTCTCTGCTGCAATTCTAAGTGTGCGATTCTGTTTAGTATCAGAAATTACCGCATGCAATTCCCGGGGAAGTTGCTGAGCTTCCGTCAAATAATCTAGCTTCTGTCTCGTTGACAAGCCATTGTATTTCTCCAAGTGTTCGGTATAACTAATCTCCATTCCAAAAGTCCGCAATGCAGAGTTGAGAGCCTCATAATGCCAATCTCGTGCATCTATGAGAACACCATCCATGTCAAAAATGACTGCTTTAAAACTCATCAGAGTATCCCAAGGAATTCTGTTGGTTTATCTGTACAAATTGCAACGTTAGGATTACAGCCTGAAATTTCTGCTGCGACCACATCCCAAACATTTAAGTATTCGCGCGAGTGCAGTTCAGGTGAAACTACTACAACAAAATTATTCTCAGATAAGCGCTGTAAAGTATTGTCTTCAAGCCACCAATCATATTGAAAGGCATCTAACCAAATGTGGTTTGTCTGCCAAGAGAGTTCTTGTTCATACTCGCTAAGCCGAAGAGCATGCTTTACGCCTGCACGTTTATATTGAAGCATTTCCGGAATTGATCCATCGAAAACGAAAGAACCGGGATCTTGAACCAACCGAATAATTTCCTCTAGACCTTTCCGCAGTAGACCATCACACTTTATGTTCAATGCGATTGGAGTGTCGATTAAATTTATTTCTGACGGATCTAGAGCAGATGATGAAAAAGCATCATGAGCGATTACAAGTTTGCCGGCTGAATCCCGCAAATCGGTTTCGATGCCGAATCCGTTGGCTGATGCATCGCTGAGAGCCTTAAGTGAATTTTGTTCAGCGCTTGTAGTCCAATAACCACGGTGACAATAAATATGCCTTCGGAGCTCACGCTTGCCCATGCTCATGGCAAGAGAGTATCTCAATACTTAGAGTCACTCGAATAACAACATGAGGAATTAGACTAAATGCATGATCAAGATACAGAGAGCGAGAGTTTCGAGGGCGCTTCTCGGATTATTCGAAGCCCGCTCAAATGCTTTCTTCGCAGGATTAGCCTCCCGATTGAATCTAGCGTTGATTTTGGATTTGGTTCTGGATTCTTATTACAAGAGAACCTCCCGCTTTATCACATGGGACTTGTCAGCAATCACTTTTGGGACCAATAAGACGCCTATTGCATTTTCTTCACTTAATTTAGAGAGGAAACTCAAGGCGAAGAAATCCATCGATTTCCCAAACCCATTCGGGTCAGAATTGTGCATAGTTATTCAAGGCCAAATCGTTTCAAAGAATTTCTTGACGAGAAATATAGTTAATTATTACTTAACAAACTTTTCTGATGTAAAAGTAATACTGTCTACATGGAGTAACACATCGAAGATTGATCTTGCAGCCTTCGAAATATTCAAAGCAAATTATCGATTTAAGCTTGTCCTCACAGACCCACCGAATTCTCCAGGAGTTTTTAATGTGAACAATCAGATAATTTCTGCTAGGGAGGGACTTCGCCATGCACTAGAGATGTCGGAATTCTCCATTAAGACTCGCACTGACCAGCTGCTTTCTTCCCCAATGCTACTAAAGAATCTTAACGTCACCTGGAATGCGCACCGACTAAATAAGGAGTCAAAGAATCGCATTGTGATCTCAAGCCTTAATACCTTTGCTTTCAGATTTTATGGTGCTTCGGACATGTTCCAATTTGGGAGAACTCAAGACTTATTAAGTTACTGGAATCAGGAATTAGACGGAAGGCCCCATTCAGAGTTAACGAAATTATCAAAATCAATGAGGCAAGAAGGCAAGAAGCTGGTAGCAGAAGTGTATTTAAATACGAATTACTTCGAGAAAGTAACGGGAAAACCCCCAGTCTTCTCCTGGAACGAAAATATAGAATTCCTCAAAGAATCATTCATCATCGTCGATCAACATTCACTTGGACAAATCTGGGTTAAGAACACTCACCTTGCGAATCGTTGGGATTTCGGTTTTTTCCCTCATAAATATTACGAATTCTCGCATCTTGATTGGATAGGTCTCATAATGGATTCGAAAGAATGGTTAGACCAAGAGCACTTAGTTGATTCTGAGGATTTTTACTCTCATGAGTAAGAATCGACTAGCTGTACTGATATCTGGAAGCTACCGGAATTTTGATGAAGTTTGGCCTCTTAATAAGACAATCCTGGATAATCTTGATGTTGAGTACGAAGTTTTTTTCCAGACGTGGCGAAGGAACCCATCACTCGACTTCGATGTATTAGATAATATTTATAAGAACAAATTTTATTTTTCGCCGTTTACTAGAGAGTTTTTGCCTTTTATTGAATCAATCGAAAAGCAGGAGATACAAACAAAATATAATTTTAAGTCAGTTCAGGTACAAGAATTTGATGAAGAGTCTATTTCTTTTGAGTTTAATTTAGGAACACCAGAGGGTAATCAGCTATACAGATCACAACTAAATTCATGTGGCATGTATTTAGGCATCGATTCGGTATTTCAACAACTTAAGCTGAGTGATTCTTTCACCCACTTTCTCCGCTTGAGGCCAGATTTCAGGCTGGATGCGGATATGCTTAATGAAATATTTAATAATGATCTTGTCTTCTTCGGACAATTATTACCAACCGAAGAAGGCCCAATTGGTGATCAATGCTACGGAGGCCCCCTCTCTAAATCTGAATTCATATTAGATACGATGTCACAGCTCAGAAGCATGACCGCAAATCATGCTTGGAATATTCCGCAACCTACGGTTCTAGCTGAAAATGTGATCCGCTTACATTTGGCGCCACATAGAAACGCATTGAAAATTCTCTTCCTAAGCGGATGTGGTGAAATTGTTCGGCCGCGCCAAATACTTGCTGAGGCACCAATCAGCCTCGAGGGCCTACAAAAGATCTTTATGCATAATTTTCTTGTCCTAAAGAGCAAAGCTAGGAGATTGCGGAGATAGAGTCCTTTATGTCCGTTTTGTCCCTTCCCCGCGACAATATAGAGTTGGATTCGTAGAAGGCTATAGATAGGGCGACGGTTCTATCTGCTTCACAAAACCGGTCGAAAAAGGATCCAATAAAGTGGCATTTAAGAAGTCTGCAGCTCCTGCAGGTCCCCGCGTGTGGACCGTTGCAGAGCTCGGTGCTTTCTACACAGAGCACCGTTCAGAGCTTCTCGCCCATGCAAAGC
>JACCDN010183008.1_pt1 | contig 24053 bp, 21 predicted proteins | sample 7441691 | NCBI WGS metagenome assembly JACCDN01 (sample SAMN15323439, study PRJNA562643) | freshwater metagenome | isolation source: river surface water | place: USA:Blue River Watershed | collected 2017-08-16 | reverse complement strand
TCTCTTGCGTGCATTTGCAAATGGCGGATCTTCACTTACAGGATTAGAGGCAATCTCTGATGGCGTTGCGCTTTTCAAGGCGCCAGAGCATGTCAACGCGAAGCGCACGCTCGTTATCATGAGTACTCTGCTCGGAACACTTGTTCTTGGCGTTTCATATTTTGCACACCATATTCACGCAATGCCGTATGAAAACGGTGTCCCAACCGTAATTTCTCAGATCGCAAAGGCAGCAGTGGGAAATAGTGGTTTTGGAACCTTTATGTTCATCATGGTGCAGCTAGCAACCATGCTTATTCTTTTTGCAGGTGCAAATACAACCTATAGCGCCTTTCCATTGTTGGTTAACTTCGTAGCTACTGACGGATACCTTCCACGACAGCTCACTAAGCGCGGCCACCGCTTAGCTTTCTCGAATGGAATCCTCTTGCTGGCAGGTGGTGGAACTTTCCTTGTAATCATCACTGCAGGATCCGTCGAACATCTAGTCGCCTTCTATGCACTCGGCGTCTTTACTGGATTTACTCTGGCAGGCTTTGGAATGACAAAATATTTCTTACGTACCAAGCCAGAAAAATGGAAACTCAAGGTCTTCGTTAATGGGCTCGCTGGAAGTGTCTCATTTGCAATCGTAATTATTTTCTCAGTCGTTAAGTTCACCCAAGGAGCATGGTTGGTGCTAGTTACTGCTCCAATTATGGTGCTCACACTTCTTCGTCTCCGTCGCCAATATGCACGTGAGCAAAGTGCGCTATCTGTTAAATCTCATCAGGAGCGGGCAACTTCGATGTCGAAACATTATGTGACTGTCTTCGTCGATAGCGTTGATATCGCAACCGTTGGAGCAGTTCGTTATGCACGCAGTCTCAAACCACACAAGTTAAAAGCAGTTCATTTCGTCATCGATGATCGTCGTGCGGAATCTATTCAGAAAGCTTGGGCTGAGTCAGAAGCACTCGAAGATGTGCAGCTAGAACTGATTGATTGTCCGGATCGCCGTATTGCAAATTCTGCGCTCGATTACGCAATACGTATGACCGATAAGCCAGATGTTGAACTCACAATTTTGTTGCCTCGTCGCTCATACTCCAGATTCTTAGGAAGACTGCTGCATGATCAAACTGCAGAAGAAATCGCAGCGCCAATTTCGCAACTAGAGAGAGTTGTTGCAACGATTGTGCCATTTGATGTAAACCGCATCACTTCTGGAAAATCTGTAATGGTTGCGCGCGAGGAGAAATCTGCGCCTGTTGCCCCAGTGCAAAGCGCTAAGCCTGTACAAGTAGCACCTAAAGAATTTGCGCCAATCACCCACTACGCAGACGATGTCACGCCGATCGGTTCCATCGAATGGCGCAAGCGCTCTAAGGTGCATGGACGAGTAACTTCGATTTCTACTGCTCCACGTGGCTCTGCCCCCATGTTGCAGGTTGAAGTCTGGGATGAAACCGGTGGAATCACTCTCAACTTCTTGGGTCGTCGCGAAATTGCAGGTCTTGAAGTTGGTATGGAGATGCGTGCCGAGGGAATGGTTGGCGAGGAAGAAGGCCAGCTCACGATTTTGAATCCTTCTTATGAACTGCTGGTTTAACGCTATTTATCCGCGAAAAAATCTTTAAGAAGTGCAGCACACTCTTGCTCTAGAACCCCCGCACTGACTTCAACTTTAAAGATTGAACGTGGATCACGCAAAACATCCCATACTGAACCCACTGCTCCGGCCTTTTCATCCCATGCACCAAATATCACATGAGAGATTCGTGATTGCGCAATAGCACCAGCACACATCGCACATGGCTCAAGAGTCACAATCAATGTGCAACCATCTAATCGAGAATTTTGTAATCTGTTTGCTGCATTTCTTATAGCAACAATTTCGGCATGAGCTGTGGGATCGTTATTTGCTTCACGCTCGTTCGAACCTTTGCCAACGACAACACCGTCCTTATTCACAACAATGGCCCCAACCGGGACATCACCACTAATTGCCGCAGTTCTTGCAACGACAATGGCTTCTTGCATCAAATCTTCAGGTGAACGTAGAGAAATTTTATGACTCCAAGACTTCTGTGAGTTGGTCTCCAAATCCTAATCGAACTGCGATTGCATCTATTAACTCATCCGGATACAGATCGGCATCGTCACACAATGTAGAAAGTTCCATTCCATTGAGACCTAGGTCAGCAAAGATATCTAAATCACCTGCAGGCAGCGGCTCATCATCCTCTTCAGGACCATCGATATCGGCAAGTTCCAAAAATTCTGCTGCGACTTCATAATCAAGAGCACATGTCACATCACTAATGAAGTATTTGATATGAGAACCAAGAACGCGAATAGCAAGAATGAATTCGTCATCAATTGCAATTAAGGCAACTGATCCACCATTGGTCTGTTGTTTTTTTAGTCTGTCGATAATGTGAGTTAGGTCATCAGGGTCAGGAAGGCTCGCGACCGACCAGCGGCCATCTTCATGCCACGCCTCAATCGCAAAGTCTTGGGTTACATCTGACACATCTCCCATATTGGCACTCATTGAAGAGGATTGAAAGCCCTGTAAGGTAGGAGACATGAAAGTTCACGTTGCTAATCATCCGCTGATCTCTCACAAATTGACTGTTTTACGCGATGAGAAAACAGATTCCCCAACTTTCCGCCTACTGGTCTCAGAGTTAGTGACTTTGCTTGCCTATGAAGCAACCCGAGACGTTCGCACTAAAACTATTTCGATTAAGACTCCAGTCACTGAAACAACTGGCCTTGTAATGGCTGAGCCGCGTCCAGTTGTTGTCCCAATCCTCCGTGCTGGACTTGGAATGCTTGATGGCATGACAAAACTTCTTCCTACTGCACAAGTTGGCTTCCTTGGCATGGTTCGTGATGAGAAGACTTTGCAAGCTAGCACCTATGCGAATCGACTTCCTGAAGATCTTTCAGGTCGACAAGTTTTTGTTCTCGATCCAATGTTGGCTACAGGTGGAACGCTAGTTGCTGCATTTGAGTATTTGATGGAACGCGGGGCAAACGAGATCACAGCCATCTGTTTATTGGCAGCGCCTGAAGGAATTAAGGTTTTAGAGGATGCATTTAAAGACTCTGGAATTCCAATCACCTTAGTCACGGGTTCTTTGGATGAAAAATTAAATGACAAGGGATACATCGTTCCTGGTCTTGGAGATGCTGGCGATCGACTCTACGGAGTCGTATAAATGGCTTCAACATCTCCTGGATACGGAATAACAATCCGAGTTGAAGGTTCTCCTGAATTACAACCTGTCGCATTAATCACCACAACAATTTCAAATGCAGGAGCGACGATCACAGCGCTTGATGTTGTCGAATCGCTCTTAGAAAAAGTGGTTATTGACGTTACATGCGACACGATTGATGCTGAACATGCCCAGAATATTCATGCAGCGCTTTCTGCCCATGATGGGTTAACCGTTCGTAAGGTAAGTGATCGAACATTCTTGCTCCATTTGGGTGGAAAGATTGAAATTGCCTCGAAAGTTCCACTAAAAACGCGTGATGATCTATCACGTGCCTATACGCCAGGTGTTGCTCGAATCTCGCAGGCGATAGTTGATGATCCATCAGATGTCCGACGCCTAACAATGAAGCGAAACACTGTTGCAGTTGTTACCGATGGATCAGCGGTGCTAGGGCTTGGAAATATCGGTCCCGCTGCCGCCTTACCGGTGATGGAAGGAAAGGCTGCGCTCTTTAAACGCTTTGCAAATGTAGATGCTTGGCCGGTCTGCTTGGATACTCAAGATGTTGATGAAATTGTGCGCACTGTACAACTCATCGCGCCTGTTTATGGCGGAATCAATCTTGAGGATATTTCAGCTCCACGTTGCTTTGAGGTAGAACGTCGCCTACGTGAACTCCTTGACATCCCAGTTTTTCATGACGATCAGCATGGAACTGCCATCGTAGTTCTTGCCGCGCTGCGTAATGCTCTGAAATTAGTAAAGAAAGATATCTCAAAAGTAAAAATCATTATGAGCGGTGCAGGCGCAGCTGGCACAGCAATTGCTCGCCTCTTGGTTCTTAGTGGAGCTACAAACATTATTGCCTTCGAAAAAGATGGGGTTATCTGTAAAGAATCACCGTCAGAAGATTCTATGCGTGCCTGGTTTATTGAAAATTCCAATCCTGATAATTTCAAAGGCGATATTCACCAGGCGATGAGCGGTGCAGATATCTTTATTGGGGTTAGTGCTCCAAAAGTGCTCACAGAAGCTGATGTCGCATCAATGGCGGCTGGGTCAATTGTCTTTGCTTTAGCAAATCCGGATCCTGAGATCGACCCTGTGATTGCTCGTAAGTACGCAGCAGTTGTAGCAACCGGACGCAGCGATCATCCAAATCAGATTAATAATGTCTTGGCTTTTCCAGGAATTTTCCGCGGTCTACTAGATGCCCAGGCTCATAAAATCACCGACAAATTACTTGTTGCAGCAGCCGAGGCGATTGCTGATTGCGTGAGCGAAGCGCAGTTGAATACTTCATTTATTGTCCCAAGCGTCTTTGATTCAAACGTTGTCGCAAAGGTTGCGGCAGCAGTTAAGAAATCGGTGTAATGGAACTCTTCACCTCGATTGATTCTCAATTTGCAGAAATTGGGCCTCTTCTTCTCTACTTAATCGTTGGCGCCAACGTCTTCACACAATCTGCGCTCGTATTTGGCTTCTTTTTGCCTGGCAGCTCAATTCTCTTTAGCGCGGGATTAGTTGCCGCTTCGGAAGAGAATGTAAGTATCTCCGCCTTGCTTACTCTTATCTTTATTGCTGCATTTTTCGGCAATCAGGTGGGCTTTGTTTTGGGGCGAGTGGTCGGTCGTTCCTACCTCACCAAGAGAAACTCGCCGGGCCTTCAAAAAGTTATTGGTAAATGTGAACGTTTCTACGAAAAATCAGGTTGGTGGTCCGTTGTCGCTGCCCGCTTTATCCCATGGGTCAGAACTTTTGTGCCACCTATTGCTGGTGCGGCAAAGATGCCGTACTACCAATTTCTATCGGCTAATGCTCTTGGTGCGTTGACGTGGGGAGTGGGAATCACCGTGGCTGGCTACTACACAGCTTCCATTCCGGGAGTTAAGACTTTCACTTATGCGATTGCTGGATTCTTTATTTTGGGATCAATCGTCTCCGCGATTGTTGATTATTTACGCCGCCGACGATTACTCCAAGATAAGTCATAGCAATTCCAGTTACTAAGTATGCGCTGACATTCACTCCCTGCGTTGGTGAGTAGATATCAATTAAGAGCGAGCCAACCAATTGACCGCCGACGCTATAGAGCGTGAAGGTGAGAACCCCTAAGTGCTGCACAATCGTTGAAGTAAATGCAATATAAATAACTCCAATTACTCCACCTGTATAAATCCACCAAGGTCCCGCAGGTAGCGGTGCAACTTCTGTGTTACCTAACGCAACCGCGATTGCCAAGAAGATAACAAGAAACGATGTACCCATGATGAAATTTAGAAAAGATGTTGTAAAACTTTGATGAGAATGTTCATTTATCTGTCCGTTGAGAGCGCGCTGCACACCCACTATCGCTCCAGCAACGCAACCCATCAACACTGCAAAAATTGAAAGATTTCGGGCATCGATTCGATCAACGACCGAGATAAATACTGCGAAGACCGTGACAAAGGCTGCGGCAATTCTTCGCGGTGTAATGTGTTTCTTTCCGCCTCCCGTAAGGCCAATGCGATCAACTATGAGTGAGGCAGCCGTTTGCCCAGCAATTGATGCAACTGAATAGATGGCAACGCCAATTAACGGAACGATATGTGTTTGAACTGCGACAAAACTGCCCCCAAGCGCGCCGGCAAAGAGAGTCCAGACCGGTATCTCTTTACGTACTACCGCTCCCCGGAGGTTACGGGCACCTTCCTTAATCGCTGGGCTAAAAATGGCGATGATGGCGATAATTACCAGACCGGATCCGAAAGAAACGAGCGCAGCCTGCACGCCATTTCCGAGTAGATGTGAAAGTTCACCATTTGCTCGTGCTTGTACAGCAATCATGGCACCCGAAAGCGCGGCAAGAAAATCTAAGCGCTGTGTCTTTTTAGACATCTTCATATTCTAGGGGCTGTTTCAGTGCTTAATTTTCTAGCGCTAGCGTGATTTCTAACCATTCTTCTTCGCGAGCGGCCAACTCGCTTTCGACGTTGGATATTTCAGTAGTAATTTTTATTAACTCGTCCGGGTTGAATGCCGCCGCCTCTAAAGCAGATTTCAACTGACTTAGGCGCTCTTTCTCTTTTGCAACTTGTCTTTCAACGCGTGCCAAGTCTTTCTTTAACTGACGCTGCTCTGCGGCGCTAGAAACAGCCTCCACCTTTTGATTGCTGGCTGATGAAGCTATTACGCTTTTTGTTCGCTCTTCCAAATATTGATCGACACCTCGAGGTAGATCTCGAAGGACCTTATCTCCGAGCAGACCATAGAACCGGTCACACACTCGTTCAAGAAAGTATCTATCGTGCGAGATGACAACCAGGGTTCCACCGTAACTATCGAGCAAATCTTCCAGCTCGGTCAAAGTTTCAATATCAAAATCATTGGTGGGTTCGTCTAGTAGTAAGACATTAGGAGAATCCATCAATAGCCTCGTTAGTTGCAACCTACGTCTTTCGCCGCCTGAGAGGTCTCCCACTGGAGTCCATTGCGCGTCTCGGTCGAATCCTAATCGCTCACATAGTTGAGATGCCGAGAGCGTCTTTCCTTTACCAATTTCAACATGAGTAGCCACTTTCTCTACAGCCTCTAGTAAGCGCCATGTCGGATCTAATTCATCTAAATGCTGCGTTAAGAAAGCGATTTTTACGGTAATACCGGTTACTAATTTTCCGGCCACTGGTTTTATCTGCCCTGCTAGCGTTCGCATCAAGGTTGTTTTGCCTGCACCATTGATACCGACAATTCCAATACGATCACCTGGTCCGATATTCCATGTTAAGTCGTGGATGAGTTCTTTTTCTCCAGCTTGAATCTGTGTGTGATGTAATTCAAAGACAGTGTTTCCTAAGCGATTAAGCGCAAATTTCAACAGTTCGGTTGAATCACGTGGGGCGGGCTCTGCTGAAATCAACTCATTTGCTGCATCAACCCGAAATTTTGGTTTTGATGTTCGAGCAGGAGCGCCACGTCGCAACCAGGCAAGTTCCTTGCGAATTAAATTATTTCTGCGCGCATCCATGGCGCTTGCTTGTCGTGCTCGCTCAGCTTTAGCAAGTACAAATGCAGAATATCCTCCATCATATTCTTCAACTTTTCCAAGCACTACCTCCCAAGTTCTGTCAGTAACAGCATCAAGAAACCAACGATCATGCGTCACAACCAGAACTGCCAAATCTTTTCGCGAATTGAGGTGCTCAGCTAACCAAGCTACTCCTTCTACATCGAGGTGGTTTGTTGGTTCGTCAAGCAAGATTAGATCTAAATCATCGATGAGCAACTTAGCTAGACCAACTCGACGTTTTTCTCCTCCGGAAAGTGAAGCAAAGACTCTCTCAAAGAGATGGTCATCAAATCCGCCAAAGAGGCCGGTAAAAATCTCTCTAATTCGAGGATCACTCGCCCATTCATGCTTTTCACGATTTCCAATGACTACATCACCAACTGTTGCATCGGCAGAAGCTGTATCTACTTGCGCAAGAATTCCTATTCGCGAGCTATTTGATTTTGTGACTCTTCCTACATCGGGTTCTTCAACACCAGCGATTATTTTCATCAAGGTGCTCTTACCTGAGCCATTTCGGCCCACGATTCCAATCCGATCACCTTCGGATACACCGAGAGATACGTGATCCAATAATGGGCGAATATCAAAGGCTTTTGAGACCTCTTCAATATTTACAACGTTGCGCGCCACGGTAGGAGAGCGTACCTTTGAACTATGAAGGTCACCGACCGCGAGTACGCGCTTAAGCTCGATGAAAAAGATCCGCTGGCTGGCTACCGAAGTAAATTTGTTATTACCGACCCCAATCTCTGTTACCTCGATGGAAATTCGTTGGGGCGCCTGCCTCATGCAACGGTAAAGGCTGTAAGTGATTTTCTCTCACACGAGTGGGGCAATGAGGTTGTCACTGGTTGGGCTCACTGGATTGATGAAGCCCAAGTTGCTGGTGATTTACTGGGCAGAGCAGTCCTAGGTGCAGGTCCTGGACAAGTTCTAGTCTGCGATACAACTTCAGTAAATTTCTATCAGCTCTGCGTTGCTGCCATCAAGGCTCGCCCCGGACGAAAAACCATCATCACAGATGCTGCAAATTTTCCGACCGATCGATACATACTAGATGGAATAGCTAAACAATTTAATCTCAACTTGGTAATAATCGATAACGAGGATCCAGCAATCGCTGAGAATGAATTAATCTCTGCAGAGCTCCTCGAAAAATATATGTCAGAAGATGTTGCCTTAGTTACCTTTGAAGTCATTCAGTATCGATCGGGTGCAAGAAACGACATTCAATCAATTACAGATTTAGCTAGATCATATGGAGCTTTAGTCGTTTGGGATGCTAGCCATGCAGCTGGTGCAATCGAGATGAATTTTGATTCATGTGGAGTTGATCTGGCGGTTGGATGTACTTATAAATACGGTAACTCTGGACCTGGCTCTCCTGCTTGGCTCTATGTAAATAAGAAAATTCAAAAGGAGCTTCAGGTTCCAATTCAAGGTTGGTTTGGTAATGAGGATCAATTTGGAATGGGACCAAAGTTCGAAAAAGCTGATGGAATCCGTGGATTTCAAATCGCTAGCCCATCGATAATTGGCATCCGTGGGGTCCAGGTAGCTTTTTCAATGATTGAAGAAGCTGGCATAGATGTAATTGCTGCAAAGGCTGCTCTCGGAACACAGATGATGATTGATCTTTATGACGAGTGGCTCGCTCCCCTTGGTTACACGCTGCTGACATCGAGAAATCCGAAAGAACGTGGCGGGCATATCTCCATTGGACATCCAGATGCAGCACGAATCTGTGTCGCTCTTCGTAAATTTGCGAATGTCATCCCGGATTACCGGACCCCGAACGCGATTCGCCTAGCTATTGCTCCACTTCCGACTTCTTATATTGAAGTCTGGGATGGTTTCCAGCGCATTCGCGATTTAACGCAAACACGTCAATACGAAAAAATCGAAGGATCGGATTCCAGAGTTACATGAGTGAAAACTTTGAGTCAGCCCTTACCTACACTTCTTATCTAGCTGTCGATGAGTTGCTGCAACTTCAGAAGCCCCTTTCAGATGGCCCAGAACATGATGAGATGCTCTTCATCATCATCCACCAGACTTATGAACTTTGGTTTAAGCAACTGATTCATGAATTTGCACAGGCACAGCGAGCACTTGAATCTGGTGATACCCACTATGCCCTCTCAATTTTGGGTCGCATCCGAACCATCATGAAGGTTTGTGTTGCACAGGTCGACATCCTTGAAACTATGACTCCCCTGCAATTTAACGCTTTTCGAGGCTATCTAGCCTCATCCAGTGGATTTCAATCAGCGCAGTTTAGAAAAGTAGAAGCAATCCTTGGTCGCCGCGATAGTCGCTTAGCTGGTCATCTGCCACCAGCGGTGCAGCAAGAGATAGCAGAAATTACGTCAAAGAATTCAATTTGGGATTCGTTTCTTGAATACTTGGGTAAGCGAGGCCACGCCCTGCCTAGCGAAATAGTCAATCGCGATAAATCAATAGCGTATTCATCTAATCAGCAAGTTCAAGATGTTCTCTTATCAGTTCATCGAAGCGATCCAGAGAGCGCGATGGTTGCAGAACGATTAGTTGATATAGATGAAGGTATCCAAGAATGGCGCTATCGCCATGTAAAGATGGTGGAACGCACGATCGGTCACAAGATGGGCACGGGCGGTTCAAGTGGGGTCGAGTACTTGGCGAGCACTCTATTTAACCCAGTCTTTAAAGATCTCTGGGAAATCCGTTCTCGCTTCTAACTCTGCTTCTTTGTGTTAATTACTTTCTTCTGACGAATATAGGCGGCGTTAGCAATTTCTTCACGTCGTTTTCGGTAATTACTTGAAGCGCCTAAAACCATATGTTCAAATCGATGTTCACCCTTAATGAGTGGGTGCAACTCTTGCGCAGTTGTTTGTGAGCCCCAGATAGGCGCATCCTGAATTACTTCCTGCGTCACTATATGTGGATTGATAAATCGGTAGACCAGCGCTAACCTGCGTAACGCTAGATATGCAACATGGCGCATTCCACGGTTTACATGATCCTGAATCCGAAGCTGGTAGTAGCGAAGCGTTGACGGACGACTTGCTTCATCTGCAACTGCTAAATCAAAGAGAATCCGTGCAATTTCGGCTCCACCGGTTGGTTTAGGTAGTTCGTGACACTTTTTCGCTAGGCGTTCTCTGACATCTGCATCTTGGAGTTTCTTTACCGTTGCGGTGATATCTCTTAAATCCGCTTGGTTGGCGCGCAGGGCAAACCCCATATCGTGGCTCCATTGCGCCCGCGCTTCTTGATCATCTGTGCCACGAATATTTGAAACAAAGACTGTAGGAATTGCAGCCGGCAGAAGTTCGTGAGCACCGTTATAGCCAGTGGCACAGACGCTGGCATCGAAGGCATGAAGTACATGAGCCAATGGAAAATGGCGCTTAATTCGAATATCAAGCCCCTCGGGCGCGAGAGATTTTCCATTCTTATCAACAGGCTGCTTCGTCAAAATCACTTGAAGGTCTTGCCAGCCCAGCAACCCAGAGAGCGCAGCAGTCATCTTCTCGTTGACATCGCTATCGCCTGTACCGAGCTGAACAAGAACTGCTGGCTTATCTAAATCAAGACCTAGGGCTCTGCGCGCTTCATCACGGCTCATCGCCTGATCTTCTTGATAGAGCGAGACTGCCGAAGTCAAACGTGCATCTTTGCGCGCTGCGGTTGGACCAAAGTCATAAGCACGGGCAAAGTCACCTGGTTCGATAATTAAATCCATCATGGCAGATTGCAAGCCAAGTACAAATCTTTGTGGCTTTTTCTGCCACAAACCACGACGAACCCACACTAATTTAAGTTTGGGATGAGAAAATTTTGCAGCAATAACTCCTGGATACGGAACAACTCCATCAAAGGAGAGAACCCGCGCATTAGTTTCGTCAACCAGTGCAAGTAATCTATCGCGCAAATAAATATCCCAATTCTCACGGGTCATCCACATGCGATCTCGACCCGGAATATATTCACAACGTATTCCTAAGTAATCCGGGATCTCGGCTATACCACCCGCCATTGAAACAATAATTGGGTTTGCATAATCCTTAAGTGCAGTTGCAATTGCAGTTGCACGAACCAGGTGCCCCATTCCTACGCCATTGCTGGTTGCAAGAATTATTGTTGGTTTTTCCATAAGGTTCAAAGGCTATCAACGTTTTATGCGTAAACCACGCGGGAAAAACCTATCTCTTGCAAACTTTTTTACTATCGGAGATACTTGGGGGGCGTTAACACGCAAACAACAAAGGAGAGTACTTCTCAAACCGTTTCTAAATCAGAAACATTTGCCGTACAGCTTGACAATGACTACACAAACCGCGATCAAGTCGCAACACGCAGCAACACATCGTTATGTACCAAAATCATCAAAACCAATTTCGCCTGAGAAGGCAGCCGCAGTACTCGCTGCCGAATGGGAACTCTTCTCCAAGAACACCAAGGGTTCAGCCACCGAGAACTCTCGCGCTCAACAGTCCCTCCCTCTAGGCGTCACCTCCAGCTTCCAGTACTGGGATCCGTATCCGATCTCCATCGTCTCGGCTAAGGGCGCCTATATGACTGATGTCGATGGCCGCCAACTGCTCGACCTATCGATGGGCTTTGGAGCGATGCTCGCCGGTCACCTCAATCCAGTTGTGATTGAAGAGGTAGAGAAGCAGATGCAGCAAGGAATGCTCTTTGTTACTCCTTCGCCAACATCAACAGATGCTGCAGAAAGAATTTGTCGGCGATTTGGTATCGATCAAGTTCGATTTACCAACTCAGGTACCGAATCCACAATGTACGCAGTTCGCGTTGCACGCTCTGCAACCGGCAAGATGGGTATTTTAAAAATTGAAGGTGGCTACCACGGAAGCTATGACCCATTTGTTGTTTCAGCTAAACCTCCGCTAAATAAGGCGGGTAATCCAAAGAAGCCAACTCCTTATGTTGAGTCAAACTTGGTACCTGGTGATATTTATGTTGTTCCTTACAACAATCTCCAGGCTTTGGAGAAGATGTTTAAGAAGAATGCCAAGCGAATCGCCTGCTTCATCGTGGAACCAGTTCTTGAAAACATCGCAATCGTTCTTCCAGATGAGGGATACCTCGAAGGCGTCCGTAAGCTTTGCGATCAATACAATGTTGTACTTATTTTTGATGAAGTAAAGACGGGTCTTACTGCTGGCGCACATGGTGCATCCGCACGACTTGGCGTACAGCCAGATTTGATCACTCTTGCTAAATCGATTGGTGGAGGACTTCCACTAGCAGCCTTTGGTGGCAAGAAGAAGTACATGGACTTCGTTACCAATGGAAAGATGGCTCACTTCGGTACATTCAACGGAAATCCTCTCGCAATGGCTGGTGTTCGTGCTATCGATCGAATCTGTTCAGATGATGCGCTAGAAGTGGCTGAAGAATTTAATCTCCAAGCTCTTACCCGTATTGGTGACATCATCGATGAGTACGAGTTACCAGCTCATACCGTTGGATTTGGAGTAAAAGGCTGTGTCACTTGGTCAACAACTCCAGTGCGCAACTATCGCGATTACAAGGCAACTGATTTTGGCGTTGCAGAGGCGCATTGGCTCTTTGCGATTAACCGCGGAATCATTACGCCACCAGGACTTGATGAGCAGTGGTTAATTTCTTTGGCACATGGCCAAACCGAAATTGATATGTTGGTCGAAGATTTCCGTGAATTTGCAAAGGCAATCAGAAGCTAAATCCGAATAGGATCTAGTTAGAGCTGCCAAGCTCTAACTCCGCCGGCAACGCCTGCAGAGTTAGGAACAATCACGACATCATCACCCATTAGTGCCAGGTCGCGTTGTTGAATGCTGTGTGAATTTCCGCCACCAATATATAGACGATCCCACAAGAACACTGGGCGAAGTTCAGAGACCATCAAGCGGACGCGACGTGACCAAAATGTATTTCCCATACGGCGACGTTCACGGTCGCCAATCCATGTGTCGTAGGTTGTGTTACGTCGAACGGTGGCGTGCGACAATTCAAAGTGTGGTGAGAGTTTTCCACCGTGGAAGACCGAAAAGCCAAGTCCGGTTCCTAAAGTAATAACTATCTCTAAACCAGAGCCTGTAACTACTCCCGCTCCATGAACTTCTGCATCATTAAGCACCTTGGCTGGAATACCGAGTCGATCTGCGATGGCAGCCTCTGCGTCAAAACCCCACCACTGCTCTTTTAATTCAGGATTCATCCGAGTATGAGGTCCAGCATCGTTGATGTAATGAGGCGTTGCTACGACAACACCATTACGAATCATTCCAGGAAGACCGACTGTTACGCGCTGCGCCTTAGGGAGTGACTTAGCAATACTTTCAACAGTATCCAGGAAACGTAAAGTCGATAATGGATACGGCGTTTCAACGCGCGTAGGAGCTGCATGCATGGTTCCCGACTCATCAAGAACACAGCTTTTAATAAATAGCCCACCGCAATCGATGGAGAGCGTCATTGAACTCATGAAAGTGCATCCATAACTGTAATTGTTTCTCCAAAGACCAGGTCACTGGCAACGGTCTGCCATTTCTTGCTGTTCTCATTGACCATATGCGCATCCCAAGATGGTCGATCGCTCCATATTTCCCAGACGTTAACAACGTTCTCTTTCTGGGTATCGCGATAGATTTCAATAAATTCGCAGCCAGCTTCGGTGCGAATTACTGAGATGTGCTGGCTGAGCTTGGCTACAAACTCTTCGAATTTACCTGGCTTTACGTCGATAGCCACGAAGAGGAAGGTTTTGCTCACTGGATAAAGATACCTGCTTATCCAATCACGGGTAAATGCACATCTGGCACTCTATGTTCGCGGTGAGCGACAACGGATGCGCTGTGATATTTCTCTATCTCGGCTATGAAATTAGGGTCAAGATAGGGGCGACCATCAACGATAGAGCCTTGAGTTCCATCTATTACAGCAGCTACATCTTCACCCGAAAGAGTCTTATGGGTTTCAAGAGCATGCGCGAGAGCAAGAACTTGATTGCGATTTTCTCGAAGAATTTCTTCAGCCTGAGTAAGTAGTTTGCTCAAATTCTCTTCAATACGATCGCTAAGCGCCATACGCATCTGCTTTTCGGTGTCATCTTTTCCACCTTTGCCTCCGCCAGGCGCGCCCATTTCAAAACGGCGATTGCTAGCATGAGAAGAAATTGTCGAACCCATTCCCCAATGGCCTTCCATCAAAGAAGCAATCGTTGTTGCACTTTCCAAGTCGCCAGAAACTCCTGATGAGTTATCGCCTTCAAAGAACATGCGTTCACCAGCGAGAGATGCAAGAGAAACCAAAATATCTGATTGGTATTCACTCTTCCAGCGAGTGAACTGATCATCAGGCGGAATACTTGCCACCATTCCCAAGTAATCTGAACCTTTTTCAATCGTTGCTAAGTCGATTGACATGTGTTGACGAGTGCGGTGGGCCATTACTGCATGGCATGCCTCGTGAACCGCAACAGCATGGCGTTCGCGCTCGATATATTCCACATCTTCAGATGGTCCGAGCTCCTTTTGTTGCTTGGCTTTGATGATGTCAGACCATTCAATAGAGGTTCGACCATTGCGAATCGCCATGATGAGTGCTTCATTAATGGTGTCTTTTATTGTGGCACCTGTTGCATACGGTGTGATTGTCGCGATCTTGTCGATTTCTTCTGCAGTCAGAGAATGTGAAACTTTTGATAGATAACCCTCATAAGTGCGGATGCGTCCTGCTTTACTTGGATAACCAACGCGATACATGCGATCAATACGACCAGGACGCAGTAAAGCCTCATCAAGTGCTTCAGGCATATTTGTTGCCATCACAACAAGAATTCGATACTTCGGTGGATTCTTCGGGCGCATTCCAAGTGTGCGTCGCACAATTCGGTTAAAGAATCCTCGTGGCTTCTTTAATCCAGAAAGTTCTGTAAGGAGAGCTTGGAGCGTTCCCATTCCTCCACCACCACCTGCGGCACCACCCATTACAAACTTTTCACGAGTGATTGCAGAGACTGCAGATTCTGAAAGATAGGTGCCCCCATGGCAGTGGCTCTCGAAAATCTTTGACCTATCCATAGTTGACGCACGCTGTGGTCCGCCCTGTGTCACGATTCCGCGGTTACCTAGTGAATCTGCTTCATCGAAGAAGACAACGACTCCACCGTAGCGCAGCGCCAATTTACGTAATTTGCGGAAGAGGCTCTTCACTTTAAGAACTCCTACGCCAAAGAACATATTGGTAAATGCGCCTGGATCTACGAAGACGAATGGCTTTCCAGTTTCACCGGCCATGGATTCGGCCATCAAAGTTTTACCTGTTCCAGGTGGGCCCCACAAAAGAATTCCACCCGGAACATAACCACCATGCTTTTCAATCTCTTCGGGAGATTCAAGGAAGAGTAAGTTTTCTCGGATGCGATTGAGAACATGGTCTTGCCCCCACACATCGCTAAAGCGAGTACGAATGTCATCAGGGAAATAGGTGTCGACGCCACCGCGACTTAAGAACCAGAAGATTGCCGCAAATTGAATGATGACAAAGACAACGGCAAACATGAGCTGTGCGATAAATGGCAGCGCAGTGAGGAATGCCTTGGGGGCTAAGAAGAGCGCCTTGATGGGCGGTTCGTCATAAATCGCACCAAGAATTATTGCTAGCAAGAAGATAACGAGAGACCATTTAATTGCTCGTGATAAGCGGAAGCGAGTCCAATCACTCAGGCGGTGAATCTGACGATCGACAAATCCGAAGTAGCGCTTCCAGATGCCGTGATACGGCGCCAATACTTCAGCCAATATAAAGTGAATCTGACGAATAACTTCGATAACCGCTAAAACAATCAGCCAAGACTTGGAGCGAGCTGTTTCTCGTAGAGCATCTTCAACGCTCAATATTGGATTTTCGGCAAGGCTGGACCACGTTAGTACTAAGTAGGTGACGCCAAAGAGCAGTAAGAACTTGATGCGGTCATAGAAAGAGAGATGAATACGTGTCTTTCTATCAGTATCGCGCGGTCTACTGGGGCGATTTTCTAACTGATTGAGTTGACTCATTTTGCTCCCTGTACTGTAAACGAACTGACAATCTCTTCGATTTTCTTCTCATTCTTGGAATAGCACTCACTTGTGCAGCGAACCACAAAGATGTACATCGTCGTGCGGTCATTCGACATCAATGCAGTCTGATTGATGGTCTGCTTTACATCATCTATTGAAAAACGATAGATGGTTTGAACGCCACGCCCACCTTCTTGAACTACTTCTTGATCTGCCAAGATTTCAAAGTCAGGTGCGCTTGGATCGTCACCATTGATAATTTGCGTTACAGGAACGATCACATCGCGCAGTGCGTTATATGAGACCGAATTAATTTCTGAGGAAGATAGTTCTCGCACTCTTGCAAAGACAAGGGGTTTTGAAGGGGCTGTTAGGTTAAAAACTTCAGCAACTTTTATTTTTGAATCTGTTGAATAGGCAATCTGCCATTTCACAAGAGCCTGTCTTGACTCAGCTTCAGGATCAGCTGACTCTCTCTCAAATTTATTGAGAACTGCTGGCGAGATTGATTTCCAGTTTGTTGGTACAGAGAAGAAAACACCTTCACTTTTGGAGGCTGGATATAACTTTGAGCTTTCGCCACATGCGTTCAGACTCAAGGCGAGCGCCACCGAAGTTAGGGCGATGAGGGTGCGCTTCATCTGGCGATTCTCTCGGATTTGGGGCGAGTGCGCCATAGATAGCCAAGCTGGTGCGCGCGAAGGGATTCGAACCCCTAACCTTCTGATCCGTAGTCAGATGCTCTATCCGTTGAGCTACGCACGCTTATGTAGTTGTTAATGCAGATGCGAATACTACCTGCTTTTTGAGATGGAGAAAAACTCGTTATTTAGAGCCTTTTCGCTGACTAGTCTCGCCACGATGTGCTGAGTGGGCGACCTTCTGCATAGCCAGATGCAGATTGGATTCCAACAACTGCGCGGTCTGCAAACTCTGCAAGATTGTGCGCTCCTGCATATGTGCATGATGAACGAAGCCCCGAAATAATTTCATCAATTAAATCTTCCACTCCTGGGCGATTTGGATCCAAGTACATTTTTGAAGAAGAAATACCTTCTTCAAAGAGCGCTTTGCGAGCGCGATCAAAGGCATCTTCTTGAGAAGTACGCGCACTGACGGCGCGCTTTGATGCCATTCCAAATGATTCTTTATAAGCGCGCCCAGAGCTATCGCGCATTAAGTCGCCAGGTGATTCGTATGTGCCTGCAAACCAAGAGCCAATCATCACTTGAGATGCACCTGCCGCAAGTGCGAGCGCAACATCTCGTGGATGGCGCACTCCACCATCTGCCCACACATGAGCGCCCAATTTCTTTGCTTCAGCTGCACATTCCAAGACGGCAGAAAATTGTGGTCGTCCTACACCGGTCTGCATACGTGTTGTACACATAGCGCCTGGCCCTACGCCAACTTTAATAATGTCAGCGCCCGCTGCAACTAAATCGCGAACGCCATCTGCAGTGACGACGTTGCCAGCAACAATCGGTACGTTGAGACCAAGTTTTTTAATTGCCTGCAGTGCTTCAACCATTTTCTTTTGATGTCCATGTGCGGTGTCAACAACAAGTACATCAGCGCCCGCTGCAACAAGTTTTTCGGCTTTATCTGTGATATCACCGTTAATGCCAACCGCGGCTGCAATTCTAAGTTTCCCTGAAGCATCTACAGCTGGGGTGTACAAGGTGGCGCGGAGCGCTCCGACACGAGTAATGATTCCGACTAATTCACCATTTGCTGAGACCACCGGTGCGACAGAGCGAAGGCGCTCATTAAGAAATTCAAAGGCCTGCCGTGGATTGAGTGAATCTGGCATAGTTGTGAGCTCTTGCGTCATTACTTGGCTCAGTTGGGTAAAGCGATCGACGCCTGCCAAATCATCTTCTGTCACAATTCCGACTGGTTTTTTGCCGTCGACGATGACTATTGCACCATGTGCGCGCTTATGAATAAGCGAGGCAGCATCTGCAACGGTCTCTTTTAAAGTTAAAGTAATTGGTGTTTCAAAGAAGGTATGGCGCGCTTTTACAGAGGCGATAACTTCAGCAACCACAGGTATTGGAATATCTTGCGGGATGACAACCAGCCCACCTCTGCGAGCAACTGTTTCAGCCATGCGTCGCCCTGCGATTGCTGTCATATTTGCGACAACTAATGGAATTGTTGTTCCACTTCCATCGGATGTAGATAGATCAACATCCATACGACTTGTGAGCTCTGATTTGCTAGGAGCCATAAAGACATCGTCGTACGTCAGATCAAAGACCGGTTCATTAAGGAAACGCACGTACTACAGCCTACCTAGTTTTAAGAGCTCTTCGCGAGTTACCGCCTTACGGCGAGGCTTACCGACAGGCTCACCTGCGGCAACTTCGGCCTCATTGATTGCCTGCCAATGCATCTGACTAACAACTTTATTGTGCGCAATAATCGTCGCTACATCAGCACCGCTCTTTGGTTCCTTCAAATCTTCAACGAGCAATTTCATGACATCGGCAGCATCCGATTTATTTGTACCGATAACCCCTGATGGGCCGCGCTTTGCCCAACCAACAACGTAAAGATTTTCTCTCACTCTTCCATCTAAATTTACAACTTTGCCCTTTTCGTACGGAATGCCCTCTAGTGAGGCGGCTTCATAGCCGATAGCGGTAATGACTAGCCCGCACTTGATACTGAATGTTTCATCTGTTCCAGTTCTTTGGAATACAACTTCTTCGACGCGATCTGTTCCCTTGATCTCTTTGGGTGTGGCAAGGAATTGAAATTTCATGGTGCGCTCATGGTTGGTTGGTTCTTGCTCGGCAATGAGCGTCATCGCATCCAGATTGCTTCTTACATCCTTCTCAGGATTTTCTCCTGCACGTTCGATTGCAGCTTCGATATCAGCTTTATTAATAATGACATTGGTGTGCTCGAGTTTTGGTAATTCGCGGAGTTCGGGTGACGTGAATGCTGCGTTTTCTGGACCGCGGCGCGCACTGATAATCACCGTGCGAATAGCGCTCTTCTTAAAAGCAGCGATGGCGTGATCTGCAGTATCCGTTGGATCTAATTCGCTAGGATCAAGTGCCAACATTCGCGCTACATCCATAGCCACATTGCCGGCTCCAATGACGACTGCTGTTTCACAGCTGAGATCTATCTCTTCATCTTTAAAGTCAGGATGAGCGTTATACCAAGGGACAAATGCTGCTGCCGACATAGATCCAGGGAGATCTTCCCCTGGAATACCTAGGCGTTTACCTAGAGCAGAACCTGTTGCAATAACAACAGCGTCGTACATCTCTTCTAACTGTTCGATAGTTAAATCTGTACCAAGTTCGACATTGGCAAAAAGCCTGAAATTAGATTCGTTTGCCACTTTTTCAAATACTTTGGCTACCGTCTTAATTTTTGGATGATCCGGCGCAACGCCACTTCTTACTAGCCCCCAAGGAGTAGGAAGCCGCTCAATCATGTCGATAGAAAACTTCAGTTCATCGCTCTGTAGATTATTGAGTGCGAGTGCAGCAAAGTAGCCGGCAGGACCAGCGCCAACTATTGCAATCTTGTACTGAGGCACTGCCCAAGGTTACCGCTACTCAATCGAGCTGAATCACCGCATGAGCGCGGGCTTTGCTCTTGGCAATAATCTGCGCATTCACTTCATCGCTGCCGTGCGACCAAGACTCAGCAGCCTCGGGGCTCTTTCCAAATGCGATGTGGCGATCTATCAATCGCCTCAGCCTTGTTTCATCATCTATTTCAATGAACCAGACTTCATCCAAAAGGCTAGCGACGGATTCCCAGCCATCTTCTTCATGGAGTAAGTAGTTACCCTCAACAATAACTAATTTCGTATCTGATCCAACAACACCCTGTGCAGCTATCGATTCTTCAATTGAGCGGTCAAAAACTGGATAATAGATATCAGTATCTTTTTCGTCGCGAATACGTCTAAGTAAAGCTGTAAATCCCTGCACATCAAATGTATCGGGTGCCCCTTTTCGATCTGTTCGACCTAGATTCTGCAAAACAGAATTGCTTAAGTGATATCCATCCATTGGGACGACAGTGACTGGGGATCCATTTAGATTCTCGATTAAATATTGTGAGAGTGTAGATTTTCCAGCACCTGGTTTTCCAACTATGCCCAACAGGTAGCGTTCTTCATGCTTTGCTATTAATTGTGTGATTCTCTCAAGTCCTGCTTCTTTATGAGAAATCACTGCTGACATAACGCAATGTTAAAGGCTATTCTTCAACTATGACAGAAATCAGCGCAGTCCCAGCCAAATTGCCATCCAACCAATTTGATCACTTCTACCGAGGCGGTAATCGCATTGGTGCGCTTCGCCATGGTCCAGGAGGACCGATGCGTCCGGAAGAATGGATAGGTTCTGTCACAACGAGGTTTGGTGAAGCCGAGCAAGGTCTTTCAAAATTAAGTGACGGAACACTGCTTAAAGATGCAATCAAAGAAAACCCTGATGCATGGCTTGGAGCAGACCACGTAAAGAACTTTGGGTTGAGCACTGAAATTCTTATTAAGTTGTTAGATCCAGATCAACGACTCCCAGTTCACTTCCATCCAAATAAATCATTCTCTAAGCAGCATCTAGGTCTTGACCATGGCAAGACAGAGGCCTGGATAATTTTGGAAGCGCCTGCCGGCACTGGAGTCGGGCTAGGTTTTAAAGAGACGCAAAATAAAGAAGATCTTCTCAAGTTGGTGCGTAACCAGGATTCTGCAGCGCTTTTAGCTTCTCTTCGTCGATCTGAAGTATCTGTTGGAGATGCGATCTTGGTACCAGCAGGTGTTGCCCATGCAATCGATGCTGGAATTTTCTTGCTCGAACTACAAGAACCAACCGATCTATCGGCGCTACTGGAATGGGAAGGTTTTGCCGTAGATGGCATCAAAGATGGACATCTGGGACTTGGTTTTGAAACAGTGACCGATGCGCTGAAACTTGATCCGCTTACTGATACAGAATTTGAATCACTGATTGTGCGAAACGTACTTTCGGGTGGTGCGCTTCGCTCAATTCTTCCGCTTAAGGCAGATGGCTACTTCAGGGCCCACCTAGCTCCACAAACTGGTGACTTTGACGCTGGTTTTGCAATTGCACTTGTACTTAACGGCGCAGGCTCTATTACATTCTCTAACGCATCAGCCATGGAGATTGCGCAGGGCGATGCACTTGTGATTCCACACGCTGCAGGAGATTATTCAATTTCTGGTGCAAATGTAATCGTCTGCCGACCACCACTGGCAGAGTTAGCAAAGGTAGCTATTTAGACGAACCAGGTTGTCCGTATACATTCTGGTAGCGATCAAAAAGCTTGTCGATATCAGCTGGATTGATAATTTGTAGTGTGCCCATAGTCTTAGCAATCCATGTTGTTTTTGCGACATCTTCACACATCACCGCTGATTTCACTGCTGCAGTTGCGCTCTTGCCTATCGTGAATACTCCGTGATTTTTCATTAATACTGCAGTTGAACGGTGCCCAGTCAGGGTTTCTACAACGCCTCTTCCGATTGCATCATCACCGATGAGCGCAAATGGTCCCAATGGAATTTCGCCACCGAACTCATCAGCCATCGCGGTAAGTGCACATGGAATTGCACTATGAATCGCTGCCCACGCAGCTGCGTAATTTGAGTGAGTGTGAACAACTCCATTTACGTGGCTCATATGGCGGTAGATATATGCATGAGTTTGGGTATCGCTCGATGGTGCGAGATCGCCTTCAAGCACCTTGCCATCAAGGTCACAGATAACCATTTGTGATGGTTTCAAATCTTCATACATGACCCCACTTGGCTTAATCATGAATGATTTACCATCTTCTAAACGCTCAGAGACATTGCCAGAAGTCCACGCAACTAAGCCATACCGTTGTAAATCAATGTTGAGTTTGCAAATCTTTTCACGTAATTGGCTATGAGTAGTCACTAGTTACCTCCAGAGAGAGCGCGATCACGGATAGCGCGCAGTGAATGCATCGCACCATTGTGTCCAAAGTCTTCATAAAGTTCGTTGTAGTGGCGATAAAGCTGGTCATAGACCTTGGCGTTTTCCGGGTTGGGTTGATATGACTCTTCTGCAACACCACCCATTGCAGCTCCTGCTGTAACAACATCTGGGTATGCACCCGCTGCAACTGCAGCGTGGATTGCAGAACCAAGCGCTGGACCCTGCGCTGATCGAATAATGGTGATCGGCATATTTAATACATCTGCATAAATCTGCATAACAAAACTATTTTTGATCAGACCACCTGCTGCAATAAATTGCTTAACTGGAACTCCTGATTCATTAAAGGTCTGAACAATCTTGCGAGCGCCAAATGCAGTTGATTCAACGATTGCTCGATAAATTTCTTCTGGCTTTGTGGCAAGTGTCATCCCAAGAATCAGACCTGATAGCTGATGATCTACAAGAGTGGAGCGATTTCCACTCTGCCAATCAAGAGCTACCAATCCATGCGCTCCTACTGGTTGTTTGCTCGCTAGCTGCGACAAGTAGGTATGGATATCAACGCCAGCGCTCTGTGCAGCTGCTGTGTATGAAGCAGGTGCATAGTTATTTGCAAACCAACCGAAGATATCGCCAACGCCTGATTGACCAGCTTCATATCCAAGCTTTCCTTCAATGATTCCGCCATCAACAACCCCACACATTCCTGGAACTTCTGCGAATTTCTCAGAGACCATCACGTGGCAAGTTGACGTACCCATAATTGCAACCATCTGCCCGGGGTTAACTGCATTAGCGGCTGCCGAAGTTACATGTGCATCAACATTTCCTACCGCTACGGCAATTCCTTCTGGCAAACCTGTCCACTGAGCAGCTTCTGCTGTGAGAGTTCCAGCTAGTGCGCCAAGCTGGCCAATCTCATGTTCCAATTTTTCAGTGATGAAGTTTTCAAACTTTGGATTGAGGGCTGCTAAGTACTCTTTGCTTGGGTATGCGCCATCTTGCAACATCCCCTTATATCCAGCTGTACAAATATTTCTCACGTACTTGCCACAAAGCTGCCAAATAATCCAATCTGCAGCCTCAACCCATTTATCCATTGCTGCATAGATCTCAGGCGCCTCTTCCAGAAGTTGTAGCGCCTTGGCGAACTCCCATTCTGAAGAGATTTTTCCACCGTAACGAGCGATCCATGGCTCTTTCCTTGCATGAGCAAGATCTGTAATCCGATCAGCATGTGGCTGTGCTGCATGGTGTTTCCATAACTTCACATAAGCATGGGGGTTCTTTGAAAACTCTGGTAACTCTGAAAGTGGTGTTCCATCTTTTTTTACTGGCAATACGGTGCACGCAGTGAAATCTGTTGCAATACCGATGACCTGGTTTGGATTAATACCTGAGCTCTTTAATACTTCAGGCACTGTTTTTTTCAGTACATCTACATAATCCGAAGGAACCTGCAGCGCCCAATCAGGCGGAAGTTTCTGTCCCGTTGCAGGTAGCGTCTCTTCTACGACAGCGTGCGGATATTCAAAGACGGCAGTTGCTATTTCTGCGCCATCTGAAACTCGCACAAGTAGAGCGCGACCAGAAAGTGTTCCGTAATCGACGCCGATGACATATTTTTCATCAGAAGAAGGCATGCGAGAAAGCCTATCTTTAATCTGCGGAGACGAGGAGATTTGAACTCCTGAAGGGTTTAACCCCTTACCTCGTTAGCAGTGAGGCGCACTCGACCGGGCTATGCGACGTCTCCAAGTGTGGG
>JACCDN010179313.1_pt1 | contig 24059 bp, 17 predicted proteins | sample 7441691 | NCBI WGS metagenome assembly JACCDN01 (sample SAMN15323439, study PRJNA562643) | freshwater metagenome | isolation source: river surface water | place: USA:Blue River Watershed | collected 2017-08-16 | reverse complement strand
GCCATGAATCGCCGGTCCTGACAAATCGAATTGCCGCACATCGGCGATTTCCCCGCCGGGACATACTGCCGCAAAAAGCTGATCATCTGCGCGCTGGCCTCATCCTCGGTGACGGTGGAGGCTTTTACCTTGTCGATCAGACCCGAGCGGCCATGGGTCCCCTTGTTCCAGGCATCCATCTTGTCCAGTACGGCATCGGACTGATGAATGGCAAAGACCGGACCTTCAGCAAGGATATTCAGCTCGGCATCCGTGACGATTGCTGCAATCTCGATAACACGGTCATTGTCCGGATCCAGCCCGGTCATTTCCATATCGATCCAGACGAGATTCATTTCATTGGGACGAACGGCGGCTGTAGATGACGGATGCACTTCAAAAGCTTGTGACATAATCTGTTCCTGACCCGGTCTCCTCATAAAGGGGACCATAAAACTGGCATTTTCTCATAGACACCGTATGGACCCGCAAAGCTTCTCACTATTGTTCGCCGCCTTTTTGCTCGCAACGCTGGCAGTCAAACTCTGGCTATCCTCGCGCCACATCAGACATGTTGCCCAGCACCGCGATGCAGTGCCCGCGCAATTCGCGCATAAGATTCCGCTCGCAGCCCACCAAAAAGCGGCCGATTACACGATTGCCAAGACGCGTCTGAAAATCGTGCTCCTCGTGGTGAACGCGGTGGTACTGCTGGGCTTTACCCTGCTGGGTGGTCTGCAGTGGCTGTCGATGGCTCTATTCGATGTGGCCGGTGCCGGCATGGTGTACCAACTGGGTCTGATCGCCGCCGTAACGCTGATCGGTAGCGTGGTTGACCTGCCCTTCGACTACTACAAACAATTTCGTCTAGAAGAGCAATTCGGTTTCAACAAAATGACGCCGGGTCTGTTCTTCTCTGACATGCTCAAGCACACACTGGTGGGCGCCGTGATCGGTCTGCCACTTATCTGGGTGACGTTGGCATTGATGGAAAAAGCCGGCGCGCTGTGGTGGCTGTATGCGTGGCTGATTTGGTGCGGCTTCCAAATTTTTATGCTGGGCTTTTATCAGAACCTGATTGCGCCACTGTTCAATAAATTCACACCGCTGCAGGATGAAAGTCTGCGCTCGCGTATCGAAGGCCTCATGCAACGCGTCGGTTTTGCGAGCAAAGGCCTGTTCGTGATGGACGGTTCGCGCCGCAGCGCTCACGGCAATGCGTATTTTTCAGGTTTTGGCGCTGCCAAACGCATCGTCTTCTTTGATACGCTGCTGTCGCGTCTGGCACCGAATGAAATCGAAGCTGTGCTCGCCCACGAACTGGGCCACTTCAAGCTCAATCATGTGATCCAGCGTATCGTCGTCATGTTCGTGATCTCGCTGGGATTGCTTGCAGTGCTAGGCTACCTGAAAAATCAGGTCTGGTTTTATCAAGGGCTGGGTGTGGAACCAATGATGGCAGCCAGCAATGACGCAATGGCGCTGATTCTATTTATGTTCGCGCTACCAGTCTTCACCTTCCTGTTCTCGCCTGTGCTGTCGATCACGTCGCGCAAAAATGAATTCGAAGCCGATGCGTTTGCGGCCAAGCATAGCAATTCGCAGGATCTGATTTCGGCACTAGTCAAGCTTTATGAAGACAATGCCTCAACATTAACGCCAGATCCTTTGCATTCGGCGTTCTACGATTCCCACCCACCCGCCAGCATTCGGGTAGAAAAACTACTGACCGCGTGATGATCACGCGTGAGTCGCTGCTGAAAGAAGCCTGTCGTCATCTGACACAGGCGTCTTCAGCAGACGAGATCGCCGCGGCGCTTGTCGTACTGAGTGATTGGGCTATTGACGATGGCAAGCTGGTGCGTATGTTTCGATTCAGCGACTATCACCAGACGCTGACGTTCGTGAATGCAATCGCTGAGATCATTCACAAAGAAGATCATCATCCCGAACTGATCGTTGGCTACAACCGCTGCGAAGTACGCTACGACACACATTCAGTCAATGAAGGCAAAGGCGGCTTGTCTGCTAATGACTTCATCTGTGCAGCAAAGATTGACGCAGTTTTCGAGCGCGGCGTTCAATGATTCATGAGTGAACTGCAGGGACTGATCGTTGCCGCGCACGGCCGACATTATCTTGCCCACGCAGATGGCAAAGCCCTGCAATGCGTCACACGCGGCAAAAAGAGCGATGTCGCTACGGGTGATCGCGTAAGTCTGACTGCGACTTCGCCAGACCAGGCAGTCATCGATGAAATCCTCCCACGCGATTCCCTGCTCTACCGCTCCGACCAATACAAATCTAAGCTGCTGGCCGCCAATGTCACGCAACTGTTTATTGTAGTTGCGACCGAGCCCGGCTTTTCAGATGATCTGATATCCCGATCACTCGTCGCCGCCAATGCTGCCGGTATCACAGCCCGTCTAGTCCTCAACAAAACCGACCTAAGACAACTGCTACCCGCAGCGCGCGCCAAGCTGGTGCTTTATGAAACGCTGGGTTATCCCATACATGAAGTCAGCGCCAAAGCAGATCCGGCCGCGACGCTGGCAGTTTTGCAGCCACTGATGTCCGGGCAGTCGACCATCCTGATCGGCCAGTCCGGCATGGGCAAATCCTCGCTGGTGAATCTGCTGGTACCCGATGCGGAGATCGCGGTTCGGGAAATATCCCAGCGGCTGGATACCGGCAAACACACGACGACGTTCACCCGGCTCTACGCGCTGGATGAACAATCCAGCGTGATTGATTCTCCCGGCTTCCAGGAGTTTGGGCTCTACCATCTGTCCGAGGGCATGCTGGAGCGGGCGTTTCCGGAATTCGGACCCGTGCTGGGCCAGTGCCGCTTCACGAATTGCCATCATGTGGCGGAACCGGACTGCGCTGTCTTGAAGGCGCTGCACGAAGGCAGTATCCACCCCGACCGGCATCAGCTCTACCTGCAGCTCAGACACGAATCGCTGCAAAAACCACCCTACTGAAAAAAAGCCGCGCAGCAGGCAGCCAAAACATCGTCAACATCCAAAGACAAAGGTTTGCTTTGATGATGCGCTAAAGCTTTTTAGCACCCATACAACAGAATTACACGAAAATTTCTAAGCCTGGAACCAATTCATATATTTCAACACCAAGTTTTGCCGTTGTCTCAATCATCTATTTGACATAGTTGTCGCGACTTTTTGAGGTTCTCTGTCCGTAGTGACCTTTCGAAGTCACACGATTGCTGGCTGCACGTCACGACAACAACATTGAGGTAATACATGAACAGCAAAATTGAAATGGGTAGTTTCAACCGGAGTCCCAAGAGTCCGATTCTACTGAAAGAAAAAATAGAGGGCGATGGCAGCGTATCAGTACGCATCTATCAGCGTAAGGATATCGACTCCATCACCAGCCTGAAAGATAAAATAAAAACCATGGTGAAATACGGCATTGAAGATTTTTTTATGGCGAATGATAAATTTCGCCCTTTGCTGAAAACAATAGGGATCAAAAGAATCGAGCCGCTGAAAATCAATGACCATAAGGAGGCTCAAGATTTATTGCAATCGATACGGTCTGAAGCAAGAACTGGCGGGGTGACGCAGGAAAAAGAGCTCAAGCTAAAACAGATTCTCAGTGAGAATGGAATCTCTGAAAACTATAAAATTGATTTTTATGAAGGAAAATACACGCATGAGGATTTTTTTTCTGATTTAAAGAAATTTATTTCAAAAGAAAATTTTTCAGGTAAAGAGATAGAGTATTTAGATGAAATTAATGCGGATTTTATATCTAAAAATATTCTGCCTAGCCACATTTTTCAAAAATACGAGAAATTCATCGACGAGATAAAATCCCATCTTGGTACTCACTTTCAAAAGCAAAAACAATGGCAGGATTCCCAGCCCGATAAAAGCATAAATCTGGATGCTTTGGAGACAGAGATTAATAAAAAATTAACTGAAATAATAACGGAAATAAAACAACGCTCATTTACTCCAACTGATGAAGATATAAAAAATCATCTTTTATCATCGGCTAAATCCACATCAGCGAAAAACAATATTTTCGATGAAGAAGCGGAGAAAATGGCGACTGAGATCCGGGCAACGATCAGAATTTTATTTTCGACCCACTGGTGGGTTAGCGAAGAGCGAAAGATGGAATCGCTGAAAAAAGTACAAGATTTTTTCGACACCGAAAAACTATGGCTGCCAGAACCTGTCTGCAACAGGATCTACCCGAAACCACAACCAATCCATGTGCCAGCGACAATCGGCGTGCAACCCGACACCAATCCGTACGTGAGTAACCAGAAGTAACGTCGCCGGTTTTCTGCATCACTGCCCTGTCCTGACAGTGCATTAATACCGTGTCAACCCGAACCGACAGCGTCACAAATATTGCAATTTATACATTAATTTGCCTCTAACAACTTAAGCGGTGAGCCGGACGGTCGGATATTGAACCGGCGGCCCTGTTCACAGCCGCGCCCTGTCAGGGGGCGCCAAAACCCCTTATAATTCATCGCGTTAAAACACTCGGCGGCTGCCGGCCCGGCTAGCTGCCGTTTTTCATTTATGGTAATCAAACACTATCTGCAGTTTGCCGACTTCACGCTCGCGGAATACGACTATCTGATCGAGCGCACGAAGATCATCAAGCGCAAATTCAAGAACTACGAGCCCTATCATCCGCTGATGGATCGCACGCTGGTGATGGTCTTCGAAAAGAATTCCACCCGAACCCGCCTGTCGTTCGAGGCAGGCATGCACCAGCTCGGCGGCGCGGCCATCTATCTGAACACCCGCGACAGCCAGCTTGGCCGTGGCGAGCCGGTGGAAGATGCCGCGCAGGTGATGTCCCGCATGTGCGACATCATCATGATCCGTACCTTTGGTCAGGAGATCATTGACCGTTTCGCCGCCAATTCAAGGGTGCCGGTCATCAACGGCCTGACCAATGAGTACCACCCCTGCCAGGTATTTGCCGATGTTTTTACCTACATCGAGCATCGTGGCTCCATCGCGGGCAAGACAGTCGCCTGGGTTGGTGATGCGAACAACATGCTGTATTCCTGGCTGCAGGCGGCGGAAGTCTTCGGCTTCCATCTGAATGTCTCCACGCCGGCAGGCTACGACATCAACCCTGCGCTGGTATCGCCGCAAAACCAACGCTACACGGTATTCAGGAACCCTGCGGATGCCTGCGAAGGTGCTGATCTGGTGACGACCGATGTCTGGACCAGCATGGGCTACGAAGAAGAAAACGCCGCCCGACTGAAGGCCTTCGAAGGCTGGATTGTGGACGCCACGAAAATGAAACGTGCCAACAAGGATGCGCTCTTCATGCACTGCCTGCCCGCGCATCGTGGCGAGGAAGTCTCAGCCGAGGTGATCGACGGACCGCAATCCGTGGTCTGGGATGAAGCGGAAAACCGGCTGCATGTACAAAAAGCATTACTCGAGTATCTGGTACTCGGCAAGATTTGAATCGTTACTGAAATCAGGAAAGAAAGCACATGAGCGACATCAATAAAGTCGTCCTCGCCTACTCCGGCGGATTGGACACCTCAGTCATTCTGAAATGGCTGCAAGATCATTATCACTGCGAGATCGTCACGTTTACTGCTGACCTTGGTCAGGGCGAAGAGCTGGAGCCGGCACGCGCGAAGGCATTGAAATTCGGCATCAAGCCAGAGAATATTTTTATTGATGACGTTCGCGAAGAATTCGTTCGCGATTTCGTGTTCCCCATGTTCCGCGCCAATACCGTCTATGAAGGCGAGTACCTGCTGGGCACTTCGATTGCGCGCCCGCTGATCGCCAAGCGCCTAATCGAGATCGCACGCGAAACCGGCGCCGATGCCATCTCGCATGGAGCGACAGGCAAAGGTAACGATCAGGTACGGTTTGAGCTCGGTGCTTATGCGTTGATGCCGAACGTGAAAATCATTGCACCTTGGCGCGAATGGGATCTGCTCTCGCGCGAGAAGCTGCTGAAGTACGCAGAAGATGCCGGCATTGAGATCGACATGAAGCACAAGAACGGCGGTGCACCGTACTCTATGGATGCCAATCTGCTGCACATCAGCTTCGAAGGTCGCCATCTGGAAAACCCGAGCGCCGAAGCGGAAGAATCCATGTGGCGCTGGACCGTCAGCCCCGAAGCGGCACCCGATGCGGCCGAGTATCTGGATATCGAATTCGAGCATGGCGATATCGTCAGCCTGAATGGAAAGCGACTCTCGCCTGCAGCTGTGCTGACTGAATTGAATCGCTTGGGTGGCAAGCACGGTATCGGTCGTTTGGATCTGGTCGAGAACCGCTATGTCGGCATGAAATCACGTGGCTGCTATGAAACACCGGGCGGCACCATCATGCTGCGCGCACACCGTGCGATTGAATCGATCACACTGGATCGCGAAGTCGCGCACCTGAAAGATGATCTGATGCCGCGTTATGCATCTCTGATTTATAACGGCTATTGGTGGTCACCGGAGCGCGTCGCTATCCAGACCCTGATCGACCATACCCAGCAAAGCGTCAATGGCTGGGTACGGGTGAAGCTCTACAAAGGCAATGTGATCGTGGTGTCACGTGATTCAAAAACCGATTCGCTGTTTGATATGAACATCGCGACGTTTGATGAAGACGGCGGCGCCTACAATCAGGCGGACGCAGGTGGCTTCATCAAACTTAACGCACTGCGTATGCGGATTGCAGCGAACGCGAAGATCAAGCGCGGCAAGTAATCTCGGTATTGCTACCCAAGTTTAAACCGTCACCCCGGCGAAAGCCGGGGTCCAGCGTCTTTAGCAAAAAAACATAAAAGCCACTGGATGCCGGCCTACTCGGGCATGACGCCCTCTGAATTAAATCCGAAGGAAAAAATCACATGAGCAACCAATTCGACAACGTCTCTGTCATCAAAAAATCCAACGTCTTCTTCGACGGCAAATGCGTATCACACACCGTCATGCTCGCAGACGGCACAAAGAAATCGGTAGGCGTGATCCTGCCATCGTCACTGGTGTTCAACACCGGTGTACCTGAGATCATGGAGATCACTGCAGGCAAATGCCGGGCACGCATCAAGGGTGAGGCAGACTGGACATCCTACGAGGCTGGACAGAGCTTCAATGTGCCTGGCAATTCAAGCTTCGAGATCGAGGCGACCGAGCCGGTGGATTATGTTTGTCATTTTGGCTGACACACCGCTTGGTTCAACTCAGAGCATCAAACGATGACGGGCTCGGTTTCCAGCGACACGCCAAACCGAGTCCGGACATCTTCAACAATTTTTGTAGCGAGTGCGAGCACGTCCGAACCTGCCGCCCCTCCCCGATTCACCAGCACCAGTGCCTGTCTATCATGCACACCTGCGGCACCGACAGAACGCCCTTTCCATCCACACTGATCAATCATCCAGCCTGCAGCCAGTTTGACGCTCCCATTGGGCTGTGCGTAACTTACTAGCTGGGGATACTTTGCCACCAATTGTGCGTGCTGATCCTGGCTTACAACCGGATTCTTGAAAAAACTACCCGCATTGCCTATCTGTGCTGGATCAGGCAGCTTGCGTCGGCGAATAGCGATGACGGCATCGGCAATGTCTTGTGCGGTTGGGTCTGACACGCTGCGCGCAGCAAGTTCAGCTGCCAACTCTACATAGCGCAAGTTGGGATGCCATTGGCGTGGCATAGCAAAGCTGACGTCGATGATCACTGCCCTGTCACGCAACGCGTGCTTGAAGATACTGTCACGGTAGCCGAAGTGACATTCCTCACGGCTGAGCACCCGCGTCTCGCGTGTCGCAAAATCAAACAAGGTCAGTGAATGAAAAAATTCAGCGAGTTCGCTGCCGTAGGCACCGATATTTTGTATCGGTGCCGCGCCCACGCTACCAGGGATCAGCGAAAGATTTTCCAAGCCCGGCAACCCTTGGGTGAGTGTCCATTGGACGAACTCGTGCCAGTTCTCACCTGCCTCTGCACGTACGATTACCTGCTGTTCTGATTCGCCAACCACCACGCGACCGGTGTTCACCATGTGCAGTACCAGCCCAGCGACATCTTTGGTCAGCAGCAGATTGCTGCCACCGCCCAGAATCAGGCGCGGTAGTACTGACAGTTGGGGATCCGCGGCAATGGCTTGCAGATCTGCGACGGTTTTGACGCTGATAAAGGCGTGCGCATGCGCATCGATACCGAAGGTATTGAGTTCGCGCAAGGAGACATCGTGCCGGAGGGTGAGTGCGGTCTTCATCAGCGCCGGATTATACCGGCCACCAGCTGGCTGAATTTTTTCCGCTAGAATTCACGCCATACCCGTTTCAGGAGGAATCCAGCATGCCATCGTTTGACGTTGTATCCGAAGCAAATCAGGTCGAAGTCAAGAATGCCGTCGATCAGGCCAACAAGGAGATCGGCACACGCTTTGACTTCAAGGGCAGTGACGCGCGGGTCGAGCAGAAAGAACTCGAACTGACGGCTTATGCCGACAGCGATTTTCAGCTGAGTCAGGTCAGGGATGTGCTGACCGGCAAAATGGCCAAGCGCAATGTAGACGTGCGTTTTCTTGATATCGGCAAGATCGAGAAAATCGGCGGCGACAAAGTCAAGCAGGTCATCCGTGTGAAAAAAGGTATTGAGACCGAGGATGCCAAAAAGATTCAGCGCCTGATCAAGGACAGCAAGATCAAAGTACAGGCAAGCATCCAGGGCGATTCATTGCGCGTGACCGGGGCCAAGCGCGATGATTTGCAGGCGACGATGGCGATGCTGAGAAAAGATGTGACGGATTTGCCGCTGGAATTTAATAATTTTCGGGATTGAGGCGAGGTCAAAAACGCTGGATCCCGGGCTACGCCGGGATGACGGCAGGAATTTTACGGTCGCCACAACAATAAGCTGGATCCCCCCTTGCAGGGCGCATCATGGCGAGTACGCCATGACTGTTTCAAGGGCGGACTGCATGCGGCGTGAAACCCCCGCTCCACCTTGCGCCGGGATCCAGCGTCTTTTTATGCGTACGGTAATTTCTTCTTAAATAAAAATAAGCGATTAAATTGTGATCCGAAAGCTGATGCACCACGACTTTGGTAGTTCGTCCGGAGCGTTTATCAGTTAATCACAGTTCAATCCGTCTTCGCGATACGACGCTGACGAACCGCTGCAGCCAGGCCCTCTAGCACCGTGAGGCTGCTCTCCCAGTCGATGCAACCATCGGTAATAGACTGACCATAAGTGAGCTCCTTGCCCGCTACCAGATCCTGACGGCCCGCCACTAAGTGGGACTCGACCATCACACCAATAATCCTGTCGTCACCACCTGCGACCTGCGCCGCGATGTCGGCACAGACGGGCACCTGATTCTCCGGTTTCTTCGAGCTATTGGCATGCGATGCATCGATCATCAGCTTCTGAGAGAGTCCGTTCGATGCCAGTGCTTTGGCAGCTTCCTCGACGCTGGCCGCATCGTAGTTAGGTGCTTTGCCGCCGCGCAGAATGATGTGGCAATCCTCGTTACCGTTGGTCGATACGATGGCGGAGTGGCCGCCTTTGGTGACTGACAAGAAGTGGTGGGGTTGTGATGCTGCCTTGATAGCATCAGCCGCAATCTTGATGTTGCCATCAGTACCGTTTTTAAAACCGACTGGACAAGACAAACCTGAGGCGAGCTCGCGGTGCACCTGTGACTCAGTCGTACGAGCTCCGATAGCGCCCCAGCTGATCAGATCCGCAATGTACTGCGGGCTGATCACATCCAGAAATTCGCTGCCGGCGGGAAGACCGAGTTCGTTGATGTTCATGAGCAGTTCGCGTGACAGACGCAAGCCATCATTGATGCGGAAGCTGTTATCCAGATACGGATCATTGATCAGCCCCTTCCAGCCAACGGTGGTGCGTGGCTTTTCAAAATAAACACGCATGATGATTTCGAGATCATCTTTAAAACGCTCGCGCTGCTCAACGAGGCGATGCGCGTATTCCATCGCAGCTTTGGTATCGTGAATCGAACATGGTCCGATGACGACCATCATGCGGTCATCCTGACCATGCAGAATGCGATGCAATGCCTGACGCGAGTTCGCGGTGACAGTCGCAATCTTTTCCGAGCACGGAAATTCGCGTATCAGATGCGACGGTGGGGTCAGTTCCTTCAACTCTCTAATCCTCAGGTCATCGGTGCGTGGCATGGTCTTCTCCAGGAATGTTTCGCGCAAAAATAAAAAACCGCCATCCCTGGCGGTTTCTAAGATTCGGTTCGTGTTCGCTTTGCTTTTACGTGAACTTACCGCTTCTCCACCGCCTCAGGGCTGGGGTAGCTAAAGTAAAAGAAAAAGTAAAAGCGCAGCAGAGACATCGTTTTATACAAGTCGGCGTCAGTCAGAAAGCGGATGGTGCTATAAATCCTTGGGTTTGGCAAGTCAGCTTGCCAAACCGATAATCACGAAGGTAAGGAGGGTAAAGACAATCAGCCCGTGCCGCCAACCGTGAGATCCTCAATACGCAAGGTCGGCTGACCAACCCCGACCGGCACACTCTGCCCGTCTTTGCCGCAGACACCAACGCCGGAATCGAGGCGCATGTCATTACCAATCATGGAAACCCGGTTCAGTACATCCGGGCCATTGCCAATCAGCGTTGCGCCCTTGACCGGGTAGGCCAGCTTGCCGTTTTCGATCATCCAGGCCTCGCTAGCTGAAAAGACGAATTTGCCATTCGTGATATCGACCTGGCCACCACCGAAATTGACGGCATAGAGACCATTTTTTACCGAAGCGAGTATTTCCTCGGGATCGCGGTCGCCACCGAGCATGTAGGTATTGGTCATGCGCGGCATGGGCAGGTGGGCATAGGATTCGCGCCGGCCATTGCCCGTGGCAGGCATTTTCATGAGGCGCGCGTTCAGCGTGTCCTGAATGTAGCCCTTGAGGATGCCATCTTCGATCAGGGTGGTGCACTGGGTAGGATTACCCTCGTCATCGACGTTCAGGGAACCACGACGGTCAGCGATAGTGCCGTCATCGACCACTGTGACACCTTTGGCGGCGACGCGCTGCCCAATACGTCCGGAGAAGGCGCTGGATCCCTTGCGGTTGAAGTCACCCTCTAGGCCATGGCCTATGGCTTCGTGCAGCAGCACGCCCGGCCAGCCCGGTCCCAGCACGACGGTCATGGGGCCCGCGGGTGCTGGTCGCGATTCAAGATTGATGAGCGCAGCGTTGACCGCTTCGGAGGCATATTTTTCGAGCAGCTCATTGCTGAAATATGCAAAATCATAGCGGCCACCACCGCCGGCGGTACCGACTTCGCGGCGGCCGTTTTGCTCGGCGATTACCGTCAATGAGAGGCGCACCAGCGGGCGAATGTCAGCCGCGATCACGCCATCACTGCGAACCACGAGCACCACATCATACTCACCGGCCAGACCGGCCATGACTTGCACGATGCGCGGATCCTTGGCCCGCGCGATTTTTTCGATTTTCTCCAACAAATTCACTTTCGCAGTCGCATCCAGCGACACGAACGGATCCTTGGGCAAGTAAAGCGAGCGCGCTGTGCCGGGTTGGATGGCGGAGGCGACTTTGATCTTGCCCGCACCCTGCCGTCCGATGGTGCGCGTTGCGGCGGCGGCTTCAAGCAAGGCGCGCTCGGAGATCTCATCCGAATACGAAAAAGCGGTTTTGTCGCCAGATACGGCACGCACACCAACGCCCTGATCAATCGAGAAACTACCTGTCTTGACGATACCCTCCTCCAGACTCCAGCTCTCGCTCTTGGTGAACTGGAAATAGAGGTCGGCGTAGTCAACCTTGTGCGTGAAGATAGAACCCAGCACCTTGAGCAAATGACCTTCGTCCAGTCCATTGGGCGTCAGCAGGACTTGGCGCGCAACGGTCTGGGTTTGCAGATTGGGTTCGATGAGTTTCATAGCGTTGGATAGCCTGACGGTAATTGATCGAGATGGTTGGATATTGAGCGCCTGTATCGCCAGGCGCCGAAAATTGAAATCATACTGGATGGGGCCTGTTCATGCTGGCATGATCGAGCTAGCGCGTTCGGTGCGCCAGCGCGGGCAAGCTCTCGCGGACACTGGACTGCCGGTCGAGATCCAGTCCGCCCATGACCAGTCCCACGCCCTCAGGCAAAAAGGCGGAAATCTCACCCCAAGGATCGACCAGCATACTGTGGCCCCAGGTGCGCCGTCCATTGGGGTGGATACCGCCCTGCGCAGCGGCAAGGACATGGCACTGGTTCTCGATGGCGCGTGCGCGCAGCAGCACTTCCCAGTGGGCGCGGCCGGTGGTGTAGGTGAATGCAGCGGGCATGACAATCAGATCACAGGATCCCATCGCACGATAGAGTTCGGGAAATCGCAAGTCGTAGCAGATCGACAGACCGATGCGTGCAAAGGGTGTCTCCAGTACGCGGACTTCGTTACCGGGCACGATCGTGCGCGACTCGTCGAAAGACTCTTCACCTCGTGAAAAGCCGAACAAATGAATCTTGTCGTAGCGAGCGCACAGCTGTCCTTGGGGATCGTAGGCGAGCAAGGTGTTGAGTACCTTGCCGGGGACACCAGAGACTAGCGGTACGGTACCACCCAGCAGCCACACGCCTGTGTCACGGGCTATGCGCGCCATAAAATCCTGCAGCGGCCCCTGCCCCGGTGTTTCAGCGTGACGCAGCTTGTCGTGTTCGGTACGTCCGAGCAGCGGCCAGTACTCGGGCAACAACACCAGCGTAGCGCCGGCATCAGCGGCTTCATGGACGAGACGCTCGACAGTCTGCATGTTTTCAGCTGGCTCCGGTGTCGAGACCATCTGCACCGCAGCGATTTTGATGGTGGTTGGCACCTGTTCTCCCGAGCTCATGATCACGGCCTATTGGCTTTCTCTCCGTCAGCCGGAGGAATATCCACTTTACGCTTGCTGCTTGATTTTTTGACGATCGGATCTTTCCACGGACCTGTAATTATGTACTCCTGTGACAATACCTGAGACAGTGGATTTCGCAGAAAAAGCTGCGCCAGGAAAGAGCCCAGTCCTATGACAGGATTGACTGCCAGACCATAAATGACGGACGCACCACCCGCGTTGATTTCCGGGATAACGACCACATTCAGGTTCTGTGTCTCGTCATTCAGATCCACTGTCCCGTCAATCAGAACTACGGCATTCACACCACGCATCTTGAAGGTATCGGTCTTCAGCACCCCGCGTGATATGGCGGCAGTACTGGCAATACTGTCGAATACGAAACCATCGGTAAACAGATCCCGAAAATCCAGTGTCAGTCGTCTTGGCAAAGACTGCAAACTCATCACGCTCAACAATTTCGCCACGCCCGGATCGGCCTTTAGAAATTGTCCTGAATTGACGCGCAGGTTCACGTTTCCGGACAAGCTAGGAAAATCGAATGCAGATGGCGAACCTTTCCAGTTGAGATCGCCTTCCATGCGACCCTTGCCACCCTTGAGCGATTTTTCAAAGCCGACTCTATCGAGCAGATGACCGGCATCGTTGATGTCGAGTTCGTAATTGAGTACGGACTGACCCTCGCTACCATTCAACAGCCAGCGTCCCGTTGCGCGCAGGCTTGCATCGGGATTGGTCAGCGCGAGCTTGCTGATACGCCATTCTCTGCCGGGTGTCATGATCGCTGCATTGGTTGCCGCCAGTTCAAGTCGACCGAGTTTCATACCGCGCAGTTCGAAACTATCCGCAACGATATCGAGACCCGGCAACTCTGCCGCAGATTTTTTACCACTCAGCAGTTCGGTAACATCAGCATCGGCGGAGCGTTCAATTTTCAGTGACGACAAGCGGGCCGCGATTTTGCCCGCACCCCGCTCGGAGGAAGGATCTTCCCAACTCGCCTGACCGACGACCTCATCGGACTGTATATTGAATTTCCATCCACTCCGCTGGCGCGTTGCTGCCAACACCATGTTATCGAGCGGGCGATCGAAGACAGTGAGTTCATTGGCACGCAGATTGATCGTATCGGGAGTGAAATACGGCGCATAGTCTGTGATCTGTGTTGCGCTCTGCGTCGAACCCTGCCCTGTAATGGCCGCGATCGAAGAGTTATCCGTCGCTCCTGTCTCTGTCATGAGCGCAGCCATCGTTGAACGCCAGGCATCAGCGTTGAACGAGGGTATATTTAGTTGAATGGCCAGACCACTGTCGGGCTGTGGCGCAGCTGTGTTCACACCGATACCGCCACGCACCATCCGCCAGGTACCGTTACGGGCATTGCTGCGTTGTCGCAAATAACGTGCATTGATATTGCGGCCGAGGCTGATTCGAATGTCTTCTGTCGGCGTAATACCATCCGGTGGAGGCAAGGGCTGCACCGTCATGCGCAAGGGCCAGTTTTCACTGGCGGGTTTCTGCAAAGGCGCAGGAAAATCCAGCGCCAATCCAACCAGCGAAGAGTCTATCGTCAAATCAGGACGCTGATTCCTGATTTTCAGGTTGGCAGTGTAACGGGTGCTACCACTGATTTTTTTCAAGACGCGTCTGGCCATCGGCGCCGCCATCGATCGAGCTGCGATCTCTGCATTAATCGAGCCCTCCAGCTTGATTTGCGTAGCGCCATCGCGTTGGGTGCCACCACTCAAGGCCAATGGTCCACCGAGAAAAACAGCTTGCATAGACGGTAATTGAAAACCCTGCTCCGAGAAATTCAAATCACCAGTCACCTGCTGCGCCGCGGGCCATGCCCGCCACAGCTGTACCTCATTACCCGCGAACCTGACATTGCCTTGCACGGTAGGTGTTCCTGCTGCACTGAGAGGCAGCTGCATCTTCAGGCCCAGCCTCGCATTGCCACTCGCTCTGGCCTCCTCGGTGAAACCATCAATCCAGCTTGTTACCGGTGTTACGCTCACATAAGCCAGCATGGACTGCAATGAACCCTGGGCTACACCACTAACGTCAAGCACCGGCTTGCTGCTCATGTAATCCGGCACCACGGCATTCACCTCTGACAGCGCAACGCCTGTGGTCCTTGCGCTGCTTGCATGAATATGCAAACGGGTACTGTCGAGGACAAAGTCGCCGTTTATATCTTCGATTTTGGGCCACAAAAGTGTGCGCCGATCCTGAGACAATTCTTTGGGCGCAGGACTAAGTGTTGCCTTTTCGATTTTTGCTGTGAGTCTAAAAATTTCGGACGTATTGTCCGTGATGATTTTTTGTTGAAACGGAAATTTATCAAGATCCCCCTTGATCAGGAGAGTCACATCACGCGCACGACCATCCAGCAGTGCCAAGCTCAGCCACTCACGCGTATCAACACCTACGGCAGAAGGAAGATAGCGCGGCACATGGCTCAATTCAATGACGGGCAGCTGAAGTTTCAGATCCAGTTCACCGAGCCGGCTGGCTGATAATGGAAGAGGCACAGTGTAGCTACCCATGAGCGTACCCAACACGCCCGCCTGTGAAAAACGCATCGTCTCGACACGCATGGCAAGCCGCTTTTTGTCACGCAGCGACCAACTGCCTTCGAGCACAAGATCATCCAGATTCATTTGCGGCAGACTCAATCCATTGGCAGCATTCAGCTTCACGTGCTCACCGCGCAGTTTCACGCGCCCACCGTCCTGGTTCGCGTCCACTTCGCCGGCCACCCCATCAAAAGCCGGTAAAGAATCGCGCCCGCTGGCCTGACGAATTCCGACCGCATTGAATTTTCCGGCAATCCGATACGGTCCGGCACCCGGCATATTCCCATCCCAGGATGCCGAGAAATCTCGTAATAATCCGCGGGGTGCAAGATCAGACAATGCGTGCCGGAAGTCATCGGATAGAGGTACATGCACTGCGAACCGAGCAAGCGCACCGACGTCCATTTCAGTAATTTTCAAATCATGATGTTCTGCTTTGCTGCCAACGGGTGCCGCGTAAACGTGGCTTACGGTCGTTTTGGGTAATACCGCACCTTGCTCGGTGCGCAATGAAAAATTCGTCAGCGTCAGCTGATGGCCACTCGCGCCATAAGAAAATATTTTCTGCTTCAGACCCGAAATCACTTCACCCGCTGATATACGCCCGCTGACATCGATGAGCTTGAGCGGCTCCAGTGACTGATCCAGTTGAACTGACAAATTGGCCAGAGACAGGTCGGCCGTCACATTCGCCACTGTGCCACGATCGAAATTTATCCAAGCACGCACCGAGCCGTCACCCCCGGTAAGCTGGTAAGGCATATCAATGTAGGGCTTCCACGCCTCGAGATGCGTTTTCTGCCAATGAATATAAAACTCGCCTATCCATTGCGCATAATCTGCTCTCGTTTTCGAAAATGGCGGATGCGTGAATTCAACGCGCAGATCAATAGGCGCTGCCAAAGATTCGGGTGGCGTCGCCTTGAGCGCCGCGCGATGGGTACGCCAGCGATTTTGCAAGACAAAGCTGATATCGCTCAGCATGAGGTCGGGTGCCGATCGCATCTGATCGCGCCAACGTAGCTCACCCTGCCTGACCACAATCTCATGCTGTACCAGCAGCCAGTCAAGTCCGCGACCATCATCAGGCTTGTTGGGATCGATCCGTAAACCACCAACAAAAATATGCCCTTCGCTATCGCGTTCAATCTCCAGATTGGGTCGTGACAACTCCAGCGCCTGCAGACGTAATTGACCAAGAACCGACCACCATGAGATGGTGGCATTCACCTCAGGTAGCACCAGCGCACTCTCGCCATCGTCGTTATGAATGACCACATTTTCCAGCTTCAGCCGTGGATTGAGACCATGCCAACTGGCCTGTATGCCTGCCATACGAACGCTGCGATTGACGAAATGACTTGCGAGTTGTTCTACTTGCGATTTGTACTCATCAATATTGGGCAAGATGACATAGCGCAGCGACAGGAAGGCCGCACAGAAAACAAAATAAACAACGACCAGTGTGAGCAATACCCAGCTGAGGGCATGATGCGTTATACGATTGGCCTTGTCATAGCCGACACGAACCGAACGCCACCCAAGCCGCAGAGCTTGTCTGACACGATCTGGGTTATCTGGTGGGCTCGACATCAAATGGAATTTTTGTAATGAATACCGCGCCTGAAACGATCAAAACTTTGGCCAAAAATTAGCTGGTTAATAGTGAGTTCAGCGGAACATTGCCCGCACACCCATGAAACTATCGGCATCCCGGCCTGAGCCTGAATGACGATTCAAACAGTGGAGCGCGCGATGAGGTTCTATCGCGACGCTGCAGATTCGTGCGCCTAGAGAGCCGGCAGCGCTTTGTATCACTGACCAGCATCAGAGCATGGCCGAGATTGTTATCATAGCTGCAAATGCCGCTTTCCCCGCCACCCCGACCCATCCCCAAGTGAATTTATGAGCACAAAACCGTCTTTCACCAGCCCGAACCTCTCCCGGTTCGTCAGACGCTGGCTGGACGCGGATCCAGCGCGTGAAGCCGAATTGGAGCGACTGGCCGGATTATCGCTTGCCTCAGTGGACTTTGCCCAGTTGCTTGAGGCACAGTTGGCACTTGCTCCTTCACTGCCAGCGGCCATGCGTCGCCTGCGAAACCTGCTGGTCGCCGCTATCGCCGAGCGTGATCTCGCTGGCCGGGGTGATCTGGATGAGGTTCTGAGCGCCATATCGGCATTCGCCGACTTCGTGCTCAACCGGCATCTGGACGACTTGTATCGGAGCCAGTGCGAGCTGCACGGCATACCCGTGGGTGAGGAGTCGGGTGCTGCGCAGCACATGATCGTGGTCGGTATGGGCAAGCTGGGCGGGCGCGAACTGAATGTGTCTTCGGATATCGATCTGATTTTTTTGTACCCGGAAGATGGCGACACCGTGGTGACCGCCGAAGGCCAGCGCCAGCTGTCCAACCATGAATTCTTTGTACGCCTCGGTAAAAAATTGATTGCCGACATCGCCGAGATCACCGCTGACGGATTCAGTTTTCGCGTGGATATGGCGCTGCGGCCCAATGGTGCATCGGGCCCACTAGCGGCCAGCTTCGGCATGCTCGAAGAGTATCTAATGGTGCAGGGACGCGAGTGGGAACGCTATGCTTGGGTCAAAGCGCGCGCCATCACCGGACGTGCCGGGGACATTGCTGCGCTGGAGGCGATCGTACGACCTTTCGTTTACCGTCGCTACCTGGACTTTGGCTCGATTAACGCGCTGCGTGACATGCACGCGCAAATACGGGCAGAAGTCGTGCGACAGGAAACTCGTCATCCGGAACGCAATATCAATGTCAAGCTCGGCCGCGGTGGTATCCGCGAGATTGAATTCCTTGCGCAGGTCTTTCAGCTAATCCGTGGCGGCCGCGATCCGGGCCTTCGCGATCGCTCTACCCGAGCCACTTTGCACATCCTCGCTGAAAAGAAACTGCTGCCTGCTCAGGTAAGCGCCCAGTTGCTGGATGCGTATACCTTTCTCCGCAATCTTGAGCACCGTGTTCAATATCTCGACGATGCACAAACACATGTGTTGCCCGCATCAGAGGACGATCGTCTGATTCTGGCCCGAGCCATGGGATATGACAGCACGCCCGACTTGTTGGAGGCACTGCGTAAGCACGCCGATTGGGTGGCGGCGCGCTTCGATGAAATTTTCGATGACAAATCTTCTTCGGATCCGGGCGCTGACACAGAAGCACAGAGTTTGTCATTCGACGATGCGACAGAGGAGATGGTATGCGCTCAGCTGAAGCAACTGGGTTTTGATGAGGCACAAACATCTGCGCAGCGCTTACTTTCCAGTTGGCGCAGCAACCGTATCCAGTCACTGCCGCCGCCGCGTAAAGGACAACTACAAGCGCTGTTGCGCTCCTCACTACCCATGATCAGTCAGCAAGCCGATTCAGCGTCCAGCCCGGCGACGCTGAACCGCTTGCTGGATTTCTTCGATACCATCGCGCGCCGCTCGGCTTATCTGGCTTTGCTGACCGAATATCCGCATGCGCTGGCGCGGGTGATTCGCATGATGGCTGCCAGCGACTGGGCAGCAAAGTATCTGACACGTCATCCGGTCTTGATGGATGAATTACTGGATAACGCTATTCTTCACACTGAACCTGACTGGCAGGCGTTTGCGCAAGAGTGTCGCCAGCAACTCCAGGCTTTCAGCGGTGACACCGAACGTCAGATGGATGTGCTGCGCGAGCAGCATCATGCACAGCTATTTCGCTTGCTCGCACAGGATCTCGATGGCGTGCTCAGCGTAGAACGTCTCGCGGATCATTTATCCGCGCTGGCCGATGTGCTCATCTCGGTGACGCTGGATGCCGTGTGGCAGACACTCTCCGCCAAACATCGCGACCAGCCACGATTTGCCGTGATCGCCTACGGCAAGCTGGGTGGAAAAGAGTTGGGATATGCCTCGGATCTGGATGTCATTTTCTTGTATGACGACGAGGATACAGAGGCACCCGCCATCTACGCGAAGCTTGCGCAGCGTTTCATTACCTGGATGACCAGCCATACGCCAGCTGGCATCTTGTTTGACATCGATATTGCCCTCAGACCGGATGGCGCCAGCGGTCTGCTCGTATCCTCGATATCGGCGTTCGAGAAATACCAGCATCAGTCCGCCTGGCTATGGGAGCATCAAGCGCTGACTAGGGCACGCTTCTGCGCAGGTGATCAGAACATCGGAGCACAATTCGAAGCACTACGTACGCAAGTGCTACGCCAGACTCGAGATCCAGTTCAGCTACGTTCTGAAATACTGGCCATGCGCCAACGCATGCACGATGCGCATCCCAATCGCTCGGAATTATTCGATTTAAAGCACGATGCGGGCGGCATGATCGATATCGAATTCATCGTTCAATTTCTGGTGCTGCGCCATGCAGCCTCGTATCCTGCAATGACGGGTGACATCGGCAATATCGCCCTGCTGAAACTGGCTGGTGACCTAAAGCTGATTGACCCACCGCTATCTGTCGCCGTCAGCGATGCCTACCGACTCTTCCGCAAACTTCAGCATCAAATCCGCCTGACCGGGCATGACCGGGCGCGCGTTGAACAAGCTCGGGTAGCGGAATCACGAAAGGCGGTCGAGCAACTGTGGCAGCAAGTTCTGCTGCACGACTGAGATCACCCAGCCTTCTTCGCCCCGTCAAACCATCACCCCTTCGCCTCCTCGTTTCCTCGCCCCCTTACCTCTTGAGTCTCAAGATCTCGGTTACTCAAGCGTAGCGGCCACACAACAGTACAAAAATTTCCAAAAGAATAATTTTGTAGCTAATTACAATTAATGCAACGTCACAAGCCAGCTGCGAATTTTCTCCAGCGCGACGTATTCCCCTTTAACTCAGGACGAGATCATGAACAGATACGTAGTTCTCGGCACGGCTTTGGCCGTTCTGCTTTCAGGATGCGCGGCACAGCGCGATATCGAGAGCCAGAAAATGTCCAAAAGCAATCTGACCGCAGGTCAGGTCAGCATTACCCTCAAGAAAAACATCACCACGCAGCAGGAAGTCGTCGAGACGTTTGGCGCACCCAACTTGGTCACACAAAGCTCTGATGGCGAGGAATCCTGGACTTATCAGAAGCAAGCGACCGTCTCGAATGCCAGTTCCAGCTCAGCTTTTGCAACGATCATCCTGGCTGGCGCTTCCAGCAACAGCTCAGGTCTCGAGCAATCCAGCCGAACGATGACGCTGATCATCAAGTTCAGAGACGTCAAAGGCGTGAAAACAGTCACCGACTTCTCCTCCCGCTACTCTTCATTCTGAGGCTGAGCCATGAAAACCACGACGACCTTTGTCACAACCACCCCTGATGCCCATTATTTAGTCTCCACAACTAAGAACAGCTGGGAAGCATTGTCCTTCGGCACGGAAAAATGCAATGGCTTCCTGCGACAAATGCTGTGCGCTCTGATGGTGGGCAGCGCGCTTTTCACAGCGGGCTGTGCAATGAATGAAGCACCACAGAACAAGACCTCATTGGAAATTCAAGCCTATCAGTCACGGTCATTCGAAGTGGATAAAAAAACAGCATTCAATTCCGCGATGTCGGTCTTTCAGGATCTGGGCTACATTGTGAATTCAGCCAATCTGGATACGGGCTTTATCACAGCAGAATCCCCCACCAAGGGCGCGAAAGGTAGCGAAGCATTCCTTTCTTTTCTGGCGGGTATGCGGGTTGAGGGAAGAACTGCTGTCACCGCATTCGTTGAGGAACTGTCCCCGAAATCTGCAAAGATACGTTTGAATTTTGTCGAGAGAAAAAAATCCTCAGGCGACTACGGTCAGCAATCCAATCGCGATGATCCGATACAGGATCCCAAGATATACCAGTCGGCGTTCGATAAAATCAGTGATGCCATCTTCATTCGGTCAGCACAAAAATAGAAGCAGTAATTCATTACGTTAAAAAGCCCTGCAGTTCATCTGAACTGCAGGGCTTTTTAATAGGATGCTACAAGCTGCTTATTTCGCGCTCATCAGTGCCATCGTCGTATCCAGCATGCGGTTCGAGAAACCCCACTCGTTGTCGTACCATGAAGAGACTTTCACGAGACGTCCGGAAACTTTGGTCAGAGTCGCATCGAAATTACTCGATGCCGGATTGTGATTGAAATCGACCGATACCAGTGGCTCTGTGTTGTAAGTCAGAATACCTTTCAGAGGACCTTCGGCTGCTTTTTTCATGATGCTGTTAACTTCGTCAACCGTGGTGTCACGGGCAGCGATGAAAGACAGATCAACGATAGAAACATTGATAGTCGGCACACGAATCGCATAACCATCCAGTTTGCCATTCAACTCAGGCAACACCAGACCTACCGCTGCTGCTGCGCCGGTCTTGGTAGGAATCATCGACTGAGTCGCTGAGCGTGCGCGGCGGAGGTCTTCATGCATGACATCGGTCAGTACCTGGTCATTGGTATAGGCATGCACCGTGGTCATCAGGCCATTTTCAAGACCGATCGTGTCATTGAGTGGTTTGACCAATGGCGCCAGACAGTTGGTAGTACATGAGGCGTTGGAGATCACAGTATCGGAAGATTTCAATACACCCTGATTCACGCCGAAAACAACGGTCGCATCAACATCTTTACCACCGGGTGCGGAAATGATGACTTTCTTGGCACCACCCTTGAGGTGTGCAGAAGCTTTTTCCTTGGTGGTGAAAAAGCCAGTGCATTCCATAACCACATCAACACCCAGCTCACCCCATGGAATGTCGGCGGGATTACGCTGTGCGAAGACACGGATTTTGTCGCCGTTGACGATCATGTAATCACCCTCGACCACCACAGTGCCGGGGAATTTGCCGTGTGCGGTATCGTAGCGTGTGAGATGCGCATTCGATTCCGCATTACCCAAATCGTTGATGGCAACGATCTGAATATCGTTTTTCTTGCCGCCTTCGTAGTGAGCGCGCAATACATTGCGTCCGATGCGGCCGTAGCCATTGATCGCAACTTTGATGGTCATATTGATCTCCTGAGTGATTATTGCTGGTAACTTTATTTTGTCTGGGTCAGTGCATCACTGACTGGACGGCTGCGACGACTTTGTCTGTCGTAAATCCAAAATGCTTGAACAGCGCGCCTGCCGGCGCAGATTCACCGAAAGTATCGATACCGATAACAGCACCATCGAGACCGACATACCGGAACCAGAAATCTGTCACGCCTGCTTCGATGGCAACACGCGGTAAATGTCTGGGTAGAACACTGGCTTTGTAAGCGGCGTCCTGTCGCTCAAAGACATCAGTACTGGGCATGGACACCACCCTGACAGCGATGCCTTCGGCAGCCAGAAGGTCAGCAGATTTGAGCGCCAGTTCGACTTCCGAGCCGGTCGCGATCAGAATCGCGCGCGCGGCTTTATCGTCTCTCAGTACATAGCCACCGCGTCGGATATCGCCGATTTGCGCAGAATCGCGCTCGACATAGGGCAGGTTTTGTCGGGAGAAAATCAGTGTGCTCGGGCCGTGCTTGCGGCGCACCGCTTCGGCCCATGCCACCGCAGATTCAACCGTATCACACGGACGCCAGTTATCGAGATTTGGAATCAATCGCATACTGGAGACGTGCTCGACCGACTGGTGGGTCGGACCATCTTCGCCTAGACCGATGGAATCATGCGTGAATACAAAAATCGAACGCAACTTCATCAGTGCTGCCATACGCAAGGCATTGCGACTGTAATCAGAGAAGGTCAGAAACGTTGCGCCGAAAGGAATATAGCCGCCATGCAGCGCGATACCGTTCATGATCGCGCTCATGCCAAATTCGCGCACACCATAATTGATGTGGTTACCCGGCTGATCGGCGCGAACCGCAATGCATTCTTTCCAGTTGGTGAGATTGGATCCGGTCAGGTCAGCGGAGCCACCGAGAAATTCCGGCAAGGTGGGCGCGAGCGCCTGAATGGCATTCTGGCTCGCTTTGCGCGTCGCAATGTTTTCCTTCTTCTGCACGCAAGCATCGATGAGTGCAGTAACGGACTGATCAAATGTGGTGGGCAATTCACCCTGCATGCGACGAATCAGTTCGGCAGCTTCTTTGGGAAATTTATCGCGATAGGCGTTGAATTTTTCTGTCCATGTCGCTTGCAATGCAGCGCCTTGTTGCTTCGCATCCCAGGCAGCGTAAACATCAGCGGGTATTTCAAAAGGCGCAGAGTCCCAACCAATCGCGGCGCGGGTGGCTGCGATTTCAGCGTCGCCGAGCGCTGCGCCATGCACCTTGTCGCTGCCTTCCATATTGGGCGATCCTTTGCCAATGACGGTCTTGCAGCAAATCAGCGTAGGGCGATCAGATTTTTTGGCAGCGGCAATCGCGGCATCCACTGCCTTTACATCATGTCCATCGACATTCGGAATCACGTGCCAGCCGTAGCTCTCGAAACGCTTGGGCGTGTCGTCGCGGAACCAGCCATCCACCTTGCCATCAATGGAAATACCATTGTCGTCATACAGCACGATCAGCTTGGACAAACGCAAAGTACCGGCGAGTGAACAGGCTTCATGACTGATGCCTTCCATCAGGCAGCCATCACCGAGGAATACATAGGTGTGGTGATCTATGATCTCCAGACCGGGCCGGTTGAACTCGGACGCGAGCAGGTGC